>Ga0137378_10003339_pt1 | contig 13891 bp, 15 predicted proteins | sample SagtaG_21_FD_104813 | JGI IMG/M metagenome (GOLD analysis project Ga0137378, IMG submission 104813) | Vadose zone soil microbial communities from Sagehorn Ranch, Mendocino, California, USA - Sage2_L_60_16 metaG | ecosystem: Environmental > Terrestrial > Soil > Vadose zone | place: USA... | reverse complement strand
GAAATCCCCGCTCCGTCCGAGCACGAGCTGGGCGCGCTGCGCGGCCTGCTGGCCACGATGCCGGCCAGCACGGCCGACCCGGCGCCCTCGGCCTCGCCAGCCAGCGCGCCGGTCACCGCGCCCGCGACCGAAGGAGCAGCCCGATGACGGCCGATTCGCCCACGCACGGAGCCGTGAGCAACAGGCTGCTGCTGCCGCGCTACGAGCGGCCCGATGGCGTTCACCCGCCGCTCAACTCGCCGGAGTACCGCTCCTCCCAGCTGCGCGCGCCGGCGCAGCCGCTGGTCCCGTTGCCGCAATGGCTGACCGAGGTGACCGGGCCGCTGCTCGGCGCGGAGCGGGTGACCGCCGCGGACGGCGACCTGACCAGGCGCCATCGCGGCGAGCCGGTCGGCGAGCGGATCATCGTGACCGGCCGGGTGCAGGACTCCGGCGGCCGGCCGGTGGCCGGCACGCTGATCGAGATCTGGCAGGCGAACTCGGCCGGCCGGTATGCCCACCAGGTCGACGACCACCCGGCGCCGCTCGATCCGAACTTTGACGGCGCCGGCCGCTGCCTGACCGACACCGGCGGCCGGTACCGGTTCGTCACGATCAAGCCGGGTGCGTATCCGTGGCGGAACCACCTCAACGCCTGGCGGCCGGCCCACATCCACTTCTCGCTGTTCGGCCGGGCGTTCACGCAGCGGCTGGTCACCCAGATGTACTTTCCCGGTGACCCGCTCTTTGCCCAGGACCCGATCTTCAACTCGGTGCCCGATCCGAAGGCCCGCCAGCGGATGATCGCCCGATTCGACCTTGACCTGACCGAGCCGGACTGGGCGCTCGGCTTCGAGTGGGACATCGTGCTGCGCGGCCCAGGCGCGACCGTTTTCGAGACGCAGGAGGACGCGTGAGCCTGCCCGTCACGCCCTCGCAGACGGTCGGCCCGTTCCTGGCCATCTCCCTGCCGTGGCCGGACGGGCCGTTCGTGGTGCCCGAGGGGACTCCCGGCGCGATCACCATCACCGGCCAGGTGCTCGACGGTGCCGGGAACCTGGTACCCGACGCGCTGGTCGAAACCTGGCAGGCGGATCCGGACTCCCGGTTCGACCACCCGGACGACCCGCGCGGCGCCGCCAGGCCGACCGCGTCGGGATTCCGCGGCTTCGGCCGGTGCGCGACCGATGACGACGGCCAGTACCGGATCGTCACGCTTCGCCCCGGTCCGCTGCCGTGCCCGGCGGGCGGCACCGAGGCACCGCACCTCGACGTCTCCGTCTTCGCCCGCGGCCTGCTGGACCGCGTCGTGACCAGGATCTACTTCCCCGACGAAGCCGAGGCGAACGCGGCCGACCCGGCCCTGTCCGCCATCGGTGATCAGGACCGGCGGGCGACGCTCATCGCCAGCCCGGTCCAGGGTGGCCAGCCCGGTCGGTTCCGGTTCGATATCCGGCTGCGCGGTGATCGCGAGACCGTCTTCTTCGATGTGTGATCCCGGCGCGCCGCAGGGCCGACGGCCCGGAGGTCGCCGTGCATGAGCCCGCGCCGGACCGCGCCGTGCCGGAGCCGGTCCCGCTGCCGCTGACGGCCTCGCTGGAGGGGCCGGCCGGAGCCCCGGTCCTGGTACTCGGGGATTCGCTCGGGACCTCCCGCGCGGTCTGGGATCCGCAGCTACCAGCGCTGGCCGAGCAGTACCGGCTGCTGCGCTTCGAACTGCCCGGCCACGGCGGCTCGGCGGCGCCGCCAGGGCCGTACTCGATCGCCGACCTCGGGTCCGGCGTGCTGGCCCTGCTCGATCAGCACGGCATCGAGCGCGCCGGCTACTGCGGCATCTCGCTCGGCGGCATGATCGGGATGTGGCTGGCCGCCGAGCACCCGGCCAGGATCGCCGCCCTGGGGCTCGTCTGCACCTCCGCCTACCTGCCGCCAGCTTCCGCCTGGCTGGCCCGGGCCGACCAGGTCATGCGGGCCGGGATGGCCTCGATCTCCGCGCCGTCAATCGGCCGCTGGTTCACCAGGGAGTTCGCCGAGCGCGAGCCTGCCGTGACGGCGGCGTTCGCCGCCGACCTCGAACGCAGCGACCCGACAGGTTACGCAGGCTGTTGCGCGGCCATCGCCGGGATGGACCTGCGGCTGCGGCTCGGCTCGATCACCGCACCCACGCTGGTCATCTCCGGCGAGCTGGACCCGGCCACCCCGCCCGATCACGGCGCGCAGATCGCGTCAGGCATCAGCGGCGCCCGGCTGATCGTCATCGGCGGCGCCGCTCACCTGGCAAATGTCGCGTCGCCTGACGAGGTCACCGCGGCCCTGCTCGAGCACCTTGGCGGTGAACCTACCGGCTTGGCTAGCTAGGATTCCTCCCCTGCGCGTTACCATGCAGTTGAGATGAGAACTTCGGGGCGCAGAGCGAACACTTCCGCGGAGGCGGGGCAACCGGCCGACGGGGCGGTGCCCGTAGCGCCGGCGGACGGCGGGGTACCGCCGGCGGACAGCACCGCATCGCCCGAGGAAGGCACCGCATCGCCCGAGGAAGGCGCGGCATTTTCCGCGGCATTGTCCGAGGACGGCGCGGCGTTGTCCGAGAACGGCAAAAGACTGCCTGAGGTCGGCGCGGCGGCCCCGGCGCCCGGAGCAGCGCACGCCAGGGACAGCGACTTCGTCCAGTCGCTGGACCGCGGGCTGGCGGTCATCAGGGCTTTCGGGCCGGACCGGGAGCGGCTGAGCCTCAGCGAGGTGGCGCGGGCGACCGGGCTCACCAGGGCCGCCGCCCGCCGGTTTCTGCTGACCCTGGTCAGGCTCGGATACGTCCGCAGTGACGGGCGGGAATTCTCGCTCCGGCCCAGGGTCCTGGAGCTGGGCTATGCCTACCTGTCAGGGCTCGCGCTGCCGGAGGTCGCCCAACCGCATCTGGAAGAGCTGTCGGCCAAGCTGCACGAGTCCTCGTCGATCTCGGTGCTCGACGGCCAGCAAATCGTCTATGTGGCCAGGGTCGCCACGAAGCGGATCATGACGGTCGCAATCTCTGTCGGCACCAGGTTCCCGGCCCACGCGGCCTCGATGGGCCGGGTGCTGCTCGCCGGGCTGAGCGAGGCAGAGCTCGACAAGTACCTGGCCGAGGCCACCTTCGAGGCCTTCACCGAGCAGACCGTCACCGACCCCGGTCAGCTCAGGGAGATCATCGGTGAGGTCGGCAGGCAGGGTTACTCGATCGTCGACCAGGAACTCGAGGAAGGGCTGCGGGCGATCGCCGCGCCGATCAAGGACTCCTCCGGCGCGGTGACCGCCGCCGTCAACGTGTCGGCCCACGCCAAGAGGCACAGTCGCGAAGCGATGCTGACTCAGCTTCTTCCCGCGCTGCTCGAGACGGCACGCCAGATCGAGATCGACCTCAAGTCGCAAGGCCTCGGCTGACCGGTGTTAGCGATTCTCGCTATTTGAAGATCCGCCGGCCCGGGCGGCCGGACGGGCAGCTCCATCACCGGCACGGGCCGCGCAGAGCTTCACGTACCGGCCGGGCGTCATGCCGAATGCCGCTTTGAACGTCCGGGTGAAGTGGGCCTGGTCGGCGAAGCCGACCTCGAGCGCCGTTTCTGCCAGGGGCCGCGCGTCGCGCAGCCAGCCCCGGGCCACGTCGAGGCGCCGCATCACCGAATATCGGTACGGGCTGGTCCCGTAGACGGCATGGAACTGGCGTGCGAACTGGTGGCGGTCCAGGCCCGTGACCGCCTCCACCTCGCTCGATTGCACTATCGTCAGCCGGCTCCGCAGGAAATCGCGGCCACGCTCGACAGCGGGCAGGTCGACCCGGCAGCCCACCGCGCCGGTGAGACCGGCAGCGCTGAACCGTAGCAGGCCCTCCGCCAGCTGAAGCACCAGAGCGTCGAGCGCCAGCGGCTCGGGCGCGTGCGCGAACGCCGCACGCACCACGCGCGCGAGGACCGGGTCGTCGGTCACCGGAGCAGCGAAGGGCAGTGGCGTTGGCCGTCCCGTGAGGGCTGGCAGGGCGGAGGCGATCCGGTCCGGGCTGACGTAGATCTGGCGGTAGCCGAACAAGCCCGGCCCATCTGCCCTGCCGTCGTGCAGTTCGTCGGGATGCAGCACGAAGACCTGTCCCGGGAGGCTGCGCTCAACGGTGCCTCGGTAGTCGAACGCCTGAACTCCTTCCTCGGTGACGCCGATCGCGTAGACGTCGTGCCGGTGGCGGCTGAACGGGCGGCCACGAAGACGAGCGCGGAACAGTTCCACCCCGTCGACCGGCCCCGTGCCGTCTACCCACTCATCTGAGCCGCACGAATGTTCAAGACCGGCGCCGACTGCATCACCCAGGCTCAGAGCCATGGATCAAATCTACGGAGCGGCGCATGGAAGTCATACATGACCCCACCCAGGTAATCGCGTTTGTGACGTTCTCAGCGGTCGTCGCCGGAACCCCCGGCCCCAGCAATGCGCTGCTGACCGCTGTCGGTGCAAGGGTCGGTGTCCGGAAGGGTCTCGCGAGTCTGCTGGGGCAGGTGGCCGGGATGGGGGCGATGCTGTTCGCCATCACCCTGGGACTGGGCAACGTGCTCCTTGCTCATCCGCTGGCACTCCAGGTCCTGAAATGGGGCGGGGCAGCGATGCTCTGCTGGATGGCCTGGCGGATCGCGCGCGACCGCGGGAATGCCGAGGAGGCCACGAAAACACCCGCTGGATTCCTCGGCATGGCGGCCTTCCAGTGGGTCAACCCCAAGGGGTGGCTGATCGGCGTCGCCGCCATCACCACCTTCCTGGACCGGCGCGGCGGCGGTGCCCTGGCCCAGGCCGTCATCTTCGCGATCCTTTTTACGCTGGTCGCCCTCCCCAGCTGCTTGCCCTGGCTGGCGTTCGGCGCCGCGCTCCAGCGCTTCCTGCGGACACCGCGGGCCCGGCGCGTCCTCAACGGTGCCATGGCGGCCCTGCTGGCCGCATCCACGATCCTGCTGGTCTGGACCCGCTTTTGACCTCGCCCCAGACCCCTGCCCCGCCGTCGTCAGCGTTGCGTCGCCGCGACGGAGAGCGCACGGAACGCCTCGATGACGCTCTGCAGATGACCATGCATCGCCCGCTCGGCTAGCTCAGCGTCTCGTGAGCTGATCGCCGCGACGATGGCCTCGTGCTGCGGCAGCGACACCGCCGACCGGCCCGGGACCAGGGATAGCGAGAACTGGTGACGGACGGTCTGGTCGCGCAGCTGACGGAGCACGCGGGAGGCCGTCTCGTGGGCCGCGATGTCGCGGATCGCGACGTGCAACCGGGCGTTGAGCCCGCTGTAGGTCAGCAGCTCCGACTTCTCTACCGCCGTGCGCATGTCCTTGACGACCGTGCGCAGCTTGGCCACGTCCGACTTGGTGACCCGCTCGGCGGCGCGAGCAGCCAGCATGCCTTCGAGGAGGATGCGGACCTCGGTGATCTCGATGGCCTCGGCGAACGACACCTCGCGCACCCGGGCTCCCCGGTTGCGCTGAAACTCGACCAGACCCTGTGCCGCCAGCTGCTGCAGGGCTGTGCGGAGAATAAATCTCGAGGTGCCGAATCGCTCACACAGGTCGATCTCGACCAGACGCTGTTGCGGCGCGTATTCGCCCGCCAGAATCGCCGCACGGAGCGCTTCGGTGACCGCCGGCCTGGAGTCCTCCGGCACGGTGCAGCTCCTTCCCTGACTGCCAGACGGCTTGCTCCTGCCGGATCACCCGTCAGGTCCTGCGGCCGCCAGCTACTCCTGTGGCGCCACATTGTCAGCAATCCGTCAAATGCGTGGTCGCAGGCCAGTGGCGCCGCGCGATCAAGATACCGCCAAGTGCGGATCGGCCTGCCCAGCCTGTCGGTGCGATCGGCCCGATCCCCGCCGCCACCTCCGCGAGCGAACAATACACAAAATTGTTGACATTACTGACGGCCGGGATCCGGGTTCTTGCCAACCGAAAACTCGCGCCCCGATGCCTGTCATAGCACGAAATCGGCGGGCCGCCACGGTGATCTGGTTGCGTCAGTGCTCGGTTCCATCTGGCGCAGCCCTGCCGTAGACGTGCCATTTGCGAAGGGAATCGCTGCATTCCGCCTAGTCGTATTGCGCATAGCCGTACGCCAGGCGCACACTAGCAATGCCTCCGTCCCGCAGTGCCTGACCCAGAGCTGACATTGGTTCGAGGCAGACCTCGGACGCCGGTGCGACGAATGGTATCGGCGCGGTTGCCGCAGGTGCGGTCCCGGCGCCTGCGATACGGCCAAACAAGGAGATAGATGACAGATGAGTGACCAGAGTGTGCGATCCGGCGGCATCAGCCTGGCCGGCAGCGTCAGCCGACGGGGCCTGCTGCGCGCGGTCGGCGCTGGCGCAGCCGTCGCGGGGACCGGCGGCCTGCTCGAGGCGTGCTCCTCCGGCATCAAAGGGGCCAACGCGGGCGGCGGCACGAAGGGCATCACGATCGGCTGGATCCATCCGCTGACCGGTCCGCTGGCCGGGTTTGGCGCGCCCGACAACTGGGTGATCTCCAAGATCAAGCAGACAACGCCGTACAAGAACGGCTTCAAGATCGGCGGTAAGACCTTCTCGGTCACCATCAAGTCCTACGACACGCAGTCCAGTTCCACCCGGGCCGGGGACCTGGCCAAGACGGCCATCTTGAACGACAACGTCGACCTCCTGCTGGCATCGTCCACGCCGGAGACCGTCAATGCGGTAGCCAGCCAGGCGGAAACGCTCGGCACGCCGCTGATCTGCGCGAACATTCCGTGGGAAGCCTGGTACATCAACCTCGGCGGCAATCCGCTGAAGCCGACGCTCAAGCCGAAGTTCGTGGTGATGTACTTCCTGGGCGCCGAGCACCTGATCAAGTGCTTCATCCCGATGTGGAACCGGATTCACTCTCAGCTTCACACCAACAAGGTGGTCGCCGCGGCGTTCCCGAACGACTCCGACGGCAACGCGTTTCGCGCGGTATTCCCGCCGATTGCCAAGGCGGCGGGGTACACGTTCGATCTGTCCCCCGCTTACACCGACGGGACGACGAACTACTCCTCGATGATCTCCCAGTTCAAGGCGGACAAGGCTGACTTCTTCACCAACGTGCCGCTGCCGCCCGACTTCGCCACCATGTGGAAGCAGGCGGTTCAGCAGGGATTCAAGCCCAAGCTGGCGACAGTGGCCAAGGTGCTGCTGTTCCCGCCCGACGCCTACGCGCTCGGGAGCCTGGCCTACAACGTGGCCACCGACGCGTGGTGGGTGCCGTCGCTGCCGTGGACGTCGACGTTCACCGGGGAGACCTGCCAGCAGATGGCCACCGAGTTCGAGGCGGCCACCAAGGGGCAGTGGAACTCCAACATCAGCAACTACAGCCTGTTCGAGGCGGCGCACGCTGCCCTCACCTCGGTCAGCGACCCACACGACAAGGCCGAGGTCGCCGGCGCCATCCACCAGGTGAACATCCAGGCCCTGGCCGGGCCGCTCAACTTCGCATCAGGCGGCCCCGCGCCGGGCGTTGCGATCACCCCGCCGGTCGGCGTGCAGTGGCAGAAGGGCACCAAGTTCCCGGTGGAGATGCAGGTGGTCGACAACACCCTGGTGCCGCAGGCGAAGATCACCGCCGACCTGCATCCGACCAACCCGTAACCGGATGAGCAAGCCGGAGGGGCGCGGCGCCGCCTGGACTGAGGAGCGAGCAACGAGCGACGCAGGCAGGCTGCGCCCGCGGGCGTCTCGTAAGCGAGCGGAAGACCGGCTATGACCAGCCCGCTTCTCGAGCTCGAGCACGTGACGAAACGGTTCGGCAAGGTCGTCGTCGCCGATGACCTGTCGCTGGCCGTCGGCCCAGGGGACACCGTCGGGATCGTGGGGCCGAACGGAGCTGGCAAGACCAGCCTGTTCGGTCTCATTTCCGGGGATCTCGCGCCTGACGCGGGCGAGATCCGCTTCGCCGGGCGCACGGTCACCAAGCTGGACGCTGCCACGCGGTGCAGGCTGGGCATCGGGCGCACCTATCAGGTGCCGCGGCCGTTCGGGGATATGACCGTGTTCGAGAACGTCCTCGTCGCCGCCCAGCAGGGCGGCGGGCTGCGGCGGCGGGCCAGCTATGCGGCCGCGGTCGAGGCGCTGGACCGGGCCGGCGTCTCCGGTCAGGCCAACGTGCCCGCCGAGCGGCTTGGCCTGCTGCAGCGCAAGCGACTGGAACTGGCTCGCGCCCTCGCGACGCGGCCCACGCTGCTGCTGCTGGACGAGGTAGCCGGCGGCCTGACCGACCCGGAGGTCGCCCAGCTGGTTGAGATCGTCCGCGGCATCAATGCCGACGGAACCGCGGTGATCTGGATTGAGCATGTCGTGCGCGCGCTCACCGGCGTGATCAGACGGCTGACGTGCCTGGCCGGCGGTACGTTCGTCGGCGACGGCGACCCGGCCGCGGTGCTAGCCGAACCCGCGGTCCGCGAGGTCTTCCTCGGCACCGAGGTCACCGCAGCCCTCGCCGGCGGGTCACTGGAAACCCCCTTCACCCACGGCAAGCGCAGCGAGCCATGAGGGCGGGCGAAAACGGCGGGACGCCGCTGCTGGAAGTCCGCGGCCTGGTCGTGCACCACGGCCAGCTCCGCGCCCTGGACGCGATATCGCTGCGAGTACTTCCCGGCGAGGTCTACGCGATCATCGGCGCGAACGGCGCGGGCAAGTCGACGCTGCTGCGCACGATCGCCGGCCTGCACCGCCCGACGGCGGGCTCGGTGCTGTTCGACGGCAAGGACGTCACCGCGCTTCGGCCCGAGCACCGTGCCCGCCGGGGGATCGTCATGGTGCCGGAGGGCAGGCGGCTCTTCGAGTCGCTGTCCCTCGAGGAGAACCTGCGGGTCGGCGCGGCGTACGGGCGAGCGGGCCCGTGGACGATCGAGCAGGTGTACCAGATGTTCGGCTGGATGCGCGAGCGCCGCGACCAGCGCACGGCCCAGCTTTCCGGCGGTGAGCAGCAGACGGTCGCCATCGGGCGGGCGCTGGTCGCCAATCCCCGCGTGCTGCTGCTCGACGAGCTGTCGCTCGGCCTGGCGCCGGTCGTCGTCCAGCGCGTCTACGGCATGCTGCCGGACATCCTGGCCACCGGCCTCACCGTGCTGCTTGTCGAGCAGGACGTGAGCCAGGCCCTGCGGGTCGCGTCGCATATCCACTGCCTGCTCGAGGGCCAGACCACCCTCGAGGGCAAGCCCGCCGACGTCACCGCGGAACGGGTCGAGGCAGCCTACTTCGGCCTCTCGGGCACGGCTTCTGGTCATGCCGCCGCCGAGGAAGGGAGCGAGCTCTGATGGCCTGGGTCAACGCCGTCATCCAGGGAGTGCTGACCGGCGGGCTCTACGCGCTGTTCGCCTGCGGGCTGTCGCTGATGTTCGGGGTCATGAAGGTCGTCAACCTCGCTCACGGGGACCTGGCCGTGGTCGCGGGGTACGTCGCGATCGGCATCATCACCGTCACCCACATCCCGGTGCTCTGGTCCTTCCTCATCGTGGTACCGGTGATGGCGGTCCTTGGCTACGTCCTGCAGCGCACGTTCATCCAGGGAGCGCTCGACCGCAGCGTGCTCACCACGCTGATGGTGACCTTCGGACTGTCGGTGGTGATCGAGAACGGCCTGCTGCAGTTCTTCACGGCCAACAGCCGCGCGATCGGCACCAATCTCGCCCTGGTGAGCGGCTCGTTCAACCTCGGCTCGCAGATCCAGATCGCCTACCTGCTGGTGGTCATCTTCGCGGTCGCCGTGGTGGTACTGCTCGGGCTGCAGTACTACCTCTCGGCGTCCAAGTACGGCCGCCTCATCCGGGCCAGCGCCGACGACCGGGAGGCGGCGCAGCTGGCCGGGGCCGACTACCGGCACGTGTTCGGCATCGCGGCGGCGATCGCGTTCGGCACCGTGGCGCTGGCCGGCGTTGCCTACGGCATGTACTCTCAGCTGGCTCCCACGACGGGCACCGACACGATCCTGCTGTTCGCGTTCGCGGCAGTGGTGATCGGCGGGCTCGGCTCGCTGTGGGGCACCCTGGTCGGCGGTGTGGTGCTCGGCGTTGCCCAGCAGATCGGCGCGCAGATCAACATCTCCGACGAGGTCCTCGCCGGGTACCTCGTATTCCTCGCCGTGCTCGTGCTCCGCCCGCAGGGCCTGACCACCCGGAGGACGCACTCGTGAGCATGGTCAGGGAAGCCCCCGGCCGTCCGGCGGCGGAATTCCGGGTTACCCGGTCGCGCCGGAACGTGGCCTGGACCGGGGCTGTCGCGCTGATCGTCGTCGTCGTGCTCGCGTACTTCCCCTACATCGTGTACTCCGGTACCACCACCATCATGGTGCAGGCTTTCATCGTGCTCACGCTGGCATGCATGTGGAACCTGCTGGCGGGATACGCCGGCCTGGTGTCGGTCGGGCAGCAGGCGTTCGTCGGGCTCGGCGCATACCTGGTGCTGATCCTGGCCATCGGCGGTACCTCGCCGTTCGCGGCGCTGCCCGTCGCCGCGATCGGATGCGGCGTCGCGGCCCTGCCCATGTGGTGGCTGGTCTCCCGGCTGCGGAGCGGGTACTTCGCGATTGCCACCTGGGTGCTCGCCGCGACGATCATGCTCATCATCGAGAAGTTCTCATCCATCGGCGGCGGGACCGGCATGCCGCTGCCCGGACTGTCGGGGTTCGGCCCCGTGCTGCTCTCCGCGTACACCTACTGGGCCGGCCTGACCGTGACGGTGCTGGCGCTGGTCGCCGTCTACCTGCTGCTGCGCGGCAGGCTCGGCCTGTCGCTCACCGCCATCCGTGACGACGAGGTGGCCGCGCGCAGCGCGGGGGTTCGGGTCGGCCTGGCCAGGCTGCTGGTGTTCGTGGTGGCGGGTGCCGGCTGCGGCGCCGCGGGCGGGCTGCTCGCGATCAGCCAGCTCCAGGTGCAGCCGAGCGCGGTGTTCAGCGTGCAGTGGACCGCCGAGATGGCGTTCGCAACCATCATCGGCGGGCTGGGCACGATCGAGGGGCCGATCCTCGGCACCGCCGTGTACGTCGTGCTGCAGCAGACGCTGTCCTCCTACAACGCGTGGTACCTGATCATCCTGGGCCTGGTCGCGATCATCGTGGCACTGTTCGCCCGCCGCGGGCTCTGGGGGCTGGTGGACGGGCGCCTGCACCTGCGGCTGTTCCCGGTTGGGTACTGGCTGCGGACCCCGGGCGCCACCGGCCGGCCAGGCGCAGGCAGCGACTGAGCCGTCCCCCGATCTCGCACCTCGCCGGCGTCATACCCCGGTACTACGCGCGGATTGGCCCCGGCGAGTGACGCCGGCCGCTGCGCTGCCTTCCTACGCTGACCAGCAAGTCGGCCGATACTGCCGACCCGAGCCAGTCGAGCGGGCAAGACGAACCTCGGAAATCGACACTTCCTTTGCTGCACGCTGCCTGGGCACGGGATGCCCAAAACTTGTTACCTGCTCGTGTCGCGGTAGGTCTACATCTCGGTCAGTGCCGGTATTTCACATCTGGAAATAGCCGCAGCGATCTCCCCGGAAGCCGGGCCGACGTCGCTATTCATCATCATCCTCTAAAGTTCCGCCCGATCTTCAGCGGAGGACGCTCACGTGCTGGTCAGAGCAGTTTCCGCAACTCGTCCGCGGTCATGCCAATGATGGCCAAGACGTTGCGCAAGGTGCCCTTGGGCAAGTCATGGCCTGTGTGAACCGGTACGACGACCGTGCGGCCATCAGGATGGCGCATGACGTGATGGCTGCCGCTGACTCTCGTAACTGTGAATCGCACGTTCGAGCGCCTTGACCACCTTCGCCCCCGGTACTGCCGGGATGGCGCCAGGCATCAGGCAACGTTTAGTGTCAGTGTCAGCTCATCCGGCGGGCCGGTCTCGGCGAGCAGGATCTCCAGCGCCTCGCGCAGGTCGGCGATAGCGGCTTCCGGGGTCGGACCATCGCCGACGGCGCCGACGCCGGGACGGAGCAGGGCGGAGGCGCACCATACGCCATCCTCATCCTGCTCGACGGCGTAGGGCACATGAACAACGCGGGTCACGACATTGATTGTCGCATACTGCGGCCGACTGCGAGTTCAACGCTGGCCCAGTGCGGCCCTGACGCTCCGGAGACCGAGGACGGACGACGGGCGCGGATGGCGTACGGGCTGCCAGGTCGGTGGCGCGCAATCCCGACCGTGATGAATTCAGCAAACGCCCACGGCGCGGGCAAGTCGACCACGATGCGGCTGATCCTCGGCCTGGACTCGCCGACCGGCGGGATCGGTCACCGTCAATGGCCAGCGCTACCGGGACTTCGCCGCGCGGAGACCAACCTCTGGGACGCCTGTGGGCTTAACCCAGCCACCCGTGAGGGCGATGAAGTCATAAGACGCTGTATTCACGCGCCCAGGAAGCCCGAACCCCTGAAACGCCACAAGCCAGGAATTGTTCGCCATGCGCTGTACGAGCCTGAGGACCGCGAGCGCGTTCTCAACGAACTGCTCCGCGACCGCGACTCCCCCGGCCCGGCTGACCGAGACCTCGGCAACCACACAGCGGTTCAACCTTGCGGACGCTTGCAGGACCTGCGACTGTTCCTCGAGCTGGAACGCGGCGTCATGCTGAGCCTGCGCGCGCTGCTTCGATCAGCCCAGCCGCCGCTCCGGCGGGGTGGAACATCACCCGGCCCGATCCGCCCAGGGTGCTCATGCTGACCACCTTCGACCTGGACGACTACGTCTACCAGGCACTGCGCGCCGGGGCCAGCGGCTTCCTGCTGAAGGATGCCTCAGCGTCCGCACTGGCCGAGGCGGTGCGCGTGGTGGCGGCCGGGGACGCGCTGCTGTCGCCCGCGGTGACCAGGCGGCTGATCAGCGAGTTCGCCCGGCTCGGCGCCCCCCGCGGGCCATCGGTGGCCAGGCTGAAGGAGCTCACCGATCGAGAGACCGAGGTTCTCGCCCTGGTCGCCCGGGGCCTGTCGAACAGCGAGATCGCGGCCGAGCTCGTGCTGGCCGAGCAGACGGTCAAGACCCACATCGGGCGCCTTCTGATGAAGCTCGCGCTCCGCGACCGGGCGCAGGCCATCGTCTTCGCCTACGAGACCGGGCTCGTGAAACCCGGCGAGTAAAAGGCAGGGCCTCCCGCACGGCGCCGCTGACTGGCCCGCGATCAGCCCCAGACCTCGCGGGCGACCCGGACGATCAGGCGGAGCTTGGCCGCCTGATCCTCGGCGCTCAGAGCGTTGCCCTCCACCGTTGAGGAGAACCCGCATTGCGGGGACAGGCACAGCTGGTCCATCGGGACGAACTTGGCGGCCTCGTCGATCCGGCGCTTCAGCGTGTCGGGACTCTCAAGCTCGCCGCTCTTGGTGGTGACCAGGCCCAGCACGACCATCTTGCCCTTCGGCACGAATCTGAGCGGCTCGAACCCGCCCGACCGCTCGTCATCGAACTCGAGGAAGAAGCCGTCCACGTTCAGCTCGCTGAACAGCGCCTCGGCGACGAAGTCGTAGCCGCCCGCGGCCGCCCAGGAGGACCGGAAGTTACCGCGGCACATATGGGTGGTCACGGCCATCCCCTCTGGCCGGCCGGAGATCGAGTCATTGACCTGACGGATGTAGCGCAGGTGCAGGTGCTCCGCGTCCTCGCCGCGCTCGGCGATCTCGGCCCGCTGCGCCGGGTCGTTCAGGTACGCCAGGCTGGTGTCGTCCAGCTGAAGGTACCGGCAGCCCAGTGCGCCGAGCCGGCCCACCTGCTCCGCGTACGCCGCCGACAGGTCGGTCCAGAACTCCTCCATGTCGGGATAGACGTGCTGGTCGATCGATGCCGGGCCGCCCCGGTAGTGCACCATGTTCGGCGAGGGGAGCGTGAGCTTCGGCGTCGCCGGAGCCGCGATCGACTGGAGATAGCGGAAGTCCGCTTCGAAGATCGTGTGG
>Ga0137378_10003335_pt1 | contig 13895 bp, 7 predicted proteins | sample SagtaG_21_FD_104813 | JGI IMG/M metagenome (GOLD analysis project Ga0137378, IMG submission 104813) | Vadose zone soil microbial communities from Sagehorn Ranch, Mendocino, California, USA - Sage2_L_60_16 metaG | ecosystem: Environmental > Terrestrial > Soil > Vadose zone | place: USA... | reverse complement strand
GGCAACCTCGATCCAACCCCCGGCGAGGCCGATGTCAACGCCCGATCACCCAGCAGCCTCGTCCCTGGTTACGCGCAGAACTTCTGGATTGGCGCTTTAGTGCGGTGGCCACAAACGTTCACCGGGTCGGCTGACACGCGGCGGTGATGCTCTCACACTCGATCTTGTGATGCGGGTCGAGTGTTGGGAGGGGGAGATGGCTGAGCCGGTGCGGGCGCGGCGGCTGCTGCAGATCGTGCGGCGCGGAAGCCACGGGTCGGTCCGGGTGCGGCGGGCGATGATCATCATGGCGTCGGCGTCGGGCACGCTCGTGCCGGCGATCGCCCGGCTGGTCGCCGCGGATGAGGACACCGTCCGGGACGTGATCCATGCGTTCAATCAGAAGGGCCTGGCGGCGCTGGACCCCTCAGTGGGCGGGAGGCCGTCCCCGCCTGATCAGTGACGAGGCCATCAAGGTCATCGTCGCGGCGGCCACCACCCGGCTGGAGAAGCTGGGCCAGCCGTTCACCCGGTGGAGCCTGCGCAAGCTGGCCGCCTATTTAGCTGACAGTTCCCGGCCGGTGGCCATCGGGCGGGAGCGGCTGCGGCAGATCTTGCACGCCCGCGGGATCAGCTTCCAGCGGACCCGGACCTGGAAAGAGTCCCGCGATCCGGACCGGGACGCCAAGCTGGACCGGATCGAGTACGTGACCAGCCATTACCCGGACCGCTGCTTTGCCTTCGACCAGTTCGGGCCGCTGTCGATCCGGCCCTGCCACGGCGCCTTCTGGGCGAGACAGAACCTGCTGGGCGAGACAGAAGAAGCCCGCCCGGCTACGCGCGACCTACCACCGCACCCACGGCATCCGCTACTTCCACGGCTGCTACGGCATCGGTGATGACCAGCTATGGGGCGTGGTCCGCGAGCGCAAGGGCGCGGACCACACCCTGGCCGCGCTGAAGACGATCCGGGCCGCCCGGCCCGGCGGCTACCGGCTGTTCGTGATCATGGACAACCTGTCGGCGAACAAGACTCCGGCGATCCGCCGCTGGGCAAACCGGGAGAACGTCGAGCTGTGCTTCACGCCGACCAGCGCGTCGTGGGCCAACCTGATCGAGGCGCAATTCGGGCCAGTCCGCACCTTCGTCATGGGCAACTCGGACTACCCGAACCACACCGCGCTGGCTCGCAGGTTGCAGGACTACCTGCGCTGGCGCAACGCCCACGCCCGCCACCCCGACGCCCTGGCCGCCCAGCGCCGCGAACGAGCCCGCATCCGCAGCGAACGCCAGCAACGCTGGGGGTCGCCCGAAGCCTAAAGCCGCATGACCGATCCGGCGAACGTTTGTGGCCAGCGCACTAGGCTTACTGGATGGGATCACCGTCACACGACCTAGAGCACCTTATGAGGCGGTCAACCGCCAAGATGGCTGCTGACTACGAACGAATGCGGCAGCTCGCCAGAGAAGACCCAGGAACCAGTGGAGACCAAGCAGAGGAAGACTGGGCGGAGCTAATCTCACAGTGGCTCCCTGAAACATACCATGTGGTAAAAAAGGCAGGATTCTATTCTCTTCTGGCGAAACTAGCGGCCAAGTTGATGTCTTGGTCCTCAGTCCGAGTTACCCTAAGGGCTTGCTTTCTAACAAGCTCTATCTTGCTGCGGGCGTTCTTGCGGCATTCGAAATTAAACGAACGTTGCGCCGTAAGAATATTCTGTCCGCAGTCAAAGAAAGTGTAAAAATCAACAGCCTTGCGCGATCCGACCTACGCGTTCGCCATCATATAATATATGGGCTTCTGGCTCACACCCATGAACTTCAACGCAAGGGGAAGACGCCAGAGAAGGTTCTTGGAGAGAACCTAATTCAAGCGGATGCGGATAAAGTGACCGATCCGCGTGACGGCATTGAAATGGTATGCGTTCCGCCTCTTGGGACATGGACGCTCATGCGTCGCGCCCACAAAGACAAAGGAATGTTCACAACAAGCTACATGAGAGGTCCTCTGGATATAAGCCTCAATGACTTCGCTGTGACGACCGACGCGATTGGGCGATTTCTAACGGCTCTGCTGTATCGGCTAGGGAAAATAGATAAGTCGATCGCCCCTATAGCTGGATACTTCGAAGGAGTGGGGCTTGCCGGAATCGGTTACGGTGATGACCGAGAATGGCCCATGGGAGCCATGTCCGATGAGTTGTTTAACGCTTTGAGCTCAGAAGAGTACGACTCATATTAATCTCTAAATAGGAGATGGGCCGATCGCACGGTGGGCGTTCCGGCGCCGCTCCCCGACGAAGTCCGCCAAGCCCTCGGAGGTGTGCACTAATCTGGCCCAACTCGGGTTAGGATTGCCCCAGCAGCGCTAAACGGACTGTTCCTTCGCGATCTGGTTGACCAGGACACGGACCTGCGCTGCTCACCTGGTCGATGACGGGGTATGTCTGTCTTATGCCCTTATCGCCGAGTTCGGGGATGCCGCAGGCAACGCGGCAATTCGCGGCTGGCCGTGCCCTCTCCGCTTCGAGCAGCGCCCCGACAGGCACTCGGAGTTGCTTCTGGTCACGCTCATTGAGCTTCGCGGAGGTAGGTCAATCCGAATGCCCTCACTTGGCGGAACTCCTGGAGCTTGGTTGCGAGGTTGAACGCGTCGCCTGTCACATAGTGGAAGATGTCGAGGCCACGGCCGAGGAGGATCTTCCAGCCTGTATCCGTGACGATCGAGCGGTCATGGATCGCGTTGTCGAACGTGACGTCGAAGTTGATGCCCGCGACTGCCGCGCCCTGCTTGATCTTTAGGAGGTGTTCGAGCTGTTTGCGCAGCTTGCTCTCGTCTCCTGTGATCTCGGTGGTGATGAGCTTGACGTCGACCTCGTCGGCTGCGTCCTTGGCCCTGGCGATGCCCTCGATGAGTTCCATGAGGTTACGGGCTTGATAGAACTGACGTATATAGGGGTCGGTGATCGTGATCTGCTGAGCACCACGCAGGTACGGGATGAGGAGCTTGTCGAACGAGGCGCCGCGCTGGTTTTCTTGGAACTCGATGTGCCCTTCGAACAGCGGTGCCTCCGCTACGGGCTCGACCTCGGTGGGCGCCACGGCTTCCTTGTCTGCCGGGCTCGGCTTGTTCCGTTCGAGTGGCGCATCGGCACCTTCGCGGCGCTCATGGTGGTAGTAGCCCGGGTACTCCTCCGCCTCCAGGGTCAAGACCGGGTGCCAAGTTCCGCTGGCGTCCAGGTAGCCGAACTTGACGTTAGCCATCGTTGAGTCGATGCGGAGGATCTGGTCCTTGACCCGCTTCCGGCCTTCGATTGCGAGTCGCAGGATCTCTTCGATCTCCTCGTGCGTTGCCTCCCCGTGCGGGTAGAGGATCTTTATTAGACCGGAGAACGTCTTGTGGACGCCGTCGCGGTCACGAGTCGAGATGTCGGATGAAAGCGTGAAGTGCTGCTGGTAGCGGTCCGAGTAGTCCTGAGAGCGCATCGACTTCAGCACCTCGGCGATGTAGTCAACGACGAACCCGTAGCCGTTGGAGAACATCTCGCCGCGGATGGTGTCGACTTCCCAGCCGGGGATGTAGTGGTGGAGACGGTCCAGGTAGGCCGAGTCGTGGTAGCTTTCGGGCAGCTCGTCGAACAGGTCGGAGTGCTTGAGCATGTACGCCACGGTGTGCGAGGTGTTGCCGACGAACACCATTGATGCATCCGCTCCGAGTGTTTCGACGCCGCGCGAGAATGACTTGTTCGCCATGTAGTTCTTCATGATGTCGACAAGCGCCTTGTCGGTGCGCTTTCTCTTGCCCGCGAACTCATCGAACGCGACCACATCCCAGTAGCCAACTAGGCCAATGCGTCCGTTGGCGTTGTTGACGAAGAGCTTCGGCACGGTGACCTCGCCACCGGAGATCAGCATGCCGTGGGGTGAGAACTCAGAGTAGATATGGGACTTGCCGGTACCCTTGGGACCGAGTTCGACGAGGTTGTAGTTGCGCTCGACGAACGGGATGAGCCGCACGATTTGCAGCAGCTTCGCCCGCCGCCCAAACAATTCGGGATTGAACCCGATGGACTGCACGAGCAAATCTATCCACTCGTCAGTGGTGAAATCGCGACGAGCCGCCAGGTACCCCTCGAAGTCGAAGTTCGACAACTGGATGGGCTTGATCGAGCCCAGGATCCACGGCAGGACCTGTGCGTCGTCGCTGTGGAAGTACTCGATGTCGCAGATGCACCACACTCCGCCGACGAGCAGCTTCGGATGCGCCTTGATCGTCGCTGGCTCGACGAGCACACCCTTGATGCCAAGGTTCGCGAACTCGGCCTCGTAGACGTCAGCCTTGTCGTTCAGAGTGGCCGTGACCTTATCGATGATTCGGTGCCGCCCACGCTCGCGGATGGTGGACTTCACCAGTTCGGACTGGTTCCGGTGCACGTAGTGGTCGGCCAGGATCTTGCGCACCGTGTCGATGCCCGCCTGGATCGTCGCCTCATCATCGGAGGCCGCATACTGGCCGAGCAGGTACTCCAGCACATAGGACGGCACGATGGCATTGCCCTTGACGGCCCTGACCAAGTCCTTGCGCACGACAGCACCCGAGAAGTGCCGGTTGATCTTGCGATCCAACTCGCTCTGTACCGGCCCAGCATCGACTAGTCCGTCGGTCACGAAGGGTGCTTCCTGGCTGACCTCACTCACCTCGCTCAAGGCTGCACCCTCCTTTAGAAGTCGAAGTCCGATGCGAACGAGCGCTTCAGCGTGTAGATCGCCTTGGCATAGACGCGCCACTGGTTGGTGTTCGGAATCCGTTCCTCAAGCCGGAACTCGACTGTCCGGTTGTTGTAGTCGTTAGCGTCCAGGCTAAGCAGCATGCGCGCGCTCTGGTACCGGTCACGCTTGTCGGTCGACTCTTGATCGAACACCAGCTCAGGCTGGTTTGAGATCAGAGTCTCGCCGACATGTAGCCCTGCACGGACCCTGCGGGCCTGGACCTTCTCGCTGACCGGCTCCGACTGGAACAGCTTGATCACCAGCTGGCCGGTGGTGATCTTGTCCGACTCGGGCAGCACCTCGATGTTGACCAGGCGAGTGTCGCTCTTGCGCTTCTTGTTGATCGCCAGCACGGGCACAACGACTTCCTGCAACGCGGCTCCGCCGTGAACGTATCGGGAGCCAGCGCCGGGAAGCCGGAGGCGATGAATAGACTTCGGAATCTGCACATCCAGGTCGCTATTAAGGCCGAGCTGTGCTGAGGTGAAGGACTTGAACGCAGTGTCTTCCTTCAGCCCGCGGCCGAGGACGTAGCGGCGATTGGTGACCTTGATCTCGTCACCCTCAGGTCGCGTCGATAGGTAGAAGGCGTCTGCGAGCGCCGTGTCCTGGAACAGGAAGCCATGGTCGGCCGTGATGAGGATGTTCGTCGCGTTCGCGTTCGTCAGGCGCTTGACCAGATCGACCAGCTCGCGAAGCGCCTCCTCAGCCGCCTTGAAGACTTGGCGTTCGGTCCCCGGCTTGTCCCCGGTCGCGTCGATGCGGTCGTGGTAGACGTAAAGCACCTGGTTCTGCTGGTACAGCTCTCGAAGTTCGTCCCGGGTCAGAGAGAGCACATCTTCAGCCTGGATCGCTCTGCCTCCCGCACCGTCGAGGATTTTGCTGCGGTTCACCGTGCCGTCTGAGCGCTGACCGTCGACGATAACGGGATCGCCGTCTTTCGAGTGCCCTATCGTGGTGTGCGGCAAGAGCGCTGCCATCCCGAGCTGGGTGTAGCTCGGCAGCACGCCGAGCACGGCATCGAGGGTCGCGTCGAACCGGTCCTCCTGCCGGATGCGTGAGCCGAGTTCGTCGGCGACCTCGTACCGGAGAGCGTCCGAAATGATGACGACTGCCTTGCGTCGGCCGTCGTGGATGATCGGCGCTACGTGGTCGGTGAAGAACGATGTCTGTGGACGGAGTGCCGCAGACCGCCACCTGTCGACACCATCAACCTGCTGCTGCCAAGCGTTCCCCAGGTCGTAGAGGTACTTGTTCGCGTAGAACTTCTCAATCTGTGCGCGCAGTGCCTCCAGCGGGCCGGTGGATTCCGCAGTGCGAGCCGCGTAGCTGAACTGCCGGTAGTGCTGGTCGATGCGGAACCAGTCATGCCGGTAGCAGTCGAGTCCCTCGTCGAACGACTGCATCGAGAGGTTGAGCGCATTAAGCGCAGTCAACAGGTCGGAGGCGCTGCCGATCGCGGCGTACAGCCTGCGGTAGCCGTCGATCCAGATACTGCTCTGGCGGCTGCGGATGACCTCGGTGACCTCGCGGGCTGTGACGGTCCGGTCGGCGACCGCGCGGGCAAGGTCGCTGATGATCTTGCGGTCGACCTCCTCGAACAGGTCGTTGCCCAGCAGGTCCCGGAAGCTCGCATCCTCGATCGTGCTCGCGTAGTCTAGGTCGCGCGCCGCTCGCTTTGCCAGGGTTGCCAGTGCCTGCTGGCTGTGCCGATCGTTGCGCAGACTGGCGAAGTCGAGCTGGATGTTGCGGAGTCCGCCGGGTCGTTCGGACTTGAACCCGGCGATAGCCTGCCGGAACATCCACAGCACGATGTCGTCGATGCTCGGGCTCGGAGACATGTAGCCATAGATCGAACAGGTACCCTGCCAGTAGAACTCGTCGAGGCCGTAGTCGGCGAGCGCGCTGTATTTCGCGTCGGCATCTGTGGCGTTCTCGATGAACAGGGTGCGCGTGATCTCCAACAAGCTGTGCTCTCGCTGACCGAGGAGCACCGCGCACATCTTGGCGCGTAGCTTGTTGGCGTCATCGTCGGCGTCGAGCAATGCCTTGAGGCTCTGCACGCGTCTGGTCGCCCGGAAGAACTTCTCGTGCGCCTGCACGACATCACCGATGCCGTCTGCGGTGAGCCCCAGTTCCTGCTTCACCAGCGAGGTCCGGTCTGCGGTGAACACCCCGTAGGCAAGCTCCAGGTCGAGCAGCCAGTTGCCGATTCCCGTCGGCACGGTACCCGAACGGTAGACGAGGAACTTGGCCTCGGGCTCCACGTGAAGCAGTCGGTTCTTGATTGCATACTCGTCGTTGGCGACACGCACAGTCGCCACGCCTTCCAGCCCGAGCGTGTCCAGGTCGGCGGCATAGTCGCCATCGGGGTCGTGCCAGAACACAACCCGATGCATCTCGAAGCGACGCTCCAGGTGAGGCCGGACGGCGGATATCTCACTCATCGCTTGCCTCAAGACCAGCGATCTTCTTCAGCGCGGCACCGAACTTCGGGTAGTTGGCCTTCACGCCGTCATCGAGGTCGATCCGCACTTGCTGAGTCGCCAACGGGTACAGCACGTCGTGTTCGTACTCGTCGAGTTCGAGCAACACCTTGCGCAGGCGGTCAACCTCCTTCTGCGCAGCAGCTTGCTGCCGTGGCGTTCCAGCCCCCGCGGCGAGACGCTCATGGTGCTGACGATTGGCCTCCAATTTCGCCTTGAACTCGCGCAGGTACTCGTTCAGCACGGTCGAGACGGTCGACAGAGTGTAGCGGTGCATATAGATGAGAGCGTTGAACGACCCCTTCGGACTGGAGAACAGCCAGTAGATCGGGCGCTTCTTGTACCGTTGCACGTGATCTTTGTAGAACGATTTGACGAAGTATTCACGCAAATCCTTCACGCCGAGTGCTTCGGTGACGAACCGCAGATTCTCCTCGAAGTACTGCTCGCCAAACGCCGCCCGCAGGAACTTCCGGAACCGCGCTACGATGTCGTCCTCGAACCAGTCCCCATCGATGATCGGGATAACGTTGTCCGCGTCCGGTATAAACGATGGTTGAGGGACCTTCGCCAGGTAGTCTTGGAGTGTGTCGCCCTGGGTTGCAAGGATTAGCCCCGGTTCATCGAGGCTGTAACGGCCAAAGATGCATCCCACCGCGTAAGAGACCAGGTCATTGACCCTCTCCTGCGCATGCAGCCTGTGGTACTCGACGGTCGACAGACCTTCCCCGAATCGAGCCACTGGGTTGCAGTGCAACGTGACTCTCGACAGCGACACGTCCGCTTCCACCTCCAGTTCAAGGCCATATGCCTCTGCAATCTGGACGTTGAGAGTTGCTTCTAGTTCCTGGGCACGTCGAGCACCGTCAATACCTCGATCCAGCACCTCTCTAATTGAGTCGCCGAGACGGCTTTTGCTATTACTAACTACATCGAGGATGGTGAAGTCCCATGACGTCTCACGGCTGTTCCAGTCGTCTCTGTGAATACGCACGAGCTCGCGAACCGCATCAATCGCCTCGTCGGATACGTCAATCACCGGAAGCTGTGCGAGTGTCCCCACTTCAAAGTTCAATGTCGGAGAAGTTGCTGCCAACATCTGCATAATGACAGTCGAGTTACATACAGCGGCAAGACTAAGCAGGGCCCGCTCAGAAGCGAATATTGAAGTTCCCGCTACGTCGAATATGAAGCCCTTTGAATAGAATCGGAACGTAGGATTTCCGGTTCCAACTTTCGACCAAGAAACGGACGGAAGGAAATAGTACTTTATGTTTTTGATCGTCCGAGTTGCATTGCCGTACTTCGATGCAGCGAACTTGAGCACTTCACGGCCGTCGCGCTCCCAGTTAACGACGACTTCCTGGTTTCCATACCATTTCCGGTAGTCCCCGCCCTTGTTGTATGGAAACCACCTGAACGAGCTTTCGGCGGCCTCCTTTCTCGTTAGACCGCGTCCGAAACGGTCAATACTCACTTCGGACCATAGACGCGTGAACCGGGCATTATCGGAGGTTGCCATCCCCTGCCGCGGTTCACCGATATCCGCGAGCGGCCGTCCAAGGGAGAAGGCCTTGAGCATCGCATTTGACAGCCAGTAGGCGATCGGGGCGCCCGGCACTTGACGCAGCTCGCGACTCGATGCCAGGTGGAGCTCTCGACCGCGAGTGACCGATTTCCGAAAGGCCGCACTCATTGCCGCCTCGCCGCGCTCATCTGTGAGTCGAACGAAGACGCCGGGCAAGTCAGGTTGACCCTCATTGACCAGGAGGAAGGCAGTCGTGGACACCACCTCGCCTTGGATGGTGTCAAAGGCACCTGCTCCGAGGTGCGCCATCGTGACTATCGCCTGATTCGTGAGTAGGCTGTCACGCAGAGCCACGTAAGATCGCAAGAACATCCACGACTGCATCGTGATCATCCCGACAAATGCCCTGCCGATGGCCAGTTCAATCGCCCTCTCTATGAACATGGCAAACATGTCCGCCTTGGAATTCGAGAATTCTCGCTTCGCGAAGTCCGAGAGTGCGGCGCTCATATTGCGGTTCCCCATATATGGAGGATTTGCTACGACCACGTGATAGCGCGACGACAGATACTCGGCCTGGAGGATTACCTGACGTGCGCGGTCGTGCAGCTCCATACCTAGAAGGTCGCTTTCATCCGGCCCGTTCGTGTCGAGGTGCCGCCTGATCGGCTCGATCAGTTCCTCGCGAGGACGGATGAGCGACCCGAAGGTGTCGGCGTGCTTGAACTGGTTCCAGAACGCTTCCTCGTCAGCGCGGTCGCCGCCGCGGGTGACGAGGGTGTCCAGTTCACCCGGTGACAAGGAGATGGGTTCGAGCACGCAGATGTTCGGCTCGACCTTCTTGTTGAAGAAGGTGCGCTGGCGGGCGCGGGCCTTCATCGTGAGGGCAAACGCTGCCAGTGCTCCCGCACGGGGGTCAATCTCGGTGCCGTAGAGGTTCTTGGCGAGGATCAGGCCGGGAATGTCGGAGGGAGCATAGCCCTCCTCTTCGTAGATGGTGTAGAGGAGGTCGAACGCGTAGGTCAGCATGTGGCCAGAGCCGCACGCGGGGTCGATGATCTTCAGTTCCTCGGGACTGGATACTTTGGGGTAGACGGCCTCCTCGTCGACCGGAGCGACGTAGTACTCCATCTGCTCGGCGAGGCGCGAGCTAGGCCGGTTGAGCAGCCAGAGGCGCCCGAGGGAGTTCTCGACGAGGTAGCGAACAATCCAGTGGGGGGTGAAGAGCTGCGTGGCAGCGGGGATTTCGGCGGCGCCGGCCTTCTTGCCCTTCTTGAAACCCGCGAAGACCTCCTCCTTCCCCTCGGAGATGTAGAACTGGTACAGCCAGCCGATCACCTCAACGTCTTGGCAGACCTCCTCGGTGAGCACAGTTAGCGCGCGTGCCAGTACGGAGTCGTCGGCGAGGAGATTTGCAGGGGTGAGGAGCTCCGTGTAGTCACCTTCGCGCTCGAACATGAAGGGCATCGAGCGGTTCCAGTGGCGGCAGTATTCCGCGAGCAGCAGTGCGTACGCTTCGCGCTGCGGGTCGTCGCTGCGTCGGGTGCCGTTGAGCAAGGCCGTCACTGTCTCTACGGTGCGCTTGTTGGTGATGACCGTGCTGTCGATGTTCCCGCGCTTGGCCTCGGCGAGGACTTCCGGCTGCCCGCCCTGACGGCCTCGTTCGGGCGAGACGACGCCGATGCCGGTGTAGCCGTTGGCGTCCATGAAGCGCAGCGCGATGATGCGGTTGAACCAGGTGTAGGCAACCTTGTCGGCCACAGCGACGCGGCCCGCGTTCCAGCCACCAGCGGCGCTGACGGCCTTCTCCAGTGTCGCAACCGCGCTTGGCTGCTCGACTCGCTGAGGTGAGGCCGGGGCCAGTGCGATCGCGATGCGGGCCGCGACCTCGCGAATGAGAGCGGTGCGCGCCCAGGTGGCGAAGGACTTCAGCGGAGCGGTTTTCATCAGAGTACGATTCGCTTTCCTTCGCTGAGTGTGGACATCAGCGCGTCACGGAGCGCGTCGAGATACCGTTTGACGTCCTCCTGGGTCTCCAGCACGCCGTGTATACCCGGCACGGTGATCGTCTTGACCGAGACAGTCTGCTTGAGCGGCCCTGGGTCGGGATCGTCGGTGCCGCCCGTGGGCCGGGGGGAGGATACGAGCTGGTCGAGCAGCGACGGGTAGATCGTTTCTTCGAAGCTGTTCTCCTGCTCGCGGATGAGCGCGATCTGCTTCTCGCTGCCGAGCCCGGCCATGATCTGGTCGATCGTGCGAATGACCCTCTCCTGTGCCTCCTCGGTGGCGTTGCCGTAATAGAGACTGCCGAGCACCTCCCTCTTGCGGCCCCCTATGGCTTCGACTACGACGGCGCGGTTGGTCGCGACTGCTTCCTCGATTTGCTTGCCGAGTGCCTCTGCGGCCTGCTTGAGCTGCGTCATGCGGTTCCCACGGAACGCGTTGGGGTCGTCCAGCATTCGCTGCACCTCTGTGTCGCTGCCTGGGGGCAGGTAGCCGAGGTTGTTGGCGCTCGCCGCGAGCAGGCCGGCCGCGTCGTCGTAGATGGCTCGCTGACCGCCATTGAGGAACGCCTGGATCGGGTCGATCACGGACTCCTTGGCGTCGAGCAGCTCGTCGCCGAGTCCGAACTCGGTCAGGTACCACTCATCGGGCTTGCCTACGGCCTGTTCGAGCAGCGCGATGGGTACGGCCAACTGCTCCACGAACGGGTACTTCGACCCGGTAACCCGAGCCTTGAGTTCATCGAGCTTGCCGCGCAGCTTGTCGCTACCGTGCCGAGCCAGCTCCAGCGGGTCTTTCGGTGCGGTCGCCTCATCGAAGAAGTCGCTGCAGAACTTGCGGAATGCCGCGACCTTGCGCTCGTCGAAGACCTTCTGCGGGGCAACCACCGCGTGCGAATGCTTCTGCGTGTTGCGCAGCACGGCGGCGACCTCGGTGCGCTTCAGGGCATTGCCGTCGACGGTGAGCGTGATCTTCGAGGTGCCGATGAGCCAGGCGACAACAACCTCAATCGAGCCGAGATCCCAGCCATAGGGCTTGGCCTGGAATGCGTCCACAATGGTCTTGACGGTCACCTGCTCACCGAGCCTGTCGCGTTGCAGCACGAACGAGAGCACCTCGTCGCCTGGAACCGCGAGCTTCGACAGAGACGGGTCGTCGATCAGGCCCGATTGATCGGGGTTGGCGAACGCGGCGACCTGCTGCTCGCTGTAGGTCGACCCGCCAAGCAGGTTGAGCTGGGTATAAGTGCGTCTTATAAGATCCTGGAACCCGTCGGATACGCGAGTGATGGCGTCTTGCGACGTGGAGGTCACATCGGCGGCGTTGATGACGAGGGTCGCCATGCCGACAGCGCGACGGATACGCTCAACGAGATCCTTCTCGCGTCCGACGTTCTGCGTCGCCTTGGAGCGCAAGATCTGCTCCTCGGTCGCTGACAGCGAGGTTGTCTGCTTGCGTCTAGTGTATTTCTCGGTCTTGATGAGCAGGCGCAGGTCTGGCAGCGCGCGCTCGTCGGGCTCCAGGATGACGCGAAGCTCGTCCTTGCCCGCGCTGTGCATCCGGATTTCGTCGGGACCGTACGGGTACTCCGGGGTGATGAAGTGCACCGCGAGCTCGCGCTGCTGGCCGTACACGTGGTCGTCGAGTCTATATCCGAGCGAAGTCCTGCCCGTTCTTGGAGTAGCGCAGCTTGCTGGTCTTGATGACGTCGCCGGAGAGGATCTTGAACAGGCGACTGGAGACCTCCGAGGCGTCAATGTCGACGTTCTTGATCTCTTCCTCGATGACTTGCTCTTCGTTGGTCAGGTACTCGTAGGTGTTGCCATTGCGCTCTACGTAGGTCTGCGTCTCCAGCAGCGTCAGGGCCTCCTGCACCTGCTTCGACAGGGCTGGTAGGTCGAGCCCGAACCGGTCGTAGACCAGAACGGTAAGGTTGCGCGGCGTGGCCTGGAAGCTCTCGACGTACTTGACCAGGAACAACGCCTTGAGCAGTCGCACAGCCAGCTCGTTGTCCAGGTTGCGCTCGGCTACGTCGATCGAGCGCTGCGCGGCGGCTTTCAGTGATGCTCGGATGCCCGCGAACATGTGGTCGAAGGTCGCGAGCCTGCCGACCTCGACATCGCCGATGTCCTTGGCGACTTGCTGCACGACGCCGAGCATGGAGCGCTCGCCGACCGAGCTGTTGCGGCCCTCGAAGGCGTTGTGGTCCGAGATGCCCTCGATCGCCGCCTGGAAGAGGGGGAACTGGTAGCTGACGAACGGATACGTGCCGACGAAGTGCGCCTCGTCGGTGTAGTTGCGGTAGGTCTTCGCGCCATCGACGAAGTCGAACAGCGTCTTGAAGTTCGCCGACTCCGCCGCGTAGATCGTGCGCAGCGCGGCTTCGCCCGGCTCGTTCTTCTCCAGCAGGCGCTTTCGGATGACTTCCTCAACGTCCGCGCTGGTGAGCTTCACGCGGGTCTTGAAGCGGGCCTGAATCTTGGAGAAGTCGTTGCCCTGCTGCTTGGTGCGGTCGCCGACGACCTTGTCCATGTCCTCTTGGGAGGTGACGAACACCCAGGCCCTGCCCTGGCATTTGGTGTTCAGGGACTCGGCGATCGTCTGGAGGTTGAGCATCAGGTGGGTGTTCGACCCGATGAACTGGCCGACCTCGTCCACGTAGAAGTTCAGCCGGAAGCCAGGCTCCCGCCTGTCGAGCCACACCTTCACTTCGTCGGCGAAGTCCTCGATCGACACCGAGTACTCGTTGCGGTACTTCGTGAGGATATTGGCCGGCGTCCCCTCGGTTTGGCCGCTGATCTCGGCGTATGCCCTGGCGACGTTGACTTCTTCGAGCACGCCCTCCTCGCGGCCCTGCGCCCAGTCGCGACCCGAGATACGCGCGTACGCGGCCTTGAATGCTTCGTACTGGCCGCGGTTATCCAGGTCACGCTCGAAGCGGGCGACGTGTCCCTGATTGCCGTAATAGCCTCGGCTCTCGTCGAAGACCTTGACAAATACCTTCAGCAGGGCATCGGTCTGGTCTTTCGCAATAAGCGTGGCTTTCTGGTCGATGTTGAACAGCAGGCTCTTGGCGAGGATTCGGTCGGCCCTGATCAATAGTGCCGGCAGGAACGCGCCCTGCGCCT
>Ga0137378_10003325_pt1 | contig 13908 bp, 13 predicted proteins | sample SagtaG_21_FD_104813 | JGI IMG/M metagenome (GOLD analysis project Ga0137378, IMG submission 104813) | Vadose zone soil microbial communities from Sagehorn Ranch, Mendocino, California, USA - Sage2_L_60_16 metaG | ecosystem: Environmental > Terrestrial > Soil > Vadose zone | place: USA... | reverse complement strand
TTGCTGTCGCGGGGACAATCGTCCTCTTTGCAATTCCGCCACTCGCCAAACAAAGCCAGGAACTTGTCCATAATGCGCCAACGGTCTGGCAGGCATTCGTACCCGAATCGAGTCGCTGGCGCAAAATTATCCAGCGGTTCGCGAAGCCTTGCCACGTACCGATGAAATCGCCGGAAGAGTTGGCGCGGCCGCCGGAACGCTCGGGAACATCTTGCTAAGATCGACAATAGGTTTGGTCGGCGGCCTCGTTAGTGCTGTGTTTGCGCTACTATTACTTATCTTCGTGCTGGTCAACCCGCGACCGCTTGTCGCCGGGTATCTCGCACTCGCGCCCGATCGTTATCGCGAACAAGCCCACCGCACACTCGCGCGACTCATGCGACAAATGATTGCATGGGCGCGCGGCGTCGCCATCAATGGTATGATCACCGGCCTTTCCATAGGTGTATTGCTTTGGTTGGTCGGCGTGCAGCCAGCGCTCATGTTCGGTGTGTTTGCGTTTTTCGGTGAGTTCCTTCCAAACATCGGCGCATTTCTTGTTTCCATTCCGATCCTGCTCGTCGCACTGAGCCTGGGTGCAACAAAATTCTGGCTCGCGCTCGGCGTCATCGTGCTGGTTTATCAGATCGAACTAAACCTCCTTGTTCCGGGCGTGCTCGGCAAAGAGATGCGATTGCACCCGGTCAACATCTTGTTCTTCACACTCGCAACCGGGACAATGTTCGGGCTACTCGGAGTGGTTCTCGCCGTGCCTGCTGCCGCGCTTTTCCAGATTGCCATCGACGAATTTTATTTGCGACCGCGCAAACCCGATTACGCCGCGATCGATCGCGAAGCAACCACGCTAGTAGAAGGAAAGAACTGAAGCTAACGCTGCGCTAATCACCTTTTCTTGTCATTCCAAGCGAAGTCGAGGAATCTCTTGCTTGATGAAAAGCAGAATTGCATTGGCTCTCTCGTTGTCAATTCTTGCGCTTACAGTGCGCGCCGAAAAAATTGCGCTGGTCAACGGTACGCTGATCAACCCGGGGACATCGCAGATAGTTCAGAATGCGACGATCGTCATCGGCGGCGGGAACATCGCAGCAGCGGGCGATACAAAAACAGTCAGCGTGCTGAAAGATGCCCACGTGATCGATTGCAAAGGCAAGTTCATTTTACCCGGATACATCGACACACACGTCCACTTTTTCCAATCCGGCGATTTATTTACGCGGCCGGACGGTGCCGACCTAAACAGCGTTCGTCCTTACAAAGACGAAGTCGCGTGGGTGAAAAGTCACCTGAACGATGTCTTCGCGCGTTATCTGCGTAGCGGGATCACATCGGTCGTAGATGTGGGCGGGCCATTCTGGAATTTCGAAGTCCGAAGGGTCGCAAACGCGACTGAGAAAGCGCCGCGCGTAGCGGTTGCGGGACCGTTGATCTCAAGTGTGTCACGCCAGCCACTCGATCTCGGCGATCCGCCGATCGTAAAGATCGACACTCCCGATCAAGCGCGCGAGTTCGTGCGGAAACTCGCTGCCCAGAATCCGGACCTGGTGAAAATCTGGTACATCGTCGACAAAGATCATCCGGTCGATCGCTTTCGCCCGATCGTCCGCGCCACTATTGAAGAAAGTCACGCGCGCAAATTACGCGTCGCAGTTCATGCAACCGAGCTCGAAACCGCGCGCGCCGCGGTTGAAGAAGGCGCGGACGTGCTCGTCCACAGCGTGATCGATAAACCGGTCGACGACGCGTTCGTGAAGCTATTGAAAGATCGACATACGATTTTGTGTCCGACGCTCGTGGTCTTCGAACGTTACGGCCGGACGTTTTCGCACCAGTTGAACCTGACGCCGGAAGAAAAAGCGTGGGGTAATCCGGAAGTGATCGCGTCGCTCGACGTCACCAAAATTCCGCAGAACAAATTGCCCGCTCGGATCAAGAATGCTCTGGCGAAACCGGACGAGGCTCTGGATCGAATCAAGAAAACTTACGATGTCGCGCTGCCGAATTTGAAAACACTAGAAGACGCCGGCGTCACCATTGCAGCAGGCACTGACGCGGGAAACATCGGCACGATTCACGGCCCCGCGCTTTTCCGCGAATTTCAGCTGATGAAGGAAGCGGGCCTGACGCCGATGCAGATTCTTCAATGCGCCACCGCTAACGCAGCGAAACTTTTTGGCGGCGAAGTCGGCGCGCATACCGGGAAGATTGAAAACGGCTATTTTGCCGATCTCGTCATTCTCAATTCGAATCCGTTGGACGACATTGCGCGCGCTTCCGACATCGACACAGTGATCAAAAATGGCGTGGTTTATCCTGCGCAAGAGTTACTGACTGAGATACGATAGGGAGTTTCCTCCCGCAGCACTGGCGTCCGGTGGCGTCACTGAGACAATTCGCTAAATTACAAGATGGAGTGGCGACGGTTACCAGCGCTTTTCCTCTTTCTCGGCGGAACGTCGCCGTTATCGATCTTTGCGACCGAGTTTATACAATCGCCCGATCCGAATGATGGATGGAAGTTTGTTAAGGAAACTGGTGGCATCTCTTTCTCTAGCCGTGCGCGAGCGGGTTCAACGCTGAAGGAATTCAAGGCTGTAGGCGAAATCGACGCCTCTTCCCGTGCTGTGCATAATGTGCTCGACGACTTGGAGAGTTATCCCAACTTCATGCCCTACACGGCGGAGTGCCGGCTCATCAAACGAGAGGGCGATTCGATTTATAGTTATCAGCGGCTCTCACCGAAAGTCGTCAGCGACCGCGATTATACTTTGCGAATTTGGAAGAGGTCATGGCCAAGCCAGGGCGGACTCGTTTTCCTTGATCAATGGGAGCCTGCGAACGCATCTGGTCCCGGTGAAAAGCCGGGCGTATTGCGCGTTAGGGTGAACGAAGGCAGATGGCTATTGGAACCGGCCGGCGCGACTAAGACTCGCGCGACTTATTGTATTTACACTGATGGCGGCGGAAAACTTCCCGCGTTCCTGGCCAACATCGCGAATGAGATCGGCATTCGCAAAATTTTCACCGCGGTCCGGAACCAGGTGAAACTCGCGAAGTACAGCGTAGACTAGACCAGGCGGAACCTCCCCAGACATCCGCTGCGGCCCGGTTCAAAATCTCTTGCTCTGACTGCAAACCGGATTGAAATTTTCATCTTATGGCTACACACCCCACGCAATATGCACGCCCTGAAGCTTTGGTTGAGACCGATTGGCTGGAGAAACATCTCAAGGACGACGGCATGCGCATCGTCGAGTCGAACGAAGACGTGCTTCTTTACGATACCGGCCACATTCCAGGCGCGGTGCACATTGATTGGCGCGCTGATCTGCAAGACCCGGTAATCCGCGACTACATTTCGCCGGAAAAATTCGCCGAGCTTTGCAGCCGCAACGGCATCACACCGGACACGACCTGCGTTTTCTATGGTGATAAGGCGAACTGGTGGGCGTGCTACGCGCTCTGGGCCTTCCGGTTGTTCGGCCACGAGAAAGTGAAAATTCTGAACGGCGGCCGCGACAAATGGAAAGCGGAACAGCGGTCGATGACGCGCGAAGTCCCGAAATATCCGCGGACAAACTATCCGGTTCCGACGAAGCGGTTCGACAAGGAGATCCGCGCATTTTTCGATGAAGCGCTTGCGCAAAGTAAAGCCGGCAAACCGTTGATCGATGTGCGTTCGCCCGGCGAATACAAAGGCGAAATCACGCACATGCCGGAGTATCCGCAGGAAGGTGTGTTGCGTGGCGGTCACGTTCCCGGCGCGAAGAGCATGCCGTGGAAAACGGCGACCAATGATGACGCCACGTTTAAGCCCGCATCCGAGCTGGCGAAAATTTACTTCGAGCAATGCGGCGTTAAGCCCGACATCGACACGGTCGTCTATTGCCGAATTGGCGAACGTTCTAGTCACACCTGGTTTGTGCTGACGTATCTCCTCGGGCTCGATAACGTGCGCAATTACGACGGTTCATGGACCGAATGGGGCAACAAAGTCGGCGCGCCAATCGAAAAGGGCGCTTAAGTCTGAGATGAGCAAAGGTTGCGGCAAATTAGATGAGGCGGGTACCGCCGAAACCCGTTCCGACGAAACGTATCCGGCCAAGCTCAACAAGATCATAAATCTTTTTGAATCGCTGCCGGAAGATGAGCGGCGCGAGACGCTCGTTTCTTACGCCGACAACGCGAAGAAGCAGGAGCCGCGGGAAGGCGAGAACTTCAATCTTGTCGATGTTCGCAAAGATGAAGAATGCATGGACACGGTCGGCGTTTATCTACATGTCGACGAAAATGGCAGGGCGCACATCCGCATGACGCTTGGGCCGGAAGTGCAAACGCTGACCCGTGCGATGACTGCTGTCCTTTGCAAAGGCCTGGAGGGTTGCACGCCCCAGGAGATTCTCGATCTGCCGAGCGATTTCGTCACGCGCATCGTCGGCGCGGAACTGGTCCGCATCCGCAGCCAGACGATCTATTACGTGCTCACGCGCATCAAAAGCATCTGCAAGGTTTACCTGGATCGACAACGTATGGCGCGAGTGGCTTAGTGGCACAGGCTTCCAGCCTGTGATATTTCAACTGTTCAAGACACGGGCAAGGTGCCTTGTGCCACAGGAAGATGCCGCGGAATAACGATCTCAAGAAAATCCTGCTCATCGGCTCGGGCCCAATCGTGATCGGGCAGGGCTGCGAATTTGATTATTCGGGCGTGCAAGCCTGCAAGGCGCTGCGTGAAGAAGGCTATCAGGTCGTGCTCGTGAACTCGAATCCGGCGACGATCATGACCGATCCGGAGTTTGCCGATCGCACTTACATCGAGCCAATCACGGCAGAAGTGATCGAGGCGATCATGGAACGCGAAAAACCGGACGCGATTTTGCCAACCATGGGCGGACAGACCGCGCTCAATGCGGCGATGGAACTGAACCGCAACGGCGCACTCGCACGACACGGCGTGAAATTGATCGGCGCAAACGCGCAGGCGATCGCCAAGGGCGAAGATCGGCAACTGTTCAAGGAAGCAATGTTGCGCATCGGCTTGGAGGTGCCGCGCTCCGGCGTGGCGCATTCGCTTGTTGATGCGAACCGCGTAGCCGACGAAATCGGGACGTTTCCGCTCATTGTTCGCCCGGCGTTCACGCTTGGCGGCATGGGCGGCGGGATTGCCTACAATCGCGACGAACTCGATGAGATCGCAGCGCGCGGTCTCGACCTGTCGCCAGTCGGTGAAGTCTTGATCGATGAATCACTCGTCGGCTGGAAAGAATTCGAGATGGAAGTTATGCGCGACTGGATGGATAACTGCGTCGTCGTTTGTTCGATCGAGAACTTCGATCCGATGGGCGTGCACACCGGGGACTCGATTACAGTCGCGCCCACGCAAACGCTGACCGACAAAGAATACCAGATGATGCGCGACGCGGCCTTCGCGGTCATTCGCGAGATCGGGGTCGAGACTGGTGGATCGAATATTCAATTCGCCGTTAATCCGGCGAACGGGCGCATGGTTGTGATCGAGATGAATCCGCGCGTGTCGCGTTCGAGCGCGCTGGCATCCAAAGCGACCGGATTCCCAATTGCAAAAATCGCGGCCAAACTCGCGGTCGGTTACACGCTTGATGAAATCAAAAACGACATTACACGCGAGACGCCCGCTTGTTTCGAGCCAACCATTGATTACTGCGTCGTAAAAGTCCCGCGCTTTACGTTCGAAAAATTTCCGCAAGCGGATGCGACGTTGACGACGCGGATGAAAAGCGTGGGCGAGGCGATGGCGATTGGCCGCACGTTCAAGGAAGCGTTGCAGAAAGCGCTGCGCAGTCTGGAGATAAAACGCTTCGGCTTGTGCGGTGACGGCGCGGACCGATCTGTTAATCCGGAAACGCTGCGTCTGAAACTTTCGACTCCAAACGCCGAACGTATTTTTCATCTCGCTCAAGCGTTTCAGGATGGCATGTCGACCGACGAGATCTACGAACTCACGAAGATCGACAAGTGGTTTTTGCGAAATATCCGCGAGATTGTTACCGAGAGCGTGAAGCCGTGGAATCTCCGGGCCGACGCGATCGAGCTGAAGGCGAAGGGAACCGGTGGAAAGAAGCCGGTGGAGGTTGCGATGCAAAAAGGCTTTCTTCGCTGGAAAAAACTCGGCTTTAGCGATCGTCAACTCGCAGTGAAAGAGCGCGCTGATGACAGGGAATTGCGAGATGTGCGAATAGGACTCGGTGTTCTTCCAACTTATCGGCTGGTCGATACGTGCGCAGCCGAGTTTGAAGCTTACACTCCGTATTACTATTCGACTTACGGCGATGAGAATGAGCGGCGCGAGAGCGGAAAACTCAAGATCATGATCCTGGGCGGCGGACCGAACCGGATCGGCCAGGGAATCGAGTTCGATTACTGCTGCGTGCACGCGGCCTTCGCGCTGCGCGAGCTCGGATTTGAAACAATCATGGTCAACTCGAATCCGGAAACGGTTTCGACCGACTACGACACGAGTGACAAACTTTATTTCGAGCCGCTCACCCTCGAGGACGTGCTCAATATTTACGATCAGGAAAAACCGGAAGGCGTGTTCGTCCAGTTCGGCGGCCAAACCCCACTTAATCTCGCGAATGGATTAAAGGCGGCTGGCGTCCCGATCCTCGGGACACAACCGGAAAGCATCGAGACTGCGGAAGATCGACAATTATTCGCGGCGATGCTCGATAAACTGGGCTTGCGCCAGACCCCGAGCGGCTCGGCCGTGACTACCGACGAAGCGGCCGCAATTGCGAACAAAATTGGTTATCCGGTTCTGGTGCGGCCTTCATTCGTGCTCGGCGGACGCGCCATGGAGCTCGTCTACAACGAGGAAGATCTTCGGCGTTACATGACTAGTGCAATCGAGGTGACACCGGACCGGCCGGTACTCGTTGACCGTTTTCTCGAAGACGCGATCGAAGTTGATGTCGATTGCATTTCTGATGGCGAAACAATCGTGATCGGCGCAATCATGGAACACATCGAGGAGGCCGGCATCCACAGCGGCGACAGTGCCTGCGTGATCCCGACGTTCTCATTGCCGCAAAAAATACTCGACGAGATTTCGGCAGCGACAAAAGCAATGGCTCGCGAATTGGATGTGCGCGGCCTGATGAATGTGCAATTCGCCGTGAAAGGCCACGACGTTTACGTTCTTGAAGTTAATCCGCGCGCCTCCCGCACAGTTCCGTTCGTGAGCAAGGCGATCGGCGTCCCGCTGGCGAAGCTCGCGGCAAAGATTATGACCGGAAAGTCCCTGCGTGAGCTCGGATTTACCAGGGAAATCGTGCCGAAGCATTACTCAGTGAAGGAAGCAGTCTTCCCGTTTCTACGTTACGAGGGCATCGATATTTCGCTCGGCCCCGAAATGAAATCGACCGGGGAAGTAATGGGGATAGATGTCGACCTTGGCCTCGCCTATGCGAAATCGCAGATGGCCGCACCACCGCCCTTGCCCGTCAGCGGAAACGTCTTCGTTAGTGTGAAGGACACCGACAAGGAGGCCGTTGTGCCGGTCGTGCGTGAATTTGTGAAGCTCGGGTTCGGAATCATTGCCACGGCCGGAACATTTGAGATGTTGGCAGCGGCGAAAATTCCAGTGACGAAAGTCTTCAAGCTGCGGGAGGGCCGCCCGAACGTTCTCGACCGGGTAAAAAACGGCGACATCAATTTCATCATCAACACCCCGAGTGGAAAAATTCCGCGCGAGGACGAAGTGCGCATTCGCAATGCGTCTCTCGCGCAACGGATTCCGATCATGACAACGGTGCGCGCGGCTCTGGCCAGCGCGAACGGAATCCGCTCGTTGCAAAAGCGCAACGTGAGCGTGCGCAGTTTACAGGAATATCACGCCGAAAAGTAACGCAAGCTTCCCAACTTGCTTTCTTCCTGGCTTGCTAGCCAGAGGCTTGCGCTACTTTTGCATCCGTGTCAGTGGTCGATCATGAGATCGTCGATCTTCGCGGTGGCGCTGTTGCTGGGATCAGCGGTTTTTGCCGCTGACGAAAAGAAGGCGGAGAATCCTACGATGAATGCATCCAGCGAAGTCGCGGTGATTAAAACGAGCGAAGGCAATATGGTCGTGCAGTTTTGGAACGACGCAGCTCCGAATACGATTGAGAATTTTAAAAAACTAGCGCGTTCGGGTTTTTACGACGGCACAATTTTCCATCGCATCGTCAAGGGATTCATGATTCAGGGCGGCGACCCAAATTCAAAAGATCCAGCCAAGGAAAATAAGTACGGCGAAGGCGGACCCGGCTACAAAATCAAAGCGGAATTCAACGATCACGCGCACGAGCGCGGTGTGATCTCAATGGCGCGCGAGTCCAATCCAGATTCGGCCGGTTCCCAATTCTTCATCTGCCTAGCGCCGGTGACGCGACTCGATCACCAATACACGACGTTCGGAAAGCTGATCAAAGGCGACGACGTGCTTGAAAAGATCGGTGATGCGCCCGTGACCAGAAGCAGCGCGGGCGAGGTGAGCAAACCGACCAAGCGGGTGGTGATCGAAAGCATCAAGATCATGCCGGCAGGCTCGATCCAGTAATCTTTTACTACGAAGATAACGAAGGGCCACGAATGGCAAAATGAGTTACATCTTCGTGTCCTTCGTGGTTTATTGCTGAATGGTGAAGGCGCAAATGACAAAGATCGCCCTCATTCAGATGCGGTGCGGCCCGGAGCCGGAAGAGAATTTTAAACGCGCGATTCAATTCATTCGCGACGCGGCGAAGAAAGGCGCGCAGATCATTTGTTTGCCGGAGCTCTTCCGATCGGAATATTTTTGCCAGACCGAAGACCACAAAAACTTCGGCCTGGCCGAAGAGATTCCCGGAAAATCGACATCGGCATTGGGTGAAGTCGCGCGCGAGCTTGACATCGTGATCATCGCATCGCTGTTCGAAAAACGCGGCGCGGGTGTGTATCACAACACCGCGGCGATCATTGACGCCGACGGAAACTTGCTCGGCAAATATCGCAAGATGCACATTCCCGATGATCCGCTTTATCACGAGAAATTCTACTTCACGCCAGGCGATCTCGGATTTCAGGCGTGGACGACGGCGGAGGGAAAAATTGGCGTCTGCGTTTGTTGGGACCAATGGTATCCGGAAGCGGCACGCCTAACGGCATTGCGGGGCGCGGAGATTATTTTTTATCCAACTGCCATCGGCTGGCATCCATCGGAGAAAAAAGAATTCGGCGCGGCTCAATATTCTGCCTGGGAAACAATTCAGCGCGGTCACGCAATTGCCAACGGTTGTTACGTTGCGGCGGCGAACCGCGTCGGCCATGAAGCGCCTGCGGGTGGGGAGGGAATTGAGTTTTGGGGGCAAAGCTTTGTTGCGGCGCCGAGCGGCGAAATCATCGCCAAGGGCTCGGTAGACCGAGAAGAGATTGTCATGGCCGACGTGGAATGGGACCGCGTCAACGAACATCGGACGCATTGGCCATTTTTGCGTGACCGGCGCGTAGATGCGTATGCCGGAATCGAGCAACGGCTGCTCGATTGATAGTTTCATTTTATCCAGAAGCGCCGTACCGTTTCGGCATGAAAACGACAATTATATCTCTAGGCGTGTTGTGCGCTTTCGCTGTCTTCGCGCACGCGCAGGATGTCACGAAGGCGACCGCGACTCTGGAGCCGAAATCAGGGAGCCAGGTTACTGGCACGGTCACGTTCACAAAGACTGGCGACGAAGTGCGCGTCGTTGCCGACTTCCAAAACCTCAAACCGGGCAAGCACGGTTTCCACATACACGAGAAAGGCGATTGCTCGGCGCCGGATGCGATGTCAGCCGGCCCGCATTTCAATCCGACGCATCAACACCACGACGGGCCGACGGGGACGGAGCGTCACGTCGGCGATTTCGGCAATGTTGAAGCTGATGCTTCCGGCAAGGGGCACCTCGAGTGGAAAGGGAGACTCGATCTGAGCGGTCCAAATTCGACCATTGGAAAATCTGTAATCGTGCATGAAAAAGTGGACGACTTGAAAACCGATCCGGCAGGCAACTCGGGTACGAGGTTCGCCTGTGGCGTGATTAAGGCCGCCGACTGAGACAATTGCCGATCCTCGTTCGCGGGCGCTGTGTGACGCGTTCCTAAATAAATGGGGCGACCATTTTCGCCGCACCGCCCCCGCGCGTAACTATCATCACACGCGCCGTGGCGGACTCGTCGAACACACGACGCGTGGCCAAAGAAATCGTGCCATTGTCTCCGGAACTGAATCTCCATATTTTGCTAGCCGGCATCTCCCATCCTTGAGTACACTGGTTGGCGCGCCGTTACTTGGTAATCGCCATTATTTCCGAACGCACTCCTCGTGTGGTCATGGCGATCGAAATCGCGGCTGTGGTCGGGATCATATACTGCGCAAACATCCTTCGGGAAGAGAAGGTCCAATGTCCAGTCAAACGCCACACGAATCTTTTTGTCCAAGCCTGGTAACTTACCGAGGTAAATCGTCCGCCACATCCACCATGCGAAGAAGCCTGAAAAATTAACACCGAAGATGCGCGCTACGCCCGTGCGACGACCAAGTGACGCCAGCAACCCGATGGTCTTGAATGAAAATGATCTTAGAGGACGACCTAAGAGTGCTGCCGCGATATTCTGCGCAACAATCTTGCCTTCGCGTATGGCATGTTGTGCGGTTGGCGGATGAGACTTCCCCGGATTTCTGATGTCCGGCACAAACGCACAGTCACCCACCGCCCAGACATCAGGCCAATCGGAAACTCCCAAGAATTGGTTCACGACTATTCTGCCTCGTTCCTTGGCGCAAGGGAGCAAAGAGATAATTGGACTGGGTACGGTTCCGGCAGTCCACACCAGAGTGCGGCATGGAATCGGGTCGTGATGGGCTAAAGAGACATTGTCCTCCGTCATGTTCCTGACCCGGGTGTTAAGCCGGATTTTCACCCCTCGGCGTGTGAGTACCTTCTGCGTGTGTCGTCCCAGTTTTTCACCCAGTTCCGGCAGGATTACCGGTCCAGAATGCACCAGCATAATTCGCAACATATCTTCACTCAGATTGGGGTAGAATGGCAGCGCCTCGCGCACGAAGTCATTTAATGCCGCCACCGTTTCCACGCCGGCGAAGCCGCCCCCCGCCACTACGAAAGTAAGTAACGATTGCCGATCGGCGGGATTGCATTCGGAATTTGCTTCTTCCAAATGTCGAATTATTTGAGCGCGCAACTGAATGGCATCGCGCAGCGATTTCATAGGTACGGCCAGATCGGCGAGACCCGGGATATCGTAAAAGTTAGTGATTGATCCTAATGCGATGACCAGATGGTCATAGTCGACCCGGAGGGAGTGGTTACGATAACCACGTGAAATCAATACCTGCTTGTTTGGCAGGTCGATCTCATTCACGTCACCCACGAATACCTCGACCTTACGGAGCAACTTCCGAAGGGGATTTACGATATTTGTGATTTCGAGGTCGCTCGCTGCGATCTCGTGAAGCATCGGAGTGAAGAGGAAAAAGTTATCTCGGCTAACGAGAGAAATCTCTACCGTCTCCACTCGCGCCAGCAACTTCTCAAGATGAATGGCGGCATAAACCCCGCCGAAACCGCCGCCGAGAATGACGATTCGCTTTTTGCGCCGATTATCGGTTACAGGGTCGATCATCGATTTCTTTCTGTAGCCAGCCGGTGGTCCGAACAGCAATTTGAATTGGGCCGCCGGACTACTCCGGAGATAGTCGATCGCTTTTTGCATCCGGCAGCTTTACCTGTGCTACTTCGCTGGGGCCGGACTGAGTAATCCCTTTCTCTATCTCATCTCGGGCTGCGCTGAACTCCTTTACCGCTCGACCCATCCCTCGGGCGAGCTCAGGCAGTCTTTTTGCTCCAAACAGGAGCAACACGATGAGGAGGATTACCATCATGTCCGGCCCCATAAGATTCATGATACTGGCGATCGTGGTAGGCATAAAAAAATCTCCGATATGTTTGTTTCGTAAGAGAGTTGTGCAGCGTTCAATCCATTCATACCGAATTGGCAAAGTTATATTCCAAGAAAGTGATCTCCCGCGTCGTATGCCTCGGGGATTTCTGGAGAGTTCGATCAACCAGGCGCTTCTAGTTAGAGGCAGTGGAATAAAAACGGGTCCGCATCAGTTGTATTAAATAAATGGAAAGATGTATATGAATTGCAAAAAACTTATTGCAGTGACAATCACTCTTACAGTTTGTGTTCTTGCAGGCTCGAACGTGACGGCGCACGGCGGCGGCGGTGGAGGCGGTCACGGCGGCGGCTTCGGTGGAGGCGGCGGCTTTCGCGGCGGCGGCTTTAACGGTCGCGGGTTTCACGGTAGCTTTAACGGCGGTGGTTTTCGTGGCCGTGGCTTTCGCGGCGATCGGTTTCACAATCGCGACTTCGACGATCGGTTCTTCTTCTTTGGCGATTTTGGCGATCCGTTCTTTTACTTTCCCGATCCAAGCTATGGGTACTATCCCTACGGCTATTATCCTTATAGCTACGGATACGGCGGCTTTAGCGGCGGCGGCTTTCGTGGCGATGGCTTTCGTGGTCGTCGCTTTCGCGGCGATCGGTGATGCGTGCAATCAAGCTGTTTGCCGAGGCAGTGCCGCATATACCGACTCTTTGATGGGGCAAGTCCAACCCGTCTAGCTCGTGCAGGCTATTATCATGGCTCGCGTCGAGCTAATAGACCCCGTACCTCGAAAGAGGGAGCCGACACCACCTCATAGGTGACAGCACAAAATCCCGCGAACGCGCACTAGCCGCAATCTGCTGATCATCAAGATTGGCCGCGATGAAAATGAACAGGTCCGGTGAAAGGCACCCTTACGTTCAACTCCAGCACCAGATTCACGACGCCCTTCGCAGGCAACATCCCGAATGGATTGAACAAAACGGGGATTGCCCCACGTGCGAATCATACGAGTCACGCTTCGCAGAACTGCTCGACCTTTTCCAATCGACCGAGCACAAGTCCGCTGCCTGATCCAAAGCACAGAATATTTAACCGAATGAAAAGTGCGCCCGGGCAGCAGGCATCTCTAACTCTCTTTATTTTATAGGAGTATTGCCACTACGAATTCCCAGACCGAGTCAAATAGTGGCAATGCCGTGTTTAGGGCCGGTACCAAGGCTCCCGACGTCACACTGCGATGCGAGAAAGAAGACCTGGCATCTTTTGAAGAAGCGCTGCTGCCTCATCTTGATGCAGCTCACAATTTGGCCAGATGGCTCCTTCGCAATGAACACGATGCGCAGGATGTGGTCCAGGAAGCGTATCTGCGGGCATTCAAATCGTTCGGTGGATTTCATGGTTCAAATGGCCGAGCTTGGTTGCTGACGATTGTCCGAAATACGTGCTACACGTTGCTCAAAAAGAACCAGGCGGTTGATTTCACAACTTTTGACGAAGAAATACATGCGGCCGGAGACGAATCTGCTAGTCCCGCGACGATTCTGGAGCATAGTGAAGACGCAGAACTGATCAGGGAAGCAATGGATGCATTGCCTGCGGAATTTCGTGAGATCTTGGCGCTGCGACACCAGGAAGGTCTCTCCTACAAGGAAATAGCCGAGATCGCGCAAGTTCCCCCGGGGACAGTTATGTCGAGACTGGCTCGCGCCCGCGGAAAGCTCAAGGAATATTTAGCGGCTCGCATCGGTAAGGATAAGTGAGATGAACTGCGAAGAAGCCACTAAACTGAAGGACGGTTATCTGGATGGCGAACTGGATCCGATTACCAGCCAGACAATCGAACAGCACTTGCGGGAGTGCCCTAAATGTGATCAAGCTTACAAAATCCATGGCTCGCTGATTCGTGCGATTGGCAACGCAACTCCTTATTACAAGGCACCCGCGGAATTGCGTGAGCGAATTCA
>Ga0137378_10003320_pt1 | contig 13910 bp, 10 predicted proteins | sample SagtaG_21_FD_104813 | JGI IMG/M metagenome (GOLD analysis project Ga0137378, IMG submission 104813) | Vadose zone soil microbial communities from Sagehorn Ranch, Mendocino, California, USA - Sage2_L_60_16 metaG | ecosystem: Environmental > Terrestrial > Soil > Vadose zone | place: USA... | reverse complement strand
CGTCTGAGGGGGCGGTCGCGGCGCTGCGGCGGTTACGTGAGGCCGGGCTAGAGATGGTTTTGGTCACCAACACCATCTCCCATACCCGGGCCTCGATCGCGGCGGCGCTGTCCGGGGCGGGCTTTGCGGTCACTGAACCCTTTCCATCCTGCGCTACGTCGTGAAGCGCACCTTCGCTTGGTTCAGCAGTACAAACGGCTGCGCATCCGCTACCAACGGCCAGCCGACCTGCATCTCGCGCTCCTGTAACTGGGCTGCGCACTGATCTGCCACCGCAAACTCTCCACCCCATTCTGAAACGAGTGGTAAATCTCGGTGGCCGGACATGCGGGCGTCGACGGGTGGGTGTGGGACTGCCAAGCAGCCGCACACCCACCTCGTGACTATTCGGGCTGGTCAGCTCGCCGCGGCTGACGATTCCGCGCCGTCGGAGGCGAAGACCAGCTTCCCGCCCATCTGCCTGAACATGACGTCCATGCTGACGTGGCAGTTGAACTCCTTGATCTTCCCGTTTTCGATGTACCAGAAGTCGGCGCACGGGACATCGAGCTTGGCGCCGGTCGGGTGGATCACGCCGCCGGGCCAGTTGAACGGCCCGGTGAAGGTGCGCCAACCTGCCCTCGGCCCGGCTGATCGGCCGCCAGGTCCTGACCGCGCTGGCGCTGGCGCACGGCCACCGCGTTCTGGTGGACCGCCGGCATCCTCGCCAGCGGCGCGGTCATCGGCGGCGCCCTGCTCCGCCCCGGGCCGCTGGCCCGGACGGGCACGCCGTCCCCCGCAGAGGCCGAAGCGCCCGCGGCACAAGCCGAGACGGGCCCGTCCGTCCGGCATGATCCCGCGGTTCCCGATAGAAGTCCCTGACCAGTCAGGACGCTCCGATGACCTGCCGCCCGAGCGCAGGACCCTCATACCGCAGCACCCTCGCCGCTAAGCCCAGCGCATTGTCAAAACCTCGCAGGCCGAGGGGTGCTGTGTGTGCGGCCGACTGCGAGGAGCCGCAGTTCGCGGGCCCGCTGGATCCCAGCTGGTTCCTGGCCGCCGGGCCTGGGCAGCAAACGCCGGCGCGGCCGCCCAGGATCGCGTCATCTGCATGCATCCGCGTCTGGATGGTCCAACGACTAAGCCACCCAAACCTGGGCTCATGGCCTACTAGATACGTGTCGAGCCTTGGACCGCAGGCTGGCCAGTCGCGGGATCAGCTTCGCCGCCGTGCCGCCCAGGACAGCTGTTCGCTCGCTGCCGGTGAGTTCCGGACTGGTCTCGATGTGGGAGCGACACGCAACGGCGAGATCGCGGCGCAGGTAGGGGTAGTCCGAGCCGAACACGACCCGGTCGATTCCCACGACGTCGCGCAGCATGTGCAGCACCGGGTCGCCCCAGGACAGGGCCGTGTCCCAGTACAGGCGGCGGAATGTCTCGGCCGCGGTCGCGCGGCCCTCGGCTCCGGGGATGACGCGCATACCATCGACGATGCCGAACCGCCCGGCCAGGTACGGCACGGTGCCTCCGGCGTGGGCGAATATGTACTTGACGTCAGGGGTGCGGGCGAAGACGTTGCTGTAGTGCAGCTGGGCGATGGCCCTGGTCGTGTCGGCGGGGTAATCGATGAGCGAGTCCGGCAGTCCCAGCGCGTGGGCGCCGGGGTCGGGCGAGGGGTTGGGGTGCACGAACACGACGGCCCGGCGCCGCTGCAGCTCCTCGAACAGGGGAGTGAAGGACGGGTCCCCGAGGTAGATGCCGCGGGCGTTGCTGAACAGTACGACGCCATCGAGGCGGAGGTCGTCGAAGGCGTAGGCGAGCTCGGCGAGCGCGCCGTCGACGTCGGGCAACGGCAGGCAGGCGAAGCCGCCGAACCGGTCGGGACGGTCGCGGATCAGCTCTGCCGCAAGTTCGTTGCACCGCCGGGACAGGGCCCGGGCCGCGGTGTCGTCGCCGGTGTGCACGCCAGGAGTGCTGATCGAGGTGACGGCGACGTCGATGCCGGCGTCGTCGAGGAACGACAGCTTGCTCGCACGTGACCAGGGCGGCGGCGCGATACCGCCCACCGGGTGGTCGCCCTCGTTGGTAGCCCGCCAGAAAAAATCGGGCAGCATATGGTGGTGGATGTCCACGGTGAAGCTCACGGCAGCCTCCTTGTCGCCGCGGCGAGGAGAGCGGCCGGGTCGGCAGGTCGTCGGCCCGGCCGCGTCGCGCGGGCTCAGAACGGAAACTGCCGTTCGCTGCTGGTGGTGTTGATCCAGATGACGTCGGTGAAATCAGCCAGGCTGTCCGGGCCGGTGCGGCCCCAGCCACTGTCGCGCACGCCGCCCATCGGTGCGTGGATCTCGTCGTTCACGGTGGGCGAGTTGACGTTGACGATCCCATGCAGGATCTTCGGGGCCAGCTCGAAGGCCTTGTAGGTGTCACCAGCGAGAATGCTGGACGTGAGGCCGTAGTGCACGCGGTTAGCGACGGCGACGGCATCCTCCGGGGCGTCGACCGGTTCGACGATGACCAGCGGCCCGAAGGTCTCTTCATTCGATACGGTCGCCTCGTACGGGACGTCGGTAAGGACGGTGGGGTGGTACACCAGACCTTCATGGGTACCGCCGGTGCGCAGCGTGGCGCCAAGCGACACTGCTTCCCTGATTCGCTCGTCCATCAGGTCGACCGCGGCCTGGGTGACCAACGGGCCGATGACGGTGGTCGGGTCGAGCGGATCGCCCGACGGCAAGGTCCTGGCCCGGTCGACGAACTTCTCAAGGAATTCGCCGTAGATGCCGCGCTGGATGATGATCTTGCGGGTGTTGAGGCAGATCTGGCCCTGGTGGAAGAACGAGCCGAACGTGGCCATGCGCACGGCGTAGTCGACGTCGACGTCATCGAGGATGATCATCGGGTTGTACCCGCCTAGCTCCAGCACGGTGCGCTTGAGGGTCCGCCCGGCTCGCTCGGCGAGCATGCGGGCGGTCTTGACGCCGCCGATGAGGTTGATGCACCGCACGTCGTCGCCGGCGAAGAACTCGTCGGCGATCGCCGCAGCGGCGCCAGGGGCGTGCGGGACGACGTTGATCACCCCAGGCGGAAAGCCCGCTTCCTCGGCGATTTCGGCCACCATGAGCCCGGCCGAGATCGGGGCGAACTCGGAGGGTTTGACCACGGCGGTGCAGCCGGCGGCCAGCGGGTTCAGGACCGCGCGCCAGGAGAGGATGTTCGCGCCGTTCCAGGGCGTGAAACTGGCCACGACCCCGAGGGGCCGCCGCACTCCGATCGAGTGCGTGTCCGGGAGATTGGACTGCAGCACCTCGCCCTTGGGCAGGTAGACCCAGTTGGCGGCCTGCTCGAGGGCGGTGATGACGAGGTCCTGCTGGAAGGTGGAGAAGGGAATGGTGCTGCCGGTTTCGCGGGCCAGGATCCCGGCGATCTCGCCGCGGCGGCGCCGGACGATCTCGGCGGCCCTGAAGAACAGCCGCGCCTTCTCCGCTGGCGGGGTGCCGGCCCAGGCCGGGAAGGCGTCGTTGGCGGCGGCGATGGCGATCTTGGCTTCCTCCGGGCCGCAGTCGGGGACGCGGGCGAACAGGTTGCCGGTGTAGGGCTCGAAGTCGTCGAACAGCCTGCCCTCGGGGGCGTCGCGCCACTGGCCTGCGGCGTACCACTGGTAGGCGGGCGCGTCGGCGACGTCGGCCCGCGCGGGCGGGGCTGCGGTGTCTGTCATAGTTACCTCCGAAGTTGCGGCGGGACGGTCAGGCGGCGTAGACGCGCTGGAAGATGCGCTCGGCCAGCATGATGACGGTGAGGTTGATGGCCGTGGAGGGGATGTCGGGGATGATCGAGGCGTCGACGACCCGCAGCCCGTTGACACCCTTGACGGCGCCGACGGAATCGACGACGGCCCACGGGTCATCGGATCCGCCCATCGGCGCCGTGGCGGTCGGGTGGCCGTAGATGGCCAGGTTGGCGGCGATGGTCTGGGCCAGGCTGTCGTCGTCGGCGACCGCGTCGCCGGGGATCAGCTCCCCCGCGGTGAACGGCGCGAAGACCTGGTTGCGGGCGATCGCGCGGCCGAGCTTGACACCCTCCAGCATGCGCCGGGCGTCGCGGCCGGTGGCCAGGAAGCGGTTGTCGATCAGCGGGGCGTCGTCCGGGTTCCGGCTGGCTAGCCTCAGCGTCCCTCTGGATTCGGGCTGGACGACAGAGGCGGCCAGCACGATCGCCCCGCCGGTGGGGCTGAAGGACCCGTCGAGCAGGTGGGTCACGGTGACATGGAGGTCTAGCTCGTCGGCGGCGGCCTCGCTGGAGGCCGTCCACAACAGGGCACCAACCGCCGGGGTCATCTCCAGGTGCCCGGGCGCCAGCGCGTACGCGTTGTAGAAGAACGGGTGGTCCTGGAGCCGCTGGCCGACCGGCAGGTCGGCGACGATCCCGATGCCCAGCGCGGTCAGCTCACCGGCCGGGCCGACTCCCGAGCGCAGCAAGATGGACGCGCTGCCGTAGGTTCCGCCGGACAGGATCGTCTCACGGCTCCGGTACACCGCGCCGTCCGCGGCCACGACGCCGGTGGCGGCCGTGCCGTCGAACAGCACCCGGTCGACGGTGACGTCGCCGCGGATGGTGAGGTTGGGCCGTCGGCGCACCTGCGGGGTCAGGTAGACCAGCGCCGGGTTCTGCCGGACCCCGTCGACCACGTTGAGCGGGTAGCCATCGACGCCGTTCTGTTCCGCACCGTTGAAGTCGTGTACCCGCTTGAACCCGTGGGCCACCGCAGCCTCAACGAATCCCCGGAGCGAGGGCGTCAGCTCGTCGTCCGTGCGCTGCCGGATCGGCAGCGGACCGGTCCGCCCGTGATACGCGTCGTCACCGGTCGGAGTGCTCTCCATCAGCTTGAAGGTCGGAAGCACATCGCCGAACGACCAGCCCTCGGCGCCGTGCCCGCCCCACTTGGCGAAGTCAGCGGCCCGGGCTCGCACCGCGACGCCGGCGTTCACCGCGGAGCTGCCGCCGAGGACCTTGCCCCGCGGGGTCGGGATCCGGGGCGTGTGGTCGTTCCCGCGCGAGGTATAGCCCCAGTCATGATCGGGGTCCGCGAGCTTGCTCGCGTCCAGCAGCGCAGCCGGGTAGGCGTCGGGGGCATAAGCGCGGCCAGCCTCGAGCAACAGAACCGTCCGCGCCGGGTCCTGGCTCAAGCGGGCCGCCAGGACCGCGCCGGCAGAGCCACCGCCGACGATAAGTACGTCAGCGGTCTCGGTCAGGTCGGACATCCCAACCTCCTGGTATCCGTGGTTAGAGAACCGGGAGCCGGTCCGGTTTGAGACTTGCGGCGAGGCCGGTGAAAGGTCCTCACCGGGTCCCGGTGATTCGCCAGGCCGCGACGACGCGGGACCGCCGGTGCACCCGGATGCGCGAGGCGGCCAGCATGACTCATGAGGTGGAACCGGGTTCCGTTCGGAAAAAATGCTCTTATACGGAACGGACCTGGTGTTATGCACCGCCTCAGCCGGTCAGTCCGAGCGCCTATTCGAGGCGGGGGCAAAGAGCTAATCATGGTCTACGCCCGCGTAGGCGTGGGCGAACCAGCGCGCGAAGAGCGGGTCGTTCTGCAAGGCGACGATCCAGCCGTGCCTCAGCCCATGGGAAAAGCCTCCGGGCGCGGCGGCCGATGGTTCTTTTCCATCGCGCAGGCTGGTGAGGAGCACGTGCAGGAACCAGTTGGAGAAGGCCTCGGTCTGCCAGATCGCCGGGAGGCGTGTCCGTGAGTAGGCCGACAGCCGCGTGACGTCCTGCTTTGGCCCGAAGCGCTCGATGAGGCCGTGGGCCAGCTCGATGCCGTCCTGGATGGCCAGGTTCATGCCCTTGCCGCCCGCCGGGGTAATCAGGTGAGCCGCGTCGCCTGCCACGAACAGCGGGCCTTGCTGCATCGGCTCGATCACCCGGACCCGCAGATCGAGAATTCCCATCTCACCCAGCGGCGCCTCCAGCGGCCTGCCGGTTCCCAGGCGGGCCGCCAGCTCGTTGCGGACCCGTCGCTCGGGCCAGTCCGCGGTGGTGTCGGTACCGGGGATCTCCAGGTAATAACGCGTCTGAGCCGGGCCGCGGCGCATCTGCCCGGCGAACCCGCGGGGATGTGCGGCGTAGACGGTATGCCCGTCCAGCGGCGGGGCCGCGGCCACCATGACCAGAAACCGTCCCGGCAGCAGTTGCTCGCTAACCTGGGCCTTGGTCATGGCTGCGGCGACGAGGCTGTTGGATCCATCGCACCCGACCACGGCCTGGCACCGGACCTGCGACGGCGCACCGTCCGGCCCCTCGACCGACAGCACGACCCCGCTGGAATCGGCGGTCACCGCCCGGACGGTATGCCCGAACCGGACCTCGCCGCCTGCCGCGGTCAGCGCTTCGCACAACTGCCGTACCAGCTCATGTTGCGGGTAGATGTAGTGCGGCCGCCCGCCGGTCAAGGCGGCATACTCCAGCAGCACCGACTCCTCCGGCGTACGGAACTCGGAGCGATGATTCTCGGTCGTGAACTGCACGATGCGGCCCGCGATGCCCTCCCGGGCCAACAGCTGCACGGTGCGATACTCAACTAGTCCCGCCTTGGGGCGGCTGGCCAGATCGGCGAGCGCCTGCCGCTCGAACACCACGAACGGGATGGCCTCGCGCTGCAACAGATGGGCAACCACCAGCCCAGCGGGACCCGCCCCGACAATCGCGACGCCCGGCCTGCCCGACATCCCTGACCTCAGCTGAGCCGTTCGAGCACGAGGGCCATGCCCTGGCCGCCGCCGACGCACATGGTCTCGAGGCCGATCTGCTTGTCGTGGAACTGCAAGGAGTTGATCAGCGTGGTGGTGATCCGGGCGCCGGTCATGCCGAACGGGTGACCGACCGCGATGGCGCCGCCGTTGACGTTGAGCCGGTTGATGTCGATTCCGAGGTCGCGGTATGACGGGATGACCTGGGCGGCGAACGCCTCGTTGATCTCCACTAGGTCCATGTCGTTGATCGTCATCCCGGCTCGGGCCAGCGCTCGCCGCGACGCCTCGACCGGTCCGTACCCCATGATCTCCGGTGACAGCGCCGAGACGCCGGTCGCCACGATCCGGGCCAGCGGCGTTAGCCCCAGCTCGCGGGCCTTGGTATCCGACATGATGACCACCGCGGCGGCGCCGTCGTTGAGCGGGCAGCAGTTGCCGGCCGTCACCCGCCCATGCGGACGGAACACCGGCCGGAGCGCCGTGACGGCCTCGATGGTCACCCCTGGCCTGGGGCCGTCGTCCTTCGCCACGATCGTGCCGTCCGGCAGGCTCACCGGCGTGATCTCGCGCGCCCAGAACCCGTTGGCGAGTGCCTTTTCGGCCAGGTTCTGCGACCGGACGCCGAACTGGTCCATCTCCGCGCGGGGGATGCCCTTGAGCAGCGCCAGGTTCTCCGCGGTCTGGCCCATCGCCATGTAGATGTCCGGCACGGCGCCGTGCTCGCGCGGGTTCGACCAGTTCCCTGCGCCGTCTCCGGCTGCCCGCGCCGTGCGCGCCTGGGCCCCGGCGAACACCGGGTTCATGGTGTCCGGCAGTGAGTCGCTGTTGCCGTTGACGTACCGCGACACCATCTCCACTCCCGCGGAGATAAACACGTCGCCCTCACCGGCCTTGATGGCGTGAAATGCCATTCGGGTGGTCTGCAGCGACGAGGAACAGTAACGGGTCAGCGTCACGCCGGGCAGGTGGTCGTAGCCCAACAGGACGGCGACGACACGGGCCATGTTGAAGCCCTGCTCGCCGCCCGGCAACCCGCAGCCCAGCATCAGGTCGTCGATGTCTTCCGGGTCCAGCTGCGGCACTTTCTCCAGCGCCGCCTTGATGATGAACGCCGCCAGGTCGTCCGCGCGAAGATCCTTCAACGATCCCTTGAAGGCGCGGCCGATCGGAGTGCGAGCGGTGGCGACGATGACTGCCTCGGGCATGGTTAGCGGCCTGCCAGCCCGAGCGCGTGCTCGATGACGGCGGGGAGCTGCCGTGTGCTGTCCTGTGCGTAGCGAATGGACCGCCACGCCACGTGCCGGTCCGGGCGCACCAGGACACAGCCGGTGGCCTCTACCTCCCGGCGTGACGCCCACTCGCCGTAAGGGTCGGTCACGCCTTCCCGGCCTCCGATGACATGGACGCGGACGGGTACCCCGGTGTGCGCGGAGGCTTCCGCCGCCGGGCGGCTCCATGCCTCACCGCCTGGCCCGGTGAGCAGCGCGAAGCCCAGGTCATCGACGAGGTCGAGCGAAGAGACCGGGACGCCGTCGCGTTCGAGCCGGGCGTGCGGGACGCGGGCGCCGGGGCGGGTGGTCGGCTGGTAGTACAACTGGGGGTCGCGCGCCGGGGTCGGGTCCGGGCTGCCGTCGTCGGCGATGGCGTCGCTTCGATAGCGGTACCCGAGTTCGATGCCGTGGACGTTGAACTGGTAGTTGCTTAGCTCGATCGCCTTGTGCAGCGCGTCCCTGCGCTCGTCTCCGGCTGGCCCGGGCTCGTACAACGTGTTGAGTGCTTTCCAGCCCGCTTCGGCGGGCTGCCCCGGCTCATACCCGAGGGCAGCCTCGATCGCGGCTCCTTCTTGGAGGCTGGTGATAGCGCGCTGGACGCCCTGTGCCCCGACCGGCTGTCGCTCCGGGGAGTAGCTGTCCAGCAGCGCGGCGCCCGCCCGCCCGGCGAGGACCAGAGCCAGCTTCCAGCTGAGGTTGTACGCGTCCGCGATGGACATGTTCAGCCCGAGGCCGTTGGTCGGCGGGTGCCGGTGAACCGCGTCACCCATGCAGAACACACGCCCGGCGGAATAGGCGGGCGCGATCTGCGCGCGCACCTGCCAGCCGGCGACGCCGAGGATCTCCGCGTCGACGTCCTCGCCCACGAAGGCGCGTATCCGCCTGTTCAGGTCGTCGGTGCCGAGCGTGTCCAGCGATACCTGCTTCGGGTCGTACATGAAGGCCAGGACGAACTCGGTGAACGGTTTGTGGCAGATCAGCGTGCCGAGCCGGAGCGGCGGAAGCGGCCCCGGCATCACGTTCCAGGAAAGGACTCCGGGACGGTGCGCCAGGTACCGGGACAAGTCGGCGCGGAACCAGATGTTCGCCGCCCGGGCCAGATCATCCGGCCCTTCGGCCGTCAGCCCGGCCTCGCCGAGGACCCGGCTGCGGGCGCCGTCGGCGCCCACCACGTACTGCGACCGCACCGTCAGCGTCGCGTCGCCGTCACGCTGCCGGACGACGCTGGTGACGCCGTCCTGATCCTGCGCGAGGCCGGTGAACTCCCACCCGAACCGGATGTCGGCGCCGCGGTCCCGGGCGGCGGCCAGGAGCATCGGTTCCAGTACGGTCTGCGGGCAGTTGGCCATCGGCTCGGGACTTGCCGTGCGGTAGTCGGCGGCCCGTTCGGCGCTGGTCCCCCACGTTTCCGACCGCGCGACCTCCAGGCCGGCCAGCGTGGTTATCCACAGGTTGCTGGCCATCAGGTGCTGCGGCGTGGCGACCGCGTGGAACCGGTCGCTGATTCCCAGATGCCGGAAGATCTCCACGGTGCGCTGGTTGATGATGTGGGCGCGCGGCGTATGGGCCGTGTCCCTGTGCCGCTCGACGAGAAGGTGTCCCACCCCGTTCCGCGACAGGGCGACGGATAGGGCCAGCCCGGCCGGCCCGGCCCCGACGATCAGCACGGGGACCTCGACACTCTGTGGACCGGGAATCGACATCGGCCGCCTCCACCACTCGGGGCATCACCCTTTCGGGTGGTGCCGGGCTCCTTCGCCTCAGTTAACCAGTCAAAAATCGTTAGAGCAATAGTTTATCGATATTTTTTCAAGAAACCGTTATCTTAGGAAAATGAGCTACAATATGGGCGTGGCGACGACTCCCGCGACCCGTACCGAACAGGTGTACGACTTGCTACGGTCCGACCTGCTCAACGGTTTCCTCCAGCCGGGCCAGAAACTCAAGATGGTCGAACTCACCGAACGGTTCGGGGTAAGCCAGTCCGTCATCCGGGAGGCGCTGACCCGCCTGACTGAGCAGGGCCTGCTGGTCGCCACGCCGCAGCGCGGTTTCCGGGTGCGTGACCTGTCCATCGAGGACATCGCCGAGCTGACCGAGACACGCATCCAGGTCGAATCGCTCGCCTTGCGCCTGGCGGTCGAACGCGGTGACCTGCAGTGGGAGACCGGGATCCTGGCCGCGCACCATCGCCTCGAGCGGACGCCCGTCACCGGCGACGATGGAACGGTCAGCGAGGACTGGTCCGTTCACCACCGCGACTTCCACCAGGCTTTGCTGACCGGCTGCAGCAACCGGCGGCTCGAGTCTGTCGCTAACTCCCTGCGGGACAGCGCCGAGCTCTACCGCCGCTGGTACTGGGTGCTCACCGACGATCACCAGCGCGACCTGGCCCGGGAACACCGGCAGCTCAAGGAACTTGCCCTCGCCCGCGACGCGGACCGGGCCATCGCGGTGCTGACCGAACATATCGACCGCGCCCCGTCCCTGCTGATCACATACGCCCGTGAGCACGGCGTGGACGACCTGACACCGCCGGCCCGACAAGATCAAGCTCGGCCAGCCTGACCGGGCCGGGCCGCGGCCAGGGCCGGAGGCTGGTGATGTCATGGGGTCTCCCTCGATGTCCGCGCGTTCCTGGCGGCCATGTGCCATCGGACGGACCCAGCCTTGCCTCCCGGCAGGTGAGCGGTCGTCACCGGATCGCGGTGATTCACCGCCCGACACCTTGACTCTCGCCACTGATATCGCTAAAGAGGTAGATTATCGATAGATGTAGCCGGAACCGATTCCGAGGAGCGGCGGATGAGCAATCCGGACGCGACGATGACGACGGGCCAGGCAGCCGAATCGATCGGCGGGGGTGAGGCAGTCGGGATGCCCTCGCTCGGGCAGGCCGCCAGTGGCTTGGCCGCGGCGTTGGGCCAGGGCGCGGCCGTAGTCGGGGAGGCTACCCGACTGGGCGTGGAACTGATCCGCATTGCGTCGGGACGGTCCGACGTGGCTCCGGCTAAAGGCGACCGGCGCTTCACCGACCCGGCGTGGACGTCAAACCCGGTGTTCCGGCTGATCGGTCAAAGTTATCTTGCCTCCGCGCAGGCGCTGGACCGGGTCGTTGGCGCGATGGGCGATGGGCGCAGTGATACCAGGGTCGAGCAGGCCCGGTTCGCGGCGAACCTCATAACCAGCGCGGCCGCGCCGACGAACTTCTTGATGAGCAATCCGGCCGCCCTCAAGCGGGCCTTCGACACCGGCGGCATGAGCCTGGCCCGCGGAGCCCGCAACTTCGCCCGCGACGCCCGCCGCAACGGCGGGATGCCGTCGATGATCGAACCCGGCGCCTTCGAGGTGGGCCGGGACCTGGCGGTGACCCCGGGCGCCGTCGTTGCCCGGGACGCGGTCGCGGAGGTCCTGCGGTATGCCCCGGCCGCGGACACGGTGTTCGCCCGCCCGGTACTGGTCGTCCCGCCGCCCATCGGGCGGTTCTATTTCCTGGACCTGCAGCCCGGGCGCAGCTTCGTCGAGTACGCGACCAGTCGCGGCCTGCAGACGTTCATGCTCAGCTGGCGCAATCCCACCGCCGAGCAGGGTCACTGGGACCTGGACGCCTACGCCGGCACGGTGCTGGCGGCGATCGATACCGTGCGGGAGATCACCGGCAGCGCGGATGTCAACCTGATCGGCTTTTGCGCCAGCGGCATCATCGCCACCACCTTGCTTAACCACCTGGCCGCCACCGGTGATGACCGGGTGCACAGCATGTCGTATGCCGTCACCTTGTTGGATTTCGGGCTGCGCGCCCCGATCACCGCGTTCTCCGGGCGGGGCCTGGTCGCCTTGGCCGGCTACCGGTCCCGGCGCAAGGGCATCATCACAAGCCGGCAGATGGGCAGCGTGTTCACCTGGCTCCGCCCCGACGACCTGGTGTTCAACTACTGGGTGAACAACTACCTGATGGGCGAGCGGCCTCCTGCCTTCGACATCCTGGCCTGGAATGCCGACGGCACCAACCTGCCCGGCGCGCTGCACGGCCAGTTCCTGGACATCTTCCGCAACAACCTTCTCACCCGGCCCGGAGGGCTCAGCGTGCTGGGAACGCCGCTGCACCTGCGGACCATCATCGTGCCGACCTTCGTCACCGGAGCCGTCGCCGATCATCTGACCCCGTGGCAGGGCTGCTACCAGACCACGCAACTGCTCGGCGGGCCGTCCACCTTCGTGCTCAGTTACTCCGGGCACATCGCCAGCCTGGTGAACCCGCCGGGCAACGCCAAGGCGCACTACTGGACCGGTAAGGCGCCCGGCGCCGACCCCCAGCAGTGGCTAGCCGACGCGCACACACAGCAGGGCAGCTGGTGGCAGGCCTGGGCCGACTGGATCACGGCGCGTTCCGGTGACCAGCAGCCCGCGCCTGAGGAACTTGGCAGCGAACGCCACCCGGTACTGGGCCCCGCTCCTGGGTTCTACGTGCGCGACATGGTGCCTACGCGCTGAGGGCCGCACGCAACGTGGGCCGCAGGTCGGTGCCGGTGATGTTGGTGATCATCGGGTTGGTGGCGCCCGCGGCACGATAGCGGGCCACGCCCGCTGCCACATCCTCCGGTGTGCCGATAGCGCATAGATCCCCGATGAACGCGTCGCTGATCGCGGCGCGCTGGGCGGCCACATCGGCGGCCGCGTCGTAGGCCGCGATGTCGGCGTCGTAGCCCGCATGGACGAACATCGCCCGGTAGAAGGGCAGGCCGAAGTAGCGGTGCAGCTCCGCACGTATGCCGTCGTGGGCGACGGCGGGATCGGCGACGACAGCGCTCGGGATGGCGGCGCAGATGTCGAATCCGCCCAAACCCCGGTCGGCACGCGCCCGGCCTGCGGCCACCTCTCGCGTTACCACGTCCTTGACGTAGGAGGCGGGGCAGGCCCATAGCACCACCCCGTCGGCGATCTCCCCGGCGAGACGCAGCATGGCCGGGGACAGGCCGGCCAGGTAGATGGGGATATCGGCCCGGGCCTTGAAGCCGTTGAACGCGAAGCTCGAGTTCCAGCGAAGGCCGGCCAGGGGCTCGCCGCCGGCCAGCAGGGCACGGACCAGCGCGACGTACTCGCGCATCTCGGCCACCGGGTTTCCGATGTCCTGCCCGTGCCAGCCGCCCATCGTGGCCCGGTGACCGGTGCCGAGCCCGAGCCGGAAGCGGCCGCCGGACAGGTCGTCGATCGTGGCCGCCGTCTGTGCCATCGACGCGGGCGAGCGGTGGTAGATCGGGGCCACCGCGGTAGCCAAGGTGACCGACTGGGCGAGGTGGGCAAGTCCGGCGAGGGTGGTAAACGAATCGCGCGCGGCGATGTGGGAGCAGTTGATCGAGTCGTAGCCGAGCTGATCGGCCATCGCGGCGTGCTCGCGCACGGTGGCGATGTCGCCGGTCGTGGGGATCAGCACACTGGTCTTCACGGGATCGGCGTCCTTGTCTGGTAGGCCGCGAACCACGCCAGGGCGTCCGGGTTGTCAACCGCGCCCGCGGCCATGACCTGGCGCGAGTCGCTGCCCTGCAGGATTCGTTTGACCGGGATTTCGAGCTTCTTGCCGGTGCGGGTGTGCGGGATGGCCGGCGCGGCGATGATCTCGTCGGGCACGTGCCTGGGTGAGGCTTGTTCGCGGATGGCCTGTCGGATCTTGCCGGTCAGCGCCTCGTCGAGTTCGCGCCCGGGATTGAGTACCACGAACAGCGGCATCCAGTATTCGCCCTCCGGTTGCTCGACCCCGACCACGAGGGCCTCGGCGATCTCATCGAGCTGCTCGACGACGTGGTAGATGTCCGAGCTGCCCATCCGGATGCCGTGGCGGTTCAGCGTGGCATCGGATCGCCCGTGCACCACCACTGAGCAGCGGTCGGTGATCGTGATCCAGTCG
>Ga0137378_10003316_pt1 | contig 13916 bp, 15 predicted proteins | sample SagtaG_21_FD_104813 | JGI IMG/M metagenome (GOLD analysis project Ga0137378, IMG submission 104813) | Vadose zone soil microbial communities from Sagehorn Ranch, Mendocino, California, USA - Sage2_L_60_16 metaG | ecosystem: Environmental > Terrestrial > Soil > Vadose zone | place: USA... | reverse complement strand
GCATCCCAATCAGTTTGATATCATCAACATATGTTGCCTGCCCCGTAATCAGACGGGGGTCTTCACGCCGTTTGATCGATGCGCCGATCATCGTTGCAATGCCCATGTGTGCCTGCCCTTTCTTAAATGACGAGGAATGCAACAGTGCTCTGCGGAGGATGTCAGAGACATCGTATGCTAGGAGACAAATACGAGTAGCGCATAAAATCGGTGATGAGTAGAAGATAGCACACAGCAGGCTCTGCTGTCAATCGCTGTGTCTCTTAGGCAGATATTTGAAGATAAGGGGAGGAGGCGATAAACTAGAAGGGAAGTTCCAAAGGAGGAAGAAGATGGAAGGGTATCGAAACGATAAAGCAGCGGTAGCGGAGGCGTTGAGACGAGACGAACGCCCGGATTTGGCCACGACGATGGCCAGCGGCCCCTTGGATGAGTTGGTAGCCTTACACGAGGAATTGGGGATCTTTGCGATCGTGGAGCAGCTCGAGGTGAAGCGAAAGCGGGTGGGGGTGCCCGATGCCCTGCTGCTGGGCACGCTCGCGACGTTACCTGTGCTGGCTACGTGGGACATCCGTCCGAAAAATGAGTCGTTTTCTGAGAACGGATGTCCCACGTAGCCAGCACAGGGATTGAGACGCGGCAGGGGGACGCAACCATGGGGTTGAGGAAGACCTGGAGACCCATGCCAAGTACATCAGCTTCTCTGACCCTGATGGCATTGCGTGGGAGCTCTCTTCGGTCTCGACTCATCCCGACGTGTAAACTCTTGCCGATCTGTTGCTGTCAGACCCTCGACTCCCTTGCTACCCACAGCCCTTCAAGCTGCCTCTTTCCAGAACGGATGATCCACGTAGCCACCACAAGTATCCACAAACCAGTGCAGAAACGATAATTTTTGCGTTTAAACAACGAGTTGTTCATCAAGCAGCCCACGCCACTGATAGCTCCATATCGTCAACAGCCGCCGAGAGTGCCGACGCCCGTTCACCTGCCGATCTTGCAACGCTTCCCATAGAGCTTCTCGCCGACGACGCCAGTACTCGCTCACGTCAGCAGAGTCGTCTATCTCGATCTCGCTTGTTCCATCCAGACCCAGGCCAGCGAAGAGCCGCGCCCGTATCGTTTCCCCCGTTTCTCGATTGACGAAACGATACCGTAGCACCCAGGCATTAGGGCAGATATAGAGCGTATCCATCCCATCTCTCGTATGTTCCTCGACCCGCTCACGAAGTGTAGGGAGTCGAAACGAATGAACGGTAATCACATCAGGTTTCACACACTTCTTCATCACGCACCCACCTTTCCTGAACAACCCATCTCCACCAGCCAAGCACACTCTCATGCTTGCTATTCCGCTGTTTGTGTCTATATAATGTCAACAATCAGCAGAAAGGAGATGGTATGGCTCATCAACAACACCTCAATCTTCTCAAACAAGGAAAGGATACTTGGAACCCATGGAGGAAAGCGCACTCAGAGATTTAGCTCATCTTTGGGAGGAGGCTGAATTATGACATGCCCCCCGGAGGAAGAGCATGCATTGCTTGCCGTGGAACCCTTCTTCAGAGAAACAGCGCTACGTGATGCATGCCCACAGGAGAGCAGTGATTCCATCAGGGCAACCGCAAGCTCAGCTTCATCGGTATTTCTGGCTCGCTCTCGCTGCCATCGTGGTAGTGATGCTCTTCTTGCCCTTCTTCCACGTGAAGAATCTTGGAGCAGAGGTGAGAGCCTGGCTCACAACCGCCGATGGGGCCAATAAGCTTACCTTCCAGCCTCTCCTCTATTTTAGCTCCGAGAGGAGTAGCTTTCTCACCACGTTCGACATCGATGAGCAACAGAGATTGCAGCAAATCGACGGTTTTGGTGCGGCCATGACCGATACCTCTGCCTGGCTTATTGGAACGAAAATGGATCAAGAACAGCGCGATCGGCTCATGCGCGCGCTCTTCAACCCGCTCAATGGTTTGGGGATGAGCGTTGTGCGCATCCCTATGGGCGCATCTGACTTTACAGCCAGTGGCCTGTACTCCTACGATGATGTCGCCCCCGATCAGATGGATCCACGCTTGCAGAAGTTTTCCATTGCGCATGACACATCCTATATTATCCCGCTCCTCAAACAAGCCATACAGTTGAATCCCCATGTCAGATATATGGCAACCCCTTGGAGTCCTCCTGCCTGGATGAAAACGAATGCTTCGATGTTAGGAACCTCTAGCAGTCAGATTGGCTCTCTTACTGCCTCTGCCTACAAACCCTTGGCAGCGTACTTTGTCAAGTTTCTTCAAGCGTACAAGGAACGAGGCATTCCTCTTTATGCTATTACTCCGCAAAACGAACCTTTCAATCCGGTAGAAACGTATCCTGGGATGAGTTTCTCTGCCCTTAATGAAGCCAGTTTTATTACAAATTACCTGGGACCAGCCCTCAAGAACGCCACCCTTGCTCCCAAAATTCTCATCTATGACCAGAATTGGGATCGACCGGACTATCCCCTCGAGATCTTGAACGACCCAACTGCACAACGCTACGTGTCAGGCACGGCCTGGCATTGCTATGCAGGCGATCCATCAATGATGACGAAGATCCACCAGGCCTATCCGAGCAAAGATATGTACGTGACCGAGTGCTCAACCGGGCAAGGCGGCATTGCCCCTCTCAGCGCTATTGAATTCTTCCTCCGCTCAACGCAACACTGGGCCAAAGCCGTCGTCCTCTGGAACATCGCGCTGGATATCTCCGGCGGTCCGAAAATAGGAGAGGGATGTGGTGGTTGTACAGGTCTGGTAGCCATCGATCAATCAATAGGTCAGTTTACCTACACAGACAACTATTACCACCTTGGTCATCTGAGCAAATTTGTGGTCCCGGGAGCTTACCATATCGCTTCCACCATCACCAGAGCGAGTTTCCCATACGACAGCCCTCTGGAAGACGTGGCGTTCCAAAATCCTGATGGCAGTAAGGTCGTGATCGTCTACAACCCCTCCTCCTGGAGCGACACCTTTACAATACGGTGGAATACACAACATTCATTTGTCTACACGCTGCCATCAAAGGGAATTGTCACATTCAAATGGGCAGGAAAGCTGCCATCCCCTCTCATCACCACTATGTGGGGACGCAAAGACCATACGTCATGGTTTCGTCTCATTAGATGGTTCCTCTCACTCTTGGCTCTCGCCGCTTCCCTGTTCTCCATCCCCCAGCACCGGGATCCCTCCCCACTCAATCACAGGTTCACTTTTCGCGGCGAGTCTTTCTCTGCGCAGGCGAGATCACCGCCGGCGCTATAGCCCCTCTACACCTGGAACGACTGGGCTACCGGGTCAATCCCAGGAGTGATAGAGCCGACCCAGCAATATCCATGGAGCCTGCTGGATGATTTTCACATAAGAATCCTGGAATGGCCTCGCTCTGAATGAGGAAATATCCTTATCCATCCATCAGCCCGCCTTCACCAAATTTGTGTGAGTTATCCTGATAAGAGTCAAGGTCTACCTCTGCTGTCGGCGAGGCCTCGCCACTCTTTGTGGGCATCCCGTTCTTCCTTCATTCTAGCGGACCTTGGGTAGTTACGTCTCAACGTCAAATTTGTAAAAAGGCAAATGCAATAAAACTGGAAGGAGATGTGACAAACATATGTTGTTGAACAAGCGGATACACATAGGGAAAAAGCATTTCTCACTCGCTGCCCTATGCGCCTGTTTCCTCATTATCCTGGCTACCGGTGTGCGTTTCATTTTTATTCTGAATAACTGGCCTCCAACCAATAGCGACGAAGCAGAAGTAGGATTGATGTCATTGCACATTTCACAGGGCAGAAACTTCCCTTTTTTTATGTATGGACAGGCCGTGCTCGGCTCACTGGAAGCCTATATTGGGGCTGGATTATTCCTCTTGTTTGGCCCCAGCATTGCTGCCTTACGCATCGGCCTTCTCCTCCTGTTCGTTATTTTCTTGATCTTGTTCTACCATCTCACAAAACGGCTCTACACCAAAGGCCTGGCGCTACTCACACTGTTTCTCTTGAGTTTTGGAACTATCGAGAGCCTCTCCAGATCAGTCCTGGGTACGCTGGGTCATGCGGAAACCCCTCTCTTCTGCACAATTATTGTGCTGCTGAGCATCCACCTCGCTCTGCTTTCCATAACACCTTACCGCAAGATGACGACATTTCAGCGGCGAAAATGCTTTCCCCTGTATGCCCTCTGGGGGGTGATGTCGGGAATTGCCATCTGGAACGATGCGCTGTCCGGGTCATTTATTCTGGCGTCAAGCTTATTTATATTCATCTTCTGCCGGCAAACGCTGCGCCCGATAACGATCGGTAGCGTTCTGTTGGGCCTTTGCGTTGGCGTTCTGCCGTTAGTCATGCACGATGTCCTCCTACCTTACGGGCAGGCTATGCTGTCTAACGGACAGCATAGCCTGGATGTTCTCCATTCCTTGACGCATAGTACTCAGGCTATGTCCATGCTACAACGCTGGAAAGAGGGCTTTCTGGTCAGCCTTCCCGCGTCTACAGGTGCGTCAGGGATCTGTTACATCCAGCCCCTGGAGGCCTGGCCTTTGACCCCGCACTCAAGTCCTTATGCTCGTCAATGCACCGCCACTCATAGCATCTGGGCTGTTATAGTGGTTGCTATCTGGTTCATCGCCATCATCCTCGAAGTGCATAACCTGTACCAATTGAGAAAAATCACATATGGACAGCCAGCAAGCACTTGCGATAGAACGGCACAGGAAATGGTAGTACACGGAGCGAGGCTCTTGTTACTGGGTGCAGCTGGACTCGTCTGGTTGGTCTTCTCCAGTACTCGGGTACAGGATTCAGCGTGGAGCACTCGTTACTTAATCGGTATGGTTCTCGCCACGCCAGCCATGCTCTGGCCACTTTGGAGCCAGATCACATCCGGCCTAGAGAGGAGGAGGCAGTTCCTGGAGAAGAGAGGCCTGCAGATCTTGTGCGGCATTGTGCTGCTCATGTTTACTGCAATTCAGGTCAAGGGAACGATCCATGCTTTTAGCCAGTTCCCTGGCGGGATGCCACTTCTTGGCCAACAAAACGCTCTGACGAACACCCAACAAAACGCTCTGACGAACACTCTGGTTCGCTTACACGTGAAGCACCTTTATACTGAGTACTGGACCTGCAATTTTGTGATCTTCTTATCACATGAACAAGTAATTTGTAGCGTAGCGGATAACAACTTGCATCGAGGCTTCAACCGGTATACTCCCTACGTTTCACTCGTCGAACAGGATCCACAGGCAGCTTACCTGTTTCCCACCGGCGCTCCCCAGGTACCCAAACTAAACGCAAAGCTGGCTCAAGAGGGGAGAAAATATCAGGTCACGTCATTTGAGGGATATGTTCTTTATCAATTTACGGGCAGGGGGAACTACCCAGGTCCGCAGGGTCTGTGAATTATTGCTGAGAGACAAGAACTCCAAATACCGGTAAGATAGAGTGATCAAACGACTCTGTTTGCCGAAGGAGTTCCGCTCCAGGTATTCTATTGCACAAAGAATACCTGGGGAGACAACACATTGTTTTTGCCCTGAGGAGAAAAAAGCAAGAAGAAGAAGAAGGATGCCAAACGATTTGACAGAAGTCGAGAATCAACTCAGGAGTGTCTCCCGAGAACAACGCCGGGTGCAGGAATACATCATAGAGATCCAGCAGCATCTCAGCCAGGATGAAACTTGGCTCACGATGAACACACCAGCAACCCCAGAGTATCAGGAGACACTGGAAGAACCGCTTGCTCTCCAAGCATACATAGCTGAGCTGAGGTCACAAGCCACTTCCCTCGACGATGTAATGCTAGATCTGACGCTTGAACAAGTGTACTTACGCAATCCAGAGTTGCTTTTGGCTTCTTAAGCATACAGCGGCCTCGATCATCAATACTACCATAAGTGGTCTTCTCCTTTGGCCACCCCTTCTCGTTTAGATGCCTCTCTACTTCTCGTCATGCTCACTTCTGCTCTTCCATTCCTGCTCAGCTTTGAACAATTTTCAGGGTGTACATCGTCCCTCAACGATCTACCAAAAAAGCAATTGACCAGGGCGATGATCGAATTGCGGCTATGTCATTCCTCCCGGTAGAGCCCCACTGACAGCAGAACAGATGTTTTTCTATAAACAACGGTGAACGCCATTCAACAACAATACCGCTCAACAAGCTTCATAAGCGGCCCGAAAAGACCTGAAAAGGGCATATAGAGTGTTTAGCAAATTGCAACAATTCATTCTAACAATCACCTGCCCGGTCGCTGCTCTTTGAATGGGACTGGCAGTCCGCCTAAGCATGCCTGCGTACCAACGCATGATCAAGCTCTGAGTCAGCGTGCGCGCAACAAGCTGATTCTGGCATATAACAATTATGTCGTTGTTAAACAGGAAAGCGGCGAGTCCCACATTGTTACTGTGAGCAAGAGAAACACGTTTATAGCTAGCAGGTCACTGCGGACAAGGGAGACACCAAACTTATTTGGGGGAGTTCTCGCCACAGTGCAGCGCATGGGCAAGCGAGCACAGAATACATCGAAGCATTGAAGCTAGCTCATCAAAAGAGGGAAGGCGAATGAATGAACATAGAGCGAGCAGCAAGACGCCGATTCTGGAGAATGAGTCTGCTACCCCGGCTGCCAATAGTAGGCCAACTGGCCGCACTCATTGTAGTCGCAACCGCGCTCCTTCTGCCCGCACCCTTTTTACCGAACCAGTTGCCGGCGGCCCGGCCAGACAGTGATCTGACAATCAGCCACTGGCCCACCGCTCTCTTGATCCAGCGTACCTTTGCACAGGAGCATCGGTTGCCACTCTGGAACCCGTACTTCGGCGGCGGGCAGCCGCTGGCCGCCGATCCACTCGCGGCACTCTTCTACCCACCGACCCACCTGGTCCACTTCCTTTCACTGCGCGACTACTACCTCGTACTCATCATGGGGCACTTGGTATTTGCGGGTCTGGGAATGCTGCTCCTGGCGAGCCGTGCGGTCGGATTGCCGCGTTTTCCCGCGCTCGTGGCGGCAGTTAGTTACATGGCGACGCCGAGGCTGATCAGCCACCTCGGCGCAGGACACGTGACCATCGTCCAAACCGTTGCTTGGTACCCCTGGCTCGCTCTGGCCTGCTGGGCGACGGTGCGAGAACCGCGGCGCTGGGGGGCGCTGCTTGGGATTTGCCTCGCGCTGACCTTACTGGCGGGGCATCCGCAAATGGCATACTACGGTCTATTGATGACCGCTGGACTGGGAGTCTGGTTACTCGCGAAGCGTTGGCAGCTGGAAGGCCAGCGCGCGCTTCTTGTGTCGGTCGCGGGGTTAGCGGCGGCTGGAGTGATAGGCGTTCTGCTGGCGGCGGTCCATCTGCTGCCGCTGATGGAGTTTACGGCCCGCTCAACCCGCCAGCTCTCGGTGAGTTCCGCAGACTCCCATCCGTTACCGAGCTTCCTCCACGCCCTGATCGACCAGCGGCCACCGCCCGGATTACCGTGGGAAGGGATGATCACGCCCGGGCTGGCCGTCCTTGCCCTGGCGCTGCTCGCAGCAGTGATCCACTGGCGCAAGGTCTGGCCGCTGGTCCTCGGTATCGTGCTCGTGGCCGGGCTCGCTCTGGGCAACGCCTCGTCGTTCTATCTGCTCGTCGTGCGGGTTCTGCCCGATTTCGATCGCTTTCGGGGCCTCGCCCGTATCTGGTTCGTAGCGCTCGTTCTGATCGCCTTGCTTGCCGGGCTTGGCACTGAGTCACTACTCCATCGTGTGCGGCGCGTATCGTTCCACGGAACGATTGCTGCCGGTTTCCTCACTGTCCTTGTCATTGCACTCTCGCTCGTCGTGACGGATATGGGGCACACACGTGTCGGTGATGTGCGTGTGGTCACCACGCCTTCCGAGCTAGCGCGCACGGCGGCACAACTGGCCGGCTCCGGGCGCATATACGACGTGCAGGAAAACATCCCGCAAGTGAGCGCGGTGCAATTGCAGGCGCGCCTCGCCGATGGCTGGAATCCACTCTTGATCGAGTCCTATGTCTCCTACATGCAGCACGCCGGAGGTTATACCTCTAGCGGCTACCAACTTCACATCCCATCTTATGATTCACCCTCGGTCGAGCCGGATGCTCGGCTGCTTGGTTTGATGCATGTGAGCGTCGTAGTATCGCGTAGGCCGCTGACTGATTCGCGACTCGTGCAGGTAGTGAAGGCGAACGGCACGCTAATCTACAAGAACACGGCCGATGCCGGCCCTGCCTATCTCGTCAGACCAGGGCCGGATGGTAATCCGCCATTGCTCGCCCAGATCCAGCGGCTCGACGATCGCGTGCGCGCGGTTACCCAGGCTCCCGACCAGGAAGCATTCACCTTTTCCACCAGTACAGTAGCATATTTCGTTCTCGCCACGCCAGCGTTTCCTGGTTGGACCGCCAACCTGGACGGCCACCCTACGGCGATCCAGCAGATCGCGGGAGTGCTGCCTGCGATCAAAGTCGGCCCGGGGACGTATACAATGAGATATATCTACGCCCCGTCGTCTGTACGCCTCGGTACCATGCTCTCGGTGGTCGGTCTCCTGGTTGCTCTTGCGTGGCTTATTGCTGGACGCCGCTTTAAGCCAGGGTACGCAAATACAGATGAAATTCTTGCTGTTCCGGCAGCATTGAGGAAGATTGCTCCGACGTTGAAGGGTCGGTCTTCGATGTGATACGCTTTTTCTTGGTGATGGGCATACTTCCCCCTTGTTGGGAATTGTAACGCATCATTCTCTTTAGGGAAATACAGGATTTCACACCAGTCAACAGCATGCGCGACAAAAATGGGAATCGCGAGAAATAGCGCTGTGCGCTTCATGGTAGTAGCCCAAATAAGCAGGAGAAGGTAGTGGTCAGTCCAGATTGTTATTGACGGCAGGATAGAGATCATGGAGCTTGGAACGCGCATCATTGGAGGGAAAGCGCCACGAGATGCTACAGTGCTGAGCATTGCGTTCGGCTTCCAGGGAGGCAATGCGCTGGCGCAAGTCCTGCAAGCTTTCCACCCGACGCGACAAACAGACACGGGCAAAAAGACTGATCTCGATCTCGGCCATATTCAACCAACTGCCATGTTTAGGGGTGTAATGGAACTCCACGCGCTGCAAGATGCGGCGGGCCTCGGCTGGCTCAAAGGCTTCATAGAGAGCCGCGGCCGTATGGGTATTGAGGTTATCCTGCACGATACGAACATATTCCGCCTGCGGATAGACCTGATCAACCAGCCAGCGGATGCAGTGGGCGTAGTCGATCTTGCTGCGATGCTCCGTCATCTCGACATGGCGCCAGCCCCTGGCGGGGTCGACGAAGAAAAACAGGTTGGCCGTGCCCAGCCGCTCATACTCGTCATCGACGTGCTCTGCCTGCCCTGGTTCCATCGGCTCTGGGGGCCGCACGTCCGCCTCAGGGCCACCAGCTTTTCGTCAAAGCAGACTTTGGGGTAGCGAGGGTCGTCCTCCTCTTCGTAGAGGTCCAGCACATCCTCCATGGCCGCGACGAACTCCGCTCCTACGGCTGGGATGCACCACTGCTCGTGTTGCCAAGGCTTGAGTTCGTTTTTTTGAGCAACTGGCGGATGGTTTCTGGCGAGATCGACGAGGGCGTTGCCCAGTTCGACCGCTTTTCCAGCCAACAAGCGAACGGTCCAATGGTCGTGGCCAGTTGGAACGGGACTACACGCAATGGCGATGAGATGGGCTGCCTGTCCACGCGTCAAGGCGAGGCTGAGGCGCTGTTGTCGCTTGTCGTGGAGCACAGCCTCCAGCCCTCCTTCCAGGTACATCTCTCGCACACGGATGGAGGTGTTGCGGCTGATGTCGAAGGCGTCGCAAATCTGCTGGTCGCTCCAGCCTTCGGCGGCTTTGAGCAAGACCCGGGCGCGCGTAAAGGTGCGGGCATTGGCTTTGCCCGCATGGATGAACGTCTGGAGCGAGGCTCGCTCGCTTTCGGTCAGGGTGATTGGAATGGGATGCTTCATGATGGTTCACCTGCTTTTTCATCATCATCTCACTCCTGTCAATATCAAAATGGACTGACCACTAGCTCGTTTCGCCGAGGCGTTTTCCAGAGAGGAGGGATTTGTCTTCTCGGGTGACATCCGCGGTGGAGGCGTAGCGATCCCCCTTCTTGATCAGCAACCAGGCGTTTTTCCCCAGACGGGGCTGTCGGATCAGCGCAAACTCTCCGCGCAATTTTTCACCGAAGAGCAGAAAACGCAGCTCTCCCCGGTTCAGCTGCTCTCGGACCTGCTCCTGCATGGCGTCTTTGGTTTCCCCCGCAAGAGGCTGGTAGCTTCCCCGGTCCCAGACAATGACTTCCCCTGCACCATAGGAGCCCTCTGCGATCACCCCCTCGAAGGTGCCATACTCCAAGGGATGATCTTCCACCATCAGCGCCAGCCGTTTCTCTCGCGGGTTCAGCGACGGGCCCTTAGGCACTGCCCAACTCTTCAAGACACCATCAAGTTCCAGCCGGAAATCGTAATGCAGGCGGGAAGCCTGGTGCTTCTGCACGACGAAGACAAGCGCGTTTTCCATTGCTTCATCTCCTTTCGGCTTCTTACATATCTCAAACCTGCCGCATCTTTTGAAAGACGATCGGGTTCATCAGATGCACGCTTCCAGCCCTGTAGCTAGCTGAACAGTTAGGCAATCTGCTGCTCCCCCTGCAGGACCGGGGTGAACAGATCGCCCAGTCGCTCGACCCGCTCAAGCACCGCTTGCGGCGAGAGGTCAGCCGGGTGAATCGTGCCAGCATCCAGTTCCTCCCAGGTGAGTGGTGTGGAGACCGTCGGGTGAGCCAGGTGAGCGCGCAGTGTATAGGGTGCCGCCGTGTTCCTTCCGAGGCTGTTCTGCGCGTAATCCACCGTCACGCGGCCTCCCTGGTGTGTCGCACCACGGGCAAGGGCGATGAGGTCAGGGTAATTCAACGCGAGCTGCTGCCCGATGGCTTTGACCCAGCCGCGGACGTGCTCGAAGGTGTGGCCGGACGCGAGCGGCACAAAGATGTGCAGACCGCCTCCCCCGCTGGTCTTGGGATACCCCCTCATGCCTGCCTGTGCGAGCGCGTCGTGGAGCCGTAGCCCTGCCTCTCGCACGGCATCAAAAGACGCTGTTTCGCCGGGATCCAGGTCAAAGATGGCCAAGTCGGGCTGGGTGAGATCCGGCAGATGAGACCCCCACAGGTGAAATTCGATGGCCCCCTGGTTGGCGAACCACAGCAGGCCGCCCACCGTGTCGATCAGTGGCAAGGGAACCGCGTGGCTGACCGTCTTGGGCTGGTAGTCGACGCGGCGGAGCCAATCGGGTGCTTCTTCAGGGCAGTCGCGCAGGTAGTAGGAGGCTCCCTCGACTCCTTGTGGGTACACGCGCAGCGTCACTGGACGATCTTTGAGATAGGGAAGCGCGACCGGCGCGATCTGCCGGTAGAAGTGGAGCACGTCTCCCTTGGTGAACCCTACCTGCGGCCAGTAGACCTTCTCCAGGTGCGTGACCTGGACGCTCTGGTTTCCGAGTTGCCACGTTTCCGATGAGGCGTTCATTCGGGCATCCTTCTCCCTGTTGTTCGTGCTAGGAGGGACTTGACTGTTCTTCCTTGGGAGGTCAAAGCGCTCGCTCACAGGCTTGCACATTCCGCCCATCCTATTGTACCATTGACGCTGTCGACCCTTGCTGCTGTGGCACCATGAGAAATGGAAAACCCGAGCCATCCTCTTTGGCTGCCGAATCGCCCGTGGCCTAGTTGAGCTAGGGGCGAGCCTGAAGCCTGGTGAGGACCTCGCGAAGGGTTTCCTGTACCCGGCCTGTGGGCAATGTCATCAGAGTAGCGTTGCCTGGGCCAGAAGAAGCCCTTGAGGCCATCCTTGCGATGGCGAGGCACGAGGTGGATATGGACGTGGGGGACACTTTGACTGATGTGATTGTTGATGGCGACGAATGTTCCATCGGCCTCTAACCCTTTTTCAATGGCCTGTTCCAGCAGTTGGGCGTTCTGGAACAAGGGTCCGACCAGGGGAGCGGGAAGGTCGGCCAGCGTCTCGAAATGCTCCTTTGGCACGAGCAGGCAGTGGCCAGGGAAAAGCGGTCTGCGATCCAAAAAGGCCAGGGAGAGGCTGTCCTAAAAGACCAGAGAGGTCTCTTCCTCTCCACGAATGATGCGACAGAACGCGCAGGATGCGCTCTCGTGTAGTCGGTTTCCCGGAGTATCTGGCATGTGTCCCCCTTTTCTTTCGTGAAGAACGTTTATGCGTTCGCTGCAAAAGGTCGCGCCGGCTCTCTCCGTGATGATGCTCTCACAGCCTTTCGCACGCTATAATATTACGACAGGTCTGATGGCATCAGGTGCCGATGGGAACCGCCGAAGCCAATCTGAGGCTTCCTGAAGGAAAGCAGAGGCACATTGGCCGAGCGAACGAAGTTCTTGCTCAACTCGATCAGGAAGAAGGAGGACACCCGTGGAATTTGCTCGCCTTGCGCACACCCTTGAGGAACTGGAGCAGACCAGCTCCCGCTTGACGTTGATCGAGCTGCTCACAGAGCTGTTTCGCTCGATTGAACAGCCAGAGGAGATCGAACAGGTCTGCTACCTGGTGCAGGGCAGGGTCGCGCCCCTCTTTGAGGCGCTGGAGATGGGGATGGCGGAGAAAAGCGTCACGAGGTCCATCGCCATGGCTTCTCACAGCACACCAGAGCACATTGCAGCGCTGTACACGAGACTGGGTGATTTGGGACTAGTCGCCGGGCGGGTGAAGAGCGAGGAAGGGAGTATCCCCTCTGTCCTCAGTGTCGACGACGTGTTTCTTGGCTTGAAAGCCATCGCGCAGACGGCGGGCAAGGGAGCGATCGAACAAAAGAGTGCGAGGCTCACCGACTTGCTCACACAGGTAGACGGCGTGTCTGCCAAATATGTGGTGCGTAATCTGCTGGGCAACCTGCGGCTGGGCATCGGCGATGCAACGGTGCTCGATGCGTTGGCGAAGGCCAGATGGAACGATGTGAAGAAGCGCAAGCTGCTCGAGGGAGCCTACAATAAAACCTCGGACCTGGGGCTCATTGGCAGGACCATCTTCGAGCATCCCGACGAGGAAGAGGCGCAGCGCGCGGTGGCAGCGCTGGATATCCAGGTTGGCAAGCCGATCCACTCGCAACTCGCTGAGCGGCTCCCCGAAGCCTCGGCCATCCTCGCGAAAATGGGGGCAGTGGTGGCGCAGTACAAATACGATGGCTTGCGTGCGCAGATCCACAAGGATGGAAAGCTTGTGACCATCTTCTCACGCAACCTGGAAGATCACTCGCACATGTTCCCCGAACTCATCGCGGGAACCCTTAAGCAGGTCCGGGCAGAGCGCGCTATCCTGGAAGCCGAGGCCCTGGCCTACAACGCCACCTCCGAGGAATTCCTGCCCTTGCAGGAAACGACCCGCCGGAGGCGCAAGCACGGGATCGAGGCCATGGCCGAGCAACTTCCGCTGAAGGCCTTCGTCTTTGACATCTTCTATAAAGACGGAGTCTCGCTGCTGGATACTCCGCTGACGGAACGCCTGAAGGTGCTCGAAGAAACCCTGCATCCGGCGGACGACACCCTCATGCTCACCGCGAGCCACATGGTGAGCGATGCCCATGCGCTCACGCTCCTCTTTGACGAGGCCATAAGCCTCGGATTGGAGGGCTTGGTGGTGAAAAAGCTGGAGAGTCGCTACGAGGCCGGCGCGAGAAATTTCACCTGGGTGAAGCTCAAGCGGCACTCGGAACGGGTTCCCTGCTGGTGGGGTTGTATGATCCCGACCGGGACGTATTCGTCCCGGTGACCAAAATCGGCACCGGGCTCAGCGACGAACAATGGCGCAGTATCCGAGAGCGCACCAAAGGGCTGG
>Ga0137378_10003315_pt1 | contig 13923 bp, 19 predicted proteins | sample SagtaG_21_FD_104813 | JGI IMG/M metagenome (GOLD analysis project Ga0137378, IMG submission 104813) | Vadose zone soil microbial communities from Sagehorn Ranch, Mendocino, California, USA - Sage2_L_60_16 metaG | ecosystem: Environmental > Terrestrial > Soil > Vadose zone | place: USA... | reverse complement strand
CCTCCACCCGCGCAACCCACGTTCGTTGTTCGGATTGCAGCAGGCGCTCAAGGCCCAGGGCAAGGAATACGATGCCGGCTTTGTGCAAAAGCAGCTCCAGGCCTCGTGGAAAGGCCGAAACACGCAATTGAAGCTGGATGATCTGGTCTAGATCTGCAGGCTTGCAGTCGGGAGGCAACAATTATTCGCCACAAATTTCGCGGATTCCTCCCTGCATGAGTGGCACGCATCGCTTATCGTTTCGCACTGCGGCGACCTTTCGTCGATGCGTTCCGGACGTGCTCGCTGCGGCCTAATTTCACTTGGTTGCGGAATCGGGCTGGCGGAAGACCAAACTCACGTTTGAAGGCGCGGTTAAAGGACGGCTCCGACTCATAGCCAACTTCATCAGCGATCTGCACAACGCTACTGCTGGTGGACTGGAGCATTTGCGCTCCGAGCTGAAGCCGCCAGCGGGTCAGGTAGGCAATGGGCGTCTCTGACAGATAACGCCGGAAGCGCTCGGCTAGTACGGAACGCGAAATTCCTACATCGTTCGCGAGCGCCGCAATCGTCCAAGGATGTGCTGGCTTGCGATGCAGCAAGGCCAAGGCTTTCCCAACTTCCGGGTCACGGACGCCAGCCAACCACCCGGTTTGTTCCGGCGGAAGCAGCGCGATATAACGTCGCAAAGCTTCAACGAACAGCACTTCTGACAACTTGGCGATCACGGCCTCACCGCCGGGCCTGGATGCATCCGCGTTACCCACCGAATAGCGGATAGAGTCTTCCAGCCATTGGCCCGAGGCGTCGTTGCGGATATTGATCTTAATAACGGGTGGCAGCCCGCCAAGGAAGACTCGGCTAAGTTGCGGCTCGCAAGCCATGTAGCCGCAAATGAACTTGGTGATTTCCCCGCCTCCGCCCATGCGGGAGATTTTGAGACCTTGAGACAATATTCGTTCCAACTCTTTCGCCATGTCCACCGCCTTGACGGCCGAACCGTTTCCCATGAAGTGGGGGTCGCCATGCGGAAAAATTATGATGTCTCCTGCGTTTAGAGGAACAGGTCGGCCCTCGCCCTCGATATGCGCGTAGCCGCGGCCCTCGGTCAGCAGGTGAAAGATGATCACGTGCCCGGAATCCGGCGAGAGATAGGGAGCTACCGCGCGCGAGGCTGGCGACCGAAAACACCAGGGCGCTGAAAACTCGCCATTGTAAAACAAGGCTCCATCGAGTCTGACGGCCTTCAGGACTTCGGACAAAACATCCATGCGGGCTCCAAACTGCGACGATCGAGTTTCGGCAAACTGGTCCGGACGCTGGGTCAAGTAAACCACATACTACTCGCGTCCCATCAAGAGAACCAGACACTTAGATAAGTATCCCCGCCGCATCCTGCCGCATAGTGACTCCGTCGACAGGAATGGCTGATCGACCGCAATTCAAAAATAAAGGAGATGAACCATGCACGCCACTGCGCTCTCATCCGAATTTGTGAATCTGAAAGCTCGCCTCAAGAAAACCTGGATGGCCGGGGACTACGATCGGTTCTCGCGTTACATGGAGAACGGTGCGCGGGATTTCTACGAACGCCTGGACGCCGCTCCTGGAGCCCATTTCCTGGACGTCGCCTGTGGCTCAGGGCAACTCGCTCTGATTGCCGCGCGGGACGGTCTGGAGGTTACCGGCGTGGACATCGCCCGCAATCTGGTAGAGCGAGCACGGGAGCGGGCGCAAGCCGAGGGCTTCCCCGCCCGCTTCGAGGAAGCCGACGCCGAGGCCCTTCCTTTTGAGGACGCGAGTTTCGACATCGTGGCCAGCCTAGTCGGGGCGATGTTCGCACCGCGGCCGGACCTTGTCGCTCAGGAACTGCTGCGCGTGTGCAGCCCGGGTGGAACCATTGCCATGGTCAATTGGACGCCACAGGGATTCATCGGCCAAATGTTCAAGGCAGTATCGAAATTCATTGCGCCGTCCGGAATGCCCGCGCCGGTGCTGTGGGGCGACGAAGCCACAGTCCGTGAAAGGCTCGGCGAAGGACTCTCGGATCTATCCCTGGTCCGACGCCATTACGCGTTCAGCTATCCCTTTCCTCCCTCGGAGGTGGTGGAGTTCTTCCGCCTGTACTACGGACCCACCCATCAGGCGTTTGCTTCTCTCAATGCCACCGACGGCGAGAATCTTCGCCGGGAACTCGAGGCGCTTTGGACTTCTCACAATCGAGCCGGCGTGGGCTGCACCACGGTCTTCGCTGAATATCTGGAAGTGATCGGCGTTCGAGCTTGAATTAACTTTCACCTTTTTATATCGGAGGTCTTATCAACGAGCCGCGTAACCTAGTCCAATGCTTGGAGGAGAAGCCCCATCGCCCAAGGGTGATGGCGAACTCCTTTCCGGTTACGGCGTGATGTCCTGTCCGATCGCCTCGGGCGATATCCTCTGTAGCCGGCGCTTCCCGACTTCCTCGTTCGATCCGGCCTACACTACCAGCCTTTTCTCCCGAACTCGTACGACGTGACGAATGACGGAAGTCACGTGTCCCGGCAAATCGCACAGGACGCTGGGATAAGCGAAACACATACAACCGTTCTGCGAGCAAGAAAGCCAGACGCTCAGATAAGTATCGAGTCTCATTCTGTCGCATAGTGATTGCGTTGACACAGCCGAAGCAGCGAAACGCTGGTCAACCATAATCCAAACAGAAAAGGAAATGAAATATGTCATCACAGACCACCGCCACCCACAAAATCAGCGGTTCCGTGGGCCGTCGAGCTGAATTATTGGCTGATCGCATCGAGGAAGGTGCTGCCGTCTTGGCTGCCTTTGCTGAAGGACTCTCGGAAGAGGAATGGCGCGCACCGGTGTCGGCTACGGACCGTCGTCCGGCTGGCGTAATCGTGCATCATGTTGCCAGCATGTACCCGATCGAAATTGATGTCGCGCGAGCAGTCGCCAGCGGCAAGGCCGTTACGGACGTTACGTGGGATGTCGTCGCCGAGTTGAACGCCAAGCATGCCCACGAGCATGCTGAGGTAACGAAGGCCGCCGCGCTCGAACTTTTGCGTCGGAACAGTCATGAGGCGGCCGCCGCAGTACGCGCGTTCACGAATGAAGAATTGGATCGCGCAGCTCCGTTTTCACTGAGTTTCGGCGCGCCTGTCACTGCGCAGTTCGTCATTGAGGACCACGCACTACGGCACAGTTGGCACCACTTGGCGCGCATCCGCACAGCTTTGGGCCGGTGATTTCGCAGCCGGACGGTGCCTGATCACTAATTAGGTTTGTTCGAGACTCCGACGCGAATTGGCGCGTCAGCCAATTCGCCCAAACGGATCACAGAAATCATGCGGACTCCGAGATTGATGGCCGTGCTCGCGCACCCCGATGACGAATCCCTGGGAGTGGGTGGCACGCTTGCGAAATACGCATCCGAAGGCGTTGACGTCTTTCTGCTGACCGCCACGCGTGGCGATACTGGCCGCTTCCGCGGTTATGGTCTGGACGATCATCAGCATCCGGGCCCATTGGCGCTGGCGCATCCGTGAGGGTGAGCTGCGCGCCGCCGCCTCAGCTTTGGGTCTGCGCGAAGTCTCAATCCTGAATTACCACGATCAGCATCTCGACCGTGCGAATCCACGCGAGGCTGTCGCCGCCATTGTAGGACACATGAGGCGGGTCCAACCCGATGTCGTCGTGACGTTCGGACCCGACGGCGCTTACTGACATCCCGATCATATTGCGATCTCCCAATTCACCACGGCGGCCATCGTCGCCGCAGCCGACCCCGCGTTTTCATGCGATGAGATCGAAGCTGTGCGGTCGCATGCGGTGTCGAAGCTTTATTACATGGTCTGGCCGGAATCGACGTGGAAAGCTTACCAGTCAGCTTTCCGGAAATTAGTCTCGACGGTCGACGGCATTGAACGGCAGGCCGTGCCGTGGCCAGACTGGGCGATTACCACAGTGATTGACACGCGCAGCTTCTGGTCGAAAGTGTGGCGGGCGATCTGCTGCCACGAATCACAGGTGAGCGCGTACGAGCGGTTGAAGGACTTGTCGCCGGACGATCACGAAGCGTTGTGGGGGCGGCAGTCATTCTATCGGGTGCTCAGCACTGTGACCGGCGGACGAGTGCGGGAAACGGATGTCCTGGAAGGGATACCTACGTGAGGAAAGAATTGGCAACAAAGGAGTCAGTCGTGAACGGTGATTCCGGCCGGCATGCGCCGCTCGCGATGGACGCGGCGACGTTCCGCAAGCTGGGACATCGACTCGTGGACCAACTCGCGGGGTTCCTGGAATCGTTGCCCCTTGGTCCTGTGACACGTGATGAATCCCCGTCGGTGGTGCGCGGCGCACTCGACCTCACAGGGCCGCTCCCGGAAATGGGGACGGACCCTGGGCCGCTGCTAGAAGAGACGGCACAGCTGCTGTTCGCTCACTCGCTATTCAACGGACACCCGCGTTTTTTCGGATACATCACCGCACCGCCAGCGCCGATCGGGATTCTCGGCGACTTTCTCGCCGCGGCGCTGAACCCGAACGTTGGCGCATGGACACTCTCGCCAGCTGCCACCGAGATCGAGTCCCAGACCGTGAGATGGATCGCCGCGCTCATTGGCTACTCCGTCAATTACGGTGGGCTGCTTCTCAGCGGCGGCAATATGGCGAACTTCGTCTGCTTCTTGGCTGCGCGCGCGGCCAGGGCGGGTTGGGATGTACGGCGCGGCGTTTCTGAAGATTCGGGACGCAGGCTTCGCGTGTACTGTTCGGTCGAAACGCACACTTGGATTCAGAAGGCGGCGGACCTTGGCGGCCTCGGTACCGCATCGATCCGGTGGATCGCCACCGATTCCAAATTACGGATGGACGTCTCCGCGTTACGCCGTCAAATAGAAGCGGATACCGCCGCTGGAAATGTGCCATTGCTGGTCGTGGGAACCGCAGGATCGGTGAGCACAGGTGCGGTCGATCCTCTGCCGGAAATCAGCGCGCTCTGCAAGGAGTACGGCCTGTGGTTCCACGTTGATGGAGCCTATGGAAAGCTCATATCCGTGCGAAAGTGCGCGCTGGTTCTTGACACTTCTCCTAATACAATCTAATATTTAGATGTTAATGGAGGAGGCATGCAGAAGAAAAGGTTAAAGCTGAAGCAGGCAAGCGCTGTCCTGCAGATTGAACCGAAGGAATTACAAAACCTGGTCCAATTCGGCGTTGTGAAGCCCAAGCGGTTTGAGGGAACTTATTTCTTCGACACGAACACTCTTATGGTAGCCAAAGTGGCGTTCTGTCTGAAGGAGTCGTTGGGGACGCGCACGAGTGTTTTGTCCAAGCTGATGGACGTATTTCTTGCATCGGAAAAGGAGTTCAAGTTAGACAATCCGAAGTATATCGTCTTCAAATGCCGGCTTTCAGCCGAGGAGGACCCCACAAAGGTCGGCGTGCCGTTCCGCGCACTCGGAGAACAGCTCCAAGAGCAAATGATACGGGCTGACCTGTACCGGGATCTGCCTCGCGGCCGCAAACGCCGGGGCTGGAAGAAGGAGTTTCTGGAATCGCTGACCGCGGCGGCTAAAGAGATCGGCGAAGTCTCGGACGAGGAAATCTTGCAGACCGTTCGCGCCTACCGTAAGGAAAGACGAGCGCCGGAGATTACCGTTGTCGCGGAAAGCTAAGAAGCAAAAGTCTCGCGGCGTCGTTGACACTAACGTGCTCGTAGCGGGCATTTCGGGTTTCAGAAAGCCATATGTCCGAGGCAAAAACCCTAGCGCCGATGTGTTGGACAAATGGGCCGAGAAGGGCAATTTTGTCTGGCTTGTGACGGAAGACATTCTGGACGAGTACAAGGAGGTCTTGAAGCGGCTTAGAGTGCGATCAACTCTAATCGGCGCTGTGATCAATCTTATCCGCGAGCGAGCCGAACCGGTGAACGTTCACGCGTCGCGAAGCTCGGGCTGGCCCGAGTGCGTGATCACCGACTTGCATTTCCGAAGATTGATGAGACGAGAAATGCATAGGGTCCCATGATTTCCCCATACTTGCCAGATGGCGTGCGCTTAACTTGCCTCCGTTCAATAATTTCTGAACAGCACTCCTGCCTCCCCGTGTTTTTGCATATTCGTCCTTTGGCGAACTCGTGGAAACTAAACGACTTGTAAATCCAGACGTCCTGTTTGGCGGAATTCCACAGGTGAGTTTTGGGTGAACCGTGCTTTCAATAAGCTAAAGAAAACACGCGGGATGTTTTGGTCGGGGAGCCGAGATTTGAACTCGGGACCTCCTGCGCCCAAGCCAGCCGGGCTATCTCTTGGAAGTCCTTCCTTTTCAATCTTGTTTTTGAAAATAAAAGAGTTAGCACAAATTTTGTTAGTGGCACTATGTACGAGTATGTGGCTCCGCATGCATGGAGTCCCCCCAATTTCCCCCTCAGCGAAAACAGCGAAACTCCCGATTCCCAGCTCTTGGGTAAAACCGAGCCTTCGGTTGCCGAATGCTTCGGAGAGATTACTCGTGAGCCGCATAAAATGATTGGCAGGAAGTTGCGCGATGCCGAGGTGATTCTCCTCGGAAAACTCCCGCTCTGCTAAATTATTAGTAAGTAATTTCACCACTTGATTCCGATTGACTTCCCCCGGTCGCTTTTTTAGAGTGTGCAACACCGAGGTGGTTATTGATGCCCGCGTTGCTTGGGCAGGTGTCTCCTTTCAGTGTGTTTCTTACCATTGCGGCCATTGGTTTTTTGTTCCTGCTGGTATCGCTGTTCTTTGGCGAAATGTTTGGCCACGATCTCCACTTTGAGCATGGCGGCCCGGGTTTCTTCAGCGCGCGTATTCTAAGTGTTCTTGTCACCGCATTTGGGGGATTCGGGGCGCTGGCTACGAATTACGGTCTGTCCGCTCTCCCAGCTTCGGGCGTGGGCCTGGTGAGTGGCGCATTCTTTGCATCCCTCCTCTACGCGTTCGCACGATTCTTATATGGCCAACAAGCCTCCACGGACGTGCGCGGCAGCGATCTGATTGGGCAGAATGCTCGAGTGGTGGTGGCCATCCCGGCTGGGGGCGTTGGCCAGGTGCGTTGCCAGATCGGCGAGCAGCTGGTGGATAAGATTGCGCGTTCGCAGGACGGCAAGGCTATTTCCGAGAACGCTATGGTCCGCGTCGAAGCGACGCTAGGCGAGACGGTCGTCGTCCTGCAGGTTCAGACAACCGCGGGAGGTACTTGATGCTTGCAGAGTTCTCCAGATTACTTCTTCCATTAATCGTCTTGCTGGTTGTTCTGGCGCTGTTCATCGCCGTAGCATTGTTCAGCCGGAACTACATCAAAGTTTCGCCCAACGTGGTGGCGGTATTCAGCGGTCGCAAACGCAAGCTCCCGGATGGCCGGGTGGTTGGCTACCGCATGATCAAGGGAGGTGCCGCCCTCCGAATCCCTTTGCTCGAAAAGATCGATTACTTCTCTCTGAACGTAATGACCATCCCGCTAGAGATCAAGCGAGCTTACACATTGAAGGGCGTGCCTGTATTCGTCAAGGCCGTGGCTAACGTCAAGATCCGCAGTGATGATACTGCCTTGCAAGCCGCCGCCGAACGATTCCTCGGAATGACTGCGGATCAGATGCAGCGGGTCATTTTTCAGACCCTTGAAGGCCACCTGCGCTCGATCCTCGGCACCCTCACCGTCGAAGAAATCAATAACGACCGCCAAAGTTTTGCCCAGAAACTGACGAGCGAAGCCGCCAACGATTTGGAGAAGATGGGTCTTGGTGTGGACGTGCTAACCATTCAGGAGATAAGCGACGAAGAAGGTTACCTCGACGCCCTTGGCAAACGGCGCACGGCCGAGGTCAAGCGCGATGCGACCATCGGCGAAGCAGAGGCGACCCGCGACGCGAAAATCAAGTCGGCGCAGGCGCTGCAAGCAGGTGAAGAAGCCAAGTATGCTGCCGACGCTGAGATCGCCCAGGCCCAGCGTGACTTCGCCATTCGCCAGGCGCAGTATGCGGCCGAAATCGAGACCCAGAAGGCGAAGGCTGCGCAGGCCGGGCCGCTCGCCGAGGCAACGGCCAAGCAAGGAGTTGTCGGGGAGCAGGTGAAGATCGAGCGTACGCGCACCCAGGAACTGATCTCGGTCCAGGAGCAAGAAGTCGCGCGCAAGCAAAAGGAACTGGAAGCCACGATCATTAAGCCTGCCGACGCGGAACGACAGGCCGCCATCGTGCGCGCCGAAGCAGCCAAGCAGGCCGCGATCCTTGAGGCGGAAGGACACAAGGCTGCAGTGATCGCGATGGCTGCAGCCGAGCAGGAGAAGTTGCGTCAAGAGGGGCTCGGACGTGCCGCTGCCGTCGAAGCTGAAGGTCGCGCCGAGGCTGCGAGGATCGAAGCTGTCGGCTTGGCCCAGGCCAAAGCCATCGAAGCACAGGGCACTGCCGAGGCCGCAGCCATTCTCCGCAAGGCCGACGCCTGGAAGCAGTTCAACGACGCGGCCAAGCTACAGACGGTGCTTGAAAAGCTGCCCGCAATTATTCAGGCGTCCACAGGCATTTTTGGTGCAGTCGCCGCTCCGCTCGGCAATATCGATAAACTTGTCGTCATCGATCAGGGCAATGGCATGGCCGATAGCGGCAGCACGGGGCTCGCGCGCTTGGCCAAGGCCGGCCCGACTGTGGTCTTCAATCTCTTGCAGCAGCTTGATGCGCTCGGTCTCAATCTGCCCGCGATCCTGGAACAGCTTGGGGTCAGTAAGAAAAACGGCGGCGCCGAAGTTGCCTCGGCTCCCCCGCCTGCAGAGGCTGAACCGCCATCCAGGACGCCTAAGAGCAGATCGTAACTTGGCTGGGAACTGGGTGTGCGGAAATGGCCGGTTCACCAGTTCGTTTGTCCGTGCTCTCCAGATCTGAGGGTGAGAGCAGCCGAACTCAGCGAATCGCTTGCTGTCCCTATCCTGAGCGTAGGATCCTAAGCGCTCCTTCGCGATTAGATACTCCTCGACTCCACGCGCCCCCTGGGCGTAGCCGGTGCAGATGCCGTCCGCGAGAACAGGTTTTTGTCGCCTTCCTTTTCCGCGCTCTTTTCAATCTCGATCGAGCCCTTGAAGTATTCTCCGTCTTCGATGATGGTGTGCGGCGCAGTCAAATCTCCGTTCACCGAACCGTCCTTCTTGATCTCGATCCTGCCTTTCCCATGGACATCGCCCTTCACGCTTCCGTACTCGATCACCTCGCCCGCAATGACATCGGCTGTCAACTTTGCTTGAACTCCGACATCAGCTTCTGCCATCAATCCGAGCGAGTGCCTCTTCGATTGCTCGTAAGAGACCAGCGTCTGTTTGGTTCTCACTTCTAGGTCTTCTTCGAGGTCGCTGCATAAAACGTTGCCCACCGCTGCTCCACGTCCTTGCTTTGTCTTTTCAGCCCCTACGCTTCTCCGATGCCCTGGCAAACTGTAGGCAAACTGGAAAACAGGGAAAGTGAATCTGTCAAATCGATTTTCTGCCTGCAACTTTTTCCAGCGACGCCTATCTAAGGGATATGAGCATAAGAACACTTCCGATCACAGCAGGCAGTTTTGAAAAGGTCTTCACTGCAGTTGCGACCAAGCGCACGTTCCGTCGCAAGTCTCAGTCCGGCGAGATTGTCAAGTTGGTTTCTCCTTCGTGGAATACTGCTACCTGGTGCGCGATCGCTTGCGAAGCACTTGAAACGGAAACACTGGGTGACACGCTGCGGCGTGCGATTCAGGCACTCTCCGTAAAATATCGGGAAGTGCTCTTCCTGCAAGACCTCAAGAATCTCAGCACCGCGGAAACAGCATGGGTCCTGGATATTACTGTGGGAGCTGTGAGATCACGCTTGCTGCGAGCAAGGATTAAGGTGCGCAATGCGCTAGCGTCGCGTCTCCAGCCGAAACCCAGTGAGAAAAACTCCGACTTTGGTAATTCCTGCGCACACGACATTTCGGCGAATTTGAAGATACGAGAGAGGAGCCGGATGGGAGTGGCGAGAGTCACACCCCTGCAAGAGTGTTTTGGCGCGTGATCGCAACAATCGCGTAGGTGTAGTACCACCGGAATGGCGTCGATGCACGGCGGGGCATCACGCTGCCGTTCGTGCAACAGATGGCATCTGGACTCATTGTCCTCGCTCAACTCGCGTGCTCCCGCGAGTGGTTTGTCTCCCCGATCGGTCAGACTTCGAACGATGACGGAGTCTTTGCGTAGCACAGGCTTGTCGACCGGCGCGTCCAGCTCAAGTCAGGTAACAAAATTCTTAGTCCTGCGCCACCTGAAGGCCAATGCTTAAGCCCGCGGCTGCGTCTCCGGCACACCCTTCATGGGGACTTCAATTTCTCTTCAACATACAGAGAGAGCTCAATCATGCGCTCCGCCACTTGTTCGGCTGCCAGACCCGCAAAGTTCTTCAGCACCAACTCCTTGACATAAAGCCGCACGAGATAACGCAGCTGGAGCGCGCGACTGCGCGTGGCGAAGACAAAATCGCGATGACCGTTATTCACGACGATCAGGTTGCGTTCGGCATCGAATCGCGACCGCCACAGTTCCCCGGCGGCCCGTTCAAAGGTGTAGCCCGGTAAGCCGCGCGCATTGACGACAGCTGGGCCGATAGCCACATCAAGGCTGTCGGTCACGGTGATCAGCGCCTCGGCACTGCAGCGCATCTCGCGCTGTGAGACGGCGACGGACAAACGTACAAGAACGGGCGACGAGGGAGCCGTGAAGCTCACTTCTTGATCAGACATGGACGAGAGCGTGCCACCCCCTTCGACGATCTCCCAAGCAAATGTCAAGTCCTGTTCGACCCGCCGGCGCGAGCGATCCCGGGGCAGCGCGCGAAGACGCCGACCTTGGCCCACTGTCAATGTGCTTGCCGCTGGTGAAATCACGACGGTGTGTAAAGGACCAGCATAGTCGAAGAATTGGCGCTGGGTAGGTTCACCTCCGCTCGGTTCCGGAACGCCCCCCTCTCCCTCCGCACCTGAGGCCTCCACCTCTCGCTCCGCACCAGCTGCTTGCGGTGTGCGTGACTGGATGTCAAACCAGTCGTATTCCTCGCGCGGCAAGACCAGCATGGCCTCGCGAAACGCACGTTGGATGGCACGTAGGGACTCCCGGCTTGCCTGTTCTTCCTCGGCGCGGCGCTGTGCTTCGATGAGGCCATTGAGGTGTCCTTCCAGCGGTACTAAAGCTTCCACGAAGGCCCCATAGCGCTCATCGTGGACGATCCCGGAACGCGTGCTGGGTGTGAGGTTAAGGTAGGGCACGTCGATCAGGCCTTGCAGGTAACGAGAAACCCACGGCGGGCGTTCCAAACCGGGCAGCGTTCCGATATCCGCGATCACCCGCGTGCCATCTCGGGTAAGGGCGACCTGGCAGTCCTCAGCCGGTTCCGTGAGATACAGTTCGCCATACGCCTCGCCGAATGGTGAGCGAACCGCCGGCAGTTGGTGCAGCAAGCGGCCTTCGAACTGTCGCGGCTCGACCAGGTACTGCTTGCGCGCAAGTTTGTCGATCACCGTTACACGAACCTGCGTATTGCGAATACGGTCGCGCAGCTCCGAGGCCAAATACCACTGGATCTTCTCGCCACTCAATCCGCGGATGCCTTCGAGCAAGGGCCTGATCTTGAGTTCGGTGCCCCGCTCGGCAAAGAGCACGCGTCGAAGCTTCACGATGTAGCGCGGATCCCCTTTGCTCATAACCATCTGATAGATCCGCTGATCGGCACTGGTAGAAGTCATCGTGAGCGTGTCGCCCACGGTCCAGAAGCTCAAAAGACCGATGCCAAATTCTCCTTGTAAGCCGCCTCCAGCGCCGTCTGCCTTCAGGCGCCGCTTGACCGAGTCGCAGATATGAGTTGCGACGTACTTGAAGTCAGGCAGCCCGTTCGGATCGCGCGGGACGCCGTCCCCATCGTCCTTGACCGTTAGATAGTGCTCGCCGTGCTCGCGGCCGCGCGTGATGGCAATGGTCTTGGCATGCGCATCGATGCTGTTTTCGACCAACTCCGCGATGGCCTTGAGGGGATTGCTTTGCGAGAGTGCAATGATACGGATAGCATTCCAATCATCGCCGATCCGCAATTTACCGCTCTCTGATTCCTTCGATTTGGCTGCGCTCGTCTTCGCCACAGTGACAAGGAACTCCACGGGTTGACTGCAAGGCAAAAAGAACCGATCTTAGCCTGCCAGCAGTTACCTACTATATCGAGGGCCTTATCTGCCGGACAAGGTTGGCTGTGCAGCGGCCACCTGAGCAACTAAATAAGAATGTGCTCCACTCCATCTAAGATGATTTCGCCGCTCATGCATTGTCCTCCGTCGCCGGTGATCTCTACCACCTGCGCGACAATCGGGAGTTCCGCCGCCTGCCTGGCTTCAATTACAGCCGCGCCGAGCCGCTGGTGTCAATCGATCGCAGAGGAGCGACAGAATTGGTGCGTACGAACAACGATGCGGCTGTACCCTCGACTATCCAACGGATTCTCTCGGAAGATCGAAAAACATGCGGCAGCCATCGCGTTGAACTACTTCGCGTACAATTTCATCAAGATTTACCGCACACTGCGCGTGGCCCCAGCGATGGCCGCTAGCGTAACAGATCGTTTGTGGGATGCCAGCGATTTGGTTAGCTTGCTGGAGGCCGAAGAGGGGGAGGAAAGAGCGGCATGACCCACGATGAATGGCGATTACTTGGATATGGGATGCTGACAGCCTTTCTAATGGCACTCTTTCTCGTCCCAATTTTCCTACGCAATATGAACTTCCCAAAGTTAGCTGCCGAAGCAATTCTGGGCGCTATCGCTTTAGCGGTCTTCCTACTGTCCAAGTACAGACAGTCTCTTTGCGGATTCTCGCGAGAAAATAGTACGGAGCATACCCTGTGAGCGTTTTCCCATCGACGGTGTCTGCAATGATCGGCCTCACTTCCACATCGAGAGCAACGCTGGGTATCGTGGTGGTGTGGTGTGAATCGAAGGTAACTTCCATCACCGCAGACTGAGAATCCAAGACTCTCGCTGGGAGCAAATCTTCGAGACGGACTCCTTCGTAGGTATGTGACAGCCCGGTTGTGGGATCGCTAGCGGTCAAATGAACGCGCGGCATCTTTCGCAAGTCGGACGTGCGAAAATATGCTCTCTTTTTCTGGATCTTAACTTGAAGAAGCAACTGAGGGTTTTGCACTCGACCGTAGTTCTGAGCAGAATCCGGCCTGCCATATCGCTGGGCCAGCAGTTCGAGTGGTGATTTGGTAAACCGCCGCCAACATCTCGGAATTCCCATGTTCAACCAGCGAATGCAGAAACTACTCAAAAGGCGCAGCAGCCGGCGAGTTGAGCCGAGTGCGTGATCAGCGGATTTTCATTTTCGAAGATTGATGAGACCAGAAATGCACAGGGTCCCCTGAATTTTCCCCATACTTGCCGGATGGCGTGCGTTTAACTTGCTTGCGGTCAACGGTTTCTGAATAGCGCGCCTGCCTCCCGTGTTCTTGCAAAATTCGTCATGCGGCGAACTCACGGAAACTAAACAACTTGCGAATTGAGACCTCCTGCCTGCCAGATTTCCACAGATGGGGTTTGAGGTGAACGGCGCTTTCAATGGTAGTGGCACGATGTACACAAATGTGGCTGCGCATGCATGGAGTCCCCCGAATTTTCCCCATAGCGAAATAACGGCGAAAGTGCGCCGATCCGTTCCTACTTCTTGATAAACACCAACCCTTCGGTTGAAAGCCGAACGGGCGTCGTGTTACTCCCGCGGAAATATAGATTCTTTCGAGTGGCGATGTCACAGTAACTGTCACGCAGATAAAAGCTGTTCGCATTGAGATTCGACCTCTGGGTCAGCGGCGGTTTGGAAAACCGGCGTCTACGCAACAAATGCCTCGATCATTGTAACTTCCGAAATCGGGGATGAAACGCCCGGG
>Ga0137378_10003313_pt1 | contig 13927 bp, 11 predicted proteins | sample SagtaG_21_FD_104813 | JGI IMG/M metagenome (GOLD analysis project Ga0137378, IMG submission 104813) | Vadose zone soil microbial communities from Sagehorn Ranch, Mendocino, California, USA - Sage2_L_60_16 metaG | ecosystem: Environmental > Terrestrial > Soil > Vadose zone | place: USA... | reverse complement strand
TCGAGGAGGTGGACGGGGAGCAGAATGGATTTTTCTTTCGACGCGAAGGTGGGGACCGTCAGCACGCCGATTAAGGGGTTCGTGGATGTAACGGATAAGGACGTAACAGTGGATGCAGATCTGGGGTGGCTGGAAAAACTGATTCCCGCAAAGCAGACACAAGCAGCAATTGAGGGACGGGTCATGGGATTGCTGACTTAGAAGCAGCTATTCCTGGCACAACGAGGAGGTTCAGTGGTATCGGGCGGCGACCTGATCACCAACCTCAAGCACACGGTCGAAACGTCGGAACTCACCAAAAGGATCGAGGTGGTGGGAAAGGAAAGTGAGCCCCTGAAGCTTTGGGAAGCCTATCAGAGAATCTCGACCCGCAGCGTCTATGTCCGAGGGAAAATCCACAATGGCAATGGGACGCTCCGCTTATCCAGGGCGGATTACTCCCGGAATGTCGGCAAGTGTCAGCCGATCTTGATGCAAATGGTTACGCCGCATCCAAAGCCGCTTTGCTCTCCCTGGCCCGCAATCTGTCTGCTGAGCTGATTTCGCGAGGCATTCGTTTGAATGCTGTCAGTCCGGGACCGATTGCAACCCCTCTCTATAGCAAACTCGGGCTCTCTGCAGCCGATCTGAAAGCAACTTCAGCGGCACTTCAGAATCAAATTCCAGCCAAACATTTCGGCAAGCCGGCCGAGATCGCCAGTGCGGTCCTCTTCCTGGCTTCAGATGAATCGGCCTTCACCGTGGGAAGCGAACTCATCGTAGATGGAGGCCTGAGTCTCTAACTCATCCACACACCTTTAGTCCCGAGGACCTTTGCCGTGAAAGCAGCTAGAATCCATCATTTCGGGCCGCCGGACGTAATCGTTCTCGATGATGTGCCTCGGCCCACGCCCGATCCGGATCAAGTGTTGATAAGTGTCATCGCGGCTGGAGTCGGTCCATGGGATGCACACATTCGCGAACAGAAGAGTGTCGTCAATATCCAGCTCGACGACCTGAAGCGAGACACAACGCGCTGGCAGGAGCGGAATAATCCAGGGCGCATCCAATTGCGCCCTCAAAGTTCCGACGGACCATCTTAAGTTATTGATTAGATTGGTTGCGGGGGCTGGATTTGAACCAGCGACCTTTGGGTTATGAGGGGAAAATCACCGCCTAAGCCATACATAATGAACCAACTTACCCCAAGAAATATGCCTGTTTTCGCGTTCTGATTCTGTCCGTTTTGGGTCGTTTTGTTTCCAATTCACGGACAGAAAGCGGACAAACCTGCGTTCGGATTATCCTGAATACAGCAATCCAAAAGGGACCGAACATGACCGAGGCAAACTCCGCCGTCGAAACGCGGAAGCGCGGCGGAACAGGCAATTTCTTCATCATTGACCAGAGGCTTTGGAAGGCTGTTTGCGATGCGGGGGATATCAACGCCGCCGCCGCATGGCTGCTGTTGGCGCAAGGGACGGGCGCGAACCAACGCACAACCGCCTGGTCTGTAGATGCGATCATGCGCTATCTGGGCATGGGCTATAACCGTGGGAAAGAGGCAATCGACAAACTGATTGCCCTGGGATTTATTCGGTACAGCGAAAAGCACACGCAACGAAAACCACGCTATGACCTGCTCACGTTCGCCGAATGGGATGCACTCAAACAGAAGCCCCGCAAAGGACAAAACGCACCAGCCGATCAGGACTCCGATTCCAGCCTGATTTGGCTTCCCAACGAGCTTGTGACCGGAACAGGTAAAAGCGAGAAATCGCCCATTCACAAGCTCCGGGCCGCTGGTGATCCTTGGGCGCTTCGCCTCTGCGTTGACCTGTACCACGCCCAAAACCTGAGAGATGATGGCGGAATCAGCCGGGAATTCCTCTGGCAGGAATTCAGCGCGGAAAAGATTGGGGAGCGGGGGCCGTACAGGATCGTGGGATTCAGTCCGGGGATGAGGTCTCACAATTGGGCTGGCCCATTTGTAACGCACAAGGCCCGTCCGAAACCACGCCCGGAAATGACAGAGTGGAAACCTGGCTGGGAGTCCTTGACCATCTTGGAGCAAACAGGGCTATTGAATTTCGTTCCGCATCTGCTGGAGAACGAAACGACGGCTGCGGAAGTGCTCCATGCGGTCGGGACCGGCGGGCAAACGGAGCACCCGCTAGAGACAGAAATTGGCAATGAAGCACAGCGCGCCGCAGCCCTCATGTGCCAGCCGTGGCAACTAACGAAAGCCGAGGGATTGATCCTCTGCCCTATTCGGAAGGAGTACCCAAAGGCGCTGATTGTGGGCATTGCGCGTCTGCGGTACAGGCCACACACGAAACGAACGTCCGCCTGGGCTAGCAATCTTCAATACGATGGCCCTGCATGGGTTGAGCAGTATAGGCGGATTGCTGCTGAATATGGCACACAAGAGGCCGCATACGCTTAGAATCCGAAGAGACATCAAAGGGGTTCAACGGAGGTCAAGGAGGCATCAAGGGAGTCAAGGTCTCTGTAAGTACAAAGTCACCCCCAACCCCCTCAAGGGGGCTTGCGCAGAGACAAGCTCTGCGCCGTGTGTCTTCCTTCGGGTTTGCCTGACATTGTCTGAAGTCGAAAAAGCCGTCCACAATACAGCTAACGATGCTGCATCCAAGCCTCTATTTTCCCGACTATCCGGGACGCCAGAGCGTTCCTGAGCGGAGTGCCGATCCGCGCAGAAGTACCGCAAAATCAGCGAGCCCGGAGGTCACGCGCCGGGACTTTCAGCGCACCGTGCTCCCGTCCGGCTGTGTCCTGTTCACGCTGTACCCGCCCCGCCAATAGCATTCCCGCCGTGGGGCGGAGTCCTGAATTTACAATCAGACCGAACATGCCCATTCCTGTCAGGCCCGCCGCGAACGCAACCGAACGCGCGTCCGAACGGGGCCTGCGTTCTTATGCGTTCGCCCGGTTCACAGTGGGCAACCGGCCCAAAGCCGGAAACAGTTTCGTTCCCGCTGGCCCGCAGAGTGCGCGCCGATCCGCCGCTTTGCCCACCAGCCGATACGCTTACTCCCGGAGTCTCTAGCCATGCCGAAGTCAAAGAAGCCGAGCCAACAGCCCAAAATGCCGTTCCCTGCCGCCGCTGAATCGCTGCATCAAGAGGGGAATTGGTTCTGGATTCCGCTTAGGAAGGAATGGCGGGACATTACAACAAAGCCCGAAGAGGTGGTTCGGCAGAAATTCATTCGCACGCTGGTGGACAAGGGATACGCCCTAGAGCAGATGGATCAGGAGCGCCGGACACAGCACGGCCACAAAAGCCCGCGCGCCGATATCGTGGTTTGGGAATCCGCCGCCGATAAGCAGGCGAACCGCAGTCCCGTGATGGTTGTGGAGTGCAAGACAGACACAATTCAGATTCAGGAACGGGACTACTATCAGGGCGAGTCCTACACGCGCGCGGTGGGCTGTGCGTTTTTCGTCGCTACCAACTTCCGCCATACAGTCCCGTTCAAGCTCGTGCCGGGCCTGCCTGGCGAATTCGTTGCGGTGAGTGAAATCCCGAAGGCTACGGATTGGGGCAATGCCAAGCGCCTGAAAGAAATCTTGGACTCGCTGCGGACGTTCAACCGCAAAGAGTTTCAGGACCTGCTTTTTGATTGTCATTGCATTCTGCGGGACGTTCACAAGATGGACCCTGGGCGGGCCTTCGATACCATTTCCAAAATCCTGTTCATCAAGATGTACGTTGAACGGTCGGGCCTGCAAGGCACATTCACGACGGAGTTTTTGGACCTGAGAAAGAAGGCTTCGCTCAAGAATGAGAGCGCAGTACACGACAGCCTCTTTGAGTCCACGAAGGACTACTACAGCGCGGATGAACTGTTTGCGGAAACCGACAAGCTAGACATTTCAGAAGAGACGTTCCGCCGGATCGTAAAAAAGCTGGAGCGGTTCGACCTGTCCAAAACAGGTGACGATATCAAGGGCCTTGCCTTTGAAAAATTCCTTGGAACTACGTTCCGGGGAGAGCTGGGGCAATACTTCACCCCGCGCCCGATTGTTGATTTCATGGTTGCTCAACCCCAAAGAGGGCCAACTGATATGCGACCCGGCATCGGGTTCCGGCGGTTTCTTGATCCGGGCTTTCGAGCATGTACGCACGCAGATTACGGCGGACATTCAGGCACAGAAGGACGCGGAGCGGGCGCGCATCGAGGCTCTGAACCTGCCGGAAGAGGAAGAGGACCGCCAAATTGCAGAGGCATTCAAAGAGCTAAACCGCCAACTGCTCCCAAGTAATGAGGAGAACAAGCCCATCGAGACCCGCGTTGGTAGCCTGGCCTGGAAATGCATCTACGGAACGGATGCCGAACCGCGAGCCGCGCGTACCGCGAAAATGAACATGATTATGCACGGTGACGGGCACGGGGGCATTCACTACCATGACGGCCTGCTCGACATAAACGGCATTTTCACCGGGCGGTTCGATCTGGTGTTCACGAATCCACCGTTCGGCGCGAACGTGGGTTCCGATCAGAAGGTTGGCGGAAGCGATGAAACGCGCGTGAGAACCGATTCTACCTACATTGCCGAATGCAAAAAGAAGTATGCGGATGAATGGGAAAGCTGGGAAGAGGCTCACAACCGTCTGGTGCAAGCCACAACAGAGAAAGCGCCCATCCTGAACCTGTACGAAATCGGCAAGGGCAAAAAGAACCGGCCCACGGAGCTTGTCTTTGTTGAGCGGTGCTTGAACCTGTTGAAACCGGGCGGGCGCATGGGCATTGTTCTTCCCGATGGCAACCTGAACAATCCTTCGCTGTCGTGGTTGCGCCGTTGGGCAGAGGGCCGCGCAAAGCTGTTAGCCGTGGTGAGCCTGCCGGAAGAGACGTTCACATCCAGCAAAGCAACGGTAAAGGCGTCTCTGGTATTCATGCGGAGATTCACTGAGCAGGAAAGCGTCGCATGGGAAGCCGCATGGACACAGGCGCATTCCGAACTCGAAGCCCAGTTCGACAAAAAGCGAAAGGCGCTGCATTCGGAATACGCGCCGCGCATTGTGAGCGGAGACAGCGACAAAGCAGCCAAACTCCTGGCCCAACTGAAACCGCTTGGAGTCACGCGCACTTTGCCGGCCTGGGAGCATGGCGAAGCGCCTGCATATCCGCGCGGTATCGGGCCAACCATGCAGGGCAAGCCCGCATGGGCTGAGAAGGTATCGGAAAAGAACCGCAAGGCCGCAGCCGGACTCAAGAAACAGGCATTCGCTGCGATTGCAACAGCGCAGAAGGCCAGCGATGCGCTGTTGTCCGAACTCCGGGCCAAATACCGCGCCCTGGATGAAGCGCAGAATGCGGCGCTATGGGCGCGCGTTCGTGAACTGTTCGACTATCCCGTGTTTGTTGCCGCTCCAAAGGGAGTTGGCATTTCATCCACGGGCCAAACCGGGGATCAAGTGCAAAATGACTTACCGAACGTGCTTGCGGCCTTCCGGCAATTTGAACAGTGGGTAGATGCGGGAATGAGCGCAGATGCAATCCCGGAGTTCGCCGCATGATCGAGATTTTCAGATGGCGAATGCTCGACAGGTGGGATGCGTTCACGGTTCCGCATCTTCACATCTCCCCTCATTTATCGCAGAAGAAGATTAGCGACCTGCTAAAGCCTCGCGTAGAACGAGTGGACCGCAAGGAGTGGTCGTTCGATCAGCTACAGCCAATCACTGTCCATTTCGGCGGGGATATTTCCCGTCGTTCAGTGAAAGAAGGCAAGAGCTACAGCATGGACCTTTTTTGGGTGCGGCCCGGAGATGTCGTCCTTTCCAAAATCGACTTGAAAAACGGGGCTGTGGGCGTCTTGCCCGATTCGTGGGAAAACGTTGTTGTCACTTCGCATTTCAAGGTCTACACCCCGGACTTAGAGCAGATTGATCCTCGTTACCTGAAATACCTGCTCCGCACAGACGATTTCAAAGCATGGCTTTGGGCGAACCGTTCCGGTACTGACGGGAGAACGGAAATCCCACTTGAGGTTTTCGAGGGGTTAGAAATTCCGCTACCCTCCAAGGCCCAACAATCTGAGCTATGCGATTCTTACGAGGCCGCGCTGAACGAAGGGGCAAGTAAGGAACGGGAAGCCGACGCCATTGATCGAGCGGGCTGGCAGGCGTTTGAATCCGCGTTGGGCGTTGCGCCTCCGCCGCCGCTCTCGGATCGGCCTGTGTTCATCGCACAGTTCACGAACCTTGATCGTTGGAGCCATGAAGGAATCCTGGATGCAATTGGCCGCGCTAATGCTCCTGACTGGAGCGGTGCAATTCCTGAAAAGAGGCTTGGAGAATTGATTGCCGATCTATCGAACGGTTGGAGTCCCAAATGTCTCAATCGCGCCGCCAAGCCGGAAGAATGGGGCGTGCTGAAAGTAGGTGCGGTTTCGTTTGGTGAATTCAATCAGGCCGAAAACAAGGCGCTTCCATCACATTTGAAACCCAAAAGCGGATTGGAAGTACAAAAGGGTAACGTGCTTATAGGCAGGGCCAACGTTATGCGGCTGGTGGGAGCTTGCGCCATCGTTCGAGAGACGCGCCCGCGCCTCATGCTTTGCGACAAAATCTTCCGCGTGATCTTCCGCCCTGATTCCAAGATTGACAGCGAATTCCTGAGCGAAGTAATGAAGCTCTCAACCGTTCGGCAACAGATTGAAGCGAAAGCGACCGGGACTTCCCCAACCATGAAGAACATTTCAAAGCCGAGTCTCATGGGGCTGAAATTCCCCGTACCTGAAGGGCCTGACGGCTTGGAAACACAAAGGGCTTTGATTGCTTCGCTCAAGACGGCACGGGATACTGCAACCGCACTCCGCACCGAGGCCGCAAGTCTCCGCACATCGGCATGGGAGGTGTTTGAATCCGCCCTGTTTGAAGCTCCTGAGCTTGCGGCGGTGTAGCGGCGGAAATCAGGGCACCGATGCCGCATTGACGGGCGAAGCGGTTTCCGTCTGTGCGGGGCTGTGTTTCGCGTGATGCGCGCGGCGCTTCTTTTGAGGAATGGGCTGCGGCGGGGCGACAGGGGCGCTTACAGCCGCTGGTGCAGGCGCGGGCGGGGGAACGGGCCGGGAAGAGAACAGGCCCACCAGAATGAGCATTAGAACGCCGCCCGCAAGGAACGCCAGCACAACCGCTCTACCGCTAGCGCCGCTGCGCTGTTGCGTTCCGGTTGGCGCTTGCGAGGTTGCGTCTGGGCTTACCGGGCGCGGCGCTGAACCGGAATAGTCCCGGCTGTAGAGTCCGGTTCCGGGGATAGAGGCCGATGTGTAGGACCGTCCCTTCGCATCCTTGCCGACGCGAAAGCCGCGTACCCCCACGGAATACCCAACGCCGGACTTTGAGAAGTTCAGCTTGAGCGGTCCGAGTTTGAGACTGCGGCGAAATCCCCATCCCATGACCCGCGATGTTAGCTCTTAGCACTAGACAATGGCTGTGACGGCGAGAACAGCGCCGCGCCGTGATAACCCATTTGCAAAGTACGAGCGCGGACTTTCTTATCCCACACGTTCCCCGCCTTCACAGAACAAGCGTTTACGCGCCGAAATTTGCCCGTGGGGGCCGTTCCGGGGGCCAATGGAGATGTGAGGCTCACAGACAAGAGAATGGCCGCTCTAAAGCCAAGAGAGGGCCGCTATTCGGTGCTCGCGGAGGGCGGTCTTTATTTGGAGGTTTGGCCGAGCGGAGCCAAAAGCTGGCGTCTACGTTTCATGCAGAACCGCCGCCGTCAACGCATCAACCTGGGGCGCTTCCCCGAGGTGAATCTGTCCGCCGCGCGCGCGGAACGGGACCGCCTGACGCAAGCCCTACGCGCGGGCCGCTCACCAGCCGATGAACGCCGCAAGCAAGCGCGGGAGGCGCTGCGCGGCCTTACGGTGAAGGAGTTTGGAGAGCGGTATGTGTTCGAGGTTGTGGAACGGGCGCGCAAGGATGCCGCGCCGATCCGCCGCTATCTTGAGCGCGACGTATACCCGGCCATCGGCGCAATGCCGGTTTCGGCGGTTCAGGCGGAGCACGTCCGGGAGATAGTCTTTGCCATCCGCAACGCGGGTTATGGGCAAGCTGCGGTTGCGGTGCGTAACCTGCTCAAGCGCATCTGGGATTATGCCTTGATCTGTGGATTGGCTGAAACCAGCCCTGTACACAGAACGCCGGTTAAATACATTGCCGTTGCGAAGGCCCGCAGCCGCGCATTGAGCGAGGCGGAAATCCGGCTGTTTCTGAACCGGCTGGATGCAGCGCCGCTGCGGAGCGAACTGAAATCCGCGCTGCGCTTGATCTTGCTCACACTCACGCGAAAGTCGGAAGTTCGCCTGGCCCGCTGGGAGCACATCAACCTGGAGCGGGCGGAGTGGGAAATTCCGCCGGAACACTCCAAGACGGGGGCGGGGCAGATTGTGTATCTATCACGGCAAGCCGTCCGCATTCTGGAGCGGTTGCGCCCAACCGTCCGCCGCGTCGGATACATCTTCCCCGCCGTGGGGAGTGATGGAAACACGCCCATCGGACAGAGCACGTTGAACCGCGCCTTAGACGGCGTTCAGCGCGGCATGGCGCATTTCACCGTCCATGATCTGCGGCGGACAGGAGCAACGCGCCTGAGCGAGATGGGCTATCAGCCGGATTGGATTGAGAAGGCGCTGAACCATAAGCTGCGCGGCGTGCGCGGCATCTACAACCGCGCCGAATACGCACAGCAACGCCGGGACATGCTCCAAGCCTGGGCGGATGCGTTGGACGGCCTCCAAGCTGCGGTTCAGGCCGCATAGGGCGCGCTACGGGTGACGCGCCACCGCTCCGCACGTCCAGCGACCGAAACGCCGCGCCTCAGTTCCGATTCCGCCTTGTGAAGGCGTAAACCCACCCCAACACGGGGAAATCTCAATTCCGGATGCGGAACTGGCGGAACTGAACAGGGGTCTCAGCCGCACCAGACCGATCGGGTCCTTCCCCGACGTGACGCGCTACGGGTGACGCGCCACCCCGCCCCCGCCCTAGCGCCAGAGTTTCTTGCCGTCATTTCCATTTCCCCATTCTGTTGTTACATTTTTCGCCTATGTCCCTGTCAGCACGGCAGGTTAGGCGAAAACGGGAGGTGGAAATTGCGGAAATCGCTCCGCCGGAACTACGAAACTTGCCCGGTTTTTCGATTCCGCTGCGTTGTGAGCTTAGACAAGCCCGGAACTGCTGAACCGGGGGGCCTTGGGAAGCCTGAGCGTAGGATAGGCTACCCAACGCGCCCCGTAGAACCCGCGATTGACGCGGGTTTTAGAGCGGCTGTACGGGAACTGTCCGTGAGGATTCGGGGGAGAATGCGTCAGGAACTCCAATTTCTGTTGCGAGCCGCTCGGGAGGTTCCCGCCCATGAACTGCCGGGCCTCCTGGGGGAAATCGAGGAAATTCGGTATACCGCCCTGGCCCGCCTTCATTCGCCCGACCATTCCCCCTCCACCGAGCCGGATCAACTGCTTTCCATCTCCGAAGCCGCCAGCCGCCTGAACGTGAGCCAAGACTACCTTTACCGGCATGGCAAGGAACTCGCGTTCACCCGCCGCATGGGGCGCAAGCTCCTGTTTTCCAGTTCGGGAATCGAAAAGCACATCCGACAGCAAGACGGCTTGACGGCACGACGGCATAGGCTTACTCTGGGGTCGCTGTAATTCTGGCGGAACAGAGGAAGCCAATGAAGCGTGAGGAAAGGAAGCCCGGCCCGGATACGGTGAAAACGACCATCCGGGTTCGGCGCGATCTATGGAACGCCGTCATGCACCGGAGCATCGACGAAAACCGCAGCTTGCAAGCCCTCGTAGAGCTTGCCTTAGAGGAATACCTGAAGCGCGGGGAGGGCCGGAAATGACTACCAGAACAAGGGGAGATGGCCGGATATTCACTCGGACGGGAAGCGCGCTTCTTTGGTGCGCCTACTATCTGCGCGGGAAAGAGTACCGGGAGAGCACCGGGACGGAAGACCCGGATAAGGCCGCAAAGTACCTTAAGCGGAGGCTCAAGGAAGTCGGGGCCGATCAAATCGGCAAGGCTACGTTTGTTGGGCCGCAACAGGAACGCATGAAGGTTTCAAAGCTCCTGGAGGCATTGGAAGAGGATTACAAGCTGCGCGGCAAGGACAGCCCCCAATTCAGAGCGCATCTGAAACACGTCAGTGGCTACTTCGGGGCATGGCGGGCGGTTGAGGTTTCGGCGGAAGCGGTAGACAAATACATCTCCGAACGGCAAGAGGCCGGAAGCGCCTCTGCAACCATCAACCGCAGCACACAACTATTGGCTCAGGCGTTCAAACTGGCAGTGGACAGAAAGCATCTCTCAACCGCGCCGCAGATTCGTCACCTATCCGAAAAGGGCAACGCCCGGCAGGGCTTCTTTGCGGATGCCGATTTCCACGCCGTCCGAGACAAACTCCCTGAGTATCTGCGGGACTTTGTTCAGTTCGGATACCTCACGGGATGGCGCAAAGGTGAGATTGCTTCGTTGCGCTGGTCTGACGTGGAAGGGGATGTAGTTCGGCTGAGGGGAGAGAACGCGAAGAACGGTGAAGGCCGCAGCGTGACCCTGAGCGGCGATCTGGCGGACCTCATAGAACGTCGCAAAGCGGCCAGACAGGTTGAGACGAAAACGGGAGTGCTCCTATCCGCGTATGTGTTCCACCAGAAGGGCGAGCCGGTAGGAGATTTTCGGAAGGCATGGGCAACGGCCTGTGTTGCGGCGGGCATGGGGCAGTTTGTATGTGACCGCTGCAACCAGCCGATTGACGGACATACCTGCGAAGCGTGCAAGCGTGAGGCCCGGTATGCCGGGCGCATCTTCCACGATTTCCGGCGGACGGCTGTGAGGAACATGGTACGGGCGGGAGTCCCTGAGCGCGTAGCAATGACGATTAGCGGTCACAAAACGCGGTCCATCTTTGACCGTTACAACATCGTGAACGAGGCCGATCTGAGAGAAGCCATGCAGCGCACCCAAAGCTACCTGCGGGAAGGCGGACAGCCAGCGAACCGCGCCGCCGTGGTTCAGATGCGTGCCGCTCAGAACTAGGGCTTTTCGCCAGAACACGGACAGTTCACGGACATTCAAGCCAAAATCAAAAAGGCCGCTCACGGGCGGCCTTTTCTAACTTCCTCATAATCAGAGGTTTAATTGGTTGCGGGGGCTGGATTTGAACCAGCGACCTTTGGGTTATGAGCCCAACGAGCTACCGGGCTGCTCCACCCCGCATTTACAGTTTAGCAACCACAACTGCCGGGGTCAACACGGCCACGACCCTTTCCAAGGGCATTCGCATCCGATCACCCGCCGATGCCAAAAAACTAACCCGGGTGCCGACTGGCTCGCGTTTGGGAATCTTGCGCTAGCGAATGAGAGGCGAAGGACGAGACTGGCGAATAGCCTCTTTTCGCCCCTTGGCGGATTCCATCGCGCGCGGAGTGGCCTGTCCGGCATTCGCGACTTTCATTCTGGATTGTTCGTAACCAGGGTGACTGGCCCGCGAAGCCCCGAAGGCAACGGTTCAAGACCCTGCATATCCTGTGGAACGAATTCCACCCCATAGCGATCGTGGAGGAGCCGGTATGTGGGAAGAGACTCTCCGGCAAGTTCGTTGATGGAAGTGTTGCCCACTTCGATGCGGATATCGTTCCTTCCGGGCTTCAAATAAGGGGCAATCTCGAGGCGGAAGGGCGGATGCCATACATACCCAGCAAGCTGATCGTTGACGAAGACCTCGGCCGCTTCGTGCACAGGGCTGTCCAAATAAGCGCGCATATTGAAATGGGGTAACGGATTGGGTGTTGGAACCGGATTGCTATCCCCAAAATCCAGCTGGACGGAGGTTCCGGGTCGCAAGTCGCCGTCGCAAAGCTGAATCGTCTTTCGGTAAGTGGCCAGGCTGGAGTAGTTGCGCAGCTTCGGGTTCTCGGTCCACGAGATGAGGTCTGCCATCTCGATCGATTCAGTTTTAGACCCGAAAGTGACCAGCCAATCGTGTGAAATGTCGATTCGCTTGTGAGAGGTCTGGGTTTCTTGAGGCGCTGGGGCGAGCCTGTCGCTGGAGAAGAACACGATGTGCGACTCGTATGGTTGCAGATCGAGCCGGATTTTTCTGGGATCGGACACCCCGGTCACTTTTCCAGTGAATGGGTCCCAAAGCTCGGCGTGTTCCGCTGCTGAGCGGAAGCTAGCATCGACGCTGCGCGGCCGATTGCTCGTGTTCGCGACAAAGTACAAATCGCCGGATTCAAGATGACGGTGGATGAAACCGACGTCGGGCGTCCGCGGAGCAGCCTCGAAGTCGGGATGCAGCCACGATGCAAGCGAAGCCCCGAGCATGCTTTCGCCCGCCACCAAGCGTGCTGACGCAATGTTTTCATGGAAGAGCGCCCGTGAGAGTCCCTGGATCCGCGTAGAGATTGCCGCAGCATCGCGATGTCCGGGTGCGGTGGATGGCTCGCGGCGCGTTGCGATCACGATGCCGCCGTGTCGCGCGAAATCAAGGATCTCCTCGTAGCTCTGGAGGGGAATGCGGTCGACACCGGGGAGAATGAGGACCTTGTAAGGAATTCCAACTGTGTCGATCGCATCTGCGTCGATGAAATCGAAGTTGAATCCGGCATCGAGGATTTGCGGGATCACTTCGGCTCCGAGGAACCGATGCATGGATTCATCGATCGTGATGTTGGAGCCTGTCTCATCGAAGCCGCCGATAGACGTGGGCGGACGATTTTGCTGGATGCGCGCTTTGAACGAGGCCCACACATCGTCATTAGGCAAGAGCACTGCGACATCGTTCGCCGGCCTGCCCTGTCGCAACGCGTAGCTTACGCGTTGCAGATATCCCGCTAGATCGGGCATCACGAGGAACCATGGGTTGTGTGCGTTCAGGGCTCCGGCTGCGTACATTCGCCAGCCGGGCTCGCCTGTGGATTCAGGCGAGTAGGGCCATCCATGACCGACGAGTTGATTTATGCCTTGCAGGAAGTGCAGGTCCGCCTCCGCCTTCACGTCCAGGGGTGTTGCGCGGAATGCGGGCGAGTGAAGCCATGTCCATGTTTCTGACGAGATGACGGTGTGGTTGAACAAGTGTCCGGCCGACGCTGCCCATCGCGTGTCAGAAAACTCGCGCCACATACTAATCGTGGCCTTGCCTTCGCCCTCCGGCAGGTCTTCAAACCGGTTGCTCGATAGCGTGACTGGTGGGAAGCCGTATGTCTGCGAGCGAAGCAGCGTGCGATGTTCATGCGCCCACGCCTGCATGGGCTGAAGGAAGCGCTCGTTCGCGAGCTCGGTCAGCGTCTGACCCCAGTCGTGGCGAACGCCCGCTGTCTCCAGTCCGATGTCGCCCACGAGCGCAGGGAGAAGCGGAACAAGGTCGTAGCCACGGCGGCGCTGAAATTCGGCGAGCAGATCCGGCGTCCAGTCGGAGCCGTAGTCTTCAAGGCTGTCGCTGAAAACCGCATAAGGCGGATGGTCGCCAAAGGCGGACAGCAGCCGGTCTCCCACCGCGTGAAGGTGGTTCTGAATGGCCGCGGTGTCATAGTGGTCGAGCACAAAACCAGCGGCGCCCTGCGCGGGGCGCTTCACCATCATGCAGGTGCGGCTCGAGATGAAGAACAGGAGTGTGCGGTCAGTGCCGGTGTTTTCAGGCAGATTGAGGCGCGGACCGGAATGTGAGGGCAGGAGTTTCGCCTGGTTCAGGTCAAGGTGTGTGCCCTTGCCGGGCGCAACGAAAACTGCAATGACCTGCTCGCCCGATTCAAGGGCTGGAGCAGCAATGGACGATGCATCAACAGGGGCTTCAGCCGTTTCGACGCGCAGCTCTCCCGCCGCTTGCGTAACCGGGATGTGAGGGCCTCCGAATGGCCATCCGCTTCCCAGCGTGATGTCAACCCGCAGCCCAAGCCGGCGCGCTTC
>Ga0137378_10003309_pt1 | contig 13933 bp, 10 predicted proteins | sample SagtaG_21_FD_104813 | JGI IMG/M metagenome (GOLD analysis project Ga0137378, IMG submission 104813) | Vadose zone soil microbial communities from Sagehorn Ranch, Mendocino, California, USA - Sage2_L_60_16 metaG | ecosystem: Environmental > Terrestrial > Soil > Vadose zone | place: USA... | reverse complement strand
GGTAGTCGGCGTTGATGAGATCAGTGGAAGGCGCATCCAGATCGAACTGGGCAAAGATGCTGCCAAAGGCATCCAGTTGCACGCCTTCACCCGGCCTCGTCCCACCCCATCGAACCAGACCGAAGGTATCCCCCACCCCGATGGAACCGATGTTTGTGTCCTTACCCGATGGGTCGGCGACCGTGCCGAACTCGCCACGCTGATAGCTCAAGAAAGTACGCGGCTCCTTCGGATCGGCCAGCAGCGGGCAGAAGATGTGGTCCTGCGGGAAGAATACCGTGCCGGTTGCTTCCGCCTCGTGCACGCCCGAGCTGCAGCACGTCGCGCCAACTGTCTGGGTTTGGCCTGATCGCGCAAACATGGCCACGGCGATCATCGCCAAAATCAAATTGTGGGCACCGATCCGATGGGTCGTGAACATGGGTGCTTCCTTCTTGCGAACTATCGCCTGCTCGAATTCGCGACTCCTGCGCCCATGGTGCGTTCTTCGCACTGGTCAAGCTAGGTAGTTAACCTATTATCATCCTGGAGTGAAGACGCTATCAAAAAGAAAAAGGGGTGCCAGGGAACACCCTGACACGTTGGTTTCTCGCAGCCGGCCGTCGCATTGAAAGAGAGGCTGGCAGCGTGAGGATCACCCAATCGGTTCCGGTTTATCAACTGAGCTGCGCCGGTAGATCGCCGCAGCTTCTTCGTCCGCGATTACCGTGAGATTCGAATGCAGGCGAAGAGCTGAGGCCGGGACGTCCGTGGTGATCTCTCCCGTTAGCGCTCGGGCGAGAATCTGCGCCTTGCGGCTTCCGGACGCAAGCAGCAGGATGCGGCGAGCTTCGAGAATCGTTGCGAGTCCCATCGTGATCGCTTTGCGCGGAAGTTCTGGAGGCGAGAAGCTGGTCTTCATTAATTCAATCGTTGAATCCTCAAGTTCGACAATGCGGGTACGCGACTCAAGGGCCGATCCTGGCTCGTTGAACGCGATATGGCCGTTCACGCCGATCCCGGAGATCAGGAGATCGATTCCCCCCGAACGCCGAGTAGTCTCTTCGTAACTCTCGTCCGGCAGATAAACGTTGGCGGGACGGACGTTGATGTAATTCAGAAAGACACGCCACAGATCTGCCCGAAAAGACTGTGGGTGACCGGGGCGCAACCCTATATATTCGTCAAGAAGAAAAAACTTCACCTTTGAGAAGTCGAGTTGATTCTGCCGGCGCATCCGGATCAGTTCCTGGTACATCCCCCTTGGCGTGTTCCCCGACGGCACACACAACACGAGTTTCGGCTTCGCGCGAATCGCTTCGGCAACAGACCGCGCAGCCTCCTCGCTCATCTCGTCGTAATCGGCACAGATATGAATTTTCACAAAGAGGGAATTTGCACTTTCGCTTACAGACTTCTGAATAAGATTCGCCATGCCGGCAATTCTATTGGAAGAGCATCTCATAATCCCCCTATTCGGCTCGCCAAATACAATCTGGTTGCCGGCCCAACTTGAGTTCCAGCCGTCCGCAGTTCCTGCAGATGGCCGGCATTTGCCACGTGGTTGATGTGGATTGGCTATCGGGAACAGACCCCGCCGGAGGCTTTCTCGGCGGCAGCGATACTTATTTCTGCCCCAAAGAAACTCGTGTCGATGGCGGAAATAATCATGCCCGCCCCGGAAATAGGCCTCTCCGTCGCGGAAATAATCATATGCACGATGCAAATAACTGCTTCGCTTTTATCAATAATGATGTGCGGCCGGGGACATGATCGTGTCCGTAGCGGAAATAACCGTCTCGCCTGTGGCAATGACCGGTGGCGTCTTTTCGATACTTATTTCCGCGACGGAGATAAGTATCTCCGTGAGGCAGGTCCGCAACTTGTTGATTCTTGGACTCCACTGGCCTGCCGGAAATAAGTATCTGCGAGACGGAAATAAGTATCTTCGAACCGGAAATGATCGCCGGCGTTTCACCAATAATCGTGCGCGGAATGAAAATGAGTGTCTCCGGTCCGGAAATGATTGTGGGCGTCGCATCAATAGTTATTTCCAGGACGGAGAAGGTCGTGTCGTTGAGGGGCTTAATCGCCGATGACGTGCCAATGATCGTGTCCGAGTCATCAATGACCGGTGGTGATGCGGAAATAGTCTTCAACGAGACGGAGTTGATCGTGTTCGTTTCTCAGTTGGCGTTCGCGAGCGGATTGGGACGCAGCTGGAAATGGACGACATAGGGAGGAGTCCCTCTGCCGCCTTCGCTGTGCCATGGTGCGCGGCCGCCCCACGTCGCCCACAATCCCCTGGCGCTCCAGCCGCCGTTGGGATCGTCGATGCGTCCCTCAAATCCTTTGGTGAAAAATCCCATCGGATAAGGGACGGCAATGTGGACCCACTTCCCATTTGCAAACGCCTGCACGCCGTCGGACTGATTTTCGAGAACGATCACGGTGTCTTTGCCAAGGCCGAAGATATCGTGGATGTCGACCCATACGTAATACGGGCTCGCAACAGTTCCCAAAGGGCCTTCGACGCCGTCGAACTTCGGTCCGGGTATCGGATGCAACGTGAACCCTTCAGGACAGTGATCTCCCGTAGCGGTGGGCCCATTGCGGATCCGGCACTTGCTGCGGTCGAAGCTGATGAGATTGCCCCCCACACCTGCGGCCCAGGCGATGCCCTTGCTGTCCAGGTCCATTCCGCGAATGCCGAGTTCGGTTGGCGGAAGCTGGTAGGCCTCGGTCAAAGCGGTTACCGGCGGATTCGGACCCAGATCCACCCGCACGATCCAACCTCTGCCCGACGTATTCGACCCCCAGACGGTGCCGTCATTCGGGTTGACTGCGATACCGTAAAAGCCGAGGTTGAAGCGTTTGTCTTTGCGGGGATCGACCGGGGCATCGGGCTCGACGTAATCGTCGCGTTTGCCGTTGCCGTTGGTGTCGACGATGAATGGAGTCCAGCCTTGCGCTTTAGCGGAGTCGCCGGTCTCCAAGAATACCCGGGTGTTGACCCAGCCCAGTTCCGGGCCGCCATTGTTGGCAAGATATAACGTATTGTCGGCGTCATAGCCGAAGTTCAGGTGATGCGTTCCGAAACACGTATCAACGAAAGCCCACTGCTTCGTTTTCGGGTCGTACATCGTTACGCCACGGGCGTTCTGGACGAAGTTGGCGGTGTTGGTCGCAGGACCCGAAGCTCGTTCCCGCGGGAAGGCCTTCGCCGACGGGTGATCCGATCCCTTCTGGCAGAACTCCGGCTGTTCCCACTGCGGCCGGCTGGTGGCGGTCCACCACACTCGACCTTCGCTGTCCATCGTGTTGGTATGGGCGTTGACCTGCGTATCCCAGATGACCCGGTCTCCCCAGTAATGCCATGGCGCCGGGGCAATGTTGACGGTAGACGATCTCGGAGTACTTTCGACCTTTACCGGCATCTTCATCTCGGTCGTCATGTGGAGTACTGGATCCAGAATGGGGACCCAGTCGGTACTCAACTCCATCGAGCCATAAAGCGCGCCCCAGCCGTTAACCGTCGGCTTCCTTTTGTCGGTGCCGATCAGGTCGTGCAGATAGGCCGTGGGACGAGACCAGTCCCACAGCGTGACCACGATATTGCGTTCAACGCCCTGAGGCCGGTCCGGCTTCTGCTTGGGCAATTCACCCGCGGCGATACGGTCGGTCCAGTTGGCCAACCTGCCCAAGAGTCCACCATCGTTCGTCATCAGGCTGTTGACCCCGGCGACCATGGCGGTGCCGGACTGTCCCATCCGCAATCGCGCCATCCAAGCTGCCTGTGTATCCTTCTCACCCACACCGAGGGCCGCATGATCTATAGAGCGCATGATAGAGGAGCCGACCTGGTGACAGTTGCCGCAGCCGTTTTGCTTGATGGCGTCCATCCAGTCCGCCTGGCTTTTCAGCGCTGTTGGCATGCCGTTACCCTTCGGGCCGGTACCGGGGAACAAGCCCTTTTCCGGAATCTTGAGCATCGACCACCAGTATGAGCCCGGATGGTATTGAGCCGCCGCCCGTGCATTTGGCGCGACCGCGGCGGTGAGGTTGAGCGTCATGCCCGGCTTCGCGGGCACGCGCCGCGAATCGACCAAACCGAAGCCGCGGACCCAAACGTTGTATTGCGCACCGGACGGAAGGGCAGGCAGCAAGTAGCGGCCTTGCTCGTCGGTGACCACAATCTTGGCGTACCGCCTCGTGCCCAGACCGGTCGTTTCCGCGATGACCCATACGCCGGCCTCCGGTCCATTGGCACCCGTCACCACACCGCCGATGTCGGAGGGGCCAATCCGAAGTTGTTGGGCGCCCACCTCGCTCGGCCATGCCGCCAAGAACGTCGCGACACTGACCGCGAATACTCTTGCGTAAATCGTTCGAATCGCACTCATGCCGGCCTCCCTAGTGTTACGTATAATTACGGAAGATCCACCCTCTCCCTCTGGGAGAGGGCCAGGGTGAGGGCCTCAAAATTTGAAAAGACTTGCGACCCTCACCCGGCGCTTCGCGCCGCCCTCTCCCAGAGGGAGAGGGACCGCCCCAATTCACGTAAAACCGCTCTCGCCATTTGTGAATGACTGTGTCCGAGACCTGATGTCTCCGCGGAATTTGCGCGAGCGGTTCCTTCCATTTCATCACTTCCCACGAATCCCTCCCAGCGCTTCTTCCGCAGTCGGCCCGTTCTTGCAGAGTCAGATCTGTTTGTTCGTTCGGTTGCGAACGCCGCATAAGCGGATGCGAACGCAAGCATAACAGGACGTAGCCAATGTTTGCCCATTTCTGATCTCGTGAACCAACCCGAACCCGAAAGCGCAGTAGCGGGGTACCCGCAAATTCGACCGTCAGGGAACGGCACGGTGCAAATTGGCAAGTGCGCGTACCGCTCCAATCGCCAAAATTGCCTGAAGCATCCTTGGCTCGAACTCGCCACTGCCAATCTTTTAGATTCGGATCAGCTACAGTTGCGTTACAGCTTGTATAAACATACTGAGTGCTTTGTACCGAAACATCCAATAACGGGTTGATCGAACCTGAATGTTTGACGAAGATCTCGTAGCCCGCAACGCCGGGAGCATTGCCATCTGTCCAGCTGAAGGAGATTTGGAGACCATAGCCATATAGTGCATTGGTAGGACAACCGATGTTCGAGACATTACTGGGGAATAACGGCGCCATCTTGAGGTGCGATGAGTGAAGGTACCGGCAATGTCGAGCCAGTGAAAGTGATCGAACCGGCACCCGGGGGCACCGCTGTTTGGGTTTCAGGAATAGTTGTAAAAACATCTCCGCCCGTGTAACGAAGCCCGACAGCGCTGGCAGAACCGTTGGTGGTGGATGTCGCAATGAGTACTGGTCCGGCATATGCCGCGGGCAAAGAGGGGATAAGGTCATTGAGATATGCTGCGCGAGTAGTTCGAGCGTCAACTGTAACGTTTGCAGCGCCTACTTTCGCCCCGGTCGTATCGTAAGCCGTGATCGCGAAAGTCTCACTTTGATCCGAATCGTTGACAATGGCAAGCGCGAGCAGCGCATTTTCGCGATGATCCGCCAGCACCTCTACCAAGGGTCTCGGAGGCGAAGAAAAGACGGTCGCTTCGGACAGTTTCGTACCATCTTGAGAGTATGACGAATAAAGCAGTTGAGCCTCGACGTCTATGGAACACTGTAGCGTGGCATAACCGAGTTTCAGGGGTTGCATACTATTCAGTGAAGAATCGATCACAACGTCGCCTTCCCCCACACTATAGGTAAAGACACTTTTGCCGTTAACCGTCAGCCCATACAGGTTGAGGGTACAAGTGCCGTCCCCAACGTAAAAATTTTCAATCATGAGCGTCGTTCGATAATGCCTTCCATCACCGAACGCCCCATCTGCAAAAGCCGGAAAAACATGATAGGTATTGGATGTAATGCCGACTATTTCTGGAATCGTCGTAAAGACGTTTCCGGTGAAACGGACGCCAATCGCACTGAAGTCGCCGGAATCGCTCCAGATCTCAACTTGTCCGTAAAATCCTGCGGGGAGGGAAGGAATGAGGTTGTCGATGTAATTCGCGAGGTTGGTGTGAGGAGCTATTGTAATCTTTCCCGACGATCCGGCTGGCTCTATCCCGATGTCCCAGGCATCTATGTATAGATCCAAACTAGAATCCGAATCGTTGGCAATCGCCACCCCTAGTTTCGCCCCTTCTCGATGGTCTGCCGGCAGAATGACGTCGTGAGAGAGCGGCGAAGAGAACACGGTGGCTTCAGACGTCTTCGTTCCATTCCGAGAATAACCTGAATACAGCAACTGAGCCTCAACCGTCATGGAGCACTGCAAAGCGGCATAGCCCGATTTCAGTGATTGTGTGCTGTGAATGGAGTTGTTGATCAGCCAGCCACCCGCTGCAATATTGAACGTGAAGGCATTTTGGCCGTTAACGGTCAATCCGTAGAGACGGAATGTGCATGCACCGCTTGAGCCCGTTGGATTTGTGACCATCAGGGTTGTCTGATAATAACTTCCGCCGCTACCAACGCCGTCGACGAATTGAGAAAATATGTGGTGAGCGCTCGCGGTAACACCTACAACCTCGCCGAAAAGTGAGGGAACAGGGGCGAACAAGATTCCCAAAACAACACATGCCCCTACAAGATGAGTTACAAGATGAGAGGGGTTGTGCCTCAGTGAAACGTCCTCGAAGGTTTTGGTTTTTCCGGAACACATATTTCTACGCCTCCGCCGTCTTCCGTTGTTGGGTGCAAGTGAATTGAATGACCTGAATACGGGTGCATTCTTACGCCAACCGTCCTTACACTATCGAGCCGGGACAAACGCGGCACAAGAGTGAATGTTGGCCGCGTAAATCGTTCGAATCGCGCTCATGCCGGCCTCCCTAGTGTTAGGTTTCGTAATTACGGTGACTCCTGGTTTGGCAGAGCCTCATTCACCTCCTCTGCGAGGAGGGGAATTTTCGCTTTCTCTACCCATTGGACACTTGATGCACGATCTTACCGCCGGCCATGGTCATGTCGGCGGTGATGTCGCGGATCGCCGATTCCGGTACAGTGAGCGGATCGGCGCTCAAAACCGCGAGGTCAGCGAGCTTCCCAGGTTCGAGCGAACCCTTCTTGTCCTCATCGAAGGTCAGATAGGCGCCGTTCAGAGTCGCGCAGCGCAGCGCCTCCGCACGAGTGATCGACTGCTCGGGCGCGATACGTTCATTGGTCACGCGTGAAAGCCGCGCCACCGATTCCCAGATCGGCCAGAACAAAGAGATCGGCACATTGTCGGTGATGAGCCCGACCTTCACGCCGGCGTCGATGAGATCCCTCAGCGGCGTATTCTCCCGTTGCCGCTCGCGCGGAAGTCGCGCCTGCCAGGTGTGTCCCTCCTTATAGATGTTCGAATTCGTGTGCGATGTGAGGACGAGGCCCATGCGGACGATTCGCTCGATATCCCTTGGCGAAAGGATGCTGATGTGCACCACAACCCAGCGCCGTCCTTTGAGCGGTACTTCCCGATCGACTTCGTCCAGGAGATCGATGACGCCGGGCGAGTTCGAGTTGAGAACCGCGCGGATGTCGTTTCTGGCGCACTGGATCAGCACCTCCTTCAAGCGCTCGCGCGGCAGTCCGGTATCGTAGTTGAAGCCGGCCCATCCGGTGTAGGGAGAAGCCGACGCGCGCACGTCGTCGCCCGGTTGCCGCCCGATATTGGCGTAGATGCCGGTCAGCTTGAGCCAGTCGTCGCCGGACGCCGGCTCACCGAGCCATCCGCCCCAGCTCTCGATCAACGATCCGAGCTTCGCATTTCCGGCGGTCTTCCAATCCGGGCTGAAGACCAGGCCCGCACGCATTGTCAGCGCGCCGTCGCGGTAGGCGTCTTTGTAGGCCCGGATCACTTCGTTGGCGACTCCATGCCCCTCGAAGATGCTGGTGGTGCCGAACGCGTGGTAAGCCTTGGCCGCAATCGGTATTCCGCGGGCGCGATCGGCGCGCGAAAATTCTGTTGGCTTGCGGAACCAGATCAGCTCGGCCGTCGGTTGCATCCCGTCCTCAATGAACACTCCGGTCGGGTCTCCATTCGCATCCTTCTCGATGACGAGCTCTCGCAGTGGCGAGACGGTATCGCGCGTAATGCCGGCGCGTTTGAGCGCTTCCGTATTGGCGCAGGCCACCAGCGGCGGCGTGCTGCGCCAAAAACCCCAGATCGATCGAATGAACACCGGGTGGTTCGGGGCCGCGGCATCGAGTTCCTTCCGCGTCGGCCAGCGTTTCTCGGCCAAAATATCGGGAACATCGAAATAGAAGGGCGGATCACCAATCGGCATTGTCACGATCCATTCGCCAGGCGCTTTTTGGCGAGCGAGTTCGGCGACCCGATCCTGGACGTCGCGGATCGAACGGACACGGCCGAGCGAAGGAAAGACGTTTTTGAGTCCTTCCCGGTCCATGTGCGCATGGCTATCAATCAGCCCAGGGATGACTGTTTTTCCACGCAGGTCGATGGTGCGCGTTGCCGGAGCGGTGACCGCCGCCATAGCGGCATTTGGCCCCACCGCCACTATGCGGTCCCCGGCGATCGCAATGGACTGCGCAATTGCAGAACTGCGATCGAGGGTGATGATCTTGCCGTTACGCAAAACAACGTCGGCGGGCCGGTTCTGGCCAAACGCCGTTGCTACGGTCGCGCCGGCGGCTGCCTTCAAAATAACGCGGCGTCGTATGGCAGATCCTATCGGGCCGTTGTCGACAGGCCCTTGTAAATGAATTTCTGCACTCGGTAGCCCTGCGACTCGCCCGTCACGATATTTCCCTGCGGATCGACGTCGAGACTGTGCAGATGGAAGAACTCGCCCGCCTTGCGCCCGGGTCTGCCGATGTGGCCGATCTCTTCGAGAGACTTGCGATCCAGAATCGCGATGCGCTCGTTTGATCCGTCGGCGATATAAACGAAACGCTGCTCCGTATCGGCCGAAAGCGCAACGCCGAATGCGGTGCCGGTCCCTTGCGATTCACGCTTGATGAATCCTTCCTTCAAGAATTTGCCCTCGAGGGTGAACGACTGGACGCGGTTGTTCGCCCGATCCGTTACATACACAATTCCGTCTCTGGAGACCTCAATGCCATGCGGCGTGTTGAACTGCTGCGGTCCCGAACCGCTCGCCTGGCGAGCCTTCGAGGCCTTGTCGTCCGGCTTGTTGCCGTACGCGCCCCAGTGGCGCTTGTAGGCACCGGTCTCGGCGTCGAACACGATGACGCGTCGGTTACCGTAACCGTCGGCAACAAACACCTCGTTGGTCTTGTCGTACACCGTAATTCCTGCCGGCCGGCTCAAGTGCGTTGTGTCATTGCTATCGACAGCCACGCCGCCCTTCCCGATCTGCAACAGAAACTTTCCGTCTTTGGTGAACTTGAGGACATGACCATCGCCGTCGCCGTTACCGGTGAGCCAGACATTGTCTTTCGCATCAACGGCGATGCCGTGCTCGCCACTGCCGGGACGTCCATCGCCATTCAGGCGCCGTTCGGCCGTGCAGGACGGACACTCCGCGAAGGCCGAATGCAGTCCTCCGCGATTAAACCATTCGTACTGGCCCCCTTTCGCGGGGCCACCCCATCCCTGGAGATACTTACCGCCCGCGCTGAATTCGACAACGGGTGGAGCCGGCAGGTATCCATTTTCCGTGGCGTTGCCTTCCTCGAGCGTGTGCGGACGGTGAAACACCCAGACATTGCCATGGGAATCCGCCGTCGCTCCACCGACACCACCCAGCAGCATATGCTCCGGCATCGTGGGAAATTTTGGGTCGACCTCGAAAACCGGGAGGACTGGCTTCGCGGCCTGCGGGATGGCGGACGGAATCGCGCCGAAAAAAGCCACGATTATGACTGCCGCGAAGCTTGCCCCCGTGAAGATCTGCTTTCTCATCTCAAAGCTCCTCTCTGCCCTCTTAACTTAGGCGGGCAGTTGCTTTCGTGCGCGCCGGATACCACTGCGGTATAGCTCAACCCGTTCTCTTCTTTGCCGGCACCGGCACGCCAGGGATCTTTACATTGACCGAGAAGAGAGTGCTTCTGGTGGTGAAGTAAAGCGTTTTCCAGTCATCGCCGCCGAAGGCGATGTTCGTGGTGGCGGGGTGCCCATGGACGATACGGCCAAGCTTCCTGCCTCGAGGGTCAATGATGTAAAGACCTCCGGCGCCGCCGCTGTAAACGTTGCCCTGAGTGTCGACCTTCATACCGTCGGGCACACCGGACTCGGCGCCGCCGAGATCCACGAACACGCGGCTGCTGTCCTTCGCAGTCGTGCCGTTCGGCAGTACCTCGTAGGCTCGAATATGGCGCCGCCGGGAGTCTGCAACGTAGAGAATTTTTTCGTCGTGTGAGAAGGCAATCCCGTTGGGCCGGACCATGTCGTCGACGACGAGCGACATCGTTCCGAGATCCGCCGAGACGCGGTAGACGCCGGAGAGCGTAACATCCCACTGGTCGGGTGCTGCGGGCCCGCCCGGATCAGTGAAATAAATGGAGCCGTCGGACTTCACGACAACATCGTTGGGCCGCAGCAGGCGCTTGCCTTGAAAACTGTTGGCAATGACCGTGAGGCTGCCGTCAAGCTCGTAACGCGTGACCCGCCGGGTCAGGTGTTCGGCCGAGACGACGCGTCCCTGTAGATCGCGCGTCATCCCGTTGGCTTCGTTGGTCTTCTCCATCGCCACACCGGCACCCTGGCCGGGCGTGTATTTGATCCGCCTTGCACTGTTGATGTCGTTGAACAGCAGATAGTGGCCCTCCGCGATCCACACGGGGCCTTCCGCAGGACCGATGTCGCCGCCATAACCGGCCGCGAGCTCCCGAATCGGCTCGGACGTGCTGATGATGCCGTTGAGCTCGGGCATCATCTGTTCGATGCGCTTCGCCGATTGCGCCCGGACGTCCCGGCCGCCGCCCACGATCAGGAGCCCGCCGGCTGATGCTGCCATGCTCAACATTTCTCGACGTGAGATCGTGATACGCATGCTTTTCCTCCTCGCGAATGGGCTTGAGTGAACCCCGGCCCGTTTTGCCCGATGGATTTCGTGCCGGTGAATATAGCGCGTTTAGATGCCTGCCAGCAATTTCGAACGGTGTAGAATTCGGCAGAAGTAAATTGCCGGTGAAGCACATCATCACTTTTATCTGGAGTCCATGAAGCAGCCGGTTTCAGGAATCCGATTAGGAATTCCGCGGGCGCCGTTCTTCGATCAAGTCGATGAGGAAACGATGAAGGCCGTCGAGGCAGCAATCGGTGTCCTTTCGAAGTTGACCAAAACCACAGTCGAGTGTCATCTGCCGAGCACGGCAGGTTTCGATAATACGGTAATCCCTTGGTGTTCGTCAGAATCTCGATACGGCAATCAAGAACATGAACGATACCGCCGGACAGCCTTGTTCCGAGAAAGTGATTGATTACGTCAGCGCGCAATGGCGGCTGATCTCCATTCGCAAAAACATTGATGGCCTTCACGAACTTCGACTTGGTTGCCTTGCCGACCATGCGCATTACGCCGCGCACAATCAACGATTCACTGAATCGGGAGGAGGAACCCAAGCCACGCGAGCCGGAAGTCATTTCAAACTGCACGCCGTTCAACATTTTCGGACTGCCCGCGATCTCGATCCCATGTGGTTTTTCGAAAGACGGACTTCCGATCGGATTGATGATTGCCGGTCCGCGGTTCTCCGAAGGAAAAGTGCTCGCGCTCGCAAATGCGTATGAAAAAGTTACGGAGTGGCATACCCGGCGTCCGCCTCTAAAGCCGGAGACAGTCGTTCCTCCGGTGATCCGGAAATCCTGACTGTCTACTTGCCCAGCAGCGCCAGGCTCGCAAAGGCGGTCGCTGCATCCTGCATGAACCGGAATTGCATGGAATCCGGTTCGTGACGGCTGTTCAGCGACTCCGCCGTCCATGAGCCGGACTCGCGATCCTGATGCGCTCTGAGCCAATCCAATGCGCGGGCCACAGCCTTATCGGAGCGCGACACGCCTGCCTGTTGCAGGATGAACGCCGCGTAAGCAGTGGCATAGCTGTTGCTTCCCTCCGATGGCGGCGCTTCCGGGTGCGGCTTCCATGGCCCTAAAGACGCGATGGCCCAACCTCCGTCAGGTTGTTGCACCCGCAGAATCTCATCGAGGATGGCTTTTCGCAACGGCGCCGGAAGAGCGGCCGGCAACTTCGACGAGGCCCACACGAGCGCCAGACGATTGTGGAGCGGCTGATTGGCCCGCTCGCGTTCGAGGTAATCGGTCAACGCAGCGATCCGCTCCTTGACATCCGCCCGTTCCCGGTATTCGGCTGGAGCGGTCCCGACCGCCAGGGCGGCCAGCGACGCACCATAGAACGGCGCATCCGGAGTGGACCACGGATCGTGATTGGCATTGGGCCACTTCCATGCGCCGCGATCCTTTCCCTCGCGGATTTGCAAAGACCACAGCCGGTCAAAAGCGCGCTTCGCGTCCGCGCTCAAGGTCTTGCTGCCCGCGTTCTGGAACGAGAAAAACAGCGCGGCGAAAACCGCCTCAGCGCCCTGCCGGTTCCCCTCCGCCTCCGCCTGCGCGTGAATTCCTTCGAGCAACCCCTTCTCATAAACGGTCGGCTGGCTCTCGGCGAGAGCCTTCCGGAGCACCGGGCGGGCCAGCAGATAGGTCACTCCCGTATGACAGGAGACGCAAACCCCGCCTTCGACCTTGGCGCGTGGCCAGGCAAACCACTCTTTCTGTCTCGAATCAAGGTAGTCGGCCGCAAGCTTCGGGTTCCAATCGGCGCAGAAACCGGTCACCGCAAATGCTGTCATCAGAACCGTCAACAAAGCAGTTCTCTGCATCTCGACCTCCAGATGATCTGGTTTACTGTAGCGCTTTCTTTTTTGCCGTACAACGTGCTCCCGCCTATTGAGGATGCGTCCCTGAATTCTATTGCGGCAATGCGAACACGTACATGGCGTTGCTGCCGCTGGTGGTGTCCGCTTCGGGAGTCAGACCGACTCCAAGGGCAGCGATCGCCCCGCCACCGGCCGCGACAGCGATGTATTGGCGGCCGTTGATCGAATAAGTGATCGCGGCGCCGACGACCTGTGACGGGAGCCGGGTCTGCCACACGACCTGGCCGTTGTCGGTATCAAGAGCTCTCAGGTAGCGGTCCATGGCGCCGTTGAAAAGGAGCCCGCCTCCGGTGGCCAGGATTGGGGAGTAGTTGGATACGCGCGTCTCCCAGCTCCACAACGTCCTGCCCGTCTCGACCGAGATCGCGTCGATACGGCCAACCTTGTCTTTGCCTGTTGCGAACTTTCCGACGTTCGTCGTGTTGTAGACAAACTGCGGTTCGACACCGCGATCGGTGCGCGCCGTTGAGTCAATGCAGAGATTCGAAAGCGGTATATACATGACGTTGGATTTCGGATTGTAGGCGCCTTGCGGCCAGTCGCGTCCGCCGTTGTAGGTTGGGCACACGTGATAGGTCTTGTTGACGTCCTTGAGCACCGCGTTCTCGTTCACGGTGACGAGACCCTTCGGATCGATGCGGGCGACGATGTTCTGCTCGTTGGTCGGCTTCGCCCACAGGAATTCGCCGGTGGCTGCATCGAAGCTCCAGGCGATTCCGGTCTTGCACGGGACGCCGGTCAGCGTCTTGCGAGGTCCACGCCGCGCGTTCGGATTGACCGCGAGCAGGTCAGGGGCAGAGGGATTGACCGGCGTATTGATGATCATCATTTCGAACGTGCATTCCTGATCCCAGTTGTCGCGCGGCAGGACCTGATGTTTCCAAACCACTTCGCCGGTCTTGGGCCGGACCGCAAAGCGCGTATTCGTGCCGGCCAGTGTTCCGCCCGGCGTACCGCGCTGAGCTTCCGATGCCGGTCCGGCGCCACTCGAACCATAGTAGACCAGATCGAGTTCGGGATCGTAGGTGAGCTG
>Ga0137378_10003304_pt1 | contig 13944 bp, 11 predicted proteins | sample SagtaG_21_FD_104813 | JGI IMG/M metagenome (GOLD analysis project Ga0137378, IMG submission 104813) | Vadose zone soil microbial communities from Sagehorn Ranch, Mendocino, California, USA - Sage2_L_60_16 metaG | ecosystem: Environmental > Terrestrial > Soil > Vadose zone | place: USA... | reverse complement strand
TTTCAGGCTAGCGATTTTCTAATTTTCGGCCGGGAAACGAAAGGCCTGCCGGAGAGTCTACTGGCCGCGAACAAGCCCGCGTGCATTAGGATTCCGATGGCGGACACACGCAGTTTAAACCTTGCCACGGCGGTAGGGATCGTCCTATTTGAGGCAATCCGGCAGCAACACCTTCGGCGAACTGGTGTTGAATAATTAACAACGTTAAATGGTCTAATTACCCAGGAGGCAACAGATACTTATTATGAGAATCCTTTTAGTTTTAACGTGCTGTTTCGGGCTCGCGTCGTTTGCAGGCGCAGCTCAACAGGACGATCAAAATCAGAATCAGGGAAAGAAAAAGGGAGGCGGTAATGAGCCGGCGCAAGAGCAGGCGGTGACTCCGCAGACCGGCAAAAAATATAAAGCCGGTCCAGGTGGAGGTCCTCATGGCCAGAACTTCCAGCAACAGTCTACGGTGCATTACAAAGGCACGGGCAAGAATGCCAAGAATTGGCAGGGGCCAGTGACCGGCGGGACTCAGACAAATGTGTCCGGCAACGCTTCAGGAAACGCGGCCACGACGAAGTTCAACAAGGGCAAGTTCTCTTCACAAACAAATGTGACGGGAGGCGCCAAGTTCCAGAAGAAGCACTTCAATCTCCAGACCAACCAGGTGAATACGAAGTACAAAACTGTGAACTTCAATCAGAACTACAAGATCGCCGGTGCTCACAACTGGAAGGGCTCAAAGTATGTCGTTTTCCAGAATTATCATCCACAGTGGCATGACCAGTGGTGGTGGAGATCACATCACAACCACATCGTGTTTATTTTCGGTGGCTGGTATTTTTGGGACAATTATTACTGGTACCCAGCGTGGGGTTATGCTCCCGACTCCACCTATTATTATGATGGACCGATCTACGCCTCGAATCCGGAAGAGGATCCCGGTCAGGTGGTAGCCAATGTGCAGTCCGCACTTCAGGAGCAGGGTTACTATCAGGGCGAAGTCGACGGCGTTCTTGGACCGCAAACCCGCGCGGCATTGGCGGAGTATCAATCCGCTCAGGGCCTGGAACCGACCGGCGCGGTGGACGAGCCAACCTTGGAAACGCTCGGGATGGTGTAACCAAGACTTAGATTGTGAGAAATCGCCGCGGAGTTTTCCGCGGCGATTTTTTTATTGAAGAGCACGAACTGAAGAAACCTTGCAGGATGTCGATCTTGGCGGAGTAATTGTTTCGTGTCGCCACAACTGATCGCCCGCGATTTGTTTCAATCGTTCCGAATGGGCTCGCGCCGGATCGAAGTGTTGCGCGGTATTTCGATCGAAGTCGCACCCGGTGAAATCATTTTTATTTGCGGCGCGTCGGGCGCGGGGAAAACGACGCTGCTTTACACGCTGGCTGGTTTGGAACGGCCGGAATCTGGCACGGTGGAGTTTGAAGGACGCAATCTTTACAACGGTCCGGCAGCTGCCGGAGCGCGGTTTCGCAACAAAAAGATGGGTTTTGTGTTCCAAGGCTACTTTTTGTTGCCGGAACTGACTGCGCTGGAAAATGTTTCGCTCCCGGGAATGATCGGACGGACGTCGACAAAGAACGCTGCCGAAGAAAGTCTGGCCGCAGTCGGTTTGACGGATCGAATGCAACATTTGCCGGCCGAACTTTCCGGAGGCGAGCAGCAACGCGTTGCGATTGCGCGGGCGTTGACCAACGATCCGGATATCATTTTTGCCGACGAGCCTACTGGCAATCTCGACTCCGCGACCGGTGAGGCAATTGTCGATCTTTTGTTGAACCTCGCTCGCGAACGCAAAAAAAGTCTACTGATTGTCACCCACGACACCGGCCTTGCCACCCGCGGCGAGCGCGAGCTGCACATCAAAGACGGCCGGCTTGAATAGAGCGTCCGCATTTTGTTCCTTGAATTGCGCGACGAAAGACGGAGATTTTTCCTGCAAATATGAAAACCACTAATGCTGGCGGGACGGTGATCGACGAACCTAAATCACGTGAAGCGGTGAAACCGGCGGTCGATAAGTCCACCGCAGCAAAGCCCGCGACCAAGCCGTCTCAGATTTATGTCGACGGAAAATTTTATGCTGAAGGCGAGGCCAAAGTCTCCGTGTTCGATCACGGTTTGCTTTATGGCGACGGAATTTTTGAAGGGATCCGTTTTTACAACGGCCGTGTTTTTCGATTAGAGGAGCACCTCGAGCGACTTTGGGATTCGGCCCGCTCCATTTTGTTGGAAATACCGATGTCGCAGCGGGCTATGACGGAAGCGCTGCTGGAGACCATTCGGCAAAATGATCTGCGGGAAGGTTACATCCGACTGATCGTCACGCGTGGCGTTGGCAATCTTGGTTTAAATCCGGAGCAGTGCAAAACCCCGAGCGTGATCATCATTACCGCGCAAATCGCGCTTTATCCGGAAACGGTTTATCGAAATGGGTTGAGCGTCGTTACCTGTGCGACGCGACGGACCAATCCGAGCGCACTGAATCCGGCGGTCAAATCGCTCAATTATTTGAACAACGTGATGGCTCGGATCGAGGCGAACCTGGCCAAGGCCGATGAAGCCCTGATGTTAAACGACGAGGGCAATGTGGCAGAATGCACCGCCGACAACGTCTTCATCGTCAAGCGCGGCCAAATTTTCACACCGCCGATCACCGCCGGCGCTCTTCGCGGAATTACTCGTTCGGTCGTTTTCGAAATCGCGGCCGAGACAGGAATCAAGGTGAGCGAAACCGACATTACACGTCACGACGTTTTCATTGCGGACGAATGTTTTCTCACCGGCACGGCGGCGGAGATTATTCCGGTGGTCAAAGCGGACGGCCGGCCGATTGGCACCGGCAAACCAGGCCCGATTACTGCGCGAATGGTTGCGCGCTTCCGGGAAATGACGCGAGAGACAGGAACGCCGATTTACTCGTAAGATCGACATCGGCCTTCGCCAAGGCTACGGCGTGATAAAGCAATTGGAAAATCGACATCGGCGCGAAAGGTGCTCGACAAACTGGCAGCTTGAATGTTTTAGCGTGTAACAGGTCTAATGTGTAGAAATGTTGTGCGACGTTTGTAAATGCAATGACGCGACCGTCTTCCTGACTCAAATCATTGAGGGGAAGATGCAGAAGGTGAATCTCTGCGACGCCTGCTCGAAAGACAAGGGCGTTCAGGACCCGACTGGTTTTGCCCTGGCCGATTTGCTCCTCGGCATCGGCGCGGCGGAGGAAATTGAAAAGGGGAGCCCGACCCAGCGCTGCCCGGTTTGCGGTTTTACCCAGGGCGACTTCAAAAAGACGGGCCGGCTCGGCTGCAGCACCTGCTACGCGACCTTTACCGAAGCGTTGACCGCGTTATTGAAGGCGATGCACAAAGGAACAGCGCATGTCGGCAAAGTCCCCCAACGCGCGCATCGCGCCGGAGAATTGAGTGACAAGATGCGAAACCTGAACGAAAGCCTTCAAAAAGCGGTGGCGGAAGAGAATTACGAGACGGCCGCGTCGTTACGCGACCAGATCAAACAACTCGAAAGCGAACTGGCAGGATAGGGCCGTGAAATTTTCGAATGTCATGTCGAACGCCGGAGAATGGCTCCGCGGCGAGGGACCGCATCATCAAATCGTAGTCAGCAGTCGCGTCCGGCTCGCGCGCAATCTACGCAATCGCGCTTTTCCCGGGTGGGCGAAGAAAGCCGAGCGGACTGCGATTCTGGAGCTGATTAAGCCGCACGTGGAAAAACTTCCCGAAATGCAGGATTCGTTTTCAGAATTGCTGCAGGACCTTTCCGCTTTGGAGAAACAGGTACTGGTCGAGCGGCACTTGATCAGCCGCGAGCACGCCGCCAAAAGTGCAGGCAGCGCAGTCGTCATGAATCGCCGGCAAACGCTCAGCATCATGATCAACGAGGAAGATCATTTACGGATGCAGTCGATGCGCTCGGGTTTGCAATTAAAGCAGGCCTTCAAACTTCTGGATAAGGTCGACACCGCGCTGGAGAACGAGCTCGAGTTCGCATACGATCAGGGCGTTGGTTATCTGACCGCCTGCCCGACGAATGTCGGCACCGGTATGCGCGCGTCCGCGATGCTCCATTTGCCCGGCCTGGTCCTGAGCGAGCTGATCAATCAAGTCGTTCAAGCGGTGAGCAAGATCGGCCTGGCCGTCCGCGGTCTTTATGGCGAAGGGACCGAAGCGATGGGGAATCTTTTTCAAATTTCAAACCAGACCACGCTCGGTGAAAAAGAGGACGAGATTATCGCCCGGCTCACCAAAGTGATCGAGACCATCATTGCGAAGGAACACGACGCGCGGCAGGTCTTGATCCAAAAGAAATCGAACACGCTCTGGGACCAGATCGGCCGCGCCTACGGCGTTTTGACTTATGCGCACGCCATGAGCTCGAAAGAGGCGCTCAATTTGTTGTCCATCATCAAACTCGGGATCGATCTCGGCGCGTTTCCGGAAGAGAAGCGGCTCCCGATCGACGAATTGTTCATCGACACCCAACCAGCGCATCTGCAAAAGACGTCGCAACAAAAACTGAACGCCGAAGAGCGCGACCATCTTCGGGCCCAAATTATCCGGGCGCGTTTGAAAGTGCTACCCAAACCTGATATCAGTAAGCTGGCGTCAGACTCCGGCAACGGCTCGGGCCCGGCGTCATCAGAACAATGAACAATTTTACTCCCCGCGCCCAACAGGTCCTGCAGCTCGCTCGCAAAGAGGCTGACCGCTTCAATCACAACTATGTCGGTACCGAGCATCTTTTGCTCGGATTGATCAAGCTCGGCCAGGGTGTCGCGGTCAACGTTCTCCAGAAAATGGGACTCGATCTCGAGACCGTCAGGATGGAGGTCGAGAAACAGGTGGGCTCCGGTCCGGAAACAAAAATCGTAGGCAACATTCCCTACACGCCGCGGGTGAAAAAGGTATTGGCTCTCGCCGGCAAGGAAGCCAAGGCGCTCAATCATTCCTACGTCGGAACCGAGCACATTCTACTCGGTCTGCTCCGCGAAGGCGAAGGTGTTGCCGCGCGCGTGCTCAAGAGCCTCGAGATCGACATCGAACGTACTCGCAACGAAATCCTGAAAGAGCTCGATCCTAATTTCACGCCCTCGGAAGCGGAAGAAGGCGAGCCGACTTCGAAAAAAGATGTCAAAACTCCCGCGCTGCGTGCGTTCGGCCGCGACCTGACCGAGCTGGCCAAGAAGGGCGAGCTCGATCCCGTGATTGGACGCCGCAACGAAATCGAGCGCGTGATTCAAGTGCTTTGTCGGCGCACAAAAAATAATCCGGTGCTGATCGGTGAGGCCGGCGTCGGCAAAACCGCGATCGCGGAAGGTCTGGCGCAGGAGATTGCGAGCGGCAACGTGCCCGAACTGTTGCGCGACAAGCGCGTGGTCACGCTCGATCTGGCATTAATGGTCGCGGGTACAAAATATCGCGGTCAATTCGAAGAGCGCATCAAAGCGGTGATGGATGAGATCCGCCGCTCCAAAAATGTGATTCTTTTCATCGACGAGTTGCACACGATTGTCGGCGCCGGCTCGGCCGAAGGCGCAATGGACGCGTCCAACATTATCAAGCCTGCGCTGAGTCGCGGAGAATTGCAGTGCGTCGGTGCGACGACGATGAACGAGTATCGCAAATACATCGAGAAGGACGCGGCGCTCGAACGCCGGTTCCAAACCGTGAAGGTCGATGCCCCGACTGTTGAGGAAGCGATTGAGATTTTGAAGGGACTACGCCCGAAGTACGAAGCGCACCACAAAGCCAAGTTGACCGACGAGGCGCTCGAGACCGCGGTGAGATTTTCGGAGCGTTATATCACTGGACGCTTTCTGCCGGACAAAGCGATCGATGTCATGGACGAAGCGGGCGCCCGCGCGCGGATCAACTCGATGACGCGTCCGCCGGACGTGAAAGAGATTGAGAAGGACATCGAACAAATTCGATTGCAAAAAGAGGCCGCAATTAAAGCGCAGGATTTCGAAAAGGCAGCCGCGCTTCGCGACAAGGAGAAGCAGACCAAGGAAAAACTCGAATCCATTTTGCAGAAATGGCGCCAGGAACGCGAAGAAAAGGAAGTGCTCGTTACGGCGGACGACATGATGCACATCATTTCGAAAGTGACCGGCGTTCCGCTCCAGCGGATGGAGCAGGCCGAGACTGAGAAGCTCCTCAAAATGGAAGAGGAATTAAAAGGCAAAGTCATTGGTCAGGACGAAGCCGTCAGCGCGATCTCAAAAGCGCTCCGCCGCAGCCGGGCCGACCTGAAGGATCCGCGGCGTCCAATCGGCTCGTTCATTTTCCTCGGACCCACCGGTGTCGGCAAAACGTTCCTCGCCCAGAAACTGGCCGAATTCATGTTTGGCGATCGCGACGCGCTGATTCAGATCGACATGTCGGAGTACATGGAAAAATTCACCGCCTCGCGTTTAATCGGTTCGCCTCCGGGTTACGTCGGCTATGAGGAAGGCGGTCAGCTCTCCGAAGCGGTGCGACGCCGGCCGTATTCGGTCGTGCTCTTTGACGAAGTAGAAAAGGCGCATCCGGACGTGATGCATCTGCTCCTCCAAATTCTGGAAGAGGGTAAAATCACCGATTCGTTAGGCCGAAAGATCGATTTCCGGAACACAATTATCATCATGACTTCGAACGTCGGGGCCGAGCTGCTCAAGAAACAGACAACGATGGGCTTCGGCGCTCCGCGCGAAGGACACGATTACGATTCGATGCGCGAAAAGATTCTGGACGAAACCAAGCGCGTCTTTAAACCGGAGTTTCTCAATCGTCTCGACGAGATCATCGTCTTCCACTCACTCGAGAAGTCGCATCTCCTGAAGATTGTCGATCTCGAAGTGGAAAAGGTGAAGGTTCGCCTTAAAGCGAAGGAAGTGGAGATCATTCTCGACAATTTGGCGCACGAGTTCGTGATCGAGAAAGGTTACGATCCAAATTACGGCGCGCGGCCAATGCGGCGCGCGGTTGAGCGGTACCTGGAAGATCCGCTCGCGGAAGAAATTCTCCGTGGCAACGTAAAAGCCGGAGCCAAGGTTCGGGTCAGCGCCAAAGACGGGAAGCTCGTTTTCGAACCTGAGGCGACAAAAGCGGAGCTGGCGGAGCCGATCGCTGAATAGAACGAAGCGAGCTGCCGGTCCGTCGTCTGATTGATGTCGTCCCGGAATTGGCTGTTCGCACTTGTCCTGCTCGTTGCCACCTTGCTGGTTTATCAGCCGGCTTGGAACGGCAAACCGGTCTGGGACGATAACAGTCATATCACTTCCGCCGAGCTGCGCTCGTTGCACGGGCTCGGTCGGATTTGGACGGATCCCGCCGCCGCTCCGCAATACTATCCGCTCCTTCACACGGTTTTTTGGGTCGAGTACAAACTTTGGAAAGATTGGCCGCTTCCTTACCACTTAATCACTATTTTCTTTCATCTTGTCTCTGCCCTGCTCCTTCTGAAAGTCCTGCAGCGTCTTAAGGTGCCTGGTGCATGGTTAGCTGCGGCCATTTTTGCGCTTCACCCTGTTCAGGTCGAGTCGGTGGCTTGGTTCTCGGAAATCAAAAATACGTTGTCCACCGCGTTCTGTGCCGGCGCGGCCTTGATTTACGTCGGTTACGATGAAGGCAGAAAACGAAGCGCATACTTTCTGGCGTTCGCTCTTTTTGTCCTCGGTCTGCTGACAAAAACAGCCGTCGTAACCTTACCTCCCGTTCTTCTCGTTCTCTTTTGGTGGAAGCGCGGAAAATTGAGCTGGGAGCGGGATCTGAAACCGCTTGTCCCTTTCTTCATCGCTGCTGCCGCAGCCGGAATTGTCACCGTTTGGGTGGAGCAAAGATTTTGCACCGAGCTGGGCGAAACATTCGCGTTTTCAATGATCGATCGTTGTCTGATCGCGGGACGATTATTTTGGTTTTATTTGGGCAAACTCCTTTGGCCTGCAAATCTGGTCCCGATTTATCCGGCTTGGAACATCAGCTCCCATGTTTGGTGGCAATATCTTTTTCCGCTCGCGGCCTTGGGACTTCTTATCGGCTTATGGATGGCCCGGCGTTGGTCGCGGGCCCCGTTCGCGGCCGTACTCTGCTTTCTACTCATGCTGTTTCCAGTGCTCGGCTTTTTTAATCTCTCCTTCTTCATGTCTGCGGTTACCGCTTCGGGTCGCGACGCGATATTCCGGGCCGACCACTTTCAATATCTCGCCAGTTTTCCGATTATTAGTTTGGTCGCAGCTGGATTGACCGTTGGACTGAAGCGAGCCCCCGAGCCGTATCGGATGCCAGGTTACGCATCAGGTTTCCTTTTGCTGCTGACGTTGGCCGTTTTGGCCCGGGCACAAAGCGGAATCTATCGGGATAACCAAACCTGTTTTCGCGCGATCCTCTCCAAGAATGCAAATTCGCCAACCGCACATAACAATCTCGGCATCCTTATGGTCGACAAGGGATCGGTGGACGAAGCGATTTCTCATTTCGAACGCGCTTTGGAACTACAACCGAATTATCCGCTCGCTCATTACAACCTTGCCAATGCCCTCGTCCAAAAAGGTCAATTGGAACAAGCGATTCCCCATTTGCGAATTGTGCTCGATGCGAATCCCAATCACGCCAAGGCTTATTATGTTTTAGGTAATGCCCTTTTCGGGACCGGACACACCGATCGCGCGATTTTCTCCTATGAGCTGGCGCTGAAGATTGACCCCAATTTTGGAGATGCGCATTCTAATCTGGGCAACGCATTGCTTGAAAAAGGAGAAATCGACAAGGCGCTGGCGCACTATCGAACGGCGTTGGCTCTTCAACCGGACAATCCCGGCGCGCATTACAACCTGGGCGTCGGTTTGGTGCGCAAGGGTGAATCGGATTCCGCGATCGCCGAGTTGAGAATCGCTCTCCAACTTGATCCCGCCTACCCGGATGCCGAACCACTGCTTCGCGATCTTCTGGCGCGAAAAACGCAGCCGTAAAAGTTACCCGGCTAAGCGCGTGGGTGCGCCTCGGCGTAGGCTTTCTTCAAGCGCTCGACTGTGACGTGCGTGTATATTTGGGTCGTTGAAAGACTGGCGTGGCCGAGCAATGCCTGCACGCTCCGCAGGTCCGCGCCGCGATCGAGCATGTGGGTGGCAAAACTGTGGCGAAGTTTGTGCGGACTGATCGAAATTGGAATCGAAGTGTGTTGTAAATAACGTTTCAAGATCAGCCAGATCGATCGCGCCGAAATTCGTTTCCGTGATTTGTTAATGAAGAGCGCACCCGAGTGCACGTTCGCCGCAGTGCGATATTTTTGGACTGCCTCCAGCGCGGGTACGCCAACCGGGCAAACGCGCTCTTTGCGACCTTTTCCAAAAACGCGCACTGATTCGGTGTAGAGATCGACATCTTCCACATCGAGCCCGGCCAATTCACTCAAGCGCAGACCACTGCTGTAAAAAAGCTCCATGACTGCGACGTCGCGGAGCGGCATCCATTCCGGCGCGGCGCGTTGTTTCGCCACCCGCAGCGGCGCGCTGAGTAGCTCTTCGATTTGTTGGCGCGTCAACACCAGCGGCAATTTCTTTTCGACCTTTGGGAGTTGCAGCTGCCGCACCGGGTCGATCCGAAGTCTCTTTCGATCGGCCAGAAACTTGTAAAATGCGCGCAGCGCCGAAAACTGTAAACGCACATAGGAGCGCGCCTGACCGCGCTTCATGATCGCGAAGAGATAATTGCGAAAATCGTCCGGCGTACATTGCTTCCACGGCTTTTGATTTTGTCCGCGGAACGCGCCCAGTGCCTGCCGGTAAGCCTTGAGCGTTCGGGGGGAGGCGTTTCGTTCGATTGCGAGGTAACGCAGAAATTCTTCAGCGAGATTGTCTTTCTTCGCGGCGACTCTGGTGTCTTTTGTCATGTCGAGCGGAAACGCCCGTCCGGGCTCGGACCTAAAATTGCGGCTCCGGTTTCTCGATCATGTAACGCGTCTGAGCCGCGTCAGCCCGGCCGCTCATCTGGGTTTTGAAAATCGGCGGCGGATTGGTTGAGATCACTTCGTAGTCCTTCAGGATAAATTCAGGATAAACCCGATTGCTCGCCGGCTCGTAGACTTTGTCGCCGCTAAAGTTCCCGTAAAGCTTGTACTCGTAATTGTTGTCCTCGCCGAACTTCAATGCCGCGCGATCGGGCGCGAGTTTTTGTTTTTCATTCAACATCACGAGCTGCGCTGTGCTCCAAGGCTGGTTCGGTCGTCGGACGTAGCCCCAAAACTTGAAGTCCGGCTTAAAATAACGCCGCCCGATATAATAATCGCCCGCCGGCTCGGCCGCGATTCGCTGCGCCATCGCAATCTTTGCGTTTTGAATGCCGCCCGATTCGGTTTGGCAACCGGCAAAAAACAGAAGCGCAGTCGCGAAGAAAACCGGTTTTGCTCGCAAGATTGACATCTTTCAGGATCGACATCTACTCAGCTCTACGACCCGCGCAATCCCGCGTTTCTTTTTGCATCGCACTGCGCTGTCCGTAAAATTTGAGGCCAGATGCTGGAATTGGAAGTTTACGCCGCCGGTCTTGGCGATCTGGAGAAGATCTTGGAGCTCGGCCATCAGCTGGCCGCGATTCCGGGTCTGCGCTACAAGGTCGATCGCAGCCACAACTTGGTTTATCTCGAGCTCGATCAACCCACCATCACCTTTCGCGAGATTCGCGCGATCTTTCGCAAACTCGCGCTCGATCCGCATTTCATCGGCGCAATTCCGGCAGAGCTTCGCCCAAAAACAAAAACGCAGCCGCTGGGTGTCTAAAAACAACAGCAAATGTTCGTTCGATTCTTTAACGCGCTGGGAAGACCGCTTATCCGGTTCGTCCAGTATTTGGGCGAGGTGGTCTTCCTGGCCGCGGACACCTTCCGCTCACTTTTTACGCATCGGTTGCGCTGGAAATTATTTCTCAACCAAATTGTCGAGATCGGATTGCTTTCGCAATTGGTCGTCGTAATCACGGGCGGATTCACCGGCGCGGTTTTTACCGCCCAGACCTATTTCCAGTTTCACAAGATCGGAATGGGCTCGGCCGTGGGCGCGGTCGTATCGGTCCCCATCCTCCGCGAGTTAGGACCGGTCTTGACCGCGCTAATGGTGACGGGTCGCGTCGGTGCAGCCATGTCGGCGGAGATCGGAACCATGAAAGTGACCGAGCAAATCGACGCATTGCGGGCGCTGGCAGTTTATCCGACCGATTATCTGGTCGTCCCGCGCGCGCTCGCCATGATGGTCTCGATGCCCTTGCTCGTGGCCGAATGCATCGCGGTTGGCATCGCGGTCGGCTATTTCGTTGCGATTTTTTTGCTCGAAGTAAACGGGACCTATTACATGGCGAACATGGTGCGCTGGACCCGAAGTCGCGACATCATCATGGGCCTTTCGAAAGCGTTTTGCTTCGGCATTCTTATTGTCTTTATCAGTTGCCACAAAGGATTGACCGCGCGCGAAGGCGCGGTCGGCGTCGGCCGCGCCACGACCGAAGCGGTTGTCAATGCCTCGCTTGCCGTTTTGATCAGCAACTTTTTCCTGACCATGCTGCTCAACATCATTTACCCGGCGGGCTATCAATGAACGTGCCAGATCGACAGGACGGGTCGATGATTGCCGTGCACCGCTTGGTGAAAACAATTGGCGCGCAGGAAATTCTGCGCGGTGTCGATCTCGACGTCGCGCGGGGCGAGACGCTCGCCATTATTGGGCGCAGCGGCGGCGGCAAAAGCGTTTTGCTCAAGCATCTTATCGGTTTGATGCGGCCGGACGCGGGCGAAATCTGGATTGAAGGTCAAAATATTATCGACATGAGCGAGCGTAATCTCGCGTCGATTCGCCAAAAGGTCGGTATTCTTTTTCAAGGCAGCGCTCTTTTCGATTCGATGACGGTGGCGGAGAATATTGCATTTCCGTTACGCGAAGCCGGCGAACGCGACCCGAAAGTTCTGCGCAAACGCGTTAGCGAGATGCTCGAAGTGATGGAGCTGCAGGGACAGGAAGAAAAAATGCCGGTGAATTTGAGCGGCGGCATGAAAAAGCGCGTCGGCCTCGCGCGCTCCATCATTCGTCAGCCATCGTGTATTCTCTATGACGAGCCGACCTCCGGACTCGATCCGGTTGTTTCCGATTCCATCAATCGTCTGATCCGCCGATTGCAGCAGCGTCTCGGCGTGACCAGCATCGTCGTGACCCATGACATGAAAAACGCGTTTCACGTCGCTGATCGCATTGCCTATCTGCACGAAGGAAAGGTTTACTTTCAAGGAGCGCCGGAAGAATTGCGGCAATCACCGGATCAAATTCTCCAGGATTTTCTGCTTGGTCGATCGGACGAACAGTTGACCCCGAAAGCGTTCGGGGTCGAGAGTTGAAAGCGAAATGAACCGGCACGAGCGAGGTTTGGAATTTAAGGTCGGCATCTTTGTTTTTGCGGGATTGGCGATGTTGGGTGCGCTGGTGGTGCAGTTTGGCAGGCTGGGGGAAGGTTTCAAAACTTACTATGCACTTACGATCCGCTTTAGCGACGCCAGCGGCTTGTTGAAAGGATCTGACGTTTTACTCGCGGGCGCGCGCATCGGGAAAGTTTCGGGCGGGCCGCGTCTGGTCCGCGAAGGAAACGGTGTCGCCGTCCCGCTGAAGATTTATGATTACGTGAAAATTCCAGACGGAAGCAAATTTACCGTTGGCAGTTCCGGTTTGCTTGGCGATCGCTTTGTCAGTGTCACCATGCCACCTGGTGTGCCGACAAAATTTCTGCAACCAGACGCCTATCTCAATGGCACGCGTGAGACCGGTATCGACGATCTCACCCGCGAAGGCGGCGCGCTAGTTGGCGATCTTCGCGGTGTTGTCCAAAAGATCGACACCACCGTGACGCGACTGAACGAAGAGATGCTTTCGAAAGAGACTGCCGCGAATCTTAGGTCGAGCGTTGCCCATTTAAACGAAGCGACGACCGCGTTTGCTGAATCCTCGAAGAAACTTGGCGGCGTGGTCGATAAAGCCGATTCGGCGATGGACTCGACCAGGAAAGCGGCCGACGATTTGCAGAAAGTGATGAGCTCCGCCACTCAAGGAAAAGGATTGCTCGCGGCACTGCTCACGAATCAGGAACTGGCCAACGATTTGCGCGCACTCGTGAGTAACTTGCGCGAGCACGGCATCCTGTTTTATCGCGACACGGTCGCGAAGATTGGCAGCAACGCCACGCCGCCGCCTAAACCGCGGGCACAAGCTCGAGGACGCTGATGACGCCGTTACTGACGATCAATTTGTTGCGTGTTCTGTTCGTCACGTTTTGTGCGTTGATTGGCTCAAATATTTCCTCCGCGCTGGTTGGAAATTCCGGGCCCGGTTTGGTGTTCGGAATCGTTTTCGGTTTGGTGGTCGTGCTGATCGATCGCCTGCTCAAGGGGGTTTCGCTTCGCTTATTTTCCTCGGCCACGTTTGGACTCTTACTTGGCTTGATTTTCGCGAACTTGCTGATGGCGTCTGACGTTTTGCGCTATCAATCCGAGACCATGCAGTGGGCCGCCCGTCTGATTGTTTATGCGCTTTTTGGCTATCTCGGAATGATGCTGGCGATCCGGAGCAGTCGCGACGAATTCTCCCTCATCATTCCTTATGTGCGCTTCGCTCGCGAAATGACGCATCATGAGCCGCTCGTGGTCGATACCAACGTCATCATCGACGGTCGCATCGCCGATCTTTGCGGGACCGGATTCCTCAGCCGCTCGCTCATCGTACCGAGATTTATTCTGGATGAATTGCAGTTGCTGGCGGATTCGCATGACCCGACCAAACGCGAACGCGGCCGGCGCGGTTTGGAAATTTTGAATCAACTCCAGCGTTCGCGCGAAGCGGAGCTCACGATTCACGACAGTACCGGCGAAGATGTCGATGTTGGGACGGACGTGCGCTTGGTGCGGATCGCCAAG
>Ga0137378_10003296_pt1 | contig 13960 bp, 10 predicted proteins | sample SagtaG_21_FD_104813 | JGI IMG/M metagenome (GOLD analysis project Ga0137378, IMG submission 104813) | Vadose zone soil microbial communities from Sagehorn Ranch, Mendocino, California, USA - Sage2_L_60_16 metaG | ecosystem: Environmental > Terrestrial > Soil > Vadose zone | place: USA... | reverse complement strand
GGGGCGAACGGATGTGGGGGGGCGGGGGCGGTTTTGGGGGGGGGGGGTTGGGGGGGGGGGGGGGGGGAGGAGGGCGAATGAGCTTCCGCAACTTCAATCCCGGGCAGCCTCACGGCGCCATTTACTGGATGGGCAGCAACTCGGCGCTCAATGCGGAGCCGTTCAGCCTGCGGGGTCAGTCCCAGCAGCAGCCGGCGTCGGGCACCAACCGGTTTGGGCTTACTTTGATGACCGCGCCATACCTGCCGGGGCTTACCAAGCCGAGCGGCAAAGACACCATGTTTCTGAATTTGTCGGGCGTGCGTGATTCAAGCCCCTTGGATGAGTACGCCACTGTTCCGAGCGACGCGGAACGGGCGGGCAATATCACGGGCCTTGCGGGACCGATTACGCCAGTTCCGCAGGCAGTCGCGTTGCTCAACTACATTCCTGAACCTAACTTGCCCGGCACCACGCAGAACTATCACCTGTTGACCACAGAGCAATCGAACACCACGCAAGCCGGTATTCGCTACATGCGGAGCCTGGGCGCGAACGCTGCGCCCTTCGGGGGCTTTGGCCGTGGGGGCGGAGGTGGCAGACGAGCGCAGCAGAACCAGGGCCTGCGGCAGAGCATCAACGCGAATTACAACTGGAGCCATACCGCTACTGATAACGTAAATATCTTTCCGGAACTGGGCGGCAAAACTGCTTCGGAATCGAACTCGCTGCAAGCCGGGTATACGGTGGGGTACCACAAATTCACGAACATCTTGAATGCAAGTTGGAATCGCAGTAACAGCCGCGCGACCAACTTTTTTACCAATGGCACAGACGTTGCGACGCAGCTTGGAATTCTTGGACCGGGCGGCGATCCGCTCAATGCGAGCGCTTTGAACTATGGCTTGCCCGTCGTCACGCTCAGCAGCTTTACGGGGTTGAACCAGCAGCAGCCGAAGTTCTCAATCTCGCAGACGATTTCGATTTCTGAAACGCTGAGCTGGATTCACGGCAAGCATAACCTGCGTTTCGGCGGCGACTACAGGCGAGTTCATCGGGATTTTCTGGGCGGATCGAATTCCACCGGCAGCTTCTATTTCACGGGATATTACACGGGGTCGTCGCTGGGTGATTTCCTGCTGGGCATGCCGCAGGAGACCTCGATTGACTCGGCGGTTGCGAAGAGCTATCTGCGCGACAATGTTTTCGATTTGTACGCGATGGATGACTGGCGGGCTCGGTCGAATCTTACTTTCAATTACGGCGTTCGTTATGAATTCTTTGCGCCGTATACGGAGAAGTTCGGGCACCTGTCGGTGGTGGACACCAACCCCGCTGGTGGGTTTACCAATGTGGGGCAGGCGCAATCGGGTGGCGCTAGCGTAATTGGGGGCAGGTTGCCGGCTTCGCTTGTCTATCCCTTCCGACTGGGGTTTGCACCACGGCTTGGTGTGGCGTGGCGTCTGCCGAAGCAAACGGTGATTCGTGCCGGATACGGTATCAATTACACCAACAGCCAGTACGCGAACTTCGCCGGAAACATGGCGCACCAACCGCCTTTTGCTAATTTGCAGACGAATGAAGTGACTACGGGTTGCGTCGACCCGGCAGTGGCTTGCCTGTCGCTGGCCGATGGCTTTCCTACTCCAAATGCGGTTGGCAACTACGCGCTCGATCCTCACTACCGGCTGCCTTTCGTGCAGGTTTGGAATGTGGATATTCAGAAGACTCTGCTGTGGGGCATCGTGATGAACGCGGGATACAACGGGTCCAGAGGACAGAACCTCGATGTCACGATCGCGCCGCGGACTACACCGAGCAGTCCAGCGACGAATCCCGGGAACGTGCTTTTTAACTATGAAGAACCTGCTGCGTTTTCGCTATTCAACGCGGGGACTCTGCGGCTGAACAAACGGCTTTCGAATGGAGTTGCACTGGGAGCGAACTACCAGTACTCGCACTCGATCGACGACGCGGGATCGGTGGGTGGAACATCGACAGTAGTGGCGCAGAATTGGCAGGACATCCGCGCCGAAGAAGGTAACTCAAGCTTTGACCAACGACACAAGATTACGGGAACTTATCTGTACGAGTTACCGTTTGGGAAGGATAAGTTCTGGGTTACTACCGGCAAAGCTTCTCATGTGCTGGAAGGGTTTTCTATCTCAGGGAGTTTCACATTTGCGACCGGGACGCCGCTTACTCCGAGTTACCAGGCGACGGTGGCAGACGTAGCGCGCGGAACTGCCGGAACCGAGCGCCCTGACCGCGTGCTGGGAACCTCACTGATGACTGGCGGCGGGTCGCTGAAGCATTGGTTCAATACAGCGGCATTCAGCGCGCCTGCGGGCATTTACGGCACCGCGTCGCGGTATTCGATTGCGGGGCCCGGGACTGTGCAGAACAACATGTCGCTCTCAAAGACGATGCAGCTGGGCGATACGCGCAGCATGGAATTTCGCGCGACGGCTAACAATGTGTTTAACACGGTTCAATATTCGGGAGTCGGAACGACTTTGTACTCCGGTGCGGAAGCTGCTCGATCGCCTTTTGGACAAGTTACCGGTACTGGCGCGATGCGGCAGTTTCAATTTACTGCCCGGTTCAGGTTTTAGGGAGTTAGGACAAGGTTATCGGGTAAGTTATCGAGTTCGACAGGTTAGGTGAAGGGCCGGGCAGAGATTTGAACTGGCGTTGGACAGAACGAGTGATGGCGATGGTGGCGGCTTTGGCGGTCTTGCTGCCGGCGTCCGCGCAGATTGCCGCCAAGGCATCAGACGCGCCCTCGCAGAACTCGCAGGGGGGTAGTGCGGTTTTCAAAATGAACGCTGACCTGGTGCTGACCAACGTGGTAGCACGCGATGCGAAGACCGGCGAACTGGTGCAGGGACTAAAGCAAAGCGACTTCAGCGTCTACGAAAACGGGAAACAGCAGAAGATATCCAGCTTCGATTTTCAGAGTGTGGATATGGCCACGCCGCTGAATGATGCAACGGTCAGTGGACTAGCTGCGGGCGGCAAGACCGGGGGCTCGGGCGTTGCCGTAGTAGCACGGCCGGAAGATTTGCGGAATCATCGATTGATCGTGATGTTCTTTGACCTGACCTCGCTGCAACCCGAGGACCTGGATCGCAGCGTGGATGCCGCGAAGGAATTTTTGCGCAAGAAGATGCAGGCTGCCGATCTTGTGGCGCTGGTTTCACTCAGCAATACGCTTAAAGTGGACCAGGATTTTACCGCTGACAGGGATGCGTTGATTAACGAAGTGGGCGTGTACAACGGCACACAGGGACAGGGTTTTGCCCAGGGCGCGAATGGAAACACCAATCAAGTTGAGGATGCGAGCGACTACACGCCAGATGAGAGCGAATACAACGACGTAAACACAGACCGCGAGTTGTTCGCGTTGCGTGCGATTTCAAAGTCGCTGGAAAAGATCAACGAGAAGAAGTCGCTGCTCTTTTTTTCAGGCGGCATTTCGCGGGATGGAATTGAGAACCAGGCATCGCTGCGAGCCGCGGTCAATGCGGCGGTGCGGGCGAATCTTGCCATCTACAGTGTCGATACGCGCGGCCTGCAGGCCGTGTCGCCACTGGGAGATGCGTCGACCGGCAGCGTGCGTGGTTCGGGCGCTTACAACGGTGGCGCGCTCGCCAACAACATGAACTCAAACTTTGCCACGCAAGAAGTGATGGCTACGCTCAGTTCGGATACGGGTGGCAAAGCATTCTTTGACTCGAATGATTTCGCGCCGGCGTTTGCGCGCGTGCAGCGCGATACGTCGGCGTACTATGCGATTGGATTCCATTCTGCAAACCCGGCGCGTGACGGCCGCTATCGCAAGCTGACGATCAAGGTGAATCGTCCCGGGGTGAAGCTGGAGTATCGGCCCGGATATTATGCGCCGGCGGATTTTCAACACTCCGGAAAAGAGGATCGAGAGCGCGATCTCGAGGAGCAGTTGACGAGTGATCTGCCTGCAACCGATATGGCGGTTTATCTGGATGCGATGTATTTCAGGCTGGACGAGAATCGGTTCTATGTGCCGGTGTCGCTCATCGTGCCTGGATCGCAGATTCCATTTGTGAGAGGCGGAGACAAGGAGAAGGCGACTCTCGATGTGATTGGCGACGTGATCGATGAAGTGAAGCGGCCCATTGGCCGTGCCCGCGAGACGGTGAAGCTGAATCTCGATCCATCGATCCAGGCGCGGCAAAAAAACATTCAGTACACAACCAGCTTCAATCTTCCGCCGGGGAAGTATCACCTGAAGTTTGTGGTGCGTGAAAATCAGACCGGCCGCATGGGCTCATTTGAAGCAGATATCGCGCTGCCCGAGATGAAGAAGATTCCGCTCAAGATGAGTTCGATTGTATTGGCATCGCTGCGCAAGCCCAGCAAGAACCAAAGCCCGCTGGTTCGCGAGGGGCAGGAATATGTGCCCAATATCAGTCACGTTTTTCGTCGCGACCAGCACCTCTTTCTTCTATACGAGGTGTACAGCCCAGCGCGTGAAAAGCCTGGGGACAATCAGCCCAAGGGAAAGAAGCCCGGCATCAGTTTGCTGAGCAGTTTGGAACTGATTCAAGGATCAACAAAGGTGTATGAAACGCCGGTTGTTCAGGCGAAGGCGATCAATGTAGACGGCCGCGATGCGGTATCGATTGAACTTGATGTGCCGCTGTCGGACCTGAAGCCCGGACCGTACGTGTGCCAATTGAATGTGATCGACGACGCCGGTGGGAGCTTTGCATTTCCGCGGTTTGCTGTGCTGGTGAAAGAGCCTGCTGCGACCTCTCAATTGGTGATGCCGGCGGGTGGGTCCGCTCTCTCATTGGAGTCTGGTTCTGCGGCGGCCTCGACAGCGGCAAAGCCATAGGGACAATGACGGCATCCGGAACCGCAGCAGGATCCGCGCTTGAGATGGTAGGCAGCCGTGAAGACCAGGTTTGGACCCTCGAAGTAATAATCTTCCGGTTCGAGTGAGGGTGCTGGAGCCTGCTTTACATCTGTCTGTCTCTTGTCCATTTCACTATTCTCGCGGATCAATCCTGCTTGATGGGCAGCAAAAATCGCACCATGCAATATCGCATTTTAGTTTTTGCCGGAGTATGCCGGAAGCACAGTGTCAATGAGGACGGTGCGCAACGCCTGACGCAGATCGGAATTGGGGTCCGGCTCCGTATTCGACTGCGGGTGCGAGGTGGCGGATGCGGGCTGCACGCCTGTGTCGGTAGTGTTGACGACGAGTATGCCGGCGCTGTGGCCTGATGGGTCGAGCAGTAGCTCCGAGGAGAATCCGCCTTGATCGCCGTCGTGATAAATGTATCGATGGCCCGGGGTGTCGAGGATGAAGAAGCCAAGTCCCATCTTCGGCTGAACGGCGTGCGGTCCCGCGGTGTAGGGTGTAGGCGCCTGGCCTGGGTCGGCAACGGGCACAACGCCTGTCCATGCTTCTTCAAGTGAACTGCGCTTGAGCACCACGTCATATAAGGGATTGGTCGTGTCGCCAAGAAGGAAGCGGATGTACTTCGCCATGTCGGCCAAGGGGCTCTTTAATCCGCTGTTCGAAGTGGTGATGCCGGTGTCAAAGTTGAGGGGCTGCGGCGTGAGCGTCGATCCGCTGCGCAGGTAGCTTGCAGAAATGTGACTCTCGAGAAAGTAGGGCGCGCGATCGAAGTAGCTTGCGGTCATGTTGAGGGGCTTGAGAATGTTTTTATCGATATAGACTTCGAAATCGTCGCCGCTGATGCGCTCGATGATCTGGCCCAGGAAAACATAGCCGAGGTTGGAGTAACTCCAGCGACTGCCGGGCTTGAACGCGATGTGCGTGTAGGGCAGCATGGCCGCCACCTGCGCAAACTTCGTCGGCTCGAAGGGTTGCCAGTCGCAGCTCGTAGCATCGTCACAGTCCCACGGCCAGGTGGGATTGCGAAAGCCCGCGCTGTGCGTGAGCAGATGACGAATGGTGATGTCATCGACAGGTCCGTAAGGGTCGTGCACCTGGCGTAGCTCTGGTATGTAGCGAATAGCCGGGTCGTCCAGCGAGAGCAGACCACGGTCGCGCAGTTGAAGTACCGCGATGGCGGTAAAGGTCTTGGTGATCGAAGCCCAGTTGTACGTTGTCTCCGCATCGATGCTCTGGTGGCGTTCACGGCTGGCTTCGCCAGCAAAGAATTGATTTATTGGATCGTTTCGATGAACGAATGCGAAGCCGCCGCCGACTACTCCATGTTGAGCGAGAGCTGCATCGAAGCGCGAGTGGAATTTGTCGATCTGCGCATTGGCCGCTGGAGATGAGAGAAGCAGTGTGGTCAGGAGGGAGAGGGCGGGAAACACCAGAGCGCGAGGCGGCATGGAGCCCATGATACAGCGATGCTGAGCCCCGGTGCGGATGAAGCGGCGCGCAAGATGGGAAAGACCTATACCGGTACTGCTATTGTTTCGCGGGAATGCAACGGAACTCTCCTGAATAGATAACGAAGCGTCGTCCTCGCAGGAAGCCGATGAGGGTCAGGCCGAGTTCTCGCGCCAGCTTGACGGCGAGACTCGACGGCGCGGAGACGGAGGCGAGAATGGGAATGCCCGCTGCGAGTGCTTTTTGCGCGATCTCAAATCCGCCCCTTCCGCTGACGAGCAATATGTGGCGGTCAAGCGGCATGTGGTTTTGGAGCATTGCCCATCCAATCACCTTATCGACAGCGTTGTGACGGCCGATGTCCTCACGAAGGACAACGAGTTGCCCATCGTCGGTGAAGAGAGCTGCGGCGTGAAGTCCGCCAGTTCGGCTGAAGACCGCCTGCTCGGTGTGGAGAGTCTCAGGCAATTGGCATAGGACATCTGGCCGGAATTGGAGATGGCGATCGGGCTGACGCAAGCCACGCCGGCGAATGGCTTCGATGGATGCCTTGCCGCAGATTCCGCAGCTCGATGCAGCGAAGAAGTTTCTTTGAAGTTTCGCGGAGTCGAAGGCAATGTCGTTCAATCTCACTTCAACGACATTGCTCTTCACAGCATTTTGAGGTAGAACGGCGCGAAGATCGGCAATCTGGTCAGCGGATTCAACAATGCCTTCAGTCAGCAGAAATCCCGCGGCAAGTTCCAGATCGTGGCCGGGAGTGCGCATGGTCACGGTCAAAGGAGCACCGGCAATACGGATTTCCAGGGGTTCTTCGGCTGCGAGAGAATCCTCCAGCACACGAACCGTTCCATTATCCCACTCGGTGACCTGGGTGATTTCGACACTTCGCGCCGGCGCGCGCATTCGGTCCTCCCCCCTCGAATTCCAGTTTGACGTTGAAGTATGCAGGGGGATCTGTCAAGTTCGAGCGAAGTTGAGCGTGCAGGAGCAATGGAGTAGGGGTTGAGATGAAACATTGCAATTCGATAGCATCTAAGAGATAGATGCGGTCAGCCGGCAAAGGTCGGCTCGGGCCGGATGAAAAGGAACAGATGAAGCTGCGAATCAAGGGAAACTCAATGCGCCTCCGCGTATCTCCGTCGGAGATGACGCGCTTGCTCGCGGTGGGCCGGGTGGAGGAGACGATTCACTTCGGTCCCGAGGAAGACGCGAAGCTGACATATGCGTTGGAACATGCTGAGCATGCCGGTGATATGAGTCTGCGACATCAGGGGCAGACGATTACAGTTGTGATTTCGACGCGCGACGCTCAGGAGTGGGCGAGTGGTGAGCAGGTGGGAATGTACGGGGTAGCGGGTGCGGATCAGACCCGGGTGGAACTGGCAGTTGAGAAGGACTTCGCCTGCCTGGATAAAGGTGAAGGGGAGAATCGCGACACCTATCCCCATCCCCAGCAGGGAACTGCTTGTTGAGTGCTTATGCGGGTTGGGTCGAGTTCAGTGGCAGCCAAGCCGACGGGAAATCATGGAAGGTCTTCTAGGCTTCGCGCGATGGGAATTTGCTGTTTTGCAAAGGCGAATGGATAGAAACATTCTGTGAATGCATGGACGCATGGGAAGAATGGGCCCTGCTTGTCCACTCAAGCGAGATGCGGGTTTGGGCCGCAAAGCGGGCCAAGTGGGGCTGGAGAGACGGCATATCGCTGAGGGCGACTTCGTCCCAGTGCCGGAAGATGCTTTTGACGATGAGCTTGAGATCCGATACGAAGCCGGCTTTAGCCATGTACTCGTCGTCGAGCTGCTGCTTTGCCGGGAGCACGACGGAATGATAGTAGGTCTCGAGATGGCAAGACGGGACGCTGGAGAGAGCAACTTCTTCCCGGGCAAAAACGATGGTGGCGCCCCCAGTGAGTCCCGGTCTGCAATGAAGGTATGCGGCCTGGTGCTTGGGGAGTTTGGGTCTTGGTCCAACGAGGCTCATGTCGCCGCGAAGGACGTTGATGAGCTGGGGCAATTCGTCTAGTTTCCAGCGACGCAGGAAGGGTCCAACCGGGGTGAATCGCTGATTGCTCGAGGTAGTGACAGAGGGCCTGTTCGGTGCGCGACGGCGATGAGGCATGGTCCGGAATTTGAAGATGGTAAAAACGTGGCCGTGGCGACCCATGCGCTGCTGACGAAAGAGCACTGGCCCACGCGACGTGAGGCGTACGGCAAAAGCAATGATGAACAGTGCGGGCAGAACGATTGGTAAAGCCAACAAGACACACGCCAGGTCAAACAGGCGTTTACGATTCGAGCCAGACCAACTGCTCAGAGGAGACGAGAATCGGCTGAGGCCCTGGTCGATTGCCTGGACCGTTGCATGATTCGAAGCCCGGGAATCGTCCTTGGGGGCTCCAGAATATTGAGGCTTATGGGAGGTCGAAAATGACGGCGCCTCGGGAATGCCGGAAAAGCCCAAATTGGCGCTCATTTACCCTCCAAAGTGTTACTGCAAGATCGCATGCTGCCCCAAAATCTCATGATGCTGGTGGATTTTGATCGACATTTCCGAGCATTGTTATCCGTCTGCAGTCAAATGAGCATTGGTTTAAAGGTAACCAAGAACATTTCTGTTAGATTGCTGACTACCACGATAGCATTCTGGAGGCCGTTCGCTATCAGAATGATTGGCTAATTGTCGGTTACTCATGCCATAGCGGTGTATCAGACTCAAATTGAGTGCCCCGAAGCAAAACTTTAGTAACAGCGGCGCTCCCCTTGCGCGGCTGCATGGTAGCGCGTTGGACTCCTCAACGCGCAAAAAACCAACCCTGAATGTTTTGCTCCTAATTCAGGACCAGAATATGAATTTAAGGATAGCTGGTGCAACAGCATTCAGCAATGTTTTTCAATACTTTAGTAAGCGAGCCTCGATCAGTGTGGCATTTCGGGGCATCAGCAGTGCGAGACAGTTGCGCCACTAAATTGCCTTGGGTTGTTCACTCATTGATTGCTGCCTTCTCGGTTCGGAAGGAGCGATTCATCGAATTGGCAGGGTTGAAAGCAACGCAAATCCTGTAGATTTTTGGAGCGCGTTTGGATATGTCTGAGCATGCACCAGAGATGACTTTCGCGGCATTTCAAGGCAACTTTCGCGGGCTGCGGCAACTTCGACCTAACTGGCGGCCTCGGTAAGATAGGGGCCGTTCAGGTTGTGTAACGGATGTGTCATGGCGGCACAAGTAGTAACTAACCTTGATCTTTACAATCTTTTGACAAATAGCGATAGCTCGAAAGATGTACCAGCATCCGGGACGAAGGGCAAGACTACATTTCTGATCAGTGGAACTCCCTGGAACTTATCGCAAGTCAACGATGATCGGGGTATGGTCGGATGGTTTTTCCTGCGCTCGCGGAGCGGTGTCAATTTCGCACTTCTCCAAGCGGCTCGAGAGATTTGGTGATAGCAGGAAGTGGTCGATGCGGATTCCGCGATTGTAGTCAAAGGCGCGCCTGAAGTAGTCCCAGAAAGTGAAGTGGCCTCCCTCTCCAGGATGCAATGAACGAAACGCATCTGTGTAGCCCATGGTAAGCAGTGTGCGATACCGTGCGCGCGGTTCGGGCTGGAAGAGAGCGTCATGAATCCATGACGCCGGCTTATGGCAGTCGATGTCTTCAGGAATGACATTGAAGTCGCCGCCAATGACAGTGGGGATATTTTCCGCTACCCAGCCTTTCATCTGCAGCGTCAGGCGATCCATCCAAGCCAGCTTGTAACTGAACTTTTCCGTTCCTACCGGGTTGCCATTCGGCAGGTAGATGTTGACGATCCGCAATCCATGGATCATGGTCTCGAGAAATCGCGCATGGCTATCGAGGGAGTCGCCGGCAAGCGTGGTGTTCATTGCCTCGATCGGATAACGAGACAGAATCGCGACACCGTTATATGTCTTTTGAGTTACGGCCACACTTTCATAACCGAGAGCTTTGAATATCTCGGCGGGAAAGATCGTGCCCTTGAGTTCCTGCAGTAAAAGCACATCGGGTTTGGCTATAAGCAGCCACGCGGTGACATGATCGAGGCGTGCTCGAATTGAGTTTACATTCCAGCTGGCGATTCTCATCATATCTCCAAAGCTTCGCTCAAGCTGAAATGCTATTGTCTTGTGAGGAACCAATCAAGGGCGTTGCGGGCGCATGTCTCAATGATGGCGGGAGAGGAGAATCATGACGAACAGGACCACCACGGGAATGAGGGCCAAGGCAGCGTAGTAGAGGATCGTGCGGGGCAGATGCGCCTTCCGCTTGCTCCAGTCGCGCAACTCGGGCCGGTCTTCCACACCAACCTGATCAAGGTGCTGCAGGTCGCGGGCAAAGTCGCGTGCCTTCGCATACCTGTTGCTCGGGTCTCGTTCCAATGCGCGATAAAGGACCTCCTGAAGCTGCGGAGAAATGGAGGGATCGGCGACACTGGGGGGGACGGGATGGTTAAGAAGACGGTCGTTAATGACCTGCGTCGGCGAAGAGCCCGAAAAGGGGAACTTACCGGTGAGCATCTCATACAAGATGACTCCCATGGCGTAAACGTCGGAGCGGCCGTCGCCTCGTTTGCCTTTCACTTGCTCTGGAGAGATGTAGTTGGGGCTGCCGAGCGCGGCGGTTACGTTGGCGTAGGTCAGTCTTCGCGCAGCCGCATCGCTTGCGATTCCAAAGTCAATGAGCTTTACGTTGTCGTCGGCATCGACCATGATGTTCTCGGGCTTAAGATCCCGATGCACGACGCCGTTCTCGTGGATGTACTCGAGTGCTTCGAGCACGGCCACGGCGATATGAATGGCGCGGTCAGGATCGATTCTGCCTTCGTCGAGAATCTCGCGGAGCAGGCGGCCCTCGCACCACTCCATCACCATGTAGATGCGCGAGCGCTTTTCGCCGCCAAACACGCGCATGATCCGGGGGTGATGGAGTTTTTCGCCGATGGCGGCTTCGCGCTGGAAGCGGTCATAAAGTATGGGATCCGCCTCCATGTCTGGATGCGGAATCTTAAGCGCTACGACGCGGTTGTCGCGCACGTCCACGGCACGGTAGATCGAGGCCATGCCGCTGCGGGCCACGGGCGCCTGGATGCGGTAGGAGTCAATCTGCGAGCCCGGTTCCAAGGTGTCTAGCAATCCCATCGTGCGTTGCGCTCCATGCGGGTGTGTCTAACGATACTGTATCCGGAAATTCAGGCAAAGAGGGAGGATTCGGTCACGATGCTCTCAGGCGATCGCTGCGCCCGCAGGAACACGGTCGTGATGTCAAGATGGCAGCCTGTAGGGACGGCCTCGATACATTCCCATCTGCTCGACGGCTCGAACCCGTATGACCTGTGCCGTAGTGTTGTCGTTGCCGTCTATCTCTACTCCGCGAGCTACGAGCTCGGTAGCGATTTCGCTTGCGTCTTTGTTCTGCGAGACGATGCTGGAAATTGTGCGCTCATTCATTTCGTCGTGCAAGCCGTCGGTGCAAAGCACCAATACGTCGCCAGCCATCAGGGTGAGCGCCGCTGTATCTGGTGAAACAAACATTTCGGGTCCCAGCGAGCGGGTGAGCACATGGCGGGATTCTGACCCGGCAACTTCGCTGGCGGAGATCAAGCCCATCTTTCGCTGCTCATTGACCCAGGTATGATCCTGCGTGACCTGCCGCGCTTGTCCATTGCGAACCAGATAACAGCGCGAGTCGCCGATATGGGAGACAACCGCCTGATCGTAACGCATGGCGCATGCCACCAGGGTGGTTGCCATCTTTTTGCCGCGATATTCCGGCGCCAGTGTGCAATCGTGAACCGCCGCATTGGCGTGCTGGACGAGGCGTGGCAATAGGCCCATTAGCAGGCTGCCTGCCTGTGTCTGCGCGAATTCCTGAATCAGCACCGATATCGCCGTGGCTGACGCCAATTCGCCGAGATCCATTCCACCCACGCCATCTGCCACGGCAAAGAGAAATCCATGCGATCGGGCCTCGTGGCGCGAAGCCGGAATGAAAGAGCCCATCGCGTCTTCATTGTTCGTACGAATCTTTCCCGGATCGCTTGCCTGGCCGAACTGAACATCCAACATGGGCGCCGCCGCCTGCATAGTCTTCTTCGTTGTAGTACTGAAGAGTCAATTGTCGAAGTGCAAAACTGATGATCAAAAACAGACTGGGTGGGTCTCTGTGCCTTAAGTCTACTAAGACACCAGGGAGAGACCCACCCAGTATTGAGGTTAAACTAGCGGGCCAATGATGAGCTTTCCTTGGTCGCGAGCAGGATTGCCTTGCCTTTGGCCTTTGACGATTTTACGAAATAAAATGCGCCATAGAGGCCCCACACGGCCGAGATTGCGAGTGCGAGTAGAGGTTCCTTGGCCGTCCCAAGCCCAAACACCGGCGCGATGAGATAGAACGCCATCAGCACCAGGTTGGCGAGAAGCCCGAAGCCCGGAATGATCAGATGCAGAACCGGGTTGTAGTCGGGCCGCCCGCGGAAGGCCACGATGCACAAGAAGCAGCTTAGCGCGTAAAGAATGAACGTGCCGAAGTTGGACGTGAGCGTGATGGTCAACAGGGAGTTGGGCAGCGCGGCTAACTGGTCATGGCTCGTATAGCCGAAGCTGGAGAAGATGCCGTGAGGCAGTGCAGCGATGGTCGCGTCAGTTGGCGCGCCGGCGTCGGCGAAGACCAGCGAGGTGGCGACAACGCCGATGACGGCGGAGATGACGGCCAGTGTCCAGATGGCGCGGCGGGGCGTGAGGGATTGCGCGTGCAGCAATCCGAAGTGCTCCGGAGCTTCATCGTCTTTGCCCATCGCATAGGTGACGCGAGCGCCTGTGTTCATGCAGCTGAGCGTCGTTCCGATCAGCGCAAGGAAGACCGTGACGGCCTCGGCCAGCATGAAGTATTTGCCATGGCCTTGTCCGAGCAGGGCGTCGCCGACGATGATCATCATGTCACCGATGGGAGCCGCCGAGCCCGCCGCGTTTTGCATGGTATAGCCGGAGTTGAGGAAGTAGTTGGCGGCGAAATACTCGATGAGGTAACACACCAGCCCCTGGATCAGCAGCGAAGCGATTACCGCAATCGGAATATGTTTGGTGGGATTTTTGGCTTCGCCCCCCATTGAAGTGACAGATTCAAAGCCGACCAGGATGAGAATCGCGACGGTGGCCTGAATGAACAGGTAGCTGAATTTGTGCGGAGCAACTACCGATGCGGCGGAGGTGTGGGTGAGGAATGCGCCGTTCGCATCTTTTTCTGGATAGGTGATGGCATACGGAACGGGCTTGCCCGCCGCATCCAGCAATGGCAAGGGAGCGCCGGTGGCATCACGAAGGGTCGAGCCGTCCTTGGTGCTGGTAGCGAACTGGTAAGTGTAGGTGGCCTGGGTCTGCGCGTCGTATTGGAAGCCAGGCGTTCCGGACGGATGGTTTACGCGATAACCGAGTGCCAGGACGCTAAACAGAATGAGCGCGGAGATCTGCACGACGTTGATTGCCAGGTTCACAGCGGTTGAGGCGCCGGCGCCCTTCTGTGCAATCCAAGCCACGAAGAACGAGAAGCAGATCGCGACCAGCGCCATGAACACCGGTCCGGGGTTTCCGCCGCTGATGAACGT
>Ga0137378_10003294_pt1 | contig 13962 bp, 9 predicted proteins | sample SagtaG_21_FD_104813 | JGI IMG/M metagenome (GOLD analysis project Ga0137378, IMG submission 104813) | Vadose zone soil microbial communities from Sagehorn Ranch, Mendocino, California, USA - Sage2_L_60_16 metaG | ecosystem: Environmental > Terrestrial > Soil > Vadose zone | place: USA... | reverse complement strand
ACCCAGGTTGGGAGGCATCGCCATTGTATTTTCATTCCTCGTCGCTACCGGCATCGCGCTGCTGGTCGATCGATTTCTCGTTCGGCCGGGGGCGACGTTTTCGATGCATCCGCTGCTCACTATTCTTCCGCCGGCGATTTTGATTTTTGCGCTGGGTGTTTATGACGACGTTCTTACCGCTGGTCCCTATCTGAAATTTTTCGTGCAGGCGATTGCGGGAGCGATGCTGTTTGCTGGAGGGTTGCGAATTCTGGATTTGCCGTTGCTGTTTGGGGCACACCAGTTTTCGTGGATGACGGGGCTTCCGCTGACCATTCTTTGGGTGATGGCCATCACCAACGCTTTCAATTTGATTGATGGACTGGATGGACTGGCGGCCGGGTCAGCGCTGTTCTCGACCTTGGTCATGTTCGTCATTGCTGTGATGGGCAATCTGTCGCTGATTTCGCTGATCACTTTGGCGCTGGCGGGCGCGATCCTTGGCTTCCTGCGCTACAACTTCAACCCGGCGACAATTTTCCTGGGCGATTGCGGAAGCTTGTTCATTGGGTTCATGCTGAGCGCGCTGGCGATTAATGGGGCGCAGAAGGCGCCAACGATTATTGCGGTCGCCATCCCGTTAGTTTCGTTCGGGCTGCCCATTCTTGAGACCTCGCTCTCTGTGGTGCGAAGATTCATCAGCGGCAGGCCGGTGTTTACGGCTGATCGCGAGCATATTCATCACAAACTGCTGCAACTGGGTATGTCGCACCGGCAAGTGGTGATTGTTCTCTACGGCGTCTCGGCGCTGTTCGCATTGCTCAGCCTCTTTCTGCTGTGGCCGACGGGCAGCACGCTGGGACTGGTGCTGGCGGTACTTGGGACCGGGATATGGATTGGGGTGCAGCATCTGGGGTATCTGGAATTCGGGGAAATCCGACGGGTGGCGCTGCGGACCATGGAACAACGGCACATCTTCGTAAACAACATCGCGATCCGGCGGGCGACCGAAGAACTGAGAGTGGCGGAGACGTTTCAGCAAGTGTGCCGCATTCTTACCGCCGCCTTCGATGCCAATGATTTCGATGGATTTGAATTGCGCGCTGAGGTTGCTGATCGCGGATTTCATCTGGTGGAAGCGGAGGATTTACCGCAGATGCGCTGGAGCAAGCCGGGCAGCTTCGCCGGATTGGAATCCGGAAATGCCTGGAGCCTGAGTCTGGACCTGATCAGCGCGGGGAGCCGGCATTGCGGAAAACTGACCATCTACCGTTGCTATAGCAGCCGGGATTTGCGACTGGATGTCAACCTGCTTACCTCGGCGTTTGCCTCGACCTTGGCGGACGCAGTGCAGCGCACTGCGGTGCAGGATGTTGAGTTCATTCCTGCGGCGCAGAATGCGGGACTGCTCGCGGCACAGGCCGGCTAGAAGCAATTCTCATAAATCGGATATCCAGCGGTTGCTGGTGACATGGCGACTTTTACCAAGCGATTTACTGGCTATAGTCCGTGGCAATGCTGGTAAAAACAACTCTCACGAGAATACAAGGCTTGCGCTTCAGGCGGAGCTTGTTCACCGCTTTTTCAACCGCAATCGCATAAGTTCCGGTTTGCGACTCCTAGCCAAATGACCGTTCCGGTTTCCTCCGCAATAGGCTGTTCATCAACATCAAGTCGGCTTGCGACATGGAAAGGAGTTCGAATCGATTCGTCGACTGAAATAGGTTGACTTGCTTATGGTCGCGCCGTACTCTCTTGAAACTTGTCGGAGGAACGAACCGTGAGAGCAACCCGGCTTCTTATGTGTGTATTCGCTTCGTTCGCGGTCTTTGAAATCGCAGGGTTTGTGGATGCCTGGTCGCAATCTGTAAGTACCAGTTCCCAATCCGGAACCACGTCTGCACCACAGCGGACGCCGGTGAGTCCGGTAACTGACGATTACTTCGGAACAAAGGTCGCGGACCCGTACCGCTACCTCGAGAGTCTGAACGACCCGGAGGTACAGTCGTGGATGAAGGGCCAGAATGACTACACGCGCGCCGCACTAGCCGCGATCTCCGGTCGAGAGCAACTACTGACGCGCATCCGGGAGCTAGACCAGTCGGTGCCGCAGGTGCAAGCGGGGCGGCTGCCCGGCGACCTGTACCTCCTTCTGAAGATGCTGCCGGGCGAGAACACGCGGAAACTTTACCTGCGTCGTGGACTCAACGGGCAGGACAGACTTCTGGTCGATCCTGAAAAGATCACGCTAGCCCCGGCAGACCAGGGCAAGGGAACGAATGTCATCGATGGTCTCGCGGTTTCAAATAATGGCGGATATGTTGCGCTGGGTATCGAGCCCGGCGGAGACGAACTACACGGAGAGCTACACGTAATTGACGTCGTCACGGGGCGAGAGTCCGGCGACGTTATTACGCAAGTGGGAGCTGAGGCTTGGATGCCCTACTGGTTGCTGGATGATCGCTCATTTGTCTACGGCCGGCTTCAAACACTGCCGCCCGGGGCTCCCGCCGCGGAAGTGAGGCAGAAGTTCAGGTCCTACCTGCACGTCCTCGGGACGGACCCCGGCAAGGATCAACCGGTTTTTGGTTACGGCGTGGTGCCGTCTATCAACGTCGACCCAAGTCTCATTGCGTCCGTTCGCACCCAACCGGATTCGCGCTGGGTGCTGGGCATCCTCAACGGCAGCACCACGCCCAATAGCGCCTATTACATCGAACCTGTCACCGACCTCGGCAAGACCAATACTGCGTGGCGAAAGGTGGCGGATTTTTCGGACGGTGTCACAGACATTGCCCTGCACAATGATGATCTTTACTTGCTGACTTACAAGAATGCGCCGCGCTACCAAGTGCTCCGCACCGATGCTATCCGGCCCGATCTGGACTCTGCGGAAGTGGTTGTAGCCCCGGGCCAAGCCGTCGTAACCGGCATGAATCCAGCCCAAGATGCACTCTACGTGCAAGTGCTGGACGGTGGCGTCAGTCGCGTGCTGCGCGTTCCTTATGGTCCCCGTCCCCAGGTTCAACCAGTCGTTCTGCCCTTCGCGGGTTCCGCTTTTGTCGGCACCGATCCCCGCCTGCCCGGTGCATTGCTGTACATGACCTCCTGGACCAACGCCTTCAAGATTTACGCGTATGATCCTCAGACGAAGCATGCGACCAACACTCAACTTCAGCCCACCGGTCCCTTTGATGATCCCACTAATATTGGGTCAATCGAGGTGAAAGTCGCTAGCTACGATGGCACACTGATTCCCCTCTCTATCTCCGGCCCGAGGAACTTAAAGCGCGATGGTTCGAATCCCACCCTCCTCGAAGGCTACGGCGCGTACGGCATTTCATTTCCTCCCAACTATGAACCTACGCGCCTCGCCTGGCACGAAAAAGGCGGCGTTTACGCGGTCTGCCATGTGCGTGGCGGCGGGGAATATGGCGAGGGGTGGCACCTGGCGGGCAAGGGTAGCACGAAGTCCAATACCTGGCGGGACTTCATCGCCTGTGCGCAGTATCTCATCGACAACAAGTATGCCTCGCCGACGCGCCTCGCTGGCGAAGGGGTTAGCGCCGGGGGCATCCTCATCGGCCGGACGATTACGTCACAGCCGGAGCTCTTTGCCGCCGCTATCGACAAAGTGGGCATGTCGGACACGTTGCGATCTGAACAGACACAGAACGGTGAAACGAACATCCCTGAATTTGGCAGCGTCAAGACCGAGGCGGGCTTCAAGGCGCTCTATGACATGAGTGCGTATGACCACGTCAAAGACGGAACGGCTTATCCAGCGGTCCTGCTCGAGACCGGCATGAACGATCCCCGCGTTGATCCGTGGCAGATGGCCAAAATGACGGCGCGCTTGCAGGCAGCTAGCAGTAGCGGCAAGCCGGTGTTACTACGCGTGGATTACGCGGGAGGTCATGGCGCTATGGGTGCAACAAGAGAACAAGCCGACGAGCAGCTTGCCGACGAATGGAGCTTCCTGCTGTGGCAATTCGGCGTGCCGGAGTTCCAACCTAAGAAATAATAATTGCATTGGGTTTGCGTCCGTAATGACTCGTGGCCAAGCGTTTATTAGGTTGCATGTGGATTACGGGTAATCTGGAAGCAATCCGTCATCGCGTAATCAGAGTTTGCACTAGTCATCGAGTCCCTGAACAAATGTTTATAAGATAGATTTTAATCTCAAGTACACTCCGAACCAGCCGCGATACTTTCTGCACAGCCGCTCCGTACTTTACCTTGAGTCGTCCGTTTTGGTTCGGAGGTAATTTGCCGGATGTCCGCTCGAGTATCGGGGTCTCAGGTCCACTTTCTTTCGTTGCAGACTGCTATCTTTTGCGTGCAATGCGAACTCATCAGCGCCAACTCTACTCCGTGCTGTCTGGCTTGTGGAAGTAAGGCCGTTCTTGGTCTGTCGCGTGTCCTGGGCGGGTCTTTGCGGGCGCAGCCATCTGCGCGAGTTATTGAAGATGTGGAGCTGAACCGGCTGGTGCGCGAGCTGCTGCATACGGTGCCTGCTCCGGAAGCGGAGTACGAGGAAGCTTCAGTCTGGTCGCGTCGTCCTTCCCGTCATCACGTGCGTGGTCCGGCGGAATCTGGAGAGTGGTACGACGGCCATGTTTCAATTCAACAAATTAATCTGGAGCCAGCGCTTGGGGTGATTACTGAGCGGGCGCAGGCGCTGACCGGGGCTACGGGAGCGGCGATCGCGTTGCGGAAGGGGAATGAAGTGATTTGCCGGGCCCGCGCGGGACGTACGGCGCCGGACTTGGGAGTGCGGCTGCAAACTGATTCCGGCATCTCGGCGGAATGCCTGCGTACGGGAGAAATCGTGCTCTGCAACGATGCGGAAGACCATCCGCATGTGGACTTGGCCAGCTGCCGACGCTTGGGCGCGCGTTCCATCCTTGCCGCACCGCTACGGCAGTTTCACAAGACGCTGGGGATCTTCGAGGTGCTGTCGGAGGCGCCGAATGCCTTCAATCATCAGGATGCTGCTACCCTGCAACTGCTTTCCAGCATGATGGTTGCGGCCATCGCCCGGATTCCTCGCCTTGGATCGCTACCTGTCCCATGGTAACTATTACCTTTCGGGAGTGTGCTTTAATCGGTGATGAAGCTGGGCGGCTGGGGTAAGATGTAAGCAATTTCAGTATGGAAAGTCCCGGAGCAGGCCTGGTGGACATCACCCCGGAAAGTCCCAGCATTTCCCGCGAGCGGCGCCGCGCCCGGCGGCACAAGGTGTTCATCCCTGCCTACGCGAATCTGAGCGGAAGTTCTCAAGGCGCGATCCTGGAACTTAGCGAAGTCCTCAACATTAACGAGGGTGGCATGTGTATTCAGGCTTCCGCCCCGATGAAGACAAACCGCCTGCTGCCGCTGGGCATTGATCTCTCGGAGACGGGAGCTCAGATCCGCACGGTAGGACACGTGGTTTGGTCAGAGTCATCGGGAAAGACTGGCATTCGCTTTCCGGAGATGGCGGAAGTCTCGCGGATGCAACTGCAGCAGTGGCTAGTTGCCAATGCGCACGCTGGATCGGCGGCAAGTCTGGAGGGTGCGGCGACTCGGAACCAGGGAGATAACACCGCATCAAGGCCAGTGCAGGCCAAGCCGACGTCTGCTGCCGGATACTCTTCGTTGATTAGCGAGTGGGCTGAGATTGAGAAGGAAGTGGATCTGTGCGGGCCGGACCTGGAGCCGGCGCTGCATCTGATCGCGCAACGGGCGCTGACACTAACGTGGGCCAGCGGCACGGCGATCGCCCTGATCAATAAGCTGAACCCGGCAGAAATGATTTGCCGGGCGCGGGCGGGAACGGATTCCCCGGAAATGGCGACGCGCCTGGAAACCGGTTCTGGTTTCTCGGGACAATGCGTTCGCAGTGCTGTGACGCTGAAGTGTGACGATTCGGAATACGATTCGCGGGTGGACCGCCAGAGCTGCCGCGGGCTGGGAATCCGGTCGATTGTCGCCTGTCCAGTGAAACGCAAACATGAAGTGATTGGGATTCTGGAGGTGTTTTCTCCGGAGCCGACGGCCTTTTGGGAAAACGACATCACTATTCTGGAGCGGCTGACACTCGTAATTGAACGCGCGGTTCGCCAGGCCGAGCACGCGCGCGCAGACGTGCTGGCGTTTCCCCTGTCGGGTGACTCAGTGCCGAACTCGACGGGCGCGACGTCGGCCTCATTCGGGGACCAGCAACTTATCCGGCCACCGCTGCCGTTGAGCCGCAAAATATTTTTGCTGTTCACCGCAATCGTGTGTATCACAGCAGTGATCTGGCTGATTGCTCCCTCGATGGCGACCTGGATAGCGGACCTGGACTCCACAACTTCGACTGTGGCGTCGGCGTCTCCGGTTGAGACGAAGATTCCGCACGAGAGTTACATTGGGACTGGTCTCAAAGACCTGAAAAAGTTTGCTGCTGCGGGGAACGCGGACGCGCAGTACGCACTGGGGAAGCGCTACGCAACAGGCGACGGCGTCAAGCAGGACTACCGCGAGGCGATGCGCTGGTTCTTGCCTGCGGCGGACAGGGGCAGCGCCAGGGCTCAGGCCAGAGCGGCAGCGTTTTTCCTGGCGGGAAGAGGCGTTCCCCAGGACTATAGCAAAGCATATTTTTGGGCGTTACTGGCCAAAGCTGGAGGGGATAACGAGGCTAGTTTTTTCATCGCCCAGAGCGCTCCTTACCTGAGTCCGGCTCAGATCAATGCGGAGCACATGCAAGCCGAGAACTGGCTACACGCCCATCACATCGGGCAAGCGTCGTCAGAATCCTCACGGTAGGGCCTCTCTTAAAAGAAGATCCTGTTCTAAAATAGAAGTAGAGGTGCCGCCATGTCGTCCCTGCGCGAAATCCTCAATCAGCAGGTCCGCGAAGGCGATCTGTACGAGAAAATTGATCGCAATCGAGTGCGGTGCTTTGCCTGCGGGCACTGCTGTCCGATTCCCGAGGGGCAGCCGGGTGTATGCAAAGTGCGCTACAACCTCGGTGGAAAGCTCTACGTTCCCTGGGGCTACGTGGGCGGAGTGCAATGCGATCCGATTGAGAAGAAGCCGTTTTTCCATGCTTATCCGGGCGCGCTGGCGTACAGCTTCGGCATGCTGGGATGCGACCTGCATTGTGGGTACTGCCAGAACTGGGTGACGTCGCAGGCGTTGCGGGATCCGCATGCGGTATCGCCGCCGCTCGAGGCCTCGCCGGAGTTGCTGGTGCGGGACGCACTGCGGCAGGGCGCGAAGTTGCTGGTCAGTACTTACAACGAACCGCTGATCACAGCCGAATGGGCAGTCGAAATTTTCAAAGACGCGAAAGCGGCGGGGCTGAAGACTGCATTTGTTTCGAATGGGAATGGCACGCCGCAGGTGCTCGAATATCTTCGTCCGTGGGTCGATTTCTATAAAGTTGACCTGAAGAGTTTTGATGACCGCCACTATCACGAGCTCGGCGGCCGCATTGGACCGATCCTCGACACCATTCGCCGTTTGCAGGATATGGGGATTTGGCTGGAGATTGTGACGCTGTTGATTCCGGGATTTAACGACTCGGATGATGAGTTGCGCAGGCTGGCGGAGTTTCTGGTGAGCGTTTCACCCGACATTCCGTGGCACGTGACGGCATTTCACAAGGATTACAAGATGTCTGATCCTGACGACACCCGGGCCGAGGACCTGATGCGCGCGGCGGAGATCGGGAGCAATGCAGGGCTGCGCTACATTTACGCAGGCAATTTGCCGGGGAGAGTCGGAGATCTGGAGAATACTCGCTGCTGGAATTGCAGAGGCTTGCTCATTCAGCGGTATGGATACTTTATTGAGGAGTACCGGCTGACGGCGGATGGGTGTTGTCCGGATTGCGGAAGTGCGGTGCCGGGCCGATGGGCGGAGAAGTTTGAGGGGCAGATTGCGGATCGGCCGTTTGTGCCGGGGCGGCGGGGGAAATTGGTGGAGATTGGGTGACGGGTCTTCTCGCCATTAAGTGGAACGTTCTTTCAGCGTGGGGTTTTCTGGCGCTGGCCAGTTTGGTGTGGTTGATGTCTTCGCGATACTTGGCTACGCCTTTGTAAAGGGCATCTGCAATTTGCTGGCGGTAGGCGGAGCTTTGCAATTGATCTTCGTCGGCGGGGCTGCTGACGAATGAAACTTCCGCCAGGACGGCCGGCATCTGAGTTCCGGTCAGGACTACGTACTGCGCTTCTTTGACGCCGCGGTTGCGGATGTCGGGGTTGCGGACGGCCAGTCCGCCGTAAAGGGCTTGCTGCACGGCGGCTGCAAGACGGTGCGAATCGGTCACCTTTTCGCGGATATCAACGCCGGTCCAGTTCACGTCTTTCAGCGAAGGACGATCGTCTTCGGTACGGGCTTTGATGGAGGAGTAGGTGGTGGTGTAGTAGGTCTCGACTCCGCGCGCGGTGGCCAGATCGCTGTAATTCGCGTGTACGGAGAGGAACAAATCCGCCTTCGCCACATTTGCAATCTCTGCGCGCATCTCGAGAGGAAGATAGGAATCGTCCTGGCGGGTGTAGATGACTTGGGCGCCGAGCTTGGTCTCGACTAGTTTCCCGAGGCGCTGCACGATGTCGAGCACCAGATCTTTTTCCAGCAGTCCTTTCCTTCCGACGGTGCCGAGGTCCCAGCCGCCGTGACCGGCGTCGAGTACGATCTGGAAGCCGGCAGGGTTTAAGCTCGACTCGTTTACTTTGGACTCATTGGTTTTCTTCTTCGGAGTTGTGACGACAACCGGAGACGGTTTGGGCAGAGGCGCAGGAGCTGTGTTTACTCCGACGCTGGCTGCCGCATTAATTCCAGGCTTGCGCACTTCGATGGTGAGCCGATAGGGATTCGGATCGAGACTGACGTAGGGCTTGGCATCCTGTTTGGTTTCGAGTACGATGCGGGTCACGCCCGCGGCGGGTTGCGCCATTCGCACGCGTTTCAAAAACGAATCGTTCACATCAATGCTTTGGTTAACCAGACCCGCGGCCATTTTGGTGTCGTGCAGGTCGAAGTAGATCCTGGACGGGTTGTCCAAGGTGTGCTCTTCGTATTGCACCTGATCCTGGAGGTCAAGCACAACCGTGCTGGCATTGTCGGAAGACCAGTGGCGAACGCCGGTGACTTCTGGAACAGCTCCGGCTTTTAGAGGCGAAGGCAGCGGCTGGTTCGCATTCAAATCCGTTTTGGTGCCGATGGGAGACCGGGTGTTCGCGCTAATCGCCTGCTCCGCGTGCCTTGCTTTCCAGACCACCGCCCACCCGAGGCCGATGACGATGAGGACGAGAGCGGCGGAAAGCAGGATGTTGGAAAGGGAGCGTCCTTCTTTAGGCTGCGATCCGGGCGCTTCTATCGGCGCCGGCTTGGGGTTCAGCCGGGGCGCGGAAAACGGTCGAGCATCGAGGGCAGGCTCTGCGACTTTGCTTTCTTTGAAAGTGACGGGGAACGTGACGGGCGGGACAGGCGGGACTATGAGGGGCGGGACGATGGCGGGCGGGACAAATTTCTCGTCAGCAATGATTTTCGCCGGCCCGTGCGGCGTCACCTCGGGCACTTCGCGGGTGCGCGACCCCTGCGCTGGGGCGGGCTGGGGAGCGACGATATGCTTGGCCAGTTCTGCCAGACGGTCTTCTTCTTCGGGACGGATGGCGGCAAGAATCAGTTCGCCAAGAAGATTCAGGCTGCGCACGTCGCTGTCATTGAAGCCGAAAGGTTCTGTAGAGAAGGCTTCGATCAGTCCGACAACGCGCTGCTTGGCGGAGAGCGGTACGGCGATCATGGAGCGGGTTCCCAGCGCACGGCAGGCTTGGGCATTCACCCGTGAGTCGGTGTCGGAATCATCACAGCGGACGGTCTGGCCGCTGCGCAGACAGGCCCCGGAAAACCCGGAGTTGGGATCAAGCTTGATTCCCGGATCAGGGGCGATGCGTCCGGCGGAAGCGCGGCAGACGATAGCGTTTTCTTCGGCCAAGGCAATCGCGACGCCATCGGCGCCAGTGATCGAGATGGTGCGTGCCGCCACTAACTGGAGAACCTCGTCCAGAGCGAATTCGTCTGTTTGGAATGATGGGGAAGGTTCCGGAGAAGCGCTGGAAACCTTCAGGGCACGACGGTTTGCGGCCTGCTGATGGATGCAAGCAAAGGCCAGCAGAGCCTGCAGGGCGTTGCGTCCGCCATCGTGAGCCGAGTCCAGGCCTGCAGGAGGCACCTCGACCGGAGGACCGCCCCATCCCGCTCCAGCATTATTCGGAGTCGCACTCATTGCAAACGCGAAACCGTCCCTTCGTCAGCGAAGCCGAGTCACAGTTCTCGCCTAAGAAACAATTCTAATTTTCCGGCGGCTGGCCCAGCCGGAGTATTGCTAAGTTGTACGTTACCGTGGTTTACCCCTCGACCGCAATAATTCTCTTTATATCCTCAGCTACAGGTGCGACCTTGGTGTTCTTCTTTAACCAGCCTGCGGAAGGTGAGGCTGCTAGAATGACGATATCGGGTCCTGTTGGGTGGTGATCATAAGATGTCGCAAGAGAAGATGTCGCAAGAGAAAGACAAGAAGTCTCGCTGGAAAGTGCCTTTAGGGTTGGTTGCAACTGGAGTGGCTGGCGCTGCGGTTCTGGTATGGCGGGGGTGCTGGCACAGCAAGATGAGTTGGCCGGTCCGCTATCAGCAACATTCCTATCAAGTGTGCCTGGGCTGCGGAATTAAGCGGCTATTCGACGAGAAGGCTTTTCGCGCCTACGGCCCGTACAGCTACGATTTGAACCGCCTGATTTCCCAGGACATCGGAAGGCCTGAGAGCGAGAAGCGACGGCGGCCGGCGTGAGAAAAGCACAGCTTCAGCCGCTAGCTTCTAGCAAACCTGGCTGATTTAGCTGGCAGCTGGAAGCTGGCTGCTAGTAGCTGTTCCTCCCTGAACCACAAACGTTACTGCGACATCACCCCTCCCGCTCGCTAAGATTTGGCAATGGCGTCTTGTCCGGAAGCTGTTGAGCTTGAGCTGCAGGCGCATCCGCGGCGGCGGAATTACCCACGCCATGGGCTTCGGTCGCTGGCTTATGTGAAGCTTGAGCAGGGCAACGGCGGAATTATTCGAGACCTGACGGAGTCGGGGATGGCGATTCAGGCCGTGGGGCGCCTACAGCCGGGACAGGAAGTGGACCTTCGCTTCGAACTGATCTCGCCGCGGGTGCGGGTGGATGCGCGAGGGCGCGTGGCATGGGCGGATTCAAGTGGGCAAGGCGGGATACAGTTTCTCGGGATAACACCTCGCGTGCAGCATGCCTTGCGGGACTGGCTGCTGATCCAGATGCTTTCTGCGGCCGCGGTATCGGGGCGCGACTCGATGTTTTCGGCGGGGGAGATGGATCTGATGCTCTCGGCGCCGGCGAGGGCCGCGATTGTGGTCGAGGCTCCGGTCGCGGAATCGCCTCGCGTGGAGTGGGGACTGTTCTCGTTTTCGGCGCGCAATTTTTCAATCTTCGTCGATGCTTTGGTCTTGCTTTGTGCGGTTCTGGTGTTTGCGATCAGCTCAATCGCGGCGATGGGTGGAGTGCCGGCGTGGCCGCTGGCGGCGGCGCTGCTGCTTACGACTGCGACAATCTTTGTGGCGGTTTATCAGGTGCTGTTTTCGGATTGGTTGTGCGGAGCGACACCGGGAAGACGACTGGCGGGATTGACGTCGAAGCCAGCGGGCCTTGAAGAGTACGCGCAGCGGTTCCGGTAAGCTTGGCGGGACGGTTTCGCATCCGCGCGCTGTGCCCTCCCTAAAGAGACTCGGTTCATTGCATTGCAGCTTCCCGGCACTGCCGTGCCGGGCATTCCTATGCCGCCGCTTCGCGGCTGGACCATTGGTGCGTGTCGCGTTTCGTTGTTTCCCTTGTGATACAGCCTCTGTGTTTCCGCGCTGATACAGCCTCGTCGCCCTAAGCCTTTGCGGCTTTCTGCTGTCCGCGGTACCAATCTACGGTGCGGCGAAGGCCTTCTTCAAAATTCACTTTGGGTTTGTAGCCGAGATGTTTCTCAGTGCAGGACAAATCTGCCAGCGAGTGCTTTACGTCTCCGGCGCGGGCTGGGGCGTAGTTCACTTCACCGTGGTAGCCGATGATTTCTTTCAACAACTGGAAAGTTTCATTGAGGTCAGCGCGCTGGCCGGTGGCGACGTTGAAAACCTGGCCTGCGGCCTGTGAGGCGGAAGCTTTTGCCGCCAGCAGGTTGGCTTCGACGGTGTTGTCGATGTAGGTGAAGTCGCGGCTCTGGGTGCCGTCACCGAAAATTGTGGGCTGCTCACCGGCGAGCATCTGGGTGATGAACTTGGCCAGCACGCCGGAGTAGGGAGAGGTTGGGTCCTGGCGGGGACCGAAAATGTTGAAGTAGCGCAGACAGATGGTTTCGAGTCCGTAGCAGCGATAGAACGAAGTCATGTAGTACTCGCTGGCCAACTTGGCGACGGCGTAGGGAGAAATGGGATTCGGAATCATGGCTTCGTGCTTGGGCAGGGTGGGTGTGTCGCCGTACGCGGAGGACGACGCGGCATAGACCACGCGCTTTACCTTGGCGTCTTTGGCGGCGACCAGCAGATGGACGGTACCGTCCACATTGGCGCGGTTGCTGCCGAGGGGATCGAGCACCGACTTGGGGACCGAAGGGATGGCGGCTTCGTGAAAAATGTAATCCACGCCGCGACAGGCGTGGTGAACGGCGTCGAGGTTGAGCAGGTCGGCTTCGCGGAGGTCAATCTGACCTAGGATTTCGGTGAGGTTTTCGCGTTTGCCGGTGGAGAAATTATCGATACCGCGGACTTCATCGCCCTGCGCTAAGACGGCGCGAGCGATGGACGAGCCGATGAAGCCGGCGATGCCGGTGATTAGATATTTGGCCATGATGAATCAATATTAGCGGAGTGGGTGTAGAGAAGGGGAGGCACAAAGGTAATTAGAGGGGCAGGCGGCGATTTCACGGATTGACGCGAACCTGGCGAAAACAGGCTAGTGCAAACCGGTAGTTACCGTCTCAGCGACTTCGCCCTTTCCTCATAAGACCTGGCTTCGGAATGTTCGCCCAATTTGCGACTTGCTGCCGCAAGCATTGAATACCGCAAATATGAGTCTGGTCCTGATGGGCCGGACTGGAGGCAGAGAATAAATTCTCGTTTGGCTCTTTGAAATTCCTTTTGTGTAAGGGGCGTGCTCAGTCCTTTGCTCAGCAATCTGTACATGCGACGGTTCGTGCTGGGGTGGAAGAAACTCGGGCACGAGGAGCGTTGGAAAGCGTACATCGTGAACTATGCCGATGACCTCGTCATATGCTGTCGAGTCGGGGCGCTCTGGCCGAGATGCGGACGATGATGTCGAAGCTGAAGCTGACGGTGAACGAGAACAAGACGCGGGTCTGCTATCTGCCGGAAGAGAAGTTTGACTTTCTGGGATACACGTTCGGGCGATGCTACTCGATGAGGAGGGGCCGAATCTATTTGGGCACGGTACCATCCAAGAAACGGGTACAGCGCATCTGTCGAGCTATCAGCGACGAAACCGGGCGAGACACCGTCTGGCAGGATTCGAAGGCAATCGTGGAAAAGCTCAATCGGATGTTGATCGGCTGGGCCAACTACTTCTGTCTGGGGCCAGTCAGCAAAGCCTACAGTGCGGTCCATATGCATGCCAGCACCAGGCCGCGTCGGTGGTTATGCGACAAACACAAAGAGCCGCGGCCGGCATACAAAGGCTTTCCGGAAGCGTCTCTTCTCTCTGTGTTTGGCTTGGTCCAGTTACCACACCGGACCGCGAGCCTTCCGGGCGCGCAAGCGTGATTCTTTTCCAAGAGCCGGATGCGGGAAATCTGCCAGTCCGGTTCGATGAGCGGGTTGTGTCAAGAAGACGAGAAATCGTCCTGCTGTACGAAAGATGAAGGTGGGCCCTTCGGAGTCGCTCTGTAGGGAGAGGCTTCAAACTGCCATAAGCTGCTTCAGCCAAAAGCTGCGGTGGT
>Ga0137378_10003289_pt1 | contig 13966 bp, 13 predicted proteins | sample SagtaG_21_FD_104813 | JGI IMG/M metagenome (GOLD analysis project Ga0137378, IMG submission 104813) | Vadose zone soil microbial communities from Sagehorn Ranch, Mendocino, California, USA - Sage2_L_60_16 metaG | ecosystem: Environmental > Terrestrial > Soil > Vadose zone | place: USA... | reverse complement strand
CCGACTTTGCCTGGGAGCGCTTTGCCACCGAAGAGCGCAAGGTGACCTGGGATGGCTACGTCTCCTACGATGGTGTCCTCTATGGGCTGCCAGGGACGTTGCAATTGGCAGGCAAACAGGTCCAGGTGCGTGAGCGCAAGGGAGTGGTCTCAGTCTGGTCGGCAGGCACGCGGGTGTTTGAGATCGCCAAGCGCCCTCGTTCCCAGGACAGCGTGCCCCATGCTCAGCAATGGAGTACCGTCGCACCCGTCTCGGCAGTTCGACAGGCACCGACTCCCTTGGGCCATTTGCAGCCTGCGCCTTCGGTGGAAAGCCGTCCCTTACAGGAGTACGATCAGTATTGTGGCGTCGAGACCTTGCAGGAGCTGCTCGCATGAAGAAAGGAGCGTACAAACAACTGAATTTGACCCACTTGGAGGCAGCCCTGTCACAGGTTCTGGAGGCAGCCCAGCGCGAGCAGTGGACCTATGAGACCTTCCTGGAACGGGCACTGGCTGCGGAACTGGAGGGGCGGGAACAGAAGGCCATCGCTCGACGGCGGAAGCGCGGCGCGCATTCCCGGCAAAAAGACGGTAGATGGGTTCGATTTCGCATTTCAACCAACCCTCTCTGAGCGGAGACTGCGGGAACTGGCGGATCTCTCATTCGTGCGGACCTGTACCAATGTGGTCTTCCTTGGCCCTCCCGGCACAGGGAAAACCCATCTCAGTTTGGCGTTGGCGGACCGGGCGCTCATCGCAGGCTATTCCGTGCTGTTTACCACCCTGGCTGAATTGGCGCAAGCGCTGGAGAGTGCTTCGCATCCTGGTCTCATGCGCCAGCGCCTCCGACGCTATATTGCTCCCAACCTGCTGGTCATCGACGAAGTCGGCTACACCAAGCTGTCGCAGGAGCAAGCTCACCACTTCTTCGAGCTGGTCACGGCGCGCTACGAGCACGGCTCGATCATTCTGACCTCCAATACGAGCTTTGCCCAATGGGGAAACCTGCTCGGAGATGAGGTCCTGGCAACGGCCTTACTGGACCGGCTCTTGCACCCGGCTTCGGTGATCCCCATCAATGGCCGCAGTTACCGGATGAAAGAGCGCCAGACTGAGCGGACGGGCCTCTCAGCCTCACCGGAAGTGGCTCTGGGAGCCACCGGCGGGAAGTCCACCGGCGTTGGGTAAACGGCGTTTGCTCGTCGGCGATAGGGTCACCTAATCCTGACGCAGTTTGGTCGGCGTTTGTTCGCCGACGCTCATGAATTGTTGTTCTTTGGAGTTCGTTTCACCAGGGCGGTCAATTCAAAACCGGCTCGTCATTACACCGGCCTTGACACTTCCCCAAGAAATAGTTTGTGGCGGAAGCAATTTCTCACCGTGGCCGTTTAACCCAGATGAGTTATTATGTAACTCAGGTTTTTATAAATGTACGTTGTTTTCTCAAAGACATATAGTAATACCAGATTCAGGAGCACCTTGTGATTTAAAAGAATGATAACAATATAATTAATTTATTTTTTTGCCATGTCAAATACCCTTTCAAAGGCGGGAAAAGTAATAGTATCTACAATACTAACCTTTCTTGCCTTATTTTCTCCTTACATTAGTAACTCTTCAGTTCTTGCTTCAATACCAGTTTCACATTCTGCCCATCCTACAACATATACTGCCGAGCAGTTAAAGCAAATTAGGCAAAATGCTATTGCTCATTATCATCCAATGCCAGTTCCGCAAGTAAAGAATGGTAAAGAAGTTCTAAATACTGATGGAGATTCAGGCACACCACCTTTAATTAACGTTGGAGGTAGTTCCGGTCAAATGATGAAGACTTCAAAGGTTTACTTGATATTTTGGAAACCATCAGGATATAGTATGGATTCAAATTACGAGTCAACCATTGAACAATACTTTAGTGATATTGCTAGTACAAGCGCCCCCTTATACAACATTGCAACTCAATATTATGACAATATTGGAGGACATTTCCAGAACAGTATAACCTACGGCGGAGCCGTTGAAGATACAAACTCTTTCCCATCTTGGGGATGTTATGATATAGCTACTGATGGTTGTTTGTCTGACAGCCAAATACATAATGAAATAGCAAATGTTGCATCTGCTCAGGGTTGGGAAGCAGATTTCGGTTCTAACTTTTTTCTTTATACACCTGCTAATATTGGAAGTTCATTCTCTGTGGGAAGTACAACATGGTATGCATATGCCGATGCATCGTTAACTCCACATGCGTATTGTTCTTACCATAATAGTTATTATGACTCTTCAACAAGTAATAACTTCATATATGCACAGATACCATACCCTGGTCAAAGTTATTTTTATATTCCCAGATGTGAAGGGTTATCTAATTGGCCTACCAACGATAGTTCTTATCAAAAAGCTTATAATGCAATAAATTTTAGTAGTCACGAGCATTTTGAAATGATCACTGACCCTGACCCAATGAGCATGTTAGGTACTGGACCGGTATGGGTAACAGATGATACTTCTCCATCTGAAATGGCAGATTTATGCGGTGGTTCATTCCCCTCTTCTTTGATTGATAGCGGTCAGGCGGATTTAGAAATAAGTGGACATTATTATATGGTTCAAGAAGAGTATAGTAACGCTATAAAGCCTAATGGTTCTCCTGAAGGTTGTGAAATGCAAAGTGCAGACACTAACGCCCAACTTTCTGGGACGATTTACGCTAGCAGCTTTTATGGCTCTACAAGCAACGTTAAAGCATATAATATGAACGATGGAACTTTAAGGTGGTATACTTCATCTTGTAACTGTACAGATGGCCAAACTCCGGTAGTAGATACTGTGTATGGAGATGTATATGTAATTGATAGTAGCTATAACATCCATCAGATCTTAGCTACGTCAGGTACTAAGTCGAGCACTACTTTTACAGGTAATGATGACGTATCGAGTTTTCTATCAATGGCTCCACAAGTTTCGTCTGCTGGAAACTTCTTCGCAGCAGGGAGATGGGGGAGCATATATAGCTTTGCGCCAAACGGAACTAATAACTGGAATACGTACCTAGCAAGCGGCAATATTGTCCAACCTCCTATATATAATAGCGGTTATGTATATGCACAGACTGCTAATGGGGATTTATATAAACTTGATGACTCCTCAAGTGGGAGCGCAACCCTGTTATGGCAAGCACCGTCAGGTTACACATATAATAACCCACTTACATATAGCGACGGCAAGCTTTACTTTGAGATAGTGAACTCATCAGCTACGACATACTATTACGAGTCAGTAGATGCAACAACTGGGAGTAGTTGGGACTTTGCTGCATCGGGTTCCGGTTGGGTTAACGATAACGAAGTACCTTTAACAGTAGTTAATAATCACCTTTTCGAAGAGGCTAATGGATACTTCGGAGGAATAAATATAGATCCTTCTTCTGCTAATTACCAAACAATGGATATAGTCGAACATTTAGTAAACCATGTAGACAGTACCTCGATAATTTACTCTACTGCACAAATTCTTACTGATGGAAGCCATCTTTATCTTACTGGCTCGAATTCTTCGTCATCGACTTATATTTTCAAATATGATACTTCAGGAAACTATATAACTGAAAAAGCTGGAGGATCAGGTAATATTCATCCTATTCTCCAGGATGATCTCATATTCGATGGAGGAGGAGAAGCAGTAAACACCAGTGACTTGACACAACGGTATTCAGCAGGATGGACTGGAAATATAAACATAGGCACAGCAGGGTATTAAGGTCAAAGTTTGAACATTCTTAGGACGAGGGGAATTATCCCCTCGTTTCATATTGGAACGCAAAAGAGAACCGATGTTACAGGAAGGCCAAAATGAACAGCTTGAAGCTTATAAAAAAGCATTAATAGAAGTGGAAAACCCAGGTAATAACTGTTAATGAAAGGGCTATAACTGCTGAACACGAAACCAGCATTGGAACTAATGCCTTAGAGCTACTTCTAATTTTATCATTGTATAAACAAAGAAAAAGAGCTAAAGCAATAGGAATATAATATCTTCCTTGAACCCCATCAATGCTGCTACTTCCAATTCGAGACCAGGAAAGGTATAAGGAAAGAGAAATAACATAAAGGCATATAAGCCAAATACAGAAACTTAAAAGTCTGTCCTTGAATGAGATAACAACTTTTGAAGACTTCTCTACTAAAGAAACGAGAAACATAATCATAGCAAGGATAATAGTTAAAAGAATATGAAATATCATGAATGCTCCGGTAAACTGTTCAAAATAGGTATCAGCATGTGAAGCATAGTCCTGTACGATTAATGAAGTAACATCCAAAGTATGCTTCTCGAAGAACTTTAGCTGCTCATGGTAATCAACAAAAACATATGGTCTTGCTGGGGTATAAATTGGAGCAGAAACTATACTCCAAATCATAAATCCAACTAATGAAATGCTGATTACGGAGGCTATAAACAGCAGATACTTTTTCACATTTCCCATTTTGGAAACAGGAATTAGCAAAAGTAACGGGAGTAAGAATATATAAACAGGCTTTGTCAAAGCTAATAAACTTCCCGTTAAGGCTAATATGATAAAATCCTTTCTCGTAATTTTTGGTTTGATGCTTGACTTGCAAAACAAAATATAAGCGACAAAGAAAAAGGATAAGGCAATTGTTAAACTATCGGCAGAAAAAGAAGCAACCTGATCCAGCGTCATTGGCATCAATGCAAGGGTTGTCATAACCCATTTGAAAATCGGAGTAACTTTTATTGCAGAGTAAATAACCAAAGCTGAGACTATCATGGTTACGAGCTTAGGAGCATAAAAAATTATGATTGGCCGAGCTTCAAATATCCGTAAAAAGAGTGTGGTTATTGAACCGACAAGGTAAGGTATAGGGCTATAAAGGGCCGTATTTTGAAAGGGAGTAAAGACTTTTTTGTTAGGGTTAAGCGGAATTGAATAAATGTATCTTAACGTACTCAGAGACATCTTTACATTGGTATTAGCATAATACTGATCTAGAAAAAACGGCTCAGTAAACTTAGTAAGACTTTCTGGAAGATAATCACCTGCCTTGTTGTGCTTAACAATGCTAATAAAGTGGAACTCTGATAGTTCATACATTCGAAAAAACTGTGTTTTCTCATCTGCTACTTGGAATGGTGGATGGATGAGTATGAACAAAAAACCGAATAACAGTGCTAGCCATAAAAAGGTGCGTTCTGGCGATAGTCTTTCAAAAAAACTCAGCAGCAGCTTTTTAATATAGCTCAGGCTATTTAGACTCGTGGTATTCATCTTCTGTATTCACAGCCCAAATATTACTTTTTGTTTTAATGCCAGCTAAGATATTATCAACTGCAATCATGCCTGTTAGCATTGAATGGTCGGCGTTATTGTAGCGATGCATTCCATTTCTTCCGATAAGAAAAAGGTTAGTTAGTTCATCTGTAAAATTTCGAATAGTATCAAACTGTTCATAAGCCTCATCGTATACAGGGTATGTTTTTTCCATTCGGATAATTGTACTGTCTAGTATGTCTTCCTTGTCAATTATTCCTATTGATGATAGCTCCTCTTGAGCAAATTTGATAAAGTCCTCATCTTCTTTGTCCCACAGCTCATCTCCAACATTGCAAAAGTATTCTAACCCCAACCACACCGTATTAAGATCGTTTACCATAAAAGGACTCCAATTATTAAAAATTTGAAGTCTTCCTAGTCTTACACTTCTTTCCTGAATATATATCCAGTTATCCTCAATTGGGCGGGAGTCAGCAACTTTTAACCTTTTAACTAATAACCCGACTGTTACAAAGTCACGGTAATTTAACCGTTTTGCAATATCTCTTACCTTTTTTCTTGGAAACTCCCCCATTGCAGCAATGAGATCCTTTACTGGCATCGTGGAGATAAAGTAATCTCCTCTAAAAGTGTTAGTCTCACCAGTTTCTACATTTCTGGCTATCACGGAAAGTATAGCTCCTTCTTTTGCCTGTACTCCTATAACCTGCATATGCAGGTAGAGCTTACCTCCTTGTGAAGTAACTCTTTTTGCTACTTCTTCCCATAATTGCCCTGGGCCGAATTTAGGATAAAGGAACTTTTCAATTAGGCTTGTTTCGGTACCCTTTTGCCCTATATCGCTTGGTTTAACTAAAAACCTACTTTTAACCGCATGGAGAAATACTTTTGAGACAGAAAGTCCTTTAACCCTTTGTGCTCCCCACTCCTTTTTTAACTTATTGACAGGGACACCCCATACTTTTTCGGTATAGTGTTTAAAGAAAGTATTGTAAAGCTCTTTGCCAAACCTATTGATATAAAAATCCTCTAAAGACTCTTCAGGCTTGATTGGAAAAGCTCTTATATAAAAATAACTACTAAGTATTCTTAGAATGCGAACTAGCCCAAGACTCTTCAATGTACTTAATGAAAGAGTGACAGGGTAATCAAAAAATTGGTTTAGATAGTAAATCCTCGATAACCTATTTCGTATGAGCATGACGTTATCATCTTTTATGTTATCGGTTTTAGCCCCACTACTTCTTATGGTTGTTTGTTGTTTGTGATATGTTAAGGTGACTTCATCCTCTTCTAAGCCCAGATTTTGAATTGGGAAGATTTCTTGCCACCAGTTCATTACCCTCTCGGACTTTGAAAAAAACCTGTGTCCTCCTAAATCAATTCGGTTTCCTTTATAGTATTTTGTCTTCGAAATTCCTCCAATATCTCCACTCATTTCCAAAATAACAGGCTTGATCTTGCTCCTTTTCACTAACTCATATGCTGTTGTTAATCCTCCTGGGCCTGCGCCAATAATTATTGCCTGTTTTGCCATTGAGCCTGTTAAGTTATTACTAATTAAACCAAAGATCATGAATTGAAAGCAATTAGTTATATATAAGGGGAAAACTAAAATCGTTTATAATTATAAGTAAGTACCATACCCTCAAATCTTGGCGCACCTGTGCACCGAGCGCAATGTTATCTCTTATTTCTATCTTCCCATCTTCTAAAGACCCAAATACCATAACCAAACCCGTCTTTAAATTCCAACCGCATTAGTTCCCCATTCCCACCGCAACTTTTACCGACCTCCAACTATAAGACCAGCTTTCTCCACTTCCCTACTCTTTTTCCAACCTTTATCTACCAGATCGCCGCCTTACATCCCAAACCTCGATAAGTCCCAACTTTCCAACACATTTAGAACCTGCCCACCGGCACAACCGCTACTTACCTCAACCTGAGTCCCCAAATGTCTTTAAACATATCAGCAGTTTCACCAAACAAGGCCGAGAACCGCGCCAGCAGGCCGCCGGAGGCGGGGTCTTGCGTGGCGGGTCGGACTTTGGGATAAGGCTGGTCTTGGTATGGGGTTGGGTATCGAGGTCGGTTCTGGTAGCGGGTTGGTATTAGGATTTTCGGTTGGAGCTGGGGAAGGTCGGGGTTTGTGTGGAAAGGAGAGGTTTCGGTTGGTGCACAGGTGCATACCTATTGGACAAGTCGGGGTGTTTCCCTATACTTCCTCATGAATACTCTGCGGACAAACCTTGCTGGTACCTTTATTCCAAGCATAAATTTGATATAATCGGCCTCATAATGTCTGGCTAATGAAGAACACTCAAATAGATAACGGTCTTTGCTCCTGCATTGGAAATAAAACATGCGCCAACTGCCTTTTTTACCTCAAGCATAATACACCTGATAAGAGAAAAGCATTGTGTGAAAAGGTTGCTGAATATCTTGTCTCGAAACCGACTTATCAGTACGCTGTTTCAAAAGCTCTCGAAACGGTATTTCCCAACAAAATTATTTATGAGGATGAGAAAGACATCTGCTGGATGATATTTGAAGCTGTTCTCTTTGAGGATGTCCGTATTGGAATAACTCACTTCTCGTACTTCGTTGAACATGCTCCGCTTTCTTCAGGATACAAACGACTCTATGAAGTGTGGAATATCCGTAACCTCTTTGGGTTCTTTATCGTAAAAAAGATCGTACCTGAGAAAGAAGTACACCTGACTGATCTAATAGGTAAAGCACACTTCAAAGTGTATGAGAAGCAGGGAACTTCTACTCTCAAAAAAGGCGCTGTAATCATCGTGCGCATTGTCCCGTTTTTAGACGGCTGGATGTTTTATTCGGAAACAATAGTTTCGCATTCGGGGGTTACACAGGAATGGATGAAAAACTCCTATGGAGTCAAAGTTTCACAGCTTATGTTCGCACAGAAGTATCGTAAAAAACACAATAGGCAATGGATTGGATAAGTTGATACCATCTTAGCGCCCGAAATTTCTCAATTGCTAAAAGTAAGATAAGCCCATCATTATCGAATAAATCATATCCAACTGCGGCTGGTGACAGCTACGCTGTTACTTGGCCTACTCTTCCCTTTTCTGCTCCTCCTGCCAGTGGCGAATATCGTTTGTATCAACAGTGGTAATGGTGTTTTCAAATGGCTTGTCCGTTTCCAGAATCACAACCCAGACATAATTAGACTCATCTGTATAAAAGCCAGGTTGTATTTCCTTTATCCTCCTTTCCGGGTAGCGGGAGAGAGCAATAGCTTCGATTGCCAACTGTTCCTCATACTCCTTACTTTTTCCTGATTGTGGTTCTCTGTCCATATTCATAATGATAGATCATAAAAGCACTGCATGACCAAGATCGACCAACGTTTGTTGCTCATCAAGATTTACTGCGCTGCGCGAGCCTGCAAAATCCTACTTTACTAAAAAGCCCAATCTTATAGCCGCTTACGCGGAAAGTTGGGTTAATGGACATGAGTGCTTATTGTTCCCTTAATTGCCGCTTCGCGGAAAGTCTTCTTCCCTCTATATAAATGACCTTGACCAGATTATGACGAGTCACAGTTATCTTCTCACCGCTTACGAGTTCAGCTTCATAGGTGTGCCTGAAAAGAATAGCTTCGATCAGTGTCCCCTTGAGAAGCTTCAAGGCTTTTAAGTCCTGTTTCGGCTTATTAATTGCCCATACCTCATGATAGACAGGCTTACCTATGGGATTATCTTCAATGAGAAAGAACGCCAATGGACTTCTTTGGTTTTTCGAGTCAATTAATCTGGGAGCAGCATCAACAGTTCCACGTATTTGAACTTTAACCCCTTCAGGAGTACCCTCGATACCAATGGTGGATTGAGTGAATTCCCTTCCGCCAATCCGTTGAACTCTGCTGGTTACTTGCATAGGCGCAGGAGGAGGCGAATACAAAAAAGCAATTTCACCCATTCGATTTATATTTATGCTGCAATGCGGCTTTTGACCTTGCAAAGCGCAATCAATAAGTACCCCGCCTGCCTGCATTGGTTGAACATTGGAAACATCAGCCAGAACTAACCAGTTTCTTCCTGTATGAATTCTAACTATTGGAGGAGCCTCTAAAGTGCCTAAATATAGCTCAACTCTTGTTGGGCCAAATTGATAAGCTTCCCCTGCTCCATACTTTTCATGAGGCTCAAGAGCTTGAGGAGATAAGGCCGTCTTTAAAGTTGTTGTATCTAGTGGAAAATGTGTTTCCATAAGGAAATTCGTTAACCCATTATATCAAAATCTTCCCGTATCTCTCCCCTACTCAACTAATCCAACTTTCTTAAGTATAATTAGAATATTAGAACATGCTATCTATGGGAAGAGCAGGTTATATGGACAATTCGGCAGAAGTGCCCAGAATTCCAGAGGCACTACCTGTAAACTTTAATGGAATACCGCCAGAACTTCAAAGATATCCTTTTGTCTTATGGAAGTATGTAATCATAGATGGAGATGTGAAAAAGCCTCCATTTGACCCCAAGACAGGAAGACATGCAAGCGTTGCAGATCAAAGCACTTGGGGAAGTTTTGAAGATGCCCAAGAAGCTTACCTTAACAGAAAGTGGGGAAAAATGCATGGGGTTGGAATTGTGCTTAATGGTGGACTTGTCGGGATTGATATTGATGATTGTATCCATCAAGGGAGCATTAACCCTCAAGCTCTGCATTTAATCAGTATGGCCGATACATTCACCGAATTTTCTCCAACAATCCCTGAAGGGGAAATAACTCCAAGCGGAGTTCACTTGTGGCTTAAAGGGAAAATGCCAGGATTATTTTGTAGAAATGACCATCTTAAAGTTGAGATGTATGAAAGACGCAGATATATGACAGTTACAGGGCATCTCCTACATGGAAGTAGAGGATATTTACAAGAAGATCAAGACAGGCTTGCCGCTATATATAATGAGGTTTTCGCCTACTCTGAGCCAATAAGAGACACAGGTGGTGGTGTAGGGGGATCGCAGTACTTTACATACATGTCACATCAAAAAGCGCTCGATAGAGCTTATAGAGCCAACTATGCCGACAAGTTCAAAAGATTGTATGAAGGCGATACTTCTCTTTGGGAAGATGAAAAGCCCAGATATGCAAGTCAGTCAAACGCAGATTTTGCTTTAGTCCTCTATCTTTTGCGAGTAACAAATAACGATTTGGGCCAGGTTGACATGCTTTTTAGAAAAAGCGGACTTATGCGCCCGAAATGGGACAGGAAAGTAAATAGGAATGAGACTTACGGGCAGCGCACGCTCAGAAGAGCTTTAGAAGAGAGGAAGAAAAGCCAAAATCAAAGAGGCTGGAATAACTAAATCTGACAATCGAATATCAGCATACCCCCCCCACCTGTGTCTCTTTTTTGACATAGGATTAATGTCCTTTATACGCTATCCATCAAAATCATATATATTTCACTATGATTAATCATTTTAGTACCAAATTCCCTTGAAATATAGCAAATCATAGGTTATATTTTTAGCAGGAGAAGGTTTTCTACACAGAAAGGGAGGGTTCATGACCACACGAACTCGTACAGTCCCCTCTATACTTACTTCCCAAAACGAAACATTTGCCCACCACTACAACCTGGGCGTTTGGTGGAGCATGAACGGGAGGGAAGGAACAGGCATCATTGAAGACGGTTATTTTGTAGAGAATTTCAAGACCTGCGTAAGACATGGATTATTTGACGGCCAGCATGAGGATATCTTGTTTGGCTCCATCGGCTTTTATTTAGGCATGATACACGGAGGTTTACTCAATGCCGACTTTAACATCAAAGATGATGTAAACACCCTTGTATCGTTTGAGCACCTCGAATTTACAAGAGGCTACCAGATTGGAAGAGATTGGGTACTTAACGAGGCGTACCCAGAGGAGCGAGTTGTAACTGATGTTGACTTTATCCGAAGGCTGAAAGAGTTTGTTGCTGATACGATGCACTCTTACGTTTTCAGCGAAGGGCCGGACGATCTACTTTACTGGTACATCGGATGCAAACTTGGAGAACTGAGCACATTCATTTTTCCACAGCTTTAAACAAAAACGGAGGAAATTCATGCAAACTCGCTTTAAATATGGCTTTTATGCTGTTTTCATAAACGCTTCTATGCGTTATATCATATTAGTAGGGGATATATTTATGCATCCTCCTTGACGCTTGAAAAGTGAGGCTTTTGTATGTCGGATGATAAGAAACTGCCAGTTACCTATACGGTTGGAGAAGTAGCCAAAATACTTCACAGAACACCCCAAACAATCCGAAGGCTTATTAAAGAAAATAAGCTGCCAGCAGTTAGGGTTGGAGGCGGGTATTTGATAACAGATGAAACACTGCAAAAGCTTCTCAGGGGAGAAATTGATATAAAGGATTAGGATTTCATTCCCTCACCTCTTTTATCCTCACGCTTAAAGTAATGCTCTAATGTTGTATTCTTTAGTTAGAACTGATGTTTGGAACTTGCGTTTAAGGAGTTAAAAAGATGCCAGCAAGAAATTACGTACAGGTACAAGAAGAGCACTATTCACCTTTTACCTTGCCAAAGCTTCCATTAGCATTCATTCTTGTCATTTATGCCAGACAATCAGCAAAAGACGCTCCAATTAAGAATAAAGAGTCCTACGACATGCAAACTGTAGAACTTGTAACATACGGACGTGATTTAGGTTGGACTGAGGATGATAAAATTCTCGTTAAAATTGAGAATAAGCGGGTAAACGGAAAATGGAGAGCTGCATCAGGAACCCTTAGAATAGATCAACGTGAAGGACTTCAATCCGTTGTATGGCTCATTGAGTCAGATCAATGTAAAGCAGTTTTAGTATGGGCAGTTGACAGGCTTTTTAGGGATGAAGATATGGTTGAGCCTGCCGTTTTCGTCCAGATTTGCAAGAAACACCATTGCATAGTTCTAACCCATGATGATTTTTTCGATTTTAGTAACCCTAAAAGAGATGATAGAAGACGCTTTTTAGAGCTAGCGCAGCAGGCAGCAGATTATGTTACGAAACACGTAAAAGGGAGAATGATACCAGCCAAATATAAAGTAGCAAGACGCGGAGAATATGACGGTCGATCAATTCCAATAGGATTTATCCTGCATGAAGGCGAGAAAAGGCCAGGCGAGTATACGCCTCAATCCGAAGTTTTAAGGGAGCGTATTTTCACGCGTTTTAGAGAGCTTAATGCTCAGTTTAATCTTTTGTGGAGAGAAATAGCCCCCGTCCGAGACTTATTCCCACCATTTCCAAAAAACGCAGTCGGAGTAAAAGGGTATATGAAAGAAGGCCCGTTTGGTCTTTCAAGGTCAGGACTTGAAGAAGTTCTTACCAATGTTGCTTATGATAGGTTCTGGTATTTTAAGGAAAAAGGGAAATCTGCAATCCTAATACCTGATGTTTACCCTAGAATTATTGACCACGATGATTTTATGTTCGCATTTAATAACCTGAGTAAAACCACTCTAACAGGTGAGGCAAACGAACAAAGAAAAATGCTCCATCAGACAAGATTTACAAGAGTAGGAACTAAGCCTGTAATTGCACTTCTTGACGGAATAGTTACGTCTCCATACCCAGGATACCATGTGTATGTTTACCAAAGAGCATTGAACACAAGCGGAGCAGGTTATGTCATAAGAGGGCCGATTTCCTCAACAATTGATTATGATATAGCTGCAATTAATGTAAGTGCATTAGATAATATTTTTGAGAAACGGCTTGAATACAGACTTCGCATGTTTCAAGCTACGGAATTAGTTAGAGCTAAAGCCGAGCCAGGAAAAAACCAGGAAGAAATCATCTTGAGCTATCTTAAACAATTTCAAGAGTCAATTAAACAGTCAAATGCAGGAGTAGCTACACAGCTTGAAGAATATATTCAAGAAGCTGCAAGCCTCGATAAGACGCTTCATTATGGTGCAGCAGCTTTAGATGGGCCGACAATTTTAGCTTATTCAACCAGACTCGCTAAGTTAAACACAACAATCGCCACACTCACCAAAAAAGACGATCAGGCAGGCAAAACAGAAGAAGCTCTTAAGAAAAATGCAAAGCTTCTAGCTGATGCCTCAATTGGTTACAACTCGTTAACTCCCGATAGGAAACACAACCTTGTTTTACTCATGACGAGTAAAATAGAGCTTGTTGCACTTTCTAAACGTTGGCTTCAACTTACAGTTGAGTATTCACCGTTTTTGAGCCTGACAGTTAAAGATATTGCCTTTATCTGGCGAAGTCATGCAACTAATGGAGACTGGACAGAGGAAGAAAAAGCACTTCTTAGAAGGATTTATTCACAAGACAGAGAGACTATATTAAAAACATTTCCTGATAGAGGTTGGCTTGCTATCAGGAGAATGGCTGTTTCACTCGGATTAACACGGCCATACCAGTTTAATAACTCTTCATTACAGGACGATCATCTTTCATACAACGACCTCAAATTCATGCAGGAAAATGATCTTGAAATAAGTGAGAACGAGCCTCTTAAGAGCGTTTGGTGGAAGAAAGTAACATACGAGAAAAATGATATATGTCGAAGAAGGTGAAGAGGAAGCCGACACCGATGATGCCGATAAACAGGTAAGAGAGTGACCAGATGGGAATACGATCCAGGCGAGCAATTACGGCTGCGCCTGTGCTGCGCGTGCCTGCT
>Ga0137378_10003285_pt1 | contig 13975 bp, 15 predicted proteins | sample SagtaG_21_FD_104813 | JGI IMG/M metagenome (GOLD analysis project Ga0137378, IMG submission 104813) | Vadose zone soil microbial communities from Sagehorn Ranch, Mendocino, California, USA - Sage2_L_60_16 metaG | ecosystem: Environmental > Terrestrial > Soil > Vadose zone | place: USA... | reverse complement strand
TGGCAGGTGCGCGAGAATGCCGACGCGGCAATCGAGGCCGGAGAAGTGGAGCCGCTGATCATCGTGGGCATCTACAACACCGGCGACCGGCGCCTGGCCGAGTACACGCATGAGCGCGACTGGCAGCGCGGCGGCGGCGAGGCAGCAAAGTACGGCTTGCTCTTGACCGAAGAACTGCTGCCGTGGATCGCGAGCCGCTATCGCGTGCGCACCGATCGACATTCGACCGGCCTTGGCGGCTCGTCGCTCGGCGGACTCGCGGTGCTCTATCTTGGCCTGCGTCATGCGCGGCACTTCGGAAAGCTGGCGGTGATGTCGCCCAGCGTGTGGTGGAATCACAAGAGCATCCTCGGCTATATCAACGAGCAGGCCCCGCAGGTTTGGGAGCGGCCGCGGCTGTGGCTCGACGTGGGTGACCACGAAGGCAAACGCACGCTCCAGGACACCGAGCACCTGGCGCGCCGCCTCAAGGCAAACGGATGGGTCGAGGGCGAGAACCTGCACTTCGAACGCGTGCACGGCGGAACGCATGACGAAGCAAGCTGGGCACAGCGCGTGCGGCCCATGCTCAAGTTCCTGTTTCCGGCGGAGTAGCACGGCTGCGATTCAAAACTCCGCAACAAATTTGCTCTTGCCGGAACCGCGCCGGACGCGGATGATGAGCTCATGAGCAGCTCAGCAGGACTCGCGCATTTCCCCATCGTGGCCTTTATCAACATTCGTGACCCCGAGCGGGCGAAGCCGTTCTATCGCGACGTGCTGGGACTCCCGCTGATGGGCGAGGAACTACCCTACTCGCTGATCTTCAATGCCAACGGCACCATGCTGCGCCTGGCCATCGACCCGAAGTCCGAGCCGATTCGCGGCACCATACTGGGCTGGCGCGTGACCAAGATCGAAGACACTGTGCAGCAGTTGATGCAGGCCGGCGTGGTCTTCGAACGCTGGGACTTCATTCCGCAAGATGAGATGGGAATATGGACGACGCCCACAGGCGCAAAAGTGGCGTGGTTCAAGGACCCTGATGGCAACCTCCTGAGCGTATCGCAGATGCCGGAGTAGCGGTTCACCGATTTGTAATTTCCTCTCGCGGCAATCCAAGATAATCTCGAAGCAGGAAACACTCGTGACCCAGCCACAGACCGAACTCCTGTTTACCGAGCAAGAGACAATCGCCCCCACTTTGGTGCTGCGCAGCCTGCGCAAGGCCTTTGGCGATGTGGTCGCCGTCGACGGCATCGATCTCGAAGTAGCGCGCGGCGAGTGCTTCGGACTGCTCGGTCCGAACGGCGCCGGCAAGACCACCACCATCGAAATCTGCGAGGGACTCACCACGCCCGACGCCGGCACAGTTCAATTGCTGGGCTTCGAATGGAAGCGCCACGCCACCGAACTGCGCCAGCGCATCGGCGTTCAGTTGCAGGAGACGCAGTTCCCTGACAAGCTCACCGTGGAGGAGACGCTGCGGCTGTTTCGTAGCTTCTTTCATCGCGGCCTCTCGGCCGATGAGGCGATTCGCATTGCGCAGCTTGAGGAAAAGCGCAAGTCGCGAGTAGGCACGCTCTCTGGTGGACAGAAGCAGCGGCTGGCCATGGCTTGCGCACTGGTGGGCGATCCTGAATTGCTCTTCCTCGATGAGCCAACGACGGGCCTCGATCCGCAGGCGCGCCGCCATCTATGGGACCTTGTCGATGAGCTAAAGAAATCCGGCCGCACCGTGATTCTCACCACGCACTATATGGATGAGGCCGAGCGCCTCTGCGATCGCGTGGCCATAATGGACCACGGCCACATCATCGCACTGGGCACTCCGCAGCAGTTGATTGCCACGGTGGGCGGCGACCACATCGTGGAGTTGGCAGTCGCGGGAGAAGCCGATCACGCATTCGACGCCAAGCTGCTGACCGCGATTCCCGGAGTCCAGTCGCACCGCGTGGATGCAAGCGTTCATCAGCTCTCTGTCACCGATCTGCACACCACAGTGCCGCGCATCTTTGCGGCCATCGACGCGCTCGGTCTGGATCTCACGGAGTTCCGCACGCATTCGGCGACGCTCGAAGATGTCTTCGTCGCGCTCACAGGGAGGAATCTCCGCGATGAGTAGGTTGCTCGATTCGATTCAAGACACGATTCAAGCCAGTTCTCTGTTTCAACTCACCGCCGCGCGCTTTCGCCTGTTCGCGCGCGAGCCCGAGGCGGTGTTCTGGGTATTCATCTTCCCCATCATTCTCGCAGTCGGCCTGGGAATCGCCTTTCGCAACCGCCCCCCGGACGTGTTGCCCGTCGCAGCCACCACGCAGCAGCTCACGCAGGCACTCGCCGCCGAAAAGGGTCTGAAAGCCACCATGATGGACGAGGCCGCGGGCACGCATGCGCTAACTACAGGTGCGATTCAGCTGCTGGCAATCCAGACTCCGCAGGGCGTGACTTACAAGTACGACGATACCAACCCCGATGCGCGGGCCGCGCGCCTGCTTGTGGATCGCGCGATTCAAGACACTGCGGGTCGGCACGATCCCGTTACCGCGCAGAACCGGCTCATTCACGAAACCGGCGCGCGCTATATCGACTTCGTCATACCCGGCCTGCTCGGAATGAACTTGATGGGCTCGGCCATCTGGAGCCTCGGCTTCTCCATTGTGGAGGCGCGCCAGAAAAAGCTGCTGAAGCGGATGGTCGCGTCGCCCATGCCGCGCTGGCAGTACCTCGCATCGTTTCTCCTCTCGCGCCTGCTCATGCTGGTCATCGAGCTCATTGTCTTTCTCGGCTTTGCCCGCCTCGCATTCGGCGTGCCCTTTCGCGGATCGCTTTGGGAGCTCGCGTTCCTCTGCCTCGTCACTTCGCTCGCGTTCTCCGCGCTGGGGCTGCTGATTGCCTCCCGCGCAAAAACCATGGAAGCCGCCTCGGGCCTGATGAACCTGGTGATGATGCCCATGTGGATCCTCTCCGGCGTCTTCTTCTCCGCCACGCGCTTCCCCAATATCATCCAGCCTATCGTGCGCGCACTGCCGCTCACAGCTGCCATTGATGCCCTGCGCGGCAACATGCTGCAGGGAATGAGCCTGCCCCAGCTCGCGGTTCCCGTCATGACGCTGTTGGCATGGCTTGTAATTCCGTTCTTCGTGGCCCTGCGCATCTTCCGCTGGCGATAGGGTTTCCCGATTAGACCCACTGAAAGCGACTGCTTCTCACCGCATCGACATTAAGTGGCCTTCCGGCGCAGGAATCGCTGAAAGCCAAAGGTAACTGCAATGAGCAATAAGGCAGTCGTCAGGTAGCCGCTGACAAGCAATACGATAATGTCGACTTGCCGACAGCCCATCACGACATTGAGTTGGTGACAGCCAACAACACGCTCGATCCAGCCAAGAGTGAACAACCCGGCTGCGTGAAGAATCACCCATTGGAGTCCGATGAACTGGATATACCATGCTGTCCCGGGCGGATAGCCCACATCGATGGGAGGGGCTAGGAGAAGGTAATTTACTGCTTCGATCGCTAAAGCCGCGAGGAGTGCAATTCCGATCTTTTTCAGACGCAGCGACTTCATGCGGCAAACGTATCACAACGCTCGAAAATGATCCGCAAATCCGAGGCGGTCCGTGGACGACCTTGCAGCCAACTCACCCTCATCGTGAATTCTTCTGGATTCGCGCGAAGACGAAGAGCGCCCACCGCGCCCGCACGGCCCATATCGCGCCTTTGCTATCATCCTTGCCATCCAGAAGTAGCCGTTCAAAGGAGAGCCTCTTGCATACTTCGATCCGCAAATCCCTATCCAGCCTTGGAATCCTGATCCTGGCCGGCGTGGGGGCCGCTGCCGTTGCGCAGAGCCCGCACAAGCTGCCGGAAATTAAATTCGAAGAGTACACGCTGCCCAACGGGCTCACGGTCATCACGCACGAGGACCATCGCCTGCCTCTCGTTGCCGTCGACCTGTGGTACCACGTGGGGCCGCTGAATGAGCGGCCGGGCCGAACGGGATTCGCGCACCTCTTTGAGCACATGATGTTCGAGGGCTCGGAGCACGTGGGCGAGAAGGCCCACATCAAATATGTGCAGTCCGCCGGCGCGACGGATGTGAACGGCACCACGGATTTCGATCGCACCAATTACTTCGAGACCATGCCCAGCAATCAGCTTGAACTCGCGCTGTGGCTGGAGAGCGATCGCATGGGGTTCCTGATGGAGGGCCTTGATCGCGTCAAGCTTACCAATCAGCGCGACGTAGTGCGCAACGAACGCCGCCAGGGCGAAGGTCGCCCCTACGATGTCGCCGAAGAGCGCGTCTACCACCTGCTATTCCCCCAGGGGCATCCTTATTATGGCTCCGTCATAGGCAGCCACGCCGACATCGAGTCAGCCCGCATCGCTGACATCCGCGATTTCCACCAGCAGTTCTACACGCCCAACAACGCGTCCATCGCCGTCGCCGGCGACTTCGATCCGCAGCAACTGAAGGCGCTGCTCACCAAGTACTTCGGCCCCATCCCCGCGGGCCCAAAAGTCGAGGCGGTTAAAGTTGACACCCCGCCCATCACCTCGCAGAAGCGCGACACCATCACCGACACCGTACAGTTGCCGCAGGTCACCATCGCGTGGCTCACGCCGCCGGCCTACACGCCCGACGCGTACACCGTGGACGCAGCCATCTTTGCGCTCGGCGGCGCCAAGGCCAGTCGGCTCGACCAGGCGCTGGTCTACAAGTCGCAGACCGCGCAGAGTGTCACCTGCGAAAGCGGATCGTACAAGCTCACCGGCATGACATCGTGCGCCATCACCGCCAAACCCGGCATCAAGCTTGAAGATCTCGAAGCCACCTTCTGGAAGGAACTCGACAAGCTGCAGCAGGAAGGCCCGACAGCGGAGGAGGTCGAAGCGGCCAAGGCTCTCAGTCTCACCCGAAAGATCAGCGGCCTGCAGCGCCTCGGCGGCTTCGGCGGCGTCGCCGACACGCTCGACCAATACAACCAGTACACCGGCGATCCCGGGTTCCTCCCCAAGGACCTCGCCATGGAAGAGGCCGTGAGCATCGCCAATACCAAGGCCGCAGCCGTGAAGTATCTCTCCAAAAATTCGGCCGTCGTGGTCTACTGCGTGCCCGGCAAGAAGGTCCTCGAGGACGTGCCGCGCAGCCCCGACAACACCGACGCCGATGTGAAGATCACCAACCCCTACACACCAGAGTTTGAGAAGGCTCAGGACTGGCGCAAGGACAAGCTCGCCGCAGGTCCTGCACCCGCCATCCATCTCCCCGTACCCACCGAGTTCAGCCTCGACAACGGCCTCAAAGTTTTGCTCGTCGAAGAGCATGCGCTTCCGGTGCTGACGGCCGAACTCGTTTCCCGCGCCGGCAGCGAAAACAGCCAGCCGGGCAAGGGCGGCCTCGCCACCCTCACCTCCGAAATCATGAGCGACGGCACACAGTCCCGCAGCCTTGAAAAGCTCGCCCAGGACCAGGAACGCATCGGTGCCCGCCTGGGCTCGAATGCCGGCATGGACTCCGGCTCCGTCTCGCTCAACGTACTCACCTCGCATGCCTCCGACGGCCTCGAGCTATTGGCCGACGTGGCCCAGCATCCCGCCTTCCGCTCCGACGACGTGGAACGCCGCCGCAAGCAGCGCCTCGTTCGCCTCGCGCAGGAGACCGACAGCGTGCAGAGCATGGCGCTGCGCGTTGGCCCCAAGCTCGTCTTCGGCGACCAGCCCTACGGCATGTCTTCCAGCGGAACCGTGGAGAGCATCAAAGCGCTCACCCCCGCTGACATCTCCAGCTTCTATGCAGACCACTACGGGCCCAACGACTCCGTGCTCGTCATGGCGGGCGACGTAACCCGAGCCGACGCCGAGAAGCTCGCAAAACAGTACTTCGGCAAGTGGAGCAGCCACACCGCAGACGCAGCTTCGATCCCGGCCGCGCCCGCCCCGCCGTCCACGCACGTAGTCATCGTCGACAAGCCCGGCGCGCCGCAAACCGCTCTCTTCGCATTCGGCCTCGGCGTTCCGCAAAGCTCGCCAGACGCCGACACGCTCAGCGTGATGAACTATACGCTAGGCGCCAGCTTCGCCAGCCGCATCAACATGAACCTGCGTGAAGTCCACGGCTACACCTACGGCGCACGTTCCGCGTTTCAGGAATACCGCGAGGGCGGCGGCTTCTATGCCGGCGGCCTGGTCCGCACCGACGTCACCGCGCCCGCTGCGAAGGAACTGATGTCGGAGATCCGCAACTTCCCTGGCAAGCCTTCAACCACTGAAGAACTCGCCGCGGCCAAGGAAGCTTCCATCCGCTCGCTGCCCGGCCGCTTCGAAACCAACATGGCCATCGCCGATGCCATGACCGGCATCTTCGTCTACAACCGCCCGCTCGACTACTTTGCCAAGCTCCCTGCCAAGTACGAGGCCGTCACCGAAGAGGATGTCGCCAAGATCGCAAAGACCTATCTGCATCCGGACCAGCTCATCATCATCACCGCCGGCGATCGCTCCAAAATCGAGCCCGGCTTGAAGGACGCGGGCTTAGGACCAGTCGAAGTCCGCGACCTCAACGGCAACATGGTCACGGATTCAAAACCGGATCAGAAGTCAGAGCCGAAGCCCGAACAGAAGTAGTCATTCACTCAACAAAATCATCGGGGGTGCAGCCGCAAGCTGCGCCCCCTTTTCCGTCGCTTCGCAGTGTGAAGCCCGCATCGAAGATGCCTTCCTCTATTTGCGACAAATCGCACCATAGTGCGATATACTCACGCTGTACGGATGCTATCCGTACAGGCGTCCATGGAGGGCAAATGGCTCCCGCAATCGCAACCGCACGAAAGCATACCGCCCGCGAACGGATCGATATACGCCTTCGGCCTGAGCAAAAGACTTTTATTGAGAGGGCAGCTCACATCAAGGGACTCACGCTAACGGACTTCATTGTTCAGAACGCCCTTGAGAACGCCAGGCAGGCAATCCGGGATCATGAATCCTGGACGCTTGAACTCCCGGATGCCGAACTCTTTGCCGCGGCGTTGACCAAGCCACCCTCGCTCGGTCCCCAACTGACTAAGGCAGCGAAACGTTACAGGCGGCGTTTCTTACAACCATGAGTCCGCCCCGCGAACCCGATTACTACTTTGAGCCGCTCGGCGAGCAGCATGACCGCGGCTTTCTCATGTGGAGTTGACGCGCTCGATCGATACTTCCAGGGTGACCCCATACGCCAGGATGTGAGCAGACGAGTCACCAATGCCTTCGTACTCACTCACGATGGCAAATCCGCAGCTGGCTTCTACACCCTCTCACCCATCTCCATTCTCAGCGTCGATCTGCTTGCGAACCTGGCAAAAAAATTGCCCAAGCGCCCAATTGGTGCAACGCTGATTGGACGCATGGCAAGAGATCATTCTTTGCGCGGAAAGGGCCTGGGAGAAATGCTGCTGATGGATGCTCTCCACAAATCCTGGCAGGCATCGAAGCTCGTGTCATCCTGGGCAGTCGTAGTCGACGCCAAGGAGGGCGCTCGCGATTTCTATCTCAAATACGAGTTCACCCCGTTTGCCACCCAACCCAACAGGCTATTTCTCCTGATGAAGAAGATCGATTTGATGTTCGAATAATCCCCGACGATACTTCGAACCCGCCTTCCCCGCACAGATTGTCATCCTGAGAGTTTGTGATTTTTGTGATTTTGGCCCTTCTTGCTCCTGCTCTTGTTTTTTGCTTTCGCTCTCCACCCCAAAGATTTGTCATCCTGAGCGCAGCGCTTTTCAGCGGAGCCGAAGGACCTGCTTTGGTCTTTTGCCGTTGCCGTTGCTGTTGCCGTTCTTTTGCTGTTGCCTTTCTTTTGCTGTTGCCTTTGCTCTTCCTTTTGCTGTTGCTTTTGCTTTCGCTCACCTCCCACAGACTTGTCATCCTGAGCGCAGCGCTTTTCAGCGGAGCCGAAGGACCTGCTTTGGTCTTTGCCGTTTCTGTTGCTGTTGCCTTTGTTCTTGCTTTTGCTGTTGCCTTTGCTCTTGCTTTTGCTGTTGCCTTTGCTCTTGCTCTTGCTTTTGCTGTTGCCCTTGCTTTTGCTGTTGCCTTTCCTCTTGCTCTTGCTCTTGCTTTCGCTCACCTCCCACAGATTTGTCTTCCTGAGCGAAGTCGAAGGGCCTGCGGTTGTTTTTGCAGTTGCTCTTTTCACCCTCAACACAGAATCCGTTCTGCGCGAAGTCGATGGATCTGGTTTTTTCAGACTAGGAACAACACGAACTCAAACCTTCACGTCGGACGCGTGTGCCCCGTGCCCCACCCTTGCGCATTTTGTCTGGCGCAAGGGGTGTGGGGAACCAACCGCTCCCCCGCTTCGTATTGAAGCAATGACAAAGGTTATCGCCCTCGCTCGATCACAAAGGAGTCTCCCGTGCGCAAAGCAATCCTCGTAGCCGGCCTTTCCGCCCTGCTTCTGGTTTCCGTTTCCGCAAGCTTCGCCGCCGGCGCGCCCGCTGCCAAAAATAGCGCGGGGACCATCGTCATCGTCTTCAAGGACGGGCACAAGCAGGCGTTCAACCTCGCCGACATCGAGCGCGTGGAGTTCCCCGGCGGCGGTGCATCGGCATCGACGGACACTCTCCCCTACAACCCCCTGTGGCCACCCCGCGGCCGCTACTTCGGCAAGTGGGAGGCGGGCGACGGCAACGGTGGCACCTTCACCATCACCCTCAAAGAGAACGGCGAAGCCTTCCGCTCCATCGGCGACGTGCACGGCAAGTGGGTTTATGTGAATGGCGAGGCGCATGTCACCTGGGACGACGGCGCGCAGGACGCCCTCCGCAAAGTCGGCAGCAAGTTCCAGAAGTCCGCCTACGCCTCCGGCAAGTCCTTCACCGACACCCCCGACAACGTAACCGATGCCCACAACACCGCCCCCCACCCGATCTAGAAGCAGGGGCTAGGGACTAGACGAGCAACCATCCGACGGAAGTCCCACCCTGTTCACTGTCCCTGCCTTTCTAGCCCCTAGTCCCGAGTCCCTACCTCCACTTGCTTCCCACCCCCTCTTTCAGCGATACTTAGGTGTTGTGTCTTGCCCCGGACGGCTCCGTCTGGGCGTTGCTGGCAGGCATGCGTGGCCTAACCGCTCTGCGCCCTCCCGTCACAAGTCACGAACAGAGCACTGGATTTTGAAAGGAACCGTATCGCCGTGGTGATGATTCGTTTGGCGCGCTTTGGCGCCCGCAAGCAGCCCTACTACCGCATCGTGGTCATTGAGAAGGACCGCGCCCGCAATGGCCGTTCGATTGAGGTCGTCGGCACTTACAATCCGCGCACCAATCCCGCCTCGGTCGACCTGAAGTACGAGCGCATCGCCTACTGGCGCGGTGTGGGAGCCCAGCTTTCGCCCACCGTCGCCAAGATCGTGGCGAAGTTCCCCGCCAACGCTCCGGCTGAGACCGCCGCGGCCTAACTGAATCTCCTCCCCTGGGAAAGTGCGTCGCCGTTTGCGGTGAATTGCTGACGGCGACACCTGTGTGCTGTTACTATTCGCGCACAGAACCGAAGCGCCACTTTTGCGAAAGCGGAACGGTCAGGGGCAAGAACATGACCCAACAAGACATGGTTGCAGTTGAGCAGCTGGTTCGCGAGATTGCGCGAGCCTTGGTCGATGAACCAACAGCCGTCGAAGTGCAGTCGGTGGACCGGGAAGAAAACACGGTCCTCAAACTGCGCGTTGCTCCCCAGGACGTTGGCAAAGTAATCGGCAAACAGGGGCGGACTGCGCGTTCGGTGCGCACCATCCTCGGCGCGGTGAGCATGAAGCTTCATCACCGCTACACGCTCGACATCCTTGAAGAAGACGACGAAGCCTGAGCCGCCGGTCAGTCCTGCTTCCGGCACTCACCGGAGACAGCATTGAACGTGCAGCCGAGTGCCGACGACTGGGTATGGCTGGCACGCATTCGCCGTCCCCAGGGCCGCAAAGGCGAGGTCTTCGCCGACATCCTCACCGATTTTCCCAAAAAATTCTCTGAGCGAAAAAAGCTGTGGTTGCTCGGGAGCAACACCTCAAGCAGCACCTCCGGAGGCACCTCTGGTGCGGGTTGCGGGGCCGGCGGCCCGGTTCCGAGCGATGCCAGCCGCACCGGCAGCGCCTCGGCACGTACCAAGTCAGCCGTCGATGCGGCTCCTCGCGAGGTGGAGTTGGCTGCGCATTGGCTGCACAAAGGCGGCGTCGTGCTGCACTTCGCGGGCATAGATTCGATTTCTGCAGCAGAGACACTCGCCGGCCTCATCGTTGCCGTCCCGCGTGCTCAACGCGCCTCGCTCGCCGAGGACGAGGTCTATATCGGCGACCTCATCGGCTGCTCGCTCGTTGATGTACAGTCAGGGGCAGCTGTCGTGGTTGGCGAGATTGAAGACGTCGATCGCACCGCCGGACCCGTGCCGTTGTTGGTGGTTCGGGGTGTGGCCGATGAAGTCCTGGTGCCGTTCGCAAAAACCTACTTGCGCAAGGTGGACATCGAGGCGAAGCGCGTCGAAATGGCCTTGCCGGAAGGCCTGACCGATCTGAACCACTGAGCCTCCCCCTGTTCGCTGTTCGCTGTTCACTGATCACTGATCACTGATCACTGATCACTGGAATGCTAACGGCCTCCAGCTTCCCTGCCCCTTCAGGGCCAGTTGCAGCGGCCTCGGCGGTCCCTTCGGCGGAACCGTCACCTCTATCCAAAGCTCGTCGCCCTGCTTCAGCGGCAGCGGGCTCGTCGCATGTTCCGCGATGTAGAAGTTCACTGGGCTAACGACGCGCATCTGGTCGCAGGGGTTTCCGGGCAATGCTGAGACAACCAGACCGTCGCGCGGCGATTCGACATCGGGCAGCTGAAGAGCCACCAGCCTGTTTTCTACAACCGCAAGCTTCGCCTGGAACATGACCTGCTTATGACCCTGAATGGCGAATTTCGGCGAGCTCACGGTCCCATCCACATTGCGCGGGAATTGCGCGAACGCGTGTGATGGGAGTGTGCTCCCGCAGCCATCTGCCGTGAGCTGCAGGCTCAGGTAACGGCCGCGCATCACCAGCTCCGGATCGAATGCCACGGCGCGCGTCCACACGCGTGGGCACGTTCGGCGCTGGTAAAGATACTTGGCCGCAATCGACGAAACCAGCGCTAGCTGAAAAAGGAGCAACACCACCGACGCACGCGACATTCGGATGCCCATCATGCACCCTCCTTTGCAAGTCCGCCGACCGTAGTCATGCCCGCGATCAACCGGCGCCGCGTCATCTCCAGCACCCATCCGCCGGCGAGAAACAGGATCCCCAGTCCAATCAGCCCCAGCGAACGGCCAATCTTGTCGAAGATGTCACTGAAATAGAACCACCCCACCGAAACAGCGAAGCTCACAATCCCGAGGTTGACCAACGATCGGCTCGCCACCCTCACGCCCCACCAGATCAGGAAGACTGTGAACGCTGTGATCAGCATGTGCGCCATCAGGTTCGGACGATCAAATGTCATGCTGGTCTGGATGCCGTTGCCAACGTCGAAGTGCTGCACCCAGTGGCGCTCACACCATGGCAGCGCGATCGCCGTAGCCACCGCCGCTGCTGGTGGTACAAGGCCCTTGTGTCCCTTGAACGCGGCCACCGCGAGCGGCAGCCCGGCGATGGCGCACCAGCCCCAAACGCGCGTGCCGAAGGGCACAAATGTTGGAGTTCCATACCCGGAACGCCACCCCTCCAGCATGAGGACGATGCCGACGACGGCCGCAACGGCGGCAGCGCCGAACAGGATGCCCCGCACCACCTTCCGCCGCGAACCCAGGAAGAATGTTACGTAAAGGATGGCCCATACAAACAGGAACCGCCCCAGATACGCCGACTGGCCGATTTGGTGCTCGGTGGAGTACGCCAGCTCCGAGAAGACCCACGCCGACACCAGCAGCAGCGTCAGCGTCTGCTGGGCTTCGTCGTGCAGTAGAGCCCATCCGGCCAGGGCCGCCAACGCCCACAGCAGGACAGCGGCCGGCCAGTGCTCCTCAATGTTGAAGATCTGCCCCACCAGTGCGATCGCCGCGCCCGTTGCCACCGTGCCCACAGCGTGCAGGGCGGTGGACATTCCGCGAAACTTCTCCCGGGTCAGGCCGCCGGCAAGGTGAAACGCGGCCACCATGGCCATCACCAGCGCGAAACGCCCGCCCGGGCCGATGTCGTCCCAGTGCGCGGAGACGAAGAGAACCACTCCGCAGGCCAGCAGGATCGCGCCCAGAACGAGCGCCACCACCGACTGCCAGCGCAGCCCCGAAGGAGGTTTCCGGCTCGACTCATACGCTCGAATGCGGGCGGCAATCTGCCCATCAAGTACGCCCGCCGATTGCCAGCGGCTTAGAAGACTTTCAATGTCAGACATGGCTTGTGGCCCCAAGTAAACCACATCCCGGCGGCGAGGGCGAGGTAATCCTCGCCGTTATCATCGAGAGAAGGGCATGCGCTTCGACATCGTCACCATCTTTCCGGGATTCTTCGCGGGCTTCTTCGAACACGGAATTGTGCGCCGCGCCCAGGCGGACGGATTGGTGACGATCGGCGTACACGACCTGCGCGCCTTCACCCACGACCGGCACCGCACCGTCGACGACCGCCCCTTCGGCGGCGGCGAAGGCATGGTCCTGAAGCCCGAGCCTCTTTCCAAGGCGCTTGAATCTCTTGAGATCCCGCCGAAGTCTGCCCGGAAAACCGAGGATCGAACCCGTGTCATTCTGACCTCGGCGCAGGGACGACCGTTTACGCAGGCAGAGGCGCGGAAGCTTTCCAAACTGGACCGCATTGTTCTGATTTGCGGCCGCTACGAGGGCGTGGACGAGCGGATCAACGAGCTCTATTGCGATATGGAGCTTTCCATCGGCGACTACGTCTTGTCCGGTGGGGAGCTGGCCGCGGCCGTGGTTCTCGATTCCACGATGAGGCTCATTCCCGGCGTTTTGGGGAATGAGGCTTCGGGCGAGTTCGAGAGCTTTGGGGTGGCTGATGCCGCCATTTTCACTGACCAGGACGGGGTACCGCGGTCACAGCATGGGGCCGGCGGGCTGCTCGATTATCCGCACTACACCCGGCCCGCGGAGTTTGGCGGGCTCAAGGCTCCCGACGTTTTGCTGAATGGCGACCACCAGCAGATTCGGCGGTGGCGGCGGGAGCAGCAATTGCGGAAGACGCTGGCCAACCGGCCTGATCTTCTGGAACGCGCCGCCCTGAGCGACGAGGACCGACGGATTCTGCGCGAGATCACAGGACCCCGTTAACCGGCTGTCGTGGATAGAGCCGGCAGCCAATCGCCAGGTAGGGCGAAGAAAAGGCGGCACGGGGGGGGTGGGTGAACGACCAAACATGGGCCCAAGCCGATGGGGCGGATTGTGCTGGTGCGGTCGGCATTGGGCTGCTCCTGTTCCTGAAAAGTGAAAAGCCCGCCGATTGGCGGGCGTTTCTTTTTTGCTGCTATTTCAAGTATGGCAGGTTCGTTGAATTAATCCCCAATCTTTGGAAATTTATGTTTCGTTTTGAATCAGGGGTTTAGGTCGGTTTTCCACAGGCGGGGGGCTTGACAACATTTTTTGGGGCGATTTTAGCCCTTTCGTAATGGGATCTGGCGTCGCTACAGGATGCCAGGGACTTGGGTTGGGTGTTCCCAGGGTTTCGCCTCGCTGCACCCTTCGATTGCACTGTAGTAAATTTCTACTACATTTGTAGTGTAAATTAAGGGCGCAACACGCTTGGGAAGAGTTGTGGTATCCCGCCCTAGCGGTACCCCCTGTTCTTCTGAGGGGTAGGTTCGTGGTATCCCGTGTCTGAAAATCAAGATCCTTCGACTTCGCTCAGGACAGGCTCTGGGGCACCCCCGTTCTTGCTGAGTTTGCAAAGGACAAATGTAAGAACAACTGGGGTGGGTTCGTGGTCTCCCGCCCTAGCGGAGCTAGGACGGGGCACCCCTGTTCGTGCTGAGTTTGCAAAGGACAAATG
>Ga0137378_10003284_pt1 | contig 13983 bp, 13 predicted proteins | sample SagtaG_21_FD_104813 | JGI IMG/M metagenome (GOLD analysis project Ga0137378, IMG submission 104813) | Vadose zone soil microbial communities from Sagehorn Ranch, Mendocino, California, USA - Sage2_L_60_16 metaG | ecosystem: Environmental > Terrestrial > Soil > Vadose zone | place: USA... | reverse complement strand
TTTGACACGCCCGGTTTTGGCAACTACGATTCGACAGCGAATAGCCGGAGAATTGCAATAAATTTCATGCCGATCGCGCCGCCTTCTTTCATATATGGCACTGCCTGGAAGAAGGACGCGACTGCCTCACTCGTCCGTGCCGCTGTAACTACCGGTTTCAGGGCGATCGATACGGCGAATCAGCCACGGCACTACAGCGAAGCATTAGTAGGCGAAGCGCTGGCTGCGCTAGCGGATCAGGGCGTTTCCCGGGATTCGCTCTTTATTCAAACCAAATTCACCCCGCTCGGTGGCCACGATCACCGGATTCCTTACGACCCGCGGGCGTCTCTCACCTCCCAGGTCAGCCAATCGTTTGAATCTTCGCTGCAGAATTTAAAAACCGATCACGTGGATTCGTATCTTCTGCATGGTCCATATTCGTATCCCGGCCTCAGCCGCGAAGACTGGGAAGTTTGGAGTGCAATTGAAGCAATTCACAACTCCGGCCGCGCCGGAATGGTCGGCGTGAGTAATGTAAATGCGCTTCAAGTTTCGGCTTTACTAGACAACGCCGAAATCAAACCAATGGTCGTCCAGAACCGCTGTTTTGCGAATCGCGGGTGGGATCGCGACGTTCGAACGCTCTGCCGGCAGCATGGAATCATGTATCAGGGGTTCTCATTGTTAACTGCGAATCCTCACGTGCTGCAGCATCCGCGAGTGCTATCTATAGCCAAACGGCTCGGCGTCGGTACGCCGCAAGTCATCTTTCGTTTTGCGATGCAGGTGGGCATGGTTCCGCTTACCGGAACGACCAGCCTGGAACATATGAAGCAAGATCTGACAGTTTCAGATATAGAACTCACCGCCGAAGAGGTTAAACTGATCGAGTCAATCGAAGGGTAGACATGAGAGAAGCGACAGCTCACCTCAAAACCGGCGGTATATTGATCGTTTGTCTTGCCGCCGCAATCGCCAGCATCCACGCGAGTCCACCAAGCCGCGATACGCATGGGGACGGACCACAGGCTGAGTTCCAGATGGCGCGGGTGAAATACAGGACCTTCGGCGGGGGCGGCTCGCATGGTTATTTCCAACCCTGGTGGGCCATCGATTATCCGCTGGCCGAAGAGCATTTCTTTGCAGCGTTACGGCGAACAACCAACATCCAAATTGCCGATGAAGAACGGCACTTGGAATTGAGTGACGATCAGATCTTTGAATATCCCTTTTTATTCCTGCAGCAACCCGGGCAAGGCAATTGGCGCCCAACGCCGAACGAAGCCGCTCGCTTGAGAGAGTATTGCCTGCGCGGCGGCTTCCTGTTGGTGGATGATCTGCATAGCGAGTGGGCCTGGGCTATATTTGAGCGAGCTATCAAACAGGTCTTTCCGGACCGGCCGATTGTTGAAATTCCCGATGACGATCCGCTCATGCACGTATTTTTCGATCTCGACACGAGCATGGGGATCCCCGGCGACCGGCATTTGCGCATGAGTCGCAACGGTCAGATTTTTGCGCGGCTGGAAGGCCCGCCGCATTGGCGGGGAATTTACGACGATCACCGTCACTTGATGGTCGCTGTTAATTTCAATTCAGACATGGGTGATGGCTGGGAACACGCCGACGACCCGTATTACCCCGTTCCATTCACCGCTCAGGCGTACAAATTCGGAATCAACTACATCATCTACGCGATGAGCCATTGATGTCCTCTACGCCATAGCGGCGGTCCATCGAAAGCTGTGAACGAATTGTGAGTAACTTGCTTGAAGCTCTCGCGGCCGAATTGGAACGGCCGCGAGAATTGTCGCCTCGGGTCCTCAACTATATCGAAGGAAATTACTCCGTTGAGCACGATGCCGTCGGCGCGTTCCTGACTGAAGAGCTGCCGAAGCTCGAAGACTACGAAATTGATCTTATCCTTTCGCCGGTCTTTACTCCGAAACTGGCGGATCAGGCCGTATTCGCGGAGTTGCTTGGCCCTGATTCGGTTCCGCGGGATGAATGGCCTGCCTTAGTTCAACAACTCGCCCAGCGGCCCACGCGCGCGGAGCTGATGACGCTGGAAGGGAAGGCACATCCGGTAAGGTTGCGTGAAGTGACGATCGAGCGATACGTCCACCGGCTTCGGCTCGAAGCCAAGATTCCGAATGCGATATTCAACCTGCTCGAACGATGTACGGCGATGGAAGACCGTCCGCTGTTGAAAGCCATCGCGCGCCGTACCATTTGGGACGATGCAGGACGTCGCGGCATTCTCGAGCGCTTTCTCATGGCCGCTGCAGATCGGGGCAACTGTACTCTCGACGACACACTGGATTTGCTCAACCTCATGGAAAACCGGAAACCGTCTGATGTCGAGAACCTGCTTGCCGATATACCCCGCTGGCAGGCCGACCTCCGTAAACAGGTGGAAGTCGCGTCCGGCGGCAAACCGTTCTTCAACGAAGATGTCCGGCTGATGCACGGCGGGGCGCGAGATCAGCGGCCGCAGGCCGACAGCCGGGCTTCAGCAAAAGAAAATGAGCTTGTGTTCCTGGGACGGCTGAAAGAGCTGCTGGCGTAGCGGCGGTCCGCGAAGCGCAAGCGCGATAGCGCGCAGCCTTAATAAATGACCGCCGGCGATGTTCGCAACTGAGACAAACGCCGGCGGTCATAGACCGCCGCTACAGTTAAGACCCTACACGCCTGCAGCCTTCAAGGCTTCGAGCACCCGGGCGTCTCTGAAAGGAACGCGACGGAGGCGCACGCCGGTTGCATCGTAAATGGCATTTGCCACCGCAGCGATCGTCGGTTTCAAGGACGCCTCACCGGCTCCGTAGTGCGGCAGATCGGGACGGTTCGGATTGGGATCGCCATTGACGAGCAGCAGGTCGATTTTTGCCGGCGCATCGAGATGCGTCAACGTCGGATGAGTAATCCAGTCCTCGCTGGTGACCTTCTCGCTATCGAATTTCACCTCTTCGTAAAGCGCCCGGCTCAAGGAATGGAGCATGCCGCCTTCGATACTGCGGCGCAGCGCTTCGGGATTGATCACCAGGCCGCAGTCATGCGCGCACACGAGCCGCTTTACCCAAACGTGGCCGGTCTTGCGATTCACCTCCACTTCCGCGATCACGGTGAGGACCGTTTGACCGCGGTACGTGTAGGCGACACCTCGTCCGGTCAAGATGTTTCCGTTTCCAGGCCGTTTGGGCGAAGGACGCGTGTCCCATCCAAAGGTTTCTGCCGCCGTCTTGACCACAACAAGCGAGCGTGCGCGTCTGAATCCATTGTCATCGGTAGTGCCTGCGCTGAGCAGCTTCAACCGGAACTGAACCGGATCGGCTTCCGCCGCGGCCGCCATTTCATCGATGAACGATTCCGCCGCGAACGTAACCTGCGGCCCGTTCGGGTCGCGCAGATTACCCGTGCGAAGCGGGGTTTCCCAGATCATCGGAAGACTGACAACCTCGGCGATCATGCGGCGATTCGGGATCGCGTACATATCCGACGGAATGTCCGCATTACCCGGAGCCGGCATCGAGCGCCTCCTACCCATCAGTTGAGCGATCAGCACGGTATCGGCTTCGTTGTAGCCGAGGTGATTGTAGTCGGCCGCTCGGGCATTGAAATCGAGAGCAACGAGATTGCCCTGCGGGTCGAGCGCTCCGCGAACTTTGAATGTGAAGGCGGGTCCCTTGGTATCCCAGGCGGTTTCCTCTTTGCGCATCCACTGCATTCGGACCGGACGGCCGATTTCTTTGGCCAGAAACGCCGCTTCAAAGCCGGCGTCATCGGCGGCCGTGCGGCCGTACGCTTGCGGACCATCCATCCAGACCACACGCACGCGATCGCGCGGCATCTCCAGGAATTGGGCGACTCCGTTGCGAAGGCCATAGGATTTCATGTCATTCGAATAAATCGTCATTTGTCCATTCGAAGGGTCCGCCAGTGCGTGAGCCGGACTGATAGCCGTATGCCCCTGGAAAGGCATCTCGTATTCGGCCTCCACGACTTTTGCCGCGTTTGCTAAAGCGGCATCGGGATTTCCAACCACGTTGGGCTGGCGTTTGGAGGTCGGGGTGGCATTCCGCATGAATTTGAACAGATCGTCTGAGGTGGGAAATGCCGCGGTCGACGGCTTTTCCCAATTGACCTTCAGTTGTCGTGCGGCCTGGATCGCGTGCTCCTCCCGCTCGCAAACCACCGCAACGTAGTTGCCTTTGCTGACGACCTTGACGAGGCCTGGGATGTTTCGAACCGAGGATTCGTCGATGCTGACCAGCTTGGCGCCGGCCACAGGAGGCTTCACATTCCGAGCGTGAACCATACCGGGAAGTTTCACATCCACGGCCCATGTCAGCGAGCCGTCTACCTTTGGAGGGATGTCGTAGCGCTGAGGTGATTTCCCGACCATCTTCAGTTGCTGGACCGGTTTTACCTTCGCCACACCCGTGGTGTTATCAATGTTGTTGTTGGCTGCCGTCAGCGTGACATTGAATTTCTTGCTGCCGATCAGTTCTCCATACGTGACTTTCTTTGTCGGATCGGCTTTCACCGTGATCACCCCGTCGCTGACGACGAGGTCATCCGCAGGCACACCGAAGCGCTTCGATGCCATATCCAGGAGAACTCGGCGAGCCTCAGCCGCAACGCGCCGCATGGGCCAGCCATCGACCTGGATCGCATCGGAGCCGCCGGATCCACCTTGATCGACGGTGAGGTTTGTGGTGCCCATGATGCAAGTGGTTTTATCAAAGGGAATGTCCAGTTCGTCCGACATTATCTGCCGGAATGACGTGCCCGTGCCCTGGCCAAGATCGGTCTTTCCGACGTAAAACGTCGCCGTGTTGTCCTCATGGATCACAATCCACGAATCGAGCTGATGGAAGTCCGGATCGGGATAGGGACCACCAGCCGCCTGAGCCGTCGCGGGCACCTGGGCGGCCGCCGTAGGTATCAACGGAGCGGCAGTAAAGCTCACCACCAGTAGTCCCGAGCTTTTAAGAAAATTTCTTCGGGACGTCGTGACGTTCCACTTCTCGAGAACTTCTTCGACCTGTTTCGGGATGTTTGTGAAGGCAGTCATCTCTTGATGGCTGCGCCCTGCCGGGCTTGCATTCGCTCCGCTCATGCTACCACCTCCTTACTGCGATTCGAACCCAGCGATGCAATTGCTTTCGCGGCCCGCTTGATAGCCAGTTGGACGCGATAATAGGTCATACAGCGGCAGAGTGTCTTAGCCATCGCCTCACGGATCTGCGTGTCGGTCGGATTCGAGTTCTTGTCGAGCAGGGCCTTGGCGGTCATGATCTGCCCGTTTTGGCAGAAACCACACTGCGGCACTTGCTCGTCAATCCAGGCCTGCTGCACGGGATGCAGCTTGCCGTTTTTGGCGATTCCTTCCAGTGTTGTGACCTCGCTTTTCACAGTCGAAACCGGCGTGATACACGACCGCGTCGCCACGCCATTGATGATCACTGTGCATGCCCCGCACTGACCCAGGCCGCAACCAAACCGGGGCCCTCTCAACTCAAGATCATTCCGCAGAATGTAGAGCAGCGGAGTCGATGGATCGATATCCAAGGTGTGGGCCTTCCCGTTCACCTTCAACGTCACATTACTCATTCTTCGTTCTCCTCACACACAAGCCAATGATGCCGAAAGAAGTGAATATGATCTCGATCTGCAATTATTCGCAGAAATCGAATGGATTGCCAGAATAAACGCTTTGCCCGTCATTCGCCCAAGAGCTAAAGTGCAGGAAGCCATCCGTCGATACGGAAGCTCGGAGGTAGTTGTGGATAGGACATTCGTGGGAAGGCAACCAATTTACCGGGATGGCGTGGATGTATTTGCCTATGAATTGCTTAGCCGCGACAGTGAACTGAACCGCGCCGCGTTCACGGACGGCGACCGCGCCACGGCACGACTGCTGCTGGAAGCCTTCGTGGATATCGGACTGGATCAGGTTGTCGGACCCTATATCGCGTTTATCAACGTCACCCCCAATTTTTTGCTGAGCGACTACTGTTTCTCCGTGCCGAAAAGCAGGGTTGTGCTCGAGGTCGCCGCGGACACTCCGGCCGATCCGCCACTGCTCAAAAGGTTGTCTGATCTCAAAAATGAGGGCTATTCCATTGCATTGGACAATTTCCCCTATACTGACGCGGAACACCCGCTGCTGCCACTAGCCAACATTGTCAATATCGACATCCGGCGAGTGGCCCCGAAAACGATCGCCGCCGAGACCGCTGCTCTTCGTAAATTTGGGGTCAAGCTGCTTGCGCAAAAAGTCGAAACACATGAGGCGTACGAATACTCGAAGCAATCAGGATTTGATTATTATCAGGGATATTTCTTCTGCAAACCTCAGATCGTAAGTCAGCGGCAGATTCCCTCCGATCGCTTGTCGATCCTTCACCTGCTTTCGAAACTTCAAGATCCGCAAATCACGATCGATGACCTCGAGCTGGCGGTTGGCCAGAACCTGGCGATCAGTTTTCGGATTCTTCGATACCTGAACTCGCCGTTACATGGGTTGTCGCGCAAGGTGAGCTCTTTGAGGCATGGTATCGCCCTTGTCGGCACCCGGCTGATTGCCAACTGGGCAAGTATGATGCTGCTCCAAAGCGTCGAAAATAAGCCACGCGAGCTGATGAACACGACGATGGTCCGGGCGTACATGTGCAGGCAATTGGGTGCCGCAATGCGTCAGCGAAATGTGGACCAATTTTTCACCGTGGGTCTTCTTTCGTTGATTGATGCCGTAGTGGATCGTCCGATGACTGAAGTCCTGAAGCTCCTGCCCCTGGTAGACGATGTGAAGAATGCGATCGTGCATCGTACCGGCCCGATGGGCGCGGTCCTCAACTGCGTCGAAGCCTACGAACAATGCGACTGGGATCGGGCCTCATGCAAGGGCATCGATGACCGCGAAATCCGGCAAGCCTTCCTGAACAGCGTCATCTGGGCCCGGGCAACCACTGAGAAAGTCGTCGCCTGAGACCCGCGAATCTCTCCGTTGCAGATTTCCAATGAATGCCGAAGGCGGGACTCGAACCCGCATGCCTCGCGGCGCCACCCCCTCAAGATGGTGTGTCTGCCAATTCCACCACTTCGGCAAAGTCTTTATTTCTTTTCCGGTGTCGCTGGCGTGGCCGGAGCGTTCTGTTGGGCCGGCGGCTGTTGGGCCGGCGGCTGCGCTGGAGCCTGTTGTTGCTGTTGCTGCTGGCCGGGCGCTGGTTGTTGCTGCGGCTGATTCTGTTGCCGGGCGCCTTCGCGAATGACGGAGGAGCCGCCGGGCCGTGAAATCAAGATCGTCAGCGCGAGCGACGTGATCATGAAAATGATCGCCGCGGCAGTTGTGGCTCTGCTCAGTATGGTGCCGGCGCCACGGGCACCGAATGTCGTTTGACTACCGCCACCGCCGAATGCCCCAGCCCAATCTGCGCCCTTTCCCTGCTGCAGAAGAACAACAAGGACCAGAAAAATGCAGACGATAACGTGAAAGACAGTCAACAAATTGATCATAAATACTTGATGATGCTTACGAATGATCCGGGATCTAAACTCGCACCGCCGACCAGCGCACCATCGATATCCTCTTTTTTCATCAGAGCCGCAATATTGTCGGGCTTCACGCTTCCACCATACAAAATGCGAAGCGAATCCGCTGCAGCCGGATTGTAGATTTCTGCGAAGATCCTTCGGATTTCGGCGTGCATTTCGGCAGCAATTTCCGGGGTGGCCGTGCGCCCCGTGCCGATCGCCCATACAGGCTCGTAAGCGACAATGATATGGGAAAGCGCGGAATCGGTCAACCGGCCCAGGTCGTTACGAATCTGTCTGCGCACCACATCAAAGGCGCTTCCGGAATCTCGTTCCGAGAGTGTTTCTCCCACACATACGATCGCTTTCAATCCACCGCCCACTGAGGCAAGCGTCTTCTTTTCGACGGTTTCGTCGGTCTCCCCGAAATACTGACGGCGCTCAGAGTGGCCAATGATCGTATAGGTACATCCTGCCTCGACAAGCATCCGGACGGAAACTTCGCCGGTAAAAGCGCCTTCTTTTTCCCAATGTACATCCTGCGCCGAGATTGCGACGCGCGTACCATCGGTTTCATCAACAGCAGTCGAAAGCGCGCTGAATGGCGGAGCGACGACGATGTCGCAGTGTTCCACGTTCTGGATCTCGGGAATCAGAGCATCAAAAAATGCGCGCGTCTCGGCGCGCGTTTTAAACATTTTCCAATTCCCCGCGATAATGGGCCGCCTCATTCTTTTAGCATGGGGCGTTTTTGTTTCTGCTGCGCCCTATCGGGCTTGCGCTTCGCGCATCCGGCCACTGTCGGTACTACTCTTTGATCAGGCATCGGCCGGTCCCCCCATGCCCTTGTCCGTCAGGACCTCGACGCCGGGAAGTTTCTGCCCCGACAAAAATTCCAAGGACGCGCCACCGCCGGTAGAGATATGCGTGATCTTGGATCCGACGCCCGACTGTGCTACTGCCGCGGCCGAGTCACCTCCGCCGACGATCGAGTATGCGTTCGAATCCGCGACCGCGCGTGCAATCGCGAACGTGCCGGAAGCGAATTTCGGGTTTTCAAATACACCCATGGGGCCATTCCATACGATCGTTTTCGCTTGCCGAATGATGCCCGAATATCGGCGAATGGTCTCGGGACCAATATCCAAACCCATCTGATCAGGGGGAGTCTCCGTGATGGAAATGACTTGAGAAGCCGCGCTCTCCAGACCCGGCGCGACGACGTGATCCACCGGAAGCTCGATAGAGACGTCTTTCGTGGACGCCTTGGCTAGCAGATCTTTAGCCAGGGCGATCTTTTCACTCTCCACGAGCGATTTACCAGTCGCGATGCCGCGCGCGCGCAAAAACGTGTAGGTCATGGCCCCGCCGACTAAAATGTTGTTTGCAATATTGATGAAACTCTCGATCAACTCGATCTTGTCGGAGATTTTGGCACCTCCGACAATGGCCACAAAGGGTTTCTCGGCCCTCGTCAAGGCGTAACTCAGCGATTCGAGCTCCTTCTCCATCAGGAATCCGGCGGCCGCCTGCTTTACGTATGCCGCAATGCCGGCGGTGGACGCATGGGCGCGATGGGCTGCGCCAAAAGCGTCATTGACATAGACATCGCAGAGTTTGGCGAGTTGTTTCGCAAACTCAGGATCGTTCTTCTCCTCTTCGGCATGGAAGCGCAAATTCTCCAGCATCAGCACGCCGCCCGGTGGCAAATCCGAGACCATCTTCTCGACTTCCGGTCCGACGCAGTCCGGCGCAAATTGGACTGCTTTCCGAAGAAGATTGCCCAGACGCGTGGCCACAGGTTTCAGGCTGTACTTCGGGTCGGGCTTGCCTTTCGGCCGCCCGAGATGAGACGCGAGAATAAGCTTTCCGTTCTTTTCGATGACATACCGAATGGAGGGGAGCGCCGCCTGTATGCGCGTGTCATCCGTGATTTGGCCATCGGCGAGCGGAACGTTGAAGTCCACGCGCATAAAGACACGGCGGCCCTTCAGATCGAGATCCGAAATCCCGAGTTTATTCATTATTTCATCACGAGTTTGATGACATCGCGGAGCCTGCAGCTGAAACCCCACTCGTTGTCATACCAGGAGAATACTTTGACCAGTCGATCGCCGATAGCATTCGTCAGCGGGCCATCGACAATAGAAGAGTGAGGGTTGTGGAGGAAATCGGCAGAAACAAGCTCTTCATCGCAAAATTGGAGGATTCCCTTCAGCGGACCATTGGCCGCGGTTTTCAGTGCCTCGTTCGCCGACTGTGTGGAAAGAGGTTTTGCGGTTCTTACAGTGAGATCCACAAGCGAAACATCGGGCGTTGGTACACGGACCGCAACACCATCCAGCTTTCCTTTGAGTTCCGGCAACACAAGGCCGATCGCCTTTGCGGCGCCCGTCGATGTCGGAATCATGGAGAGTCCCGCCGCGCGTGCGCGCCGCAGGTCCTTGTGCGGCAGGTCGAGAAGCTTCTGGTCATTGGTATAGGAGTGAATTGTAGTCATGAGTCCGCTTTCGATTCCGAACGTTTCATGAAGGACTTTGGCAACCGGTGCGAGACAGTTTGTCGTGCAAGACGCGTTGGAAATGATGTTGTGTTTCGGGGCATCATAGGCCTTGTCGTTGACGCCGAGACAAATCGTGATGTCTTCACCTTTGGCCGGCGCCGAGATGATCACTTTTTTCACGGGGCCGCGCAGATGTTTGCGCGCGTCCTCGGCATTCGTGAACAAACCCGTGGATTCCACGACTACGGATACCTCCATGGATGGCCAGTCGATCTTTGCCGGATCTTTTTCTTTAAAAACCTTGATGCTCTTGCCATCGACTTTGACGCTGGCTTCGCCAGAGCTGACATTCGCCTTCAGATTGCCCAGTACCGAGTCATATTTAAGGAGATGCGCCAGTGTCTCTGGATCCGTGATGTCGTTCACCGCCACAATTTCAATATCCTTGTCGTCCATCGCGGCACGGTAAAGATTGCGTCCAATGCGCCCAAAACCGTTGATACCTACCCTGATTGCCATTACGTCGCTCCTCATGATTTCGAAATCCGCAATCCAAAGTATACTCTGCGGACGATATGTATTTCCTGTACACGCTTGCTCTCACAGTCGGTCTACTGTTGATATTTCCGTACTATCTCGTTCGGTTTCGAAAGTATCTTCCAACCGTGCCCGATCGTTTCGGGTTTGTGAAGTTGCCGCAAATGCAGGATTCCATTTGGGTACACGCCGTATCCGTCGGTGAAGTCAAGGCGGTCGAACGACTGCTCGAAGGATTGCGGCAACAATTTCCCGACAAGCCGCTCGTTGTTTCAACGGTCACGCCGGCAGGCCAGGAACTCGCCCGCGAGCGCATCGATATCGTCCACGGTACGTTTTATTTCCCGATCGATCTGCCGTGGTGTGTGCGGCATGTCTTAGATCGGCTTCGCCCAGAGATCGTCATCATTGCTGAGACGGAAATCTGGCCGAATTTTCTTCGCGAATGCCGAATCCGCGGAATCCGCGTGATGATGATCAATGGCCGGATATCCGACAAATCGTTCACGCGATACCGGCTGGTGCGCCGTTGGTTGGGCCGCGTGTTCAAAGATTACACGATCATGGGAATGCAATCCGAGACAGACCGGCAAAGGATCGAAGCCATCGGAGCAGATCCGCAGAAGGTGACCGTCTTTGGAAATCTCAAATACGACGCCGTTGCCGTTGGCAAACCGCTCGACGCCAGACTTGAGAGGTTTCTTTCCACCTGGCAACCGATTTGGATTGCTGCAAGCACGATGCCTGGGGAAGAAGAATTCGTACTTGACGCTTTCGCCCGGGTACGCGAGACGCATCCCCGTCTGAACTTGATCATCGCACCCCGGCACACCGACCGCTTCGATGCTGTCGAAAAGATCCTCGAACGCCGCGGACAGCGCTGGATGCGCCGTTCCCAGTTACCCCATTCGGATCACCGTTCTGGAAACATTCTCTTGCTCGACACGATTGGCGAGCTGGCCGCGCTGTTTCATTATGCGACGGCGGTATTCGTTGGCGGCTCGCTGGTGGCAAACGGGGGCCACAATATCCTCGAAGCGGCACGCCATCGAAAACCGATCGTATTCGGGCCGCATATGGAGAACTTTCGGGATATGGCACGCCTCTTCATCGAAGAGAACGCAGCCATCCAGATTCAAAATGCGGCGCAACTTGCCCCGGCAATCGAACAACTTCTGGTCCATCCGGAACGAGCGTCCGCATTTGGCAATAACGCGCACGCCATCCTTCTTGAACACAGAGGAGCAACCGATCGCGTACTTCAGTTTTTTCAACCGGTCGGGGCAGGCCGGTGAGCCGCGCTTTTCAATTCCTGGTTCAGGCTCGTGAGAAGCTTTATACATCGGGAATTCTGCCGACGCGGCGCCTGAATCATCCGGTAATCAGCGTTGGAAATCTGACGGTGGGAGGAAATGGCAAAACACCGATCGTCATCGCGCTGGCACAGGCATTTCGGGAAAAGGGATTCCGCCCGGTGATTTTGTCACGCGGTTACGGCCGGACCAGCCGGGGCGTTCTCCTTGCGGGCTCGAATTGGGAACAAGCCGGCGACGAACCCCTGTTGATGAAGCGCCGGCTCGGCAATGTTCCGGTGGTGGTCGGCAGCGATCGGTATGAAGCCGGCCTTTTTGCCGAGAGCAGGGATCTTGGCAACGTCTTCATCCTGGATGACGGATTCCAGCATCGCCGGCTCTATCGCGACGTGGACGTCGTAGCGATTGATCCGATCGAGTGGTCTGCTGGGGAGACATTGTTACCGCGTGGCCGGTGGCGAGAACCCAAAAGCGCGCTCAGGCGCGCCCATGCGGCGTGTGTCCAGGATTCAGATAGCGCCGCGATAGAGCCGTTGCCGATCCCCACATTTGCCCTGCGATACCAAATCGAAGGGCTTTATTCAGCGGATACGCTCGTCTCGAGCGAGAGTCTCAAAGGCCTGGCCGTAGTCGCTTTTGCGGGGATTGCGAAACCCGAGCGTTTCTTTCGAACAGTGAAGTCCATGGGAATCGACCCCGTAAAATCGGTCGTCTTCCGTGACCATCATCACTATTCCCGGCGAGACATCGAAAAACTAGGGGGCGATCTTCTCATCACAACCGAGAAGGATGCCGTGCGCTTGGCGGAAGTGACAGACCGGTCCTACAGCTACGTCCGGATCTCTGCTAATATTGCGAACTTCGAACGCCTGATGTCGCTCATCATGGGCCGGCTGCCAAAGTCCTGATGCGTGCTAAGAAACTGGAGAAGATCCTCATTCGAGGACCGAATTGGGTCGGCGATGCGGTCCTCGCTATTCCTGCGATGAAAGCGATCCGCGCGCTCTTCCCGGATGCCGAGATTACTCTATTGGTTCGTCCGTTTGTAGCAGGACTTTACGCAGCCGCGCCATTCATAGATAAGGTGTGGAGCGAAGCCAAACCATCGAGTCTGGCAGATTGGATTCGCATTACCTGCGACATCAGAAACCGTCAATTCGACATGGCGCTTTTGCTGCCGAATTCTTTCGAATCCGCCCTCATGATGCTTCTGGCGGGCGTGCCGCAACGTGTCGGTTATGCAACCGAGGGACGGCAGTGGATGCTGACGAACGGGGTCACGGCCGGCTCAAAATCGGTTCATCAAATGCAATATTATCTAGACCTCGTCAAAGTGATATCGGCAACAGTCGAATCCCCTTCAATTGAAATCGAAGCAACGGCTCATGAGCGGAATACGGCAAGAAGACTGCTCGCTCGAGAGGGCATTCCGATTGAAGCGCCATTTCTCGTCCTGAGCCCGGGCGCTGCGTATGGGACAGCAAAACGCTGGTACGAAGACCGGTTTGCAAATGTAGCGGAGACTTTGGCGCGCGAACTGGGTTTTTATGTGGCGGTGATCGGATCAGAAATGGAGCGGCCGATTGCGGCTCGCATTTGTGAGCGAATTGTTTGCGCGACGGCGATTTTGGCGGGAAAAACATCGTTGGAAACGCTGATTGGCGTCCTGGCCGAATCGTCACTCATGATCACAAACGACTCCGGTCCTATGCATATTGCGGCGGCACTTGGAGTGCCGACGGTCGCGATATTTGGCTCGACGGATGAGACAGTCACTGGGCCCTATGGCCTGCGCACACGGATTGTCAAACATCCGGTCGAGTGTAGCCCCTGCCTGTTACGTCACTGCCCGATCGATCATCGTTGTATGGACGGCGTTACGGTAGATGAAGTCTGCCGGGCCGCACGAGAGTTGGTTGGAGCGTAATGCATCGAGCCATCTTCATGGATCGTGATGGAACTGTATCCGAAGACGTCGGTTATATGTACCATGCCGGCCTCTATAAGGTTTTTTCCTGGACGGGACCTGCAATCCGAAAGATTAATGACAGCGGAATGAAGGCAGTATTGATCACGAACCAGTCTGGGGTCGGCCGCGGTTACTTCGACGAA
>Ga0137378_10003282_pt1 | contig 13989 bp, 14 predicted proteins | sample SagtaG_21_FD_104813 | JGI IMG/M metagenome (GOLD analysis project Ga0137378, IMG submission 104813) | Vadose zone soil microbial communities from Sagehorn Ranch, Mendocino, California, USA - Sage2_L_60_16 metaG | ecosystem: Environmental > Terrestrial > Soil > Vadose zone | place: USA... | reverse complement strand
CCCGTTTCTCAGGGAGCGCCGGGATAAACCGGCATGTTGCAGGGAATGAAAGAGTCCTACAGGAAAGGAGACAGTGACTCCATCTTGGCCCTCAGTCTTGCAGGTGACATCGCGAGGTGTCGCCCGAAGCGTAGACAGCGGTATCGGTGGGCCGGGCTATTGAACTTCGAAAAACGCAAAACCAGGACGCCAACTCTCTCCTGATTGGAGGAAGGCAACACGGCTGTTACGCGGTAATCGCGAGCGAGCAGTCGGTCCTGCGTAGTCGTAGAACCCGCGCACGCTGAGAAACAACATGCACGAGAACCGGGAGACCTCTGGAGCGCCTCGGCCCGCAAGGGAACGAGGCCGGTCCGCGAAGGCGCAAAGCCACACGGCGGACGCGCACGCTCTGGAGGAGTCGGACCGCGCCATACTATCGATGAACCAGACGAACAAAGAAGTGCGATCTTCGGCGGAGTCTGGGGAGAAAAGGGCGCGGGCCAAGGAGAACATCGTTCAATCTGACACAGCCCGACACAGAGCGGGGAAGTGAGTGTTCCAAGGATTGCGCGGTGTGCGAGGAGCCGACACTCCTCGTCAATCATCCAAGGTGGGAGCCGTATGCGCTAATGCCGCTCGTACGGTTCTGTGCGGGGGGCGATCAGCGATGGTCGTCCCTACCGCGACTCGAATGCCTCTTGTCAAGCCTCTGAATGCTTATGCTAGGATAGCCGCTCATGGATACCGCGAGAGACTGGCAACTCACGCGGCGCTATCGGTGCCCGAGCTGTGGCAAGCGTTACGTCGTCGCGGACTGGAAGCAGAATCCGAAGTGTCGGCAGTGTGGAGCCGAACTTCGCATCGATGACTCGCCGGGCAAACCGCCCCAGGCCGAGCCTAGCCAACAACGCTAACCGATACTGAATCCCGCGATACGAGCCACCCTACCAATACCAGCAACACGTTAACGCCGCAGCCCACGGGCTGCCCGCAGTACCGTGCAAAGGGACGTTGGGGTATTCTGGGGTTTCCCCCGCACCGCCCGCCGCGCTGATCTGACGCTACGGACCTATAATTCTTTCTGCCGGTTTCACACATAGAATTTTGGGGGAGGTGAACCATGAGTCGCCCTTGGGTCTTTGTTCTATGTTTCTTACTTTTCTCCGCGTCTGGCTTGGGTCAATCCACTTCGAGCGAATCACAAGGTATGCAAGCTCTGGTGGCGGAGGTTCGACAACTGAGAGAGGATTTGCATACTACCAATGGATACGCGCTCAAAGCGCAAGTCCTCCTTTATCGCTTGCAGGTTCAGGAAGCGACCGTAGCGCGTGTCTCGCAACATCTCAACGACGTGCGTTCAAAACTCGCGGCGATCCAGGAACATCAGAGACAGTTGGTGGGCACCATGAAATATTATGAAAAAATCGCAGACGACAGTGAGGCTTCGCCGGCACCGCAGAAAGAGGCCCAACAGCAGGTTTCTTCGATCAAAACAGAACTCCCATCCGTAGCGGCGCAAGAACAGCAAGCGCAAACCGCAGAAATGGAGGCCGAGGAACAACTGCGGGCCGAGCAGGCAAAACTCGACGGCCTCGAAGATCGCGTGGACCGACTGGAAAAGGAGTTGAACGGCAATCCGCACTAAACGAGAAGAGACGGTTCCAGAGCAGAAAAGCGAAGGTTATTTGCTGCCGCACCAATGTCGCACGGTTTGCGGAAGCCTGTTACGAATCTCTGAAGCCGAGCCGCGTGTATCCGTCTGGCGGATTCATCAGTGGTTAGCCAAGTTGTGCCGCCGCGAAAACAGATTCACGCCGCCATCAGATTTGACGGCGACGGCGCGGTAGCCATCGAGACTATCCGCGCGGTCAGTGTTCGGGGTAAGATTCGCAGGATTGTTGGACGCGATTCGATGCACATTGACCATGACAATCTGAGTCTTGGGAACGAGAGCGACGTAGAGCAGAAGATTGTCATGCCTCTCCTGACAGGTTCAGTCTATCTTGAGATACCTCAGGACCGTATTTTCACAAAGCAGTATCTCGCGCCTACGATTCTCGACAAGTCAGCGGAGAAGACCTTCGGCTACTTCCCCGATTATTCAGTCTGGATGTACGGTTTTCCAGTTTTAATCGTTGAGGCGAAAGCCCCCGATGTGTCTTCCGAATCGGCGTCTCGTGAGGCGAGTTTGTACGCGCGACATTTGAACCAGAAATATCCTGCTGACTTCAACCCATGCAGCTTCACAATTAGCACGAGTGGTCGAGACCTCCTCTTTGGACATTGGGACTGCAATCCAATCCTCGCGATTCTGGCCAAGAACTTGCGGGTTGGCTCCTCGGACCTAGATAATCTGATTAAACAGTGTCACCACACCGTCCTACAGGCGTTTGCACTTAGCTGCCTAGCTCGTGCGCGCGCCGCAAGATCTTTTTATTCATACAACGCAGCTGGAGGGCAAGCTCTCCTGACCGCCCGACGCCCACCAAATTCCTTCGCCGCCGACCTGTCGCCACTCCTTCGAAGATATTTTTTCTCTTCAAATCAGGAAAACATAAAAGAAATAATCGAGCGCGCGTACGTTTCCTCGTCAGAGATCACGGAATACGACAAGATCTTGGAAGCGCTGCTCAAGGAAAGGCTGTATACAAGGACGGGCACATTGTCGCAGCGGCTGGAGCCCGGCCGCCATCGCGAAGAACATGTCGCCCATGCGATTGAAGAGTTCTCGCGCGTCCGTCCCGAGACAGGACAGTTGCAGATAATTCAAGGCGCGGTTGGAAGCGGGAAATCTCTTTTCGCGCGGCGTTATAAGGAAGTACTACAACCGGAAGACCATAAAGGACGATGTAGATGGTCGTTCGTTGACTTCAATGCTAGCCCAGCGGACCTTTCTCATGCAGAACTATGGCTATGCAAAGCCTTCATCGAAGGCTTTGAGTACGAGAATCCCGCACTCGATCTCTCTTCCAAAGAAGTATTACGAGGAATTTTTTCGCGCAACATCCAGAGGCGTAAGTATATTTATGAGGAATTGGAAAAGAACGCTCCTGAACAGGCAGCTGTGGCTAAGGCAACGGACCTAGCCAAGTGGCAGGACGATGCGGCGGAGATGGTAGACGGTATCGCAAACTATGTCCTTGGCATCCGCAAGGAAGTGCTAGTTGTGGTGATGGACAACGTTGACCGACTTGAGCTTAAAAATCAACTTGATGCATTCCAACTCGCGCTTTGGTTTATGCACAAAACGCGCTCCTTTGTTATTCTACAGATGCGCGACGAAACCTACGAGCGTTACAAGAATCAACCACCACTTGATACGTTCAGGACCGGGATTACATTCCACATAACGCCACCGCGGTTCCTTGACGTCGTAAAAAAGCGCCTGGAACTGAGCCTCGAATACCTAGAGGCTGAAGCAAAGGAAAAGCAAAGCTTCACCATCGAAACGGGCGCCCGAGTTAGCTACCACAAGTCTCACTTGCAAGCATTTCTTCGCGGTCTGTACATAGAACTGTTCGAGCGAAAGCGCAACATATCACGCGTTCTCGAATCTCTTGCAGGGAGAGATGTAAGACGCGCTTTGGAAATGTTTGTCAGCATCATCATGTCTGGTCATCTCAGCCCTGCGGCTCTTACCTCCACGGCCATCGGTGGCGGAGCAGTCTCCATAAGCGAACGCCGAATCCTCAAAATCTTGATGCGGACCGAATATGCATTCTTCAGTAACCACAGCGGTTTCATCTCAAATATCTTTAGCTACGACCCAGACTGGCAGAAGCCTGACAATTTTCTCCTGATCGAAATCCTCTATTCCTTGGCTCGCAATCGCAAGCGCGTAGGGCAAATGGCCTAGAAGGTTACTTCACCTGTCGAAGTATCGCCGAAGATTTACAGAAACTCGGATATGTGCCGGAGGACACGCTAGCGGCCCTAAATCTACTGCTAAACAGACAGCTCATTGCCGCTGACCACATGAATTTCAGGAAGGTGGAATTTGACGACTGCGTTCGCATCCTAGCGTCTGGATTCATCCATGTTCGGGTCCTGGCTGGTCGAATTGAATACCTCTATGGAGTTCTGCCGACCACTCCTCTGACCGATAAAGGGGTTGCTGACCGTTTGACCGATGTGGTGAAGAACGAATCGATACGCGGCAAGGTCGGGTCGTATCAAACCGTAACCGCCGTTGAAGCATTCTTTAAGTATCTAATTCAAGAGAGGGAGTTTCTCTCGAACCCATTCTTGCAGACCGCAGAGACAGGAAGGGATTACGTATTAGCACACATCCAACAGGCTATCGAACACTTCAAAAACGTGAATGCCACGTTCAGCTCGGACACTGACGCGCTAGACGTTTAGAGCCCCGCTTTGAACTTTGTCAGATCTCCCAAGCCCAACTTGAACGCAATATCCTCATTTTGTTCATCGCTGTCCATGTGCGCTCTTCCCACATGAGACTTCTTGGATTGCCCGGCGTGGGCGTCAGGACGCCTGATCGCGCCGTTCCTGCTTGTTCCAAAATACTGCCAAGGGATTTTGCAATGCACGCAGGGTGAGGCGTCCAGGCTGTGGCAGCGGGGGCTGCTGTTACCTGAACGCCACCCAGCGCGGGCTGATGCGTAAACGGGTTAGTTGCTTCCGGAAGAGGAAGAGGCCGCGCCCTTCTTGGGAGTTGCGGCCAGAAGAGCCTCGGTGCTAGGCACCGAAAGAGTGTAGGCGTAGTTTGCTGTTTCAATGCGACTGAGGAAATGCTGATCACCCACGGTCGCAAAGGCGAGCTTGGCTTTGTCATGAGGAGTGCCTTCCGCATCAGTGGCAAACAGAACGACACCGACATGATTTTCCATGCTGCTGAGTAGCAGGATTCTGGAGTCCCAATCGTTGAGACGCGAGATTTTGTATTCGCCTGCCGGAAACGTCTGACCGGCGGCTACGAACTGAAAGGGGATCTTCACTACGACTAGGGCCTGGGCCTTCGCGGGGATGGTGAGGCCAGCGACGCCAACCAGGACCAAAAGCAGACGCACGAGTAGCTTTTTCACGGTTTCTCCTTTGCACGTTTCGGTGTCGTTGCGGGGTAAACGACGCTTCGGAGGCTGAGGATTCCTCGGGCGGCGCTACGAACCACTCTTGCAACAATCTTCCGCAAAACGCTTACAACCGGTAAGACGCCCTCGTAGACGAAAAGTTTCGCCGACTCCATATGAAAAGAATCGAGATGACCTATGAAATCTTTGAATGTAAATTTTTTCGCGGGAGTGCAACATTCTCGAGGTAAGCAGCATCGCGCTGCGCTGCGCCGCAACACTGTCGCAATCGGCGAGGAGAGGACAAAGCGGCGGCAAGTCGCTGCACTCCAAAAGAAGATGCCACCCTAAAGGGTGTCATCCGTCGAGGATGACCAGAAACGCGGAAGTAAATCCGTGCTGCGTTCCGAAAACCCTTTTTGGGCTTGCGGCAGCCGCGGGAGCGTTTGTTCGATCTTGCGGATAGTTCGTTGAAGTCGTCGAAGCTGGTGTCAATAGAACCGCTCGTTCACTTACTTGACCCAAATTCGCTCTTTAAGATTTCTTGGTTTGCTCACCCGCAGGGCGGCGGGATGAACACCGGGACACCATTCTTCCGGCACGCCGCCGTAGCAATGCGGCCAGGGCCATCCCCAGGCGCGGAAGGAACGGGGAGAGCTACCGGGATTTCCGGCCCTTTGTTTGATATACTGATAGGGCATTCAGACGAGGCTTTAGTTCTACAGCCTCACCAACCGTGCGAAAGCAACGGTGGTAGTCGCCAGACGATGCGCCCAAGGAAAGGGAAACGATGAAAAACAAGACCCATCCGACCGCGTACACCTGCGAAGAGATGATGCTCGATATACTCGCGGCAATCAAGGAAATGACGCCTCGTGAGAAAGCGCAAATACGAGTCGAGCTGCGAAAAGATTTCGGCATGCCTGCGCAGCCGGAACCGGATTTGTGGATGAACTGAGGAGATCGCAGAGGGGAGCGATGCGAGATCAAACATACATCGAGGCGATGTGGATTATGTTTCTACGAGCACCTGGACGACCGACGGCACCGGGCGAAGTGGTGGACCTGGGCGAGATCGGTGCGACGAAAACCAAGGACTGGGAAAGGCTGACGCCGTATTCCCCGGCTGTGAGAATTTGGGTGTGAAGTTCGACAACGAACATCCGCTGCTGGCTTTTGTGAATGACCTGGAGGAACCGGAGAAGCCACCAGATTTTTGGTAACAAAATGATGTTCCCGATCATCAATGCAGAAGACTGGACTTGTCCGTGTGGACGAAGACGGGAAGTGCTCGGAGAACCAGGGAAACGCCAGTTACGATGTGTTGTGTGTGAGGGGTATGGCGGACCCTTCCTAACGAAACAGGATCGTGCATGGCTGGCAAGCATCAACGTGTTGCTGGCTCCGCCTGGGAGAATGCAGGAACTCATCGAGATAGCACGACAACGCAGCCTGACATCGGATGAGAAACAGGAATTGCAAATCCTGTTCACGAGGCTTGCCCAACAAGATGTTCAGGTTCTGCGTGATGAGGGCTTGTGAAATGCATTGCCTACGGTCGAACGGCACCGAAAGGAAATGGTTCAGGACCCGCGAAGCTGCTGAAAAATTCGGCGCTGATCCCAAGAATCATCCGGTTTATCTCGGAGATGTAGCGCATGTGTGCGGTAAGTGTGGTTTCCGGCATCTCTCCAGGCCGGAGTGGTTGTTCCCTGAATGCGAGACGTTGGAAGAAAATGCGACCGTAAACTGATGCCAAAACTTCTGAAACCTGACACCACGACCAGGAGACCCGCCTGCGTCATTCTCCAGGCGTTACACGGGAGGGGGATCGGGGGAACCGTGCTACGCGTATTCCATGACTGGACAATTACGCCCGTTAAAACGCTCGTAAAGGTCACGGCGACTGGCTGGGAGATTGAGGAATTTGCAAGAAAAGGCTAAAACAGGCTACGTCTAGTTGCACCCAAGTTGCACCCAGACCTATCGTTTGGCTCCGTTTGCGACCGTTGTTTTTGCTTGGTAAATCGTTGATTTGTCGAGTTTCCGGCGTTTTAGAACAGGTCGTTCAGCCCTCTCAAGGCTAAAATCAGGGTTCGAATCCCGGTATCGCTGCCAAATCTTTTCAAGCACCATTCAGGATTCCCGTCAGAATCGGCTAAGACCATAAAATCATTGGACTTACGCAGCTATCTTGTCATCGGCGCGCGGTCTCAAGTTTGTCTCCTAACGAGCGGCGCTCACTCTGGAACGGATCGCTAAGCGATGGACGAGGAAAGCGACCGTTTGACCGACATCCTTGTGAAGCCGTGCCCTCCGTCTTAACGATTCAGACACTCCCCGGGCATTTTGTCCGCGTGCCACGGGAGTCTCCTCTATACTTTTCCTATCGAAAAACCACCATGTTCCAGCACCTTGATATCGTGATTTCTTTTGTCGTCCTCATCCTCCTCGCCAGCCTGTTCATCACGGCGGCCACGCAGGTTGTCGTCAGCCTGCTAGGCCTGCGCGGTGCCAATTTGCGGCGCGGCCTACTGGACCTAATCGAAACCGCCTATCCGGATCAGGAAGCCAGACGCTGGGCAAAGGAAATTGCCCGCAGAGTCTTGCGTCACCCCACGATTTCTGACTCGATCTTTTCGCGCTTTCGCCTTCGTGCGGACCGGATCCCCTTCATTGCGCCGGAGACCGCAGGGAAACTGCAAGGCGCCAGCGCCGCAATTCCCCTGTTGCCGTGGATCATGGGTGGGGTTGCAGGCTTTTTCATCACTCCAATCGTAGTGGCGATTGCCAAGCGCCTGTTCTCCGCAGCTATTTGCCAATATTCGGACTTTCTGGCTGGCTACGTTTCAGCGATCAATTTCTGCACCCATCCCTGGCGCACCGGGGCGCTCGTAGGAGCGATTCTTGGCGGGCTGCTCAGCCGTTGGCGCCTGGCCACTTCGGTCCGTGTCGATGAGCTGCTCGCCGTCCTCGAAAAGCTCGCCGAACCGCTTCCCGGAACCCTGCCCGATGCTGCCCAGCGCGCAATGCTCACGATCGCGTGGAGGGAGCCGACCGCTGGCGCGAGGCCAGAAGCGGAGCAAGCGGCTCGGCCTGTCCACTCGAGGCCCTATTTCGATGAGGGCATCGCCTCGCTGCCGAGTGAAGGTCTCTCCCCGGCGACTGCGGATTTCGAGGAAGGCATCGTTCGCCACGCGGAGCCGGTCGAAACGGAGGGAAGAATCGCCGTTGCGGTGGAAAACTCGACAGTGCAAACGAAGGAACCCGAGCCGGAATCCATTCCTGCCACGGAAGGATTGACCGAGGTCTCTACTCCGCCCGAGCCGCGCTTGGAAGGCGTGCGGGCCTGGTTCGATCACGTCATGGACAGGGCTTCGCAGCGCTTTACTCTGCAAGCACGCCTTGTAACGGTGGTGCTCTCTTGTATCTTCGTCTTTGCCGGGCGCTTTGACGCCGTTTGGCTGTTGCGGTCGATGTCCCAAAGAGCCGAATTGCGCGCCGGACTGGCCGCCACCGCGGAAGGGCTTGACAAGCACGCGGAGCAATTCTCCCGGTCAAAGCCAGGCGCTCGCACCGTTGTGCCCGACGTCTATCGCAAGGCCATGGTCTCCATTTTGCGCACCATTCCCGGCGTCCCTGAAGGGAGCGACGCAAGACCTCCGGTAAAGCACAGAGCACGGGCGAAAGATCGAGAAAAAGCCGCCGCCACCCCGGCTCCCACCGAAGACAGTGTCACCGCCGGCGCGAAATCCAAAGCGATGCACGAGCTCGAAACTGCGCCGGGATTTGCCAGCCGAGAGGACGCCGAGTCTTGGCTGCGCAAGACCTTGGATGGAAATCCCGCACGCGAGAGCCTGGCTGCCGCCTACCAGCAAGAGGTGAACGCCGAGCTGGTCAGCGATTCCGACAAGCTCATTGACGAGTCCGCTTCGCTGAGGAGCGAACTCATTCGCTCGGAGTTCAAGCTCTTCCACGACGGACAAGCCGGGCCGCTGTCCCCGAGCGAACTAGCAAGCCTTTTGGTCACCGTAGCATTTCTGAGCCTGGGCGCGGCGTTTTGCTACAACACGCTTAAGAAACTCGCGAGCCTCCGCCCGCAATTGGCAATCAGCCAAGATCTCGAGCGCAACCACGAGAAGCCGGCCTAGGAAATCCCCAGCGAAAATTGTCGTGACGTGAATCGCCGGCGATATGGAACGCTTGACAGAAAAGCGGGGCGGGTCGAGGCTTATCCGCAAATCCACCTCGAAATTCGCCGTACGGCAGACCATGCCCAGTGCGTGCGAAGTGACCGCTGCGGCAGCAGCAACCCGATAACGTCCCTGCTTTCCACTCTGTCTTTTTGCGGGGCGTGGCAGGAGCAACGCCATGCCCCTGGTGTTGAACGGTAGTTTTGCGCTGCCAAATTGGTCGATCCTTCCCGCGTTTTTCCACAGCCGTTGACGTTTCTTCCATCCATTGCATCAGGTCTTTCGATTGACGCTTGCAACGCGCCCGCGATACGCTATTGCGCTCGCCAGTGTTCGCACCTGAGCGTGAGCCCGATTCCAATTTGAGGAGCTTCATGTCGAACGAACTTCGCAATTTCCTAGCCCTTTCTTACGATGAGCTGGAGCAATTGAATCTGAAGGCCAAAGAACAGCGCAAAAATCGCGTGGCCGCGCACAAAATCCAGGAAGAGCGCCTCAAGTACCTCACCGACGAAAAACGCATTAAAGCCGTCACCGTTTTGTTCAGCGACCTCGAAGGCCGCCTGCACATGCTCGACTATGACAAGAAGTTCCTCATCAAGAGCTGGGACAACTTGACCTTCGACGGTTCCTCCATTCGCGGCTTCACCGCGCAGCGCGAAAGCGATCTTCGCCTAGCCATGGATTGGGGCTCTTTCTACTGGCCTCCTGCGGACGTATTCGGCTCCGGCAAAGTTCTGGTCTTCGGGCATGTCATCGACAAGGATGGGACGCCCTACACCGCGGACATTCGCGGCGTCCTCAAGGGCTACGCCGACGGGCTGTTCGACAAGAAGGGCTACACGCTCAACGCCGCCAATGAAATCGAGGGCTTCCTCTTCGCCGGCCCCAACGCCGAGCGCCGCTATCACGAAACCGGCAAATTCGAATACGTCAACACCGGCGGCTACTACCACTCGCTTCCCGGCGACCCTTTGCGCACCTTCATCGACGCCACGGCCGAGGTTCAGCGCGCCATGGGCTTCCAGAACGAAAAGGATCATCCCGAAGTCGCGCCCTCGCAATTCGAAATCAACTACGGCTACGGCGAAGTGGTGCAAGCCGCCGACCAGATTCAACTTTACAAATTAGTTTGCCGCCAAGTCGCCACCAATATGGGCTTCACCGCCAGCTTCCTTCCCAAACCCATCGTTGGCGTCAATGGCAGTGGCATGCACACCAACGTTTCCGTCAGCAAAGATGGCAAAAATCTTTTCTGGGATCCCGAAGGTGAGGAAAAGCTGAGCCCGTTTGGCTGGGACTTTGTCGACCGTATTCTCACCCACGGCAACGACATGTGCTTGCTCATCAATTCGAGCGTCAACGCCTACCGCCGCCTCGACCCGCACTTCGAAGCACCCAATCAGCTCAACGCTTCTCCTACCAACCGTGGCGCGATGGTGCGCATCCCCATCGGCAACGAACGCAGTATGCGCACCGAAGTGCGTGCAGTCGCTCCCGACTCCAATCCCTACCTGGTGATGTACGCGATCTTCAAGTCTGGCTTGGACGGCGAAATCGCCCAGATCAAGAATCTGCGATCCGCCCAGCGCTACTTGCCGGACAACATCTACACCGCGATCGAAAATTTCGAAAAGGCCGAATGGACCACGGCGCTCCTTGGCGCCGACGTGAAGGCCCGCTACGTTGAACTCAAGCGCACCGCCGCGGATCGCTGCCCGCGGTCACTCGGCACCATCGTGAAAGCGCAAGAGGTTCAGTTCCACCACGAGGTCTACAACCAGTTCCTCTGGAACCTGTTCTAGCACCCTTCCTTGTTGCGAATTGGCGGGGCACGATAGGATCGTCCCCCAGGGAAACCCGCTGCGCCCACCCATGAGGGAACAAAAACCACAACCCGTGGCGGTGTGCACTCGCTGCGGAGCCGTTTCCTACTCCCCGGAGATGATGAATGGCCAATGCTCTCAGGTGATTGTGGGCAAGCGCTGCCCGACGTGATTGGCAGCGCGGGAAACAAAGCCGAATGGGAGGCCTGCCCCGGCTGTCTGGCTACCGGACCCGCAAATGAGAAACCGTGCGGGCAATGCTGCGGAGTCGGCTGGGTGTATGTCCGCAACCGCAAGCAATGAGGGAACTGACAGGTTGGCCTTTTTCGCACTTCGAGCTGCCTATTCTCTCCGTTTTCCTCCATCGTTCTTTGGAGCTTGCAAGGCAGCGAAAAGAATTTCGGGCACGCAACCCCGATATTTCTTGCAGGTCCAGAGGAGTTAGGCCGCGAAATTGCGTCCTGAAGGCCTCGGTCTGAACTTTACTGACTCCTGCGTCCCTACGACGGCCTTAGCGACTCCCGAACCTGCGCGTGGCGGTGATGCCCTTGGCTTCGGTGATGGAGAGGGTGGCGCCGGCGGCTGCGCCGGGGAGGCGGTCGAGCTGGCCGCTCGGCCAGCGAACTTCGATGGAGTCGGCTTTGTCGCGCTGGCCCAGGCCAAACGTGAGGACCAGTTCGCTCGCGGAAAGATAGCTCGAGCCGCTGTGCAGCGTCTTGGTTTGCGTGTCTCCGTCGGCGGTGAGCTTCACGACGGCGCCAATGCCGTCGCGGTTGGATTTCGTGCCGATAAGCTTGATGCGGAGACTGCGATTCGATGCTGCAGGGCCCTGCGCTTCGTTGCGGAACAAGTACACGGGGCCGCCGTTGGCCGAGAGCAGCAAATCCAGACGGCCGTCATTGTTAATATCCGCGTAGGCCGCGCCGCGACCGACGCGCGGAGAGGCGAACGCCGCGCCCATGGAGTTTGTCACTTCCACGAACTTTCCTTTGCCCACGTTGCGGAACAGGTGCGGCGCCATGGCGTAGGTGACGTTGGCCTGCACCTTCTGGATGTCGGCGTCAATGTGGCCGTTGGCGATGAAAACGTCCGGCCAACCGTCGAGGTCGTAGTCAAAAAAGAAGCATCCTAGGCCCAGGGTGAGCAGCGAGGCGCGGCCGATTTCCGAGCGCGGCGCTTCGTCGACAAAGAGCCCCTTGCCTTCGTTGTGGTAGAGCGAAACCATCTGGTTCGAGAAATTGGTGATGAGCACGCTGGAGTAGCCGGAATGATCGTAGTCGGCGGAGTCCACGCCCATGCCCGCGCGCGCCACGCCGTCTTCGCTGAAGGCCACGCCGGCCACGACGGCTCTTTCGCTGAAGGTGCCGTTGCCGTTGTTGCGATAGAGCTTGTTGGGCTGTGTGTCGTTGGAGAACAGAAGGTCGGGCCAGCCGTCGTTGTCGTAATCGAGCACGGCCACACCGAGAGTCTTCGAAGTGGCGTCGCCGAGACCGGCTTTTTGCGTCACGTCTTCAAACGTGCCGTTGCCGCGGTTGTGCCAGAGCCGCACGGCCGTGCCTTTGTACGATTCCGGCGTGCAATACGATTTGCTCTTGCCGTCGAGCGTGCAATAGAGATCCGTCTCGGGCGTCCACTGGACGTAATTGCCAACCACGAGATCCAAGTGGCCGTCTTTGTCATAATCCACCCAGGCGGCGCTGGTGCTGAATCCTTTCGGGGCTTGCAATCCCGCTTTTTGCGTCACGTCGGCGAAGGTGCCGTTGCCATTGTTGTGAAACAGATGATTTTGCCCGTAGGCAGTGACGAACAGGTCGTCATTGCCGTCGTTATCGTAATCGCCGACGGCCACGCCCATGCCATAGAGCTCGATGTCCAAACCGGCTTTTCGCGTCGCGTCGGTGAACGTGCCGTCGTGATTGTTGTGATAGAGCTTAGGAGTTGAATGCTTGCGAAGGTGGCCGGGCCAGTCCATGCCGTTGACGAGAAAAATGTCCGGCCAGCCGTCGTTGTCGTAGTCGATGAAGGCCACGCCGGGGCCCATGGTTTCCGGGAGATATTTTGTGCCGAAGGCGCCGTTGTTGTGGAGGAAATGGATTCCGGCCTGTGGCGTGACGTCGCGGAATTGAATAGCGGAGGTTTCGGGCGCAGCGCCAACACCGGTTTTCACAACCAAGGCAAGTCCAACCGCAAGTGCGGCGAACGGACGTTTCACCATGCCCCCGTTTCAGTCGCGGCCGACGCCGAGGGCGTCGGCGACGCGATTGATGTAGTTGAACCAGGACGCAATCAGGGTAATTTGCAGGATGCCACGGTCGTCAAAGCCTGCCGCGCGCAGCCGCGAGTGATCTTCCAGACTGCATTTTGTGGCGTCCTTGGTCAGTTTCACGACGTAATCGAGCATCGTGCGGTCCTGCTCGGTGATGGGCGCCGTGCGGTAATCCTTCTTCAGCGCTTCCACCATGTCCTCATTTAGAGTGACGCGACGCAGAAACTCTGCGTGGGAGACGATTCAATAGTGGCAACGGTTCGTGACCGACACCATGGTCGCAATCATTTCGTGCTGATGCCGTCGGAGCGGCAAGTCCGGAGACATCAGAGCGCCAAACGTGCTGAAAGCGTGAAAGAGCGCTTCGGGAATCAGCGTGTGGCTCGCCACAATGCCCGCAGTCTCGCCGTTGTTCACGGGTTGGACCGGCGGGGCATACTCGATGGGGTAGAGTTTTCGTTGGGACTCGATGGCGTTCTTAACGCATCCGTCATCTTCCATTCGCACAGTCTGAATCCAGGTCATTTTTCCTCACAGTCTGATCAGAATTCCCGCCAACTGGCGGAACGTGCCGCGCAAACAAGCCGGCGCAAAGAAAAAGCCATTCCTCAGGGGCGAAAAGCCCGATGGATGCTGACGTTCATGTAAGGTTCGCCCCCCGGTTGCCACCCCGGACTCATTTAGGGCTTTGG
>Ga0137378_10003281_pt1 | contig 13992 bp, 14 predicted proteins | sample SagtaG_21_FD_104813 | JGI IMG/M metagenome (GOLD analysis project Ga0137378, IMG submission 104813) | Vadose zone soil microbial communities from Sagehorn Ranch, Mendocino, California, USA - Sage2_L_60_16 metaG | ecosystem: Environmental > Terrestrial > Soil > Vadose zone | place: USA... | reverse complement strand
CTGGAGCTGGCGCCTGATTTGTAGGTTCAGGCTCCCGAATGAGCGCTCCGAGCCCCCGTCCCAAGGCGTTTCTCGGCATTGGCAATTACCTCCTGGGCGAGCTGCGTATAGCTCTCGGCCCCCTTGCTGTGTATGTCATAGAAAATAATAGGTTTACCGAAGCTTGGCGCCTCAGCTAAGCGCACGTTGCGCGGGATCACGCTCTGAAAAACCTGCGCTCCAAAGAAACTGCGCAAATCCGTCGCGACTTGTCGCGACAACGTAGTCCTCTCGTCGAACATGGTTAGCAGAATTCCTTCTATTTCAAGGCTTGGATTGAGCGTTCGCCGTATTCGCATCAGCGTATCCAGGAGCTCAGAGACGCCCTCAAGCGCCAGATATTCGCACTGGATGGGCACGAGTACTGAGTTTGCCGTTACCAACGCATTCAGCGTCAGCAGATCAAGCGCCGGTGGGCAATCCAGAATGACGAAGCTGTACTGGGGCAATAGACGTCCAAGGAAGGCTTGCAAGCGGTATTCGCGATTCTCGGCATTGACGAGCTCGACGGCGGCACCGGCGAGATTTTTGTCGGCGGGGACGACATCCAGGCCATCAACCTGCGATTTCTGGATGATTCTCTCGGCGGGCTCGTTCAGGATCAGTGCGTGATAGAGAGTTCTGCGCGAAGGATCTTTGGCGAAGCCAATGGCGGCAGTTGCGTTGGCTTGGGAATCACAGTCGACCAGCAGTGTCGGTTGTTCGGCGGTAGCGAGGCAAGCCGCGAGATTTACGGCCGTCGTGGTTTTCCCAACTCCGCCTTTTTGATTTGCCACCGCGACAATTCTTGTCAAATCTCCCCCAACTTCCAGTGTGGCGAAAATTTAGCAAAGTCCGAATTGAGGTGCAAGCTGTTTCACGTGGAACAAAGAGATTCTGTGCAAATCTTGCGCGAGCGCGCTCCAAATTGTTCCACATGGAACATAACACGAGATTCCTTGAGCAACGGCGAGTCGAGTTCCGCGCTGTTACAGCGCTCGTTCCACGTGGAACAACTGGCACTTCGTTTGCCGCTGAAGACTTTCAGTTTCTGGAACGCTCCGACCGCATGTCGTTCCACGTGGAACACGGATCGATCCTTGTCTCGTCCGGTTGAGGAAATCTCAACCGCTAAATTTCGTTAACGACGCGGAAGTCTCTGTCGCGAATAGACCAAGGAAAACAACTGCGAGAGAAATTCTGCCGCTTAATTTGTCGAACTGCTGACAATTTTTTCTTGTCACGGTTTCGGCCCCGCGCATTCCAGTCGACGCGGAATGGCCGAAAAGCGAATCTTACAAAGATCGTTAAGACGGAAACGGCCATCGTTTTGTCGAACCAAGTCCCAAACTGCGTTGCTCGATCGTCAGATCAATCCGAGGGCAGTTTTGAAAGGATTTATTCAGTTCGGGAACCGAGCAGAATGAACCTTTGCAGAGATTTTGGGACTGACGTCGGCTCTGCCCAGGACCATCCGGGCAGCGCCCGGACTTCCTCGAGATCGCGGCCTCCCAGCCAAAGTAACGCTTGCTTGGCGCCCACCTGTGGTGAGGCGGCCCAAGCGAGGAAACTAGCGAAATCTCCGAGTGCCCGCGAGCACACTACGTCCAGCGGCGCTACCTCTTCGCCTAGCTCCTCAAAGCGGTTGACCAGAACTCTTGCGTCTGTAAGTCCAAGCTCTCTAATGACTTCGGCAAGAAACGTCGCCTTTTTTACGTTTGATTCGACCAGAAAAACATTGAGATCGGGGCGAATGATCTTCAACGGAAGCCCCGGAAACCCTCCTCCAGAGCCAACGTCGGCCAGCCGACAGTTTTCCACAGGCAGGTGGCGCGCCCCGAACATGGATTCGCAAAAATGCCGATAGAGTATTTCGAGCGGATCGCGGATTGCCGTGAGGTTTACCTTTTCATTCCATGCCCACAAGATCTTTGTATATTGTTGAATTTGAAGGACTTGTTGTTCATTTAGCGTGAGCTTAAATTCATTCGCCGCACGCTCAATTGCGCCTCTGGAAGGCACCGTAGCGCTACTGCTCGTCATGATAATTGGTCATAAACTTCGATCACGATGGAGTGCTGTCGTCCCCTGATTCTGGAGATGCTGCATCTGCTGCCCCGAAAAACCGCGCCCCGGCAATTCCGGCGACGATGTCCAACGTCGCATGCCAGACCATCACCGGGAACAGGCTATGGTACGTGATTCTGGTAACGGCGAATAGAGTGCCAAGAATCCCCGTTCCTGCGCTCCCACCCTTTCCTTGATAGAGATGAGCGACTCCGAACATCAGCGAGGACAATAAAACCACGGTCAAACTGGAAAGGCCGGCACGAAGTAACGCCGCGATCACGAAACCTCGAAAGATAAACTCTTCGCATATTGCCGCCGTCAGCGCCAGCACAATATAGAACGCGAGTTCAGGAGCTGAGCGAGGGAAAAGTCGCACCCCCAATGCGCGAAGCCGCTCGACCGTGGGATGATTTGATCGTGCCATGCGCCGCAGGTTCATCCAGTGTGCCACGCCAATCAGCAGCGCGCCCACGACCGCAAGCAACAGGATTGTCGGTGTCCACACGCCTGTTATTCCAAGTTCGCCGAGCGAAAATCCACGCGCGCTGGCTCGCCAGCCGATGACTATTGCTAACGCCCATTGGAACAGCACAGTCGAAACGTACAGCAAGATTCGGTCACGTGCGGAAACATTTGTGAGCGTCATCAGATGCCGCATGCGTGCCCGGCCACGCCACGGCAGAATTACGCTTAGGAACAAGAAGATCAGCCAGAAGTCCCAGGGCATCAAGTGATGTAAACACGCCGACGAAAGAAAGCGCAACTCTCAAGCTGCGAGCAGGTGCCGCGCAAAGTCCGCGCATCCTCTTTATAATGTCTCTGAACGTAACAAAGGAGGCTCGATGACCGATCGCGTCAAGTTGACGTCGATGGCCAAGGCCGCTGGTTGAGCAGCAAAGCTGAGTCCCGGGACGCTGGACTCTGTTTTGCGGCAACTGCCGCGGCAAACTGACCCGAACGTGCTCGTTGGTTTTGAAACCAGCGACGACGCGGGGGTGTATCTCCTTGACGACAAGACCGCGCTCGTGCAGACCGTCGATTTCTTTACGCCCATTGTTGATGATCCGCGCACCTTCGGCGAAATCGCCGCCGCAAATTCGCTCAGCGACATTTACGCCATGGGTGGCCGGCCGATTTCCTCGCTTTCCATCGTGGGCTTTCCGGAAAAAGGTGATCCCGAAATCCTCGCACAGATATTACAGGGCGGGCTCGCAAAAATGATGGAAGCCAAGTGCACCGTGATCGGTGGTCATTCCGTTCGTAACGAAGACGTTTTGTTCGGCTACGCAGTGACCGGTGTCGTTAATCCAAAGCGCGTTTGGAAAAATGTCGGCGCGCTCGCAGGAGACGTGCTGCTATTTACGAAGCCCCTCGGAACCGGAGTGATTTCCACCGCAATCAAAAATGACAAGGCTCACACGGAGTCAGTCTCTGCGGCGATTCGCTCCATGGCGACTCTGAATCGAGCTGCCGCTGAAGCCCTGGCCGAAGTCGAATCGCAAACAAAGTGGCAGAATGCTATTCACGCGGTAACGGATATCACGGGATTCGGCCTGCTCGGGCACGCTCGCGAAATGGCGCTGGGAAATCCCGAAAAAGGAATTGAATCCGTGTCATTCGAAATCGATCACAAGGCGTTTGCGTATCTACCAGGTGCACTACAAGCAGCAAGGGATGGTCATCTCCCCGGTGGCCTGAAAAATAACCGGGAATTTATTGGCGAATGCGCACAACTTGCTTCCGGCGTGCCACAGGAATACCGGGATCTGCTCTTCGATCCTCAAACTTCCGGCGGGCTGCTGATTTCCATTGCCGCAGAGGCGGGCGCCGACGCTCTTGCAGCTTTGCAGCGTCGAGGCGCCGCTGCCCGCGTCGTCGGAAGCGTGCATAATAAAAAATCACCTTTGATTCATGTCGCGTGATGCCATGCTTCAATCGAAACGATTTGTAACCGCAAAGATTCCGCTCCTCTGACGATGGATACCATCACGCACGGCGTTGCAGGCGCGCTCATCGGCAAAGCACTCTGCTCTGGAGACAGCATGCTTCCGCCGAAGCCGATGAGCCGTGCACGAATCATCACCTGGGTATTGATGCTCGGCGCAATTTTTCCGGACAGCGACGTCCTGCGCGATATTTTCTCGCGCAACGACCTGTTGATGATCACCTGGCATCGCAGCCTTACGCACTCTTTGCTGATGATGCCAATTTTTTCTCTGCTGCTTGCCGCTTTGACGCAGTGGATCGCACGCAAGTTCCAGTGGGACGCGCCACCGTTCGCAACGCTAACCATTCTTTACGGCATCGGCATCGTCAGTCACATTTTGCTCGACCTCGTCACCACCTTCGGCACCATGGTGTGGTCGCCGCTTGCCTGGTCGCGCCCTGCGTGGGATTTAATTTTCATCGTGGACTTCACGTTTACCGGCATTCTGCTGATCCCGCAACTCCTCGCGTGGGTTCATCGCGATCCGAAGCACGCCAAACGCCGCGCGGTTCCCATGTGGCTGCTTTTTATTCCAGTAACCTTTGCCATCGCCGCGATTGCACGAATTGTCGGCGCGCCGATTTCCACCAACGCCATTTGGGTGGCAATCTTCGTTTTTTCGGCGCTGTTCTTGTTGCCGGCGTTTCGCGGATGGGGTTCGCAACTGAGCCTCGCCACCTGGAACCGGGCCGGCTTTGCCGCAGGGTGTCTGTACCTAGCGCTCGCGGTCTTTGCGCATCACAACGCGCTCGAACGCATAAAGAAATTTTCGGAATTTCAGGGTGTTCACGCGGAAAGCATTGGAGCTTTGCCGCTGCCGCCATCTCTGTGGAACTGGGACGGATTGATTCGCACGCAGCGCGGCGTGTACGAACTCCGCATGGACTTAAGCCAGCCGTCGGGAATTCCCGATAGCACAGGAGCCGCTGCCAATTCGCAAACGCCTTTCACCTACAAGTATTTTCCCGACGCTCCATCGAACAGTTTGATTCAACAAGCCCGCCAGCTGCCCGAGGTGCAAAAAGTTTTCTGGTTCGATCGTTTTCCGGTCACGCGATTTCACAAGGAGGGTGCGGAGTCCGTTGTGGAAATTCTCGACTTACGTTTTCCGCCGGTGCGGCCGGACCGCCCCGCGGCATTTACCTATCGTGTGCGGTTCGACTCCGCCGGAAACGTCATTTCGCAAGGCTGGGCTGTTAAGTAGAATCCGTTTTCGCTTGCAATCGAGGGACGGGTTTTTGCCGCAGTTCTTATTTGCTCCGCGCGTTCAGGTTCAACGTGCCGTTTTTCCATCTGCGGGATGAATCACCACTTGTCTATGCTCGCCCATCCCGATGCTCTCTGTGCGCACTCCCGGAAATTCCTGGAGCGCCAGATGGACGATTCGCCGCTCGCGCGCGGTCATCGGATTTAATTTGAATGGTTGCCGCGAAGTTTGCACGCGTTCCGCCGCCACACGCGCCGTCATTTTCAATTCTTCAATTCGCAGCGCGCGGTAGCCGCCGCTATCCAGAAGTATTCTGTCCTGCCAAGGAGGCTCGAGCCGCAGTGCGCGCAAAGCCAGGTGCTCGATAGCGTGCAACAGTTCCGCGCCACGCTCAAGCAAGAGATCTTTGTCGCGTCCGCTCAGATCGGCGAACACTTCGGCGCCGCCTGCGTCAGGAGCAATGCCGGTCCGCAGTGTGGTCACGTCAATTTTTAAATCGAGTTTTGCTGTGCGAATAGTCTCTTCCAGGAATTTTTGCAACGCCTCCGCTGCCGCGGAGCGATTCAGCTGGCCATCTTCAATCAGGTTTTGGGTCATCGGGGACGAAATGCGCAACCGCTATCCTACGCTAGGTTGAGCGCCGCGGCTCAGGATTTCTTGCCTCGGTTTGCTTTCACTGGAACCGTAACGGGATGCGTGCGATTCAAATACCACTGTTGGCCGATACCCACCAGGCTGCTCGTCAAGATGTACACGGCTAGGCCGCTAGAAATTGGGAAAATAATGAACATCCCTGCAAACGAAAGCGGCATGAATTTCATCATCATCTGTTGCTGTGGATCTGTCGTAGTCATCGGGGTCATCTTCGATACCAAATACATCGAGGCCGCCATGATCACCGGCAAGATGTAATACGGATCCTTCGCCGACAGGTCCGTGATCCAGCCAAACCATGGCGCGTGCCGCATCTCAATCGCCGAGCTCAAGGCACGGTTCAATCCAAACCAGATCGGCATCTGCACCAGCATCTGAAAACATCCGCCAACGGGATTAATCCCTTCGCGCTGGTAGACCGCCATCACTTCCTGATTCATTTCAGCTTTGCGCGGGTCGTTGATCTTGTACTTTTTGTATTTTTCCTGAATCGCCTTGATTTCCGGCCCGACGCGCTGCATCTTCATCGTCGTCTTGTAGCTCGAAATGCGCAGTGGAAACAAAAGCATGTTCGCGATGAGAGTCAAGACGACAATCGACCATCCCCAGTTCGGAATGTAGGTGTGCAGCCACTTCAACGCGTGGAACAGCGGGTCCGCAATGATTTCCATCCAGCCGAAGTTCACCAGCGACTGCAGCGGCGGATTCATCTTCTTCAAATCGTCGTAATCTTTGGGCCCAACAAAAATTCGCATCGCCGCCGGCTGCGCCGAGGTTGTAACGGCTGCCTGTGGAACCGGCTCCGGCTTGTCGACGTTGTCCACCTTGATGGTGTGCCACGTCTTCCAATAGCGCGTTTCGATTGTTCCCGGAGGCGCTCCCAGGGGCGCGAGAAACACGGCGACGAAATAGCGATCCTCCATTCCCGCCCAATCTTTTCCGCCCTGCCAGATCGGTGGACCCCATTTTCCTGCGTCATCCAACTTTTTGTGTGGAACGGAGTTCAGCTTCCCGCCTTCGCTATAAACCGTGTTGACGGTTTCGACTGGAATCGGATTCGTGACCGTGGTGTCGCCAAAGCCGCCGAGCCACGCTAGGCCCGCCGTGATTGGCTTGCCATCCAACTTCGCACTGACTTCGGTCTGCACGACGTAGCTATCGTCAAATTTGAAATGCTTGGTGACTTCCAGGTGACCGTCGCTCCACGAAAAATCGACGGAAACCGGTGCAGCTAAAGTCAGTGCCGTTTCACTGCCTTGTTGCTCGCCGGTGGAAGGTGTTTCACCTCGAAGTGCACCAGTGTGTATCTGATACAAACCGGAGTTCGCGGTCTGATCGAGGTTCGCATCGCTCAGCGAAACGCTCAACGGCCACGCATTTAACTCCTGCGAAGCGTCGGCATGCACAAGGTCCAGAATGCGCTGCGGCTTTGCATCATCTTTGTACTTTTTGAGCTGCCAGTTTTTCACTACGCCGCCGCGATTTGAAAATTCCACGCGATAGAGACCGTTCTCAACCACGATCGTGCGTTCTTGTTTATCGCTCTTTGCCGCTGCTGGAGCGGTCGCGGCCGCGGCCGCGGTCATGCTTGTTGCAGGTGGATTTGCAGAGGAAGAGCCGGTTGAGCTTGCCGCGGGCGGAGTCTGTCCAGCATTTGCCGGTGCGGTTGCTGCGGGCTTGTTTGTTTGCGATGAAGGAGGCGGCGCTTTCGGAGCGAAGAATTTCGCCCACGCGATAATCACGAACATCGACAACAGCGAAGCAACCAGTATGCGAAGTTCCGGGCGAAGGCCCTTATTTTTTTGCGGCTCGCTCACAAACGTATCCCGTCCTTATTGGTTTAAGGTTTGTAAGTACAAACCCTAAAAACCCTTGATTACCGCAGAACGGTCAATTGCCTGTTTTGCCGCTGCGTGATTTGGTTTCATTTCCTGCTGTGTGTCTTCGGAGAAATTTTCCGTCAGCGTTTCCGGAACCGGATCGTATCCGAATTTTCCAGAAAAAGGATGGCATCGCGCCAAACGCTTTGCCCCCAGCCACACGCCGCGCAAGATTCCGTATCGCTCAATCGCCTGGTACGCATACTGCGAACATGTCGGCTCAAACCGGCAAGTCCCCGCAAAAAGTGCCGACAAATAGGCCTTGTAGCAGCGAAGGGTAAACAGCGCCATCCGCACTCCGACGCTGGCATTGGCGCGCGTCGTCTCGGGCCACAGCCCGGCGTCTTCGCTTTGTGGCAACTTCATCGCTACACCTTCAGCAACCGCAGCAGGTCGCTCTCCAGCACGGCAAACGTCGCATTCTCCACGTTCGGTTTGGGGTGTATGACAAAATCCCATCCTGTGGAAATCTCCTCGCGATGGAGCCGGACCACTTCTCGAATGCGTCGCCGCATGCGATTGCGCACCACCGCGCCACCGAGCGCTCGCTTAATGCTGAAGCCAAAGCGGCTCTCCGGCAGTTCGTTCGCTTTCAGGAACACGGTGAAGTGGGAACTCGAGCGGCGCTTCCCGTTGCGGTAAACAGCGTCGAAATCCGCCTTGCGCACTAAGCGAGCGCCGCGCGGATACTCCTGCCCTTTTTTACTCGGGCGTGAGGCGATGGCGTCCCTTCTTGCGGCGTGCCGCAAGAACCTTCCGGCCGCCTACGGTCTTCATGCGCGAACGAAACCCGTGCGTCTTGGCGCGGCGTCTCTTGCGCGGTTGATATGTGCGCTTTGGCAAAACAATCCCCCTTCAATTCACGGCATGTCCGCCGTGTCCATCGCGATTAACTGGCGACGTCCTCGCTCGGCAAACACACCTAGGCCGCTCTCGCAGCTTACTCCGAATCATCAAGTGTACTTGCCCTCCGCCAGAAGGGTCAAGAATCTGGCGGGGTAGCTTACAGAGAGGGGAAAAGTGATACGCCCTGCGAAATAGTGATTCTGCATGGTTAGAGCAGCTAGTTTTTACCGCGCACTGAGTCGCCAGTCAATCGCTCTGCTCACTGTCTTGCAAGACCCAATTTTCATCGAGTTATGCGGTTTGGAATGAGCTAGCCTAATGCGACGAAAGCTTCGTCACATGAGGAGCGTCTGTGCACCCAGGAACGCATTAGCGACTTCAGCTGTTGAGCTAGGCCGGTTCTCGCCGTGTTTCTATTTGCCACTGCACTCGCCACGTCGCGGATGCCAGCAGGATATTGTGGGACGGCTCGTCCTCATCTTGGTATTCTCGATTACGCTCTTGCGCCGGAATGCTCTTCTGGCGAAAGCCGAAGAAGTCTGGCGACAATACTTCTCGACGTCTCTGAAGACGCCTTCAGAATGAAGAATTGTGCGAAGATCTGGGATGGTTCGCGCCACAAATCCTGCAGATCATTCCAGCCTTAGCCGCCGCAGCAGATCGTCGTATCGAGCATCGCCGTGCAGCTTCGCCCACAGCGGGTCAACTTTCAGGTTCAGAACATAGAGATCGTGTTCGTCAAATGCGCGTTCCAATAGCGGGAAAGCATGTTCGTTGTCGCCCAGCCTTGCGTAGATCGCGGCGAGCTCAAGATCGGATGTGGAAGCGCGTCCCCCCATGCCGCCACGCTGGCGCAAACGTTGACGCAACATCTCTTTCCAATAGCCGCGTTCTCCGTCAGCTTGCCAGGCCAGTCGCAGCTTGCGTATCTGGGAATCGCCTGCGGCCGTCTGCGAAGCAAACGCTTGTGCCTGATGGAGCGCTTCTTGAAAGTCTCCGGCCTGCTCTTCGGACTGAATAAGGTAGGTTCGCGCCACGAGGAAGTTGGGATCCGACGCCAGAATTTTCTTGTACTGGGCAATGGAATCCCGATTTCTCCCTGCAAAATAATGGGCTCGTCCGATGAAAGTCGCAATGATTGGAGACAGCGGATCGAGCTTCTGCGCCTGCTCCATTTCATGCAGTGCTTCTCCGTGTCTGCCCATGGACATCAGAAACGTCGCATAATAGTGGTGTCCGGTCGAATAACTCGGCCTGAGCTCGAGCGCTCGCTTGTATTCCTTCTCAGCTGCCTCCCAGTCGTGGTCATTCACGGCGGTGATTTGCGCAAGCGACGTGTGCGCTTCGGCTAGCGAATCATCCAATTGCAGTGCCCTCAGCGCTGCTGCCCGCCCCTTCGCAATCGCCTCCGGTGGAGACATGTTTCCGGAAACGGCAAGCACAAAATAGGAATCCGCAAGGCCTGCATACGCCAGTGCATTCAAGGGATCGTGATTGAGCGATTGTTGGAAGTAGGTAACGCTGCGCCGCAAATTCTCCGGAGACCGCTGGTTCCAGTAATACCGGCCCAAAAGATACGTCTGCCAGGCCTCAACGTTTTCCGTGTATCGCTTGGTCAGCATTTTCGCTTGCTGGGTGCTCAGGCGGACCTCGAGTTTATTTGCAATTTCGCGGGCAATTTCCTCCTGTACGCTCAGGACATCGGAAACTTTGCGGTCGTATTGTTCGCCCCAGATGTGCGTGCCATCCGACGTGTCGATCAGTTCGGCCAGCACGACCATCCTTGCTCCTTGAAAATCAATTTTGCCGATCATCACGCTTTGCACGCCCAGGTCTTGTCCTACCTGTTTGGGATCAACTCGCCGCCCTTGATAGCGCAGAACGGAGCGCAGCGAAGTCACTTTCAAGTTGCCCAACCTTGAGAGGTGATCGATGGCACTCTCGGTGATACCGTCGGCCAGAGATTCGGTCTGCGGATTCGCTGTAGCCATTTCGAAGGGAAGCACAGCCACCGAATTGATCGTCTTTCCTGCCGCGTGAGAGTGAGACCTATTGCTCGCGAGATAAATTCCAGACGTGGTCGTAATCGCGATTACAGCGAAACCGATAAACAGCGCGAGGGATTTTCTGTCGGCCTTTGTTTGCGCTAGTCTCTCACCGGCACGCGCCGGCCCCGAAACGTGGGGCCTCGCTGCCTCCATCTGCTCGTTGATCGTCCCAATGAATCGATAACCTCGCCGTCCCACAGTTTCGACGTACTTTGGCCGCTCTGCCGAGTCGTTCAGAGCGCCGCGAAGCCGCGCAACGGCGCTGTTTAGTCCGTGATCGAAATCCACGAATGTGTCGGTTGGCCAAAGCTTTTGCCGAAGGTCCTCCCGAGACACCGCCTCCCCTGGCCGCTCGAGCAACAGGGTCAGAATTTGAAACGGTTGCGCCTGGAGCCTGATTCTTCGGCCGTCCTTGCGCAGCTCTCCCGCGCGGAGGTCCACGCCAAACGCTCCGAAGCGAACCAACGAGATTGGCGATCCAGGTCGCGACATCACCGAAGTTCTACTTTGCGGGGAGTCTACACCTTTTTTTCGCTTCTTATAAGCGAATGTAACAGTGCGCGAGTCTCCTGACAGAAGGGCAGTTAAGCCGCTACGCTCCTGCCAGTTAGCTCGTGACCCACGCGTGTTCGAATGGTGCGCGCCGATGCATTGCTCTTCTCTGGCCCTGAGCGCAAAGTTCGCCGCACAAGACGAGCAGAAGGAAAAATCTCGCGGCTTCAGCCGGAGACTTCAACTTCCAGCCACGTCAATGCTCGAAGCCATGCCTCAAAAAAGGAGAACGAACGTGAGAACAATACGGATCGTGGGCATCGCACTCGCTTTGACAGCTATCTTAATGACGGGAGGCCAATTTAGGAGCATGCCGGGTAGATTCGTGTCAGTTGCGTACGCGGCGCAGACAGGCTGCTCGAACAGTTCTCTGCGTGGGAACTACGGGTTTCAAATCAAGGGGACCATCGTCGGTTTGGGACCCATTGGAGGAATTGCCCTGAGTACTTTTGATGGCGGAGGCAATTTTACGCAAACAGACAATGTCAGCGTCAATGGCTTTCCGATCGTTCCGAACCGTCCGGGTAGCGGCACCTACAACGTCAACGCGGATTGTACAGGGACGCAAACTCTCCATCAGGCTGGCGGTCAAGTAGTACACACAACATTCGTGATCGCAGAGAACGGGAAGGAAGTTTTCGACGAGGTGACGGATTCGAACCTCGTTATCACTGGAGTTGGAAAAGCAGTGGGCTCTGCGGACGATGCCGAAGAGGATGATTCTTCCCCGTTCGCGTGTTCCCTGCGAACCATCAAGGGATCCTACGCGATCTCAACAACAGGATCGATTGTGTTCGCCGGTCCTGTCGGAGCGGTCGCCGACGTTGGAAAGCTCACCTTTGATGGGAATGGCGGGGCGTCGCAGACCACCACAGTTAGCCTCAATGGCACCATTATTCCGAGCAGAAGCAGCCTGGCTGGCAGCTACACCGTCAACCCGGACTGCACCGGCGAACTATCCCTGACGCTGCCCACAGCCACTGGCCCGATTCCTTCGACCTCCCGCTTTGTCATCGTCGCGAGCGGAAACCAACTGTTGCTCGTGAATACAGGCGTTGGCAGGGTTCTCACAGGGCTAGCAACAAGGCAGCATCTGAGAATGTGGTAAGCGCGCGAGCCGTATGGCCACTGCGCCCACAACGGATTGCGGTGGCGAATAACGAAAAGTAAGGACGACTTTCGGTCCTTCAAGGAAACGATTCAGTCCGAACGAGGTCTTGCAAGTCGTTATGCCAGGATCCTCATTGACGAGGGGTTTGTGTGCCGAGGCGGAACAGCTGCTAGAAGACGATTTGGATGACCATCGCCAACCAGACATTGCAGGTTCTCGATCATTTGCTTGTCGTTCTGATGCTGGTGGAAATTCTCCACACCGTTCGTATTTCTATCCACTCGCACACGCTCATCACTGAACCTTTTCTCGTCGTCGGCCTAATCGCCTCCATACGGCGCATCCTCGTAATCACCTTGGAAGCCTCCACACTCACCAAAGAAGGAACGTGGTCCGCCGAAAGAGCGAGCATCTTCCGGGCCAGCATGACTGAGCTTAGCTTGCTGGGAGTGCTTGTCCTCATCCTAGTATTTTCCGTAACACTCTTGCGCCGGAACGCTCTCCTGGCAAAAAGCGAAGAAATCTGAGGGGAATATTCCAAGCTCCAGTTCCTTTACGCTTTCTTCGTCTTATACTCGTCAAACGACGCCAGGAACCTGTTCGCATCCTTGCGCAGCACAAAATAGGGCATCGAAATCCGCAGCTTGGATGGATCGCCTCCGCGGACCCGCACCTTTCTCTCTTTCCACAGCCAGTTCTCCAAATCCATTCGGTTTAACGGCGGCACGTTTACCGTCACAATTCCGCAGCGCAATGCCGCGTTCGGCGAAGTCCATGACACGGCGCTTCGCTTGGTCATTTCTCCCAAAACATAATCTGCCATCTGCCGATGACGTTTTTCGATGCGCTCCAATCCAATCTGATTCGCAAACTCGATTGCCGCGCGCAATCCGCACAGTGTCGGCACATTCGAGCTACCGATGCGTTGAAAGCGTTCCGCGCGAATTTTTGTATCGTCCCAGCCTTCCGTTGCAATCGTGTTCCACACGCGATCGATCACTTCGTCACGGATGTACAAAAATCCTGTACCCTTCGTCGCCTGCAGCCATTTGTGCGGACTCGCGGAATACATGTCGCAACCCAAATCATGCACATCCAGCTTCATCATGCCCGGAACGTGCGCACCATCCACCGCCGACAAGATCCCCTTCGACCGCGCCAGCGTGCAAATTTCTTTCGCTGGCAGCACCACGCCCGTCACAGTAGTAATGTGGCTGAAGAAAATTACGCGCGTGCGTGCCGTAATCGCTTCGCTGAAAAGATTCAGTACCGTCGCTGCGTCCGGTACCGGTTTCGGCAGCATTATTTTTTTCACCACGATTCCGTAGCGCTTCGCACGCAAATCCCAAGGATGTTCGCCGCCCGGATGCTCTTGATCCGTAATCAGCACTTCATCGCCGGCTTTCAAGTCCACGCCGTTCGCAATGTAGCTGTTTGCTTCTGTCGCGTTTCGCACCAACGCAAGTTCATCGCGCTTGCATCCCACAAACGCCGCCAGGGGATCGCGAAACTGGTTCCACGCCGCGTAACCCCAAATCGGATAATCTTCCGGATCGTTCTGTGCCAATCGTTCCGCATCTTGATAGCAATCGATGATTGCCTTCAACACCGGCATGGGT
>Ga0137378_10003275_pt1 | contig 14008 bp, 10 predicted proteins | sample SagtaG_21_FD_104813 | JGI IMG/M metagenome (GOLD analysis project Ga0137378, IMG submission 104813) | Vadose zone soil microbial communities from Sagehorn Ranch, Mendocino, California, USA - Sage2_L_60_16 metaG | ecosystem: Environmental > Terrestrial > Soil > Vadose zone | place: USA... | reverse complement strand
GTGCCGGTAGCGTCGGCTGAGCGGTGCAAGTCGAGTGAGCGGCAGCACGAGCCCGTCGCGTACGGCAGCCGGCAGCAATCGCTGCAGCCACTTGGCGGTCGCGAACCAGGCGTAGCGGGGATAGCCGCCCAGCAGCTCGTCTCCGCCCTCCCCCGTGAGCACCACCGGAACGTGCTGGCGCGCGAAGCGGCAGATGAGATAGGTGGGGAGCGCCGCGGCGTCGGCGACCGGCTCGTCCATGTGCCACGCGAGGTCGGCGAGTTGCGCCGCGGCGTCGGGCTTGAGGAGGAGCTCGTGATGGGCCGTCCCAAAGTGGCGGGCCACACGCCGGGCTTCGGTCAGCTCGTTGTGCTGTCCGGGCAGCTCGAAGCCGACCGTGAACGTCTGGACTGGGCCGCCGCCGGCGGTCATGGCCGCCACCACGGCGCTCGAGTCCACCCCACCCGAGAGCAGCGCGCCTACCGGCACGTCGCTTACCAGGTGACGGTTCACCGTCTCGCGGAACAACGCGCCGAATTCCTCGGCGGCCTCAGCGACCGTGGTACCGGGCCGAAAGTCGCCCAGCACCAGCTCCCAATAACGCCGCACGCTGACGCGACCGTTTTCCGAGACGAGCAAGTGGCCTGGAAGGAGTTTGCGCACGCCCCTGAACAGGGTGTCGGGCCCGGGCACGTACTGCAGGGCGAGGTAGAGGTCGAGGGCACCGGGCTCGATGTCGACGCGGAATCCCGGGTATGGGAGGAACGCCTTCACCTCGGATGCGAAGAGAAAGGCGCCGGCCGCAGTCGTATAGTAGAGGGGCTTGATCCCGAGGCGGTCGCGGGCGAGCAGCAGTCGTTGTCGCTTTGCATCCCACAGTGCGAAAGCGAACATCCCCCCGAGCAGGTGTACGGACGCGTCGCCGTATTCCTCGTACAGGTGCACCAGGACTTCCGTGTCGCTACGGGTGGCAAAGCGATGTCCTTGCGTCTCGAGGCGGGTGCGCAGCTCGCGGTGATTGTAGATCTCGCCATTGAACACGACGACGACGGTGCCGTCCTCGTTGGCGATCGGCTGATGGCCGCCCGCCACGTCGATGATGCTGAGGCGCTGGGCGCCGAGGCCGACGCCGTCGGCGACGTGGAAGCCCTTGTCGTCCGGCCCGCGGTGGACCATGGTGTCCGTCATTCGCTGCAGCACCGCTCGGTCCAGGACGCCTACGACGCCACAGATCCCGCACATTGCTCAGCGCGCTCCGCCAGACTTCAAGACCTGGTCCCAGACCGTGACGAGCCGCTGGGCGATCGACTCGTTCGTGTACTGTGACAACACGCGTGCTCGCCCCCGCGCGGCGAGTTCGCGCCGGCGCGCTGGGTCGGCGAGGAGCTGCGAGATGGCCCGAGTGAGCGCTGTGACATCCCCCTCCGGCACGACGACGCCGGCGTCGCCGATCACCTCGGGGATCGCCCCGGAATCGGAGCCCACGACTGGAACGCCGCACGCCATGGCCTCGATCAGGACGTGGCCGAACTGCTCCTTCCAGGTCGCAGTCGTGCGCGACGGCAGCACCAGAAGGCTCATGCGCTGGAGGTACTCGGGGACCTCGTGATGGCGAACCGCGTCGTGCAAGACCAGTTTGCCATCGAGGCCGAGCGCCCGGGCGCGGGCGAGCACTTCGGTCCTGAGAGGACCGTTACCGACGACCATGACCCGGAACGGCGCGTCGATCCGCGCGACCGAATCCAGCAAGGCCATGATCCCCTTCCCCGGCACTAACCGGCCGACGAAGCCGACGACGGGCACGTCGGCACCGCCGTTGTCCGCCCCGGGCGAAAAACGCCCGACATCCACACCGAGTTGGGGGAGAACCGACACCGCACCGCGGAAGCCGGCACGCTGGAGCAGCATGCCTGCCTCCCGGTTTCCAGCCACCGCAGCCCGCGCGTTCGCGAAGACGAAGCGCTGAATTACGCGGAGCAGCAGTGGCAGCCGGCCGTCGGTGTTCTCCCAGGTGAAGAAAGCGAACGGTACGCGCAGCCGCCGGCATATCAGGGCGGTTTCGAGTGCCGCCACGCCCCACGGCTCTTCCTCCAGGTGCACGATGTCGGGGCGGAACTCGCGCAGCGTTCGCCACAACCCCATGGGTGAGTAGGTGAGTAGTGACCTGAAGCCGAACGAAGCGGAAGAGACGGCACGGGTCGGAAACGGAGATTCACCGATCTGCTCGGCCGAGAAAGCCTGCCGCAGGTCCCGGTTGGTCCAGCGGTTCGGTACGACGAGCACAATCTCGATACCCGGAATGCTCCGAAGACTCTCGAGCTTCCCGCGATTGGCGGCGAGAATGTAGGTATGCGAGATAACGGCTACGCGCATGAAACCCGATCAGCGCGCAGGCGGAGCACGGGCCTGCGTTGCCACAACTGGTGGAGCGCGACTGCCGCCATCAGGAGGAAAAACGGCTCGACAGGGGCGCGGAACCGCGGCATCGACGTGAAAATCGCTGCGGTAAGGACCGTTTGAAAGATCAATAGATGAATGGGCATGAGCTGGCGCCACCGTTTCGCAGTCCAGAAAAAGCCCAGCAGGCTGACCGCAAAGACCGGATACCAGGACGCTCGTGCCACCGGGTCAGCGTAGGCGCTGAAAAAGATCTTCACCTTCTGCGCCGAGTAGCGAAGTGCCTCTCCGGGGTGCTCCGTTATGAACCCCATGCCGAGGTGTAACTGCTTGCGTTCGCCCTCAATTGGAGTCAACCCGGCGAGCTCGCTGCCGTAGCGCGGATCGTTGTACCAACCTCTGGCGCCGGCCTCGAGCCTACTGAGGGCCGTTTGAGTGTAGGGGTTATTCCCCTGGTACAGTACAGAGCCACCCTGAAGACTGATCGGAAACCAGCCGCCGAGTGCGGAATGATTGCGAATCACCCAAGGTGCCGCGACCGCAGCCGTGCAGGCCAGGGTGACGCCTAGCCAGCGGAGGCGCTGCGCCCACGGCTCCACCGTCTCGACGAGAGCCAGCACGGCGAGCAACGGAATGAACCCCAAGATCTGCGGTCGATTGAGCGCAGCCAACCCGAGGACACAGCCGGTGACGGCGGCGTGTTTCGTGGAGTCCGCTTCGTCGCGCCTCGTGAGCCACAGCGCCAGGATCGTATAAAGAAGGATCGCCAGATTCTCCGTCAAGGGAACGGCGGAGAGAAAGACAAAAAATGGATAAAGAGTTGCGAGCACTGCGGCGACGATGCCGACTGGCTCGGAGAAGACTTGCGCTCCCAGGAGGTACAGGGCAACCACACTGAGCGCCCCCACGCACGCCAAGAGCAGCTGCCCCGCGAGCAAGTTGGGCCCGAAGATCAGGTAGACCGACGCCAGCGCAAGGGGTGTGAGCGGCGGGCGCGTTGCGTACGGGACATCGAGCCGATGCGGGGGATCGATGACCGTCACGAACTGATGGCGCTCGACCAGGTTAACGGCGAGGTCGTGGTCCGCCTTCGCGTCGTCAGAATAGGCGAGTGCGTGGCGCCCGGTCAGAAGGACCCATCCGAGGCGAACGATCAAGGCTACCACAAAGAGCACGAGCGAAGCACGCCTGCGGCCGGCATGACTCATCCCGCGCTCGCCAGCGCCTCGCGATAGACCGCAACCGTCCGGGTGACGACGTCGTCCCACGAACACCGCTCGGCGGTCTTCCTCGCCTCCACACCGAGACGGGATCGGAGCCCCTCATCCTGAACGAGTCGCTCGAGACCCTGAGTCAGCGCGTCCACGTCGTTGGGATCCTCCAGAATCAGGGAGTCTCGACCGGGGCTGAGGAGTTCCGACACGCCAGCCGCGCGGCTGACGATCACCGGCAGGCCCGATGCCATCGCTTCCAGCGTCGCCAAGCTGAATGTGTCGTATCGCGTTGGGAGCGCGAAGCAGTCTGCCGCCGCATAGAGGGACGCTACGTCGGTGGTATTACCCAAGAACGTGACCATTCGCTGAAGGTCTTTTTCCCGTACGAGTTGCACTAGGGCAGCATCGGGTCGCACACCAACAGCGAGCACTCTGATCGCGCGTGCGACCCGCCTTGCCGCCTCCAAGAGTGCCGCGAGGCCCTTGAGCCGATAATCCCCACCAACAAACAGGACCAGAAACTGGTCAAGAGTGACACCCAGGCGCTCGCGGACGAGCATCCGGGAGCCAGCCCGATGCCGGGGGTGAAACGTCTCGGCATCGACCCCATTTGGGATGACGACGATCCGCTGTGGGGCGACGCTGTACGCGCCCTCGATCTCGCCCTTGACCCGCTGAGACACGGCGATGATCCGGCGCGTGGACGCCTTCGTCATACAATACCTCTCTGCACCTGCACCGATGGCGTAGTTGACCCTGCGGTGGAGTCTCGCACCATCACCGGCGGCTACTCGCATCACGGAGTTGCAACAGTGCGCCGTGACCACGTTCCCGATGGGGGCATCGGCCCCCTGGATGTGAACGATGTCGGCAGGTTGGCGTCTGGCCGCGACAACGGACGCGGTCCACATCGCTGCCAGACGGGCGATCGCGGGGCGATTGGGAACGGGAACGAAGCGGCAACGAGCCACCGAGCGGACCAGGGGTGAGAACGCTCCTGCATAGACGGTCACGGGGAGCTGCCCCCCCAAGCGCCTGACCAGCTCGATGACGTATCGGCCGTGGCTATTGTCCGGGGTGCACCGCGGTACGAAGAAGCTGATCCGCATCACGCGCCCCCTCGAGCGTAGGTGCCTTGATGAGCATCCCGATCAAGAGCCAAAAATAGATCGAGCTAGGTAACGTCGCTTGCGGCTGGGCGATCACTGAAACGATCGGGTAGGTTGCGGCAAGCAGAGCGGGCCCGAGGAGCAGATCCCGTAGCCGGGCGGGCGGAAGGCGTCGCCAGGCACGGAAGCCCTCAATTCCTACCTTCAGAGCAAAGTATATGAAGAGGGCCAACCCAATGAAACCGAGCTCTGCCGCGGCGGACCCGTAGCCGCTGTCGATGTTGGTTGTGGGAAGGTCCCGTATTACCTGACCGGCAATGAATTGTGGAACGCCGGCGGTATAGCCGAGCCCCATACCAAATGGATGTTCCCGGGCGATCCGAACACCGTACGTGAGGGGGCCGAACCACTTCCAGAAGAACGCCTGCGGATCGAAGATGCTGGAAAACCGCTCGCCGACCACGGGCCCGATGAGAATCACGATCAGGAGCAGAGCCACTCCCGCAATTATTGCGCCCTTGAACACGACACCGATCTTCGACCAGCCACCTGAGGTAAACGCGATCGCCACGGTCGCCGCGAGCAAGAGGATGACAACGGGACCCCTGCTGCCGGAGGCCGCAATTCCCGCTCCCATGACCGCGAAGAGCGCTGCGGCCACCACGCGCCAGCGGGCACGAATCTTCGCACAGGCCATGACGCTGAAGGCGACGAGCATCACGAACGCCATGTTCCCGCCGAACGTGCCGGCGGCCACGAAAGTAGAGAAGGCCCGGAACACCGTCCCCGACCGAGCTGACCAGGCGAGGCGGGCATACTGGCCATACTGTTCGCTCCAGCCCGCGAATGCCTGAGGACCGACCTTCCACTGATAGACCCCGTACAGCGCGGTGACGAACCCGAGGCCGAGCAGCAACGCGTAAAGGCGCTCGAGCTGCCTCACCGACCGAAACGTGTACAGCCCGACGAAGTAGAACGCGGAGTAGAGCAGCCAGCTCCGGAGGCCGAGCAGGCTGCGAACCGGAGGTGACTCGGGGTTCAGTACCTCGAGCAGGCAGTACGCCGCAAGGAACACGAGCGGCAGCGTCAGCTCGCTGGCGGCGAGCAAGGGCTTCCCTGTGACTAGGCGATCCAGTGCGACCAAGAGCAGCACGAGGCCAGCGATGGAGTCGGGTAGCGCGTACGCGAACCACGATGCACCGAGCAGTTTCAGGGGTCCCAAAAGAAAGCCCACGATCAACAGGAGCCAAATCATCGGGTCCACGACATGGCCGCCGGGGACGATCGCCTCAGCGAACGTGGCCCTCGCTACCCCGCGGGCGCGGGTCACCGGTGCATCCCTTCTTCCAATCGACTGGTGCTCGCGACCTCCTGGTAGACGCCTTCGAGCTCACGAGTCATTCGGCACGCCTCGACCAACGTCGCTACCTGGAGCCAAGACACCGACAAGTAAGTCTCCTCGCGAGAGAAGATCGGGTCTCAAGAGGCCTTCCTCCGACACACGGCGAGTAAGTGATCCGCTTGTCGCAATTGGTTCCGCGCGATGACGACATTATCTGCTGAGCGAAGTATCCGGTTCACTCCGAAGAACTTCCGGGCCACGAACTCCCTGACGAGGGGAGGAACCCGCAGACGAAGGTTATGGGTATCTAGCCCTCGCAAGAAGCGATAACCGACGTTGCCTTGGTACCGCATGCCGCCAAAGAAATCGACAGCGAATGTTCGGTTCAACTCCTGCCGGAAAGTCGCTGTATCCATCTCAGTCAAGTGAGCGTCAACGACTATTCCGACGCTTCTCTGGTGGGGCACGGTAACGTCACGGTTCGAGGTGCTAATAATGAAGATGCCGTCAGACGCCAAGACGCGGAGAATCTCATTGAAAAAGCGCTGGTGGGCGTCATGGTTCGGTAAGTGTTCAACGACCTCGAAACTCACCACCAGGTCGAACGATGCCGCCCCAAAAGGGAGGGCTGTGACATCAGACGCCGCCCAGACTAGGTTGGCCGATGGATATTTCCCGGGCGCACGGCGAATGACTTCCGCATCGTAATCAACCCCCACAACGCAACGGGCAGCCTGCGCCAACAGGTGTGAGCCGTACCCGGTTCCGCAGCCCGCATCGAGGATCGTCTTTCCTACGGCGTAGGGTCGCGCAAACCGGTATCGGCTCAGAGAGAACGAGACGTTACCTGCATCTGCCGCCTCAGGATCGAGCCGCTCGTACTCGAAGTGCGGTCCTCGATTCAAGCTTTTCCGTTCACCCATGGCGTCCTCCAACCAACCCTCTGCCCTTTGGACGCGAGGTAATTTTCACAGGCCGCAGTCAGCCAGATCGCGAGTGCGTAACGAGCTGCAAGTACATAGCCTGAAGCTCCCCTGCCATGCGGCCGGCACCGAAGTGGGCCCCAAACCGCGCTGCCCCTGCTCGACCCATTCTCAGACGGAGGTCAGGATTTTCGATGAGAGACAGAATCGATTCAGCCAAGCGGTCCGCACAGTCGGGGGGCACGAGGTAGCCCGTCTCACCCTCGATCACGATCTCGCGGGGCCCACCCAGGTCCGAAGCGACCACCGGCTTGCCAGCCGCCATGGCCTCGAGCAGTACGGTCGGAAACGGGTCCGGCTCGATCGACGCATGAACGATGACGTCGGCCGCGGCGAAGAACCGGTCCACGTCGATGCGGTGGCCCGTAAACACCACGGTTCCGTCAAGACCGAGTGTCGCAACGCGGCTCCGCAAATCGAGCCCGTACGTTTCCTCCAGACCGAAGAGAGCGCCGCCCACGACGAGAAAGTGCACGTCCGAGCGCAATCGCGCCACCTGGGCCGCGGCCTCAATAAACACGTGGACGCCCTTCCACCGTTGTAGGCGCGCCACCATGACAATCAACGTGGCCCCGTCGGGAATACGGAGTTCGGCGCGGAGCTGGCCCGGGCTAGGAGTGAGCGTTGGTGCGATAAGCCCGTTGCGAACGACTCTGACCGCACGGCGGGAGTGCCACGCCTCGTGGAACCCATCCGCGACGAACTGGGAACACGCAACGGTGCGAGCCGCCGGCAACGCCACGGACAAGGCACTCACCACGCCGTCCCGCGTCAAACTCGGTCTCGGTACTCCGTGTAGATGGTACACGCAAGGCAATCCACACACCGCAGCGGCGGAGCCGCCATACAGGTGCGCTTTCGCATTCATCGTGTGAACGACGTCGATGCCCTCTTCCGTCACGAGCCGTGTGAGCCGCATAATCGTGGCCGCGGCGCGCGGAACGTTTCGCACGCGACCGGACTCGATGACCCATGTCGGCGTTCCTGTTTCGCGAAGTTCGGCGATAAATGGTCCGTCTTCAAGCACGGCCACGCCCGGACCGAACGCCGAGCGATCGAGTGACTTGAGAATCTGAAGAAGCACGACTTCGAGACCACCGCGTTCGCCGACGGGTAGGACGTAGAGGATTCTCAGCATCGAGGCGGCTTTTTCGCGATGAGAAGCCAGTTCAAGGTATCCTTCTCCGCACCACGTCCGTACAATTGCGAGAGACGGTCCAGCTTCAAGCCGAACCAGCCGATCGAGGCCTTGGCGGCCGCGTGCATCGCACGACCGAACAGCGGAATCCTTCTGATCCAATTCGCGTGCCAGACCACCATCTGGGCGACAGTCGCGATCGCTCCGCCCAGAGGTTCAATGCTGACGACGTTCAAACCGGCCTCCTGCGCGAGGAACGTCAAGCCGTGGCTCGTGAATCGGAAGTAGTCCTCTGGTTCTTCGTGTAGGGGGTTGGTCTGAGGGGTCGTCAGAACAAGGGCGCCGGCCGGCTTCAGGACCTGATAAAGCTCTTTGAACACCTGTCGCGGCGTCGGAACGTGCTCCAGCACTTGGGTACACAGCACCGCGTCGAATGAATCCGGCCTGAACGGAAGTGCCATGGCCGTCCCGAACACGTCCGCCTGGGGCCGCCCGCTAGCGGCAACCGGGCGGTCAAGACCGATCCAGCGTTTGGCGGACGACCCCACGATTGCTCGGTACGGCTTCCCCCCACACCCCAGGTCGAGCACGTCTCCTTGAAACAGAGCCTCAACGCGCCTCAAGCCGTCCCGCAGGAGCTGGTCACTGATTTTGGAGCCCCACGTCCAGGGCAGAGGACCTACTTCCCGATCAGTCACAGCCCCCGCACCTAGTAGAGATAGTCGGTCACCGATCTCGGCGATCGAAACCGACGTCATTAGCGCTGTTCTTCGAAAGCCAGGCGCGCTGCTTGTTCTGCGATCACGTCCCACGCGAATCGAGCTTTGTACAGAGTGCGGGCTCCTTCACCAAGCCCCGCACGAAGCTCTGGTCGTCGGGCGAGTTCAATCAGCCCGTGAACCAGCCCGTGTCGATCGCCCGCCGGAACCAAGTAGACGTTCTTGCCGTGAACGAACCACGGTTCTTGCGGCGTGCCGCGAGTCGTCAGAAGCGGCAACCCGTGCTGCAGGGCTGTTACAGCGCTAGTTCGTCTCGTCGAGACACCATCCACAAAGGGAAGCATCACCACATCGCAAACGCTCAGAAGGCCTGAGACCTCGCAATGGGGGAGTTGGCCTGTCCAATTGACTTCGTCTTCCTCAAGCCCGTTGAGCGGCATGGTTTGCTCAATGCTCGCCCGCTCTCGCTCACCGGCGCTCCCACCACCGATCCACACGAGCTTCGCCGGCTGTTCTCTTTTCAGCTGCTGGAGCGCATAGAGGGCGGCCGGGATGTCGCGGTCGTGCCGGGCCCCGAAGCCCGCCACCAGAAGCCCCTCGGCGTCGCCCAGCAGCTGTCTTCGCAAGCGAGTCCGCTGTGCCTCGCTGATCGTGGCCAGCGGGATGTTGCTACCGACAGGAACCACTTGAATGCGCTTGCGAACACCAATCCTCTTCAGGCGCCGCTCCCACTCACTGGCAGTCACGCTGAGCGTGTGGCTTCCCGTGGCGAGAAGCGCTGCGGCAGCCCGCTGCCAGAGCGCCCCGGCGTTCCGCTTCAAGGACCGATCGAAAGGGATGTACAACTCGTGAAAGTTTGTGACCACGCGCATCCTGCCGCTGACCCGGACGAGAGTTGGCAATAGGTTGACCGCGAACGTGATTCCGCGTCGATCAAAGGCGTGCGGTGCGTACTGGATCACCAACAGATCGGGAGCAATCTTCCGTAGGTGGTGGAAAACCTTGGGTAGTCCCCGGGTCCCCCAACTGTCGATGACGCGGTGGACTTGCACGTTGGGTCGAGGTGGGTAAAGCGATTCATCCAGCTCACTTGCTCCGGTCAACACGTCGACGCCAAGCCCCAGCCGAGCCAGTGCGCCAGCCAGATAGTACGTGTAGTCACCCACCCCGCAGCGTTGAGGAGGGAATCTGGCTGACAGCAGGCAGATCTTCATGCGTTTGCACGGCTCCTGCACGAAACGCAGCCAGGAGTATGCCTACAGAGCCAGTCGCTTCGCCTAAGCTCCGCTGCCAAGACGAACATCGAGCCTTAACCTAAGCAATCCGACCTGATGGCTGGGTTGCGGCCTTTTTCGCAACTACGAGCTGTCCTTCGGACAGGAGGTACCTGAGCCAAGATACCCGCAGCGTTCCTCGATCCGGTAACCGTCGGGCCTTCACAGGCAGGAATCGGCGACGTGTCGAGAACACAACCGGCCGGTGACCCAGGGCGCCGCGAACAGGTGGTGTTCAACTACTGACAATCCCACGTCATGCGCCAGCTTGTGCAGTTCCGCTGGCGTGACGAGAAACAGATGTCCATCAGCATCCGGCTGATACTGTCTGGACTTGGGCAGCTCCCTGTCGTGAATGTCCGAGAGCGTGGGCAACCTGGTACGCCAGCGTGGCCCATTAGGAGTGGTGGCAACCAGAATGCCAGCGGGCTTCAAAAAGTTCCGCGGCGTGTCCGAGCAGTTTCTTAGGATAGGCCGCATGTCCGAGCATTTCTCCTAACAGGACGACGTCGAAGCGTGCAGCGCGAAAAAGAAACGACTCCACGGGCGCGGCGGTAAAGCTCACGCGACCCCTTTCGTGTTTCAGCATGAGGTACTGAAGAAAAACGAAAGTCTCAAATCCAATGCTACCACGCTGTAACCCCTCTGGGCGAACGCCAAGGCGAAGTTACCTTGCGCGCACCCGACATCGAGGACAAGCCCTCCTTCGGCGAGCCGATCGACAGCGTGAGTACAAGCCGAAAGCGAGTCGTGTACATTAGATGCGTGAAGTCCACCTCGTCCGGGTTGTGGAGTTCGCGGACGTCGTGCTGGTGCAGAAATAGGTGACTCGGATCGTGCGGAGTCCCTGGCAAGGGCAGCTTCGCGATCGCCGTCCGCGAAGCAAGGCCACGTCACTCGCGCGTTGCGACCACATAGTTCTTCAGATATCCCGTGTGGGTTGCGACCTTCGAGTGAATCGCTTCAACGCGATACTGAGCGTATCGGAGGATCCGGACGACGGACTCTTCAAGCTCTTCGCTGTGCGCCTCCACAATCCAACGAAGGTTGCCAGCGGCTAACAATTGCCGAGCGCCCTCCAGGACTGAAAGTTCGCCACCCTCCACGTCGACTTTCGCAACGCCCGGCCTCAGGTCGTAGTAATCGTCGAGGCGTACGGCAGGGAGCATCAGCGTTTCCGGAACGGCCTCCTGCGTGACGGCCCTCCCTTCCACGCGTGAGCTGGCGGACGTCGCGCGGGCAAACCGGGCGGTGCCACTCTGGCTCCATACGACGGCGCTCACGGGATTCACCGACTGAGCTTTGTTCTCAGCAACGTTTCCCACAAGCCGGGCGAAGTTCTCCGGGTCCGGCTCGAAAGCAAACACAACTCCATCCCGGCCGATGAGGCGCGACGCAATCAGACTGAAGAAGCCGGTGTGCGCGCCGACGTCGTAGAAGACATCGCCCGGATGAAGCCACCGAAGAAGCAGCTCTTGGACCCAAGGTTCATAATCGCCGCGCATGTAACCGAGCTCGAACCTTGGATCGACGAGGAATATCAATCCCTTGCCCACACCGATCTGCACACTGGCCCAGCACCGCCGCCCGGTAGGAAAAACGATGCGGGTGGCCCACCTGGCTACCGGACCGAGTCCTCGGACAAGCTTCAGTCGCTCGTAAACCGCTCGGAGTCGCAAGTCGCCAAGAACGCCGCTTACCATGCTACGCCTCGCACGCTTCGGAGGGAACGAAGAAGCCAAATCATGGTCCCGTCTGGGTGACTAGCGGATACAAGAGCCCGATCTGCGTCAACGATGCCCTCTTTGCGTCTCTGACAGGACTCGCAGTTGACCGGCCAACTGCGCGACCCGCGTCCTGACCCACCTCCGCTCCTCGGCTGCCAGGAAAAACCAGAACCCGATCACGCACGTGAACCCGGTTGCCAGCAGAGCGACGACCCCCAGCGACGGGAGTCCGGTCACGCCCTTTCGTAATAGCAACGCGACGGGCAGGCTTAGGAGGGTCGTCCAGACCATCGGCAGGACCACCGACCGCATCCAAACGGCAAGCGATCCACGTCTCACTTTCTTGTTGTAATACCAGACGTCGAGGCCCGCGAGCACGAGCAGCGACACCGCCACAGAAGTCGCTGCCCCTCCGAGCCCCCAACGCGGTGTGAGCACCAACAGACCGACAACGTCCATTACGCCCGTTATCCCCATGAACAGCGACGTCATCCGCGGGCGGCCCGATCCCTCGATCGACACCTGGTCCAGACCAGCGATGGAGATCCACAGAATCCCGAAGGCTAGCAGGCGCAGCGGCAGGGTCCCGTGCGCCGCGAACTCCTGACTCATCCAATAACGGAGGATCTGATCGGCGAACACGATCACGGAGACAACTGGTGCGAGCGTTAACCACGCGACTACCCGTACACTCTGGAGGTGCTCCCGGCGGAAAGCGTCGAGTTGATCCAGCGTCGTCCTCGCGCTCGAGTGTGGAAACGCGACGGTCGCAGCGGCGGAGCCAAACATGTTGAGGCGCTGGCTGATGCCAACTGGCACTGCGTAGTACGCCACCATGGACATAGACAGCATCCGCGCGACGATCAGTCGATCGAGTTGAAGGAGCGCGATTCTGCTGATCTGGTTGAAGGCCATGAAACTTCCGAAGCCGAAGAGCTGCCGGAGTTGCTTGCCGTTCACGCGCGGAACTGGGCAGAATCCTGGGAGAAGGCGTCGCAAGACGGCCCACTGAACGAAGGAGCTCACGGCCGTGACAACTGCGTAGAGACCAATGACGGTGGCCAACGATGCCCCAGCGCTCACAAGTACGGCGGCACCGATCGCGTATACCACAGCGTTCGTGACGGAGAACAGCGCTACCAAATCGAACCGCAGCAGCCCCCGAAACACCGCGCCAAACAGCGCACCCGCCGTCGCGAATGGCACTGAGCACGCGAGGAGCAGGGCTGCTTCCTGGGTAACCGGCGCCAGGGCTTCGGGTACGCGCAACAAGCCACCCACGATCCACTTCCGCCCAGCGATCAGCGTGAGCAGGAAGGCGCCAGCGACGGCGGCGTATACCCCTGACACGGCATTTACCAGAGCGTCGATCTCCGCCCTGTCCTTCTCAGCGTGGCGCTCCGCAACAAGCTTTACGAGGGCGAAGCTCAGACCGAAGTCGAGGGCCGTGCAGTAACCCAGGAGCAGGAACAGTACCGTGTATACGCCGTACCGCTCGACGCCAAGCCCTAACGCGATGATGGGTGTGGTCAGGAAAACGACGACGGCCGAAACAATCTGGGCACCGAAGATGAGGCCAGCCTGCGCGACGATCGTTGGCCGCGGTTCGGTCACGGCGTGAGACGCACCCCCGCGCTCACCATCGTCAGCGAGCCGACATGCCCGTTGGCGATCGAGCTGGTCACCTCGTTCAGCTGGTGGTGCTCGAGCCGCACCTCGGCCAGGACGCTCGGACCCAACGTGAAGTCGACACCAGCGCCCATCAGCCACATGAGGCTGCTGTGATCCACCTGGTGTCTCGGGTCATCCGAGACAAGCCTGAAGAGGCCGCCCCCCAGAGACACGACCGGCCGAACCGTAGCGGCGGGCAGCAGCCCGTACTCGGCGCGGGCGAACCCCTGGGTCAGTGCGACCGACATTTCAACTAAACCAGAATCCGCATTCAACGCGCCCCGCGCCGCTCCCAGCTCGATCCGCAGCCGCGGCGTGACGGCACGACCCGCGAACACCTCACCCCGAAATCCCGTACGCCCCTGGATGTACGCCCGCTGGCCGAAATCGTAAATGAACCCACTGACCCCCCCGCGACCCCCGAACACCCACTGCCCCGCCAGGCCCGGCAGCGT
>Ga0137378_10003266_pt1 | contig 14027 bp, 13 predicted proteins | sample SagtaG_21_FD_104813 | JGI IMG/M metagenome (GOLD analysis project Ga0137378, IMG submission 104813) | Vadose zone soil microbial communities from Sagehorn Ranch, Mendocino, California, USA - Sage2_L_60_16 metaG | ecosystem: Environmental > Terrestrial > Soil > Vadose zone | place: USA... | reverse complement strand
GGTACAATTTAGGGTCTGTCATCTCCCCGCGCTCGCGCGAGAATCTCCTCGACCACCTCGGTCTTGGCATCGGCGTAGTTCTGCGTGTACTTCCAGTCCTTGCTGGCAAGCTCCCGCTTGGTGCGCTCGTACAGTCGGCGATCGGATGCGTTGCTGCGCAGCCAGTCGCGGAAGAGCAGCATGCGATCGATCTCCGGACAGCCCGGTGAGAAGACATGGAGGTTAATGTCCGTGTCCGGCCCCTTGAAGAGGCGGTGCTCGTACCAGTCCGGTTCTCGGATGCGCAGCACATAGGCGGCAGCCTCCAGGGCCGGGACGTAGGCCGACTCGTCTGCTGAGTCCGCTACTACGAGCAATATGTCGATTCTCGGCTTGGCGGCCAGCCCCGGCACCGAGGTCGAGCCGACGTGTTCGATCAACAGGACCCGGTCGCCGAGCGCAGCCTGGATCCGCTCGACCTCGCGCTCGAAGAGCCGAGGCCACTCGGGGTCGTAGTCGACGATGTGGATATGCCCTACCAGTGGCATTAGCTCCCCAACATGGGCCGCCCTGATCTGCTCCTCAGTCGATGGTACAAAAGCCGCTCTGGTCTGCTCCGACGTTGCTTTGCTTACCCCTTTCGATGAGTCTCCGGCTGTGTTGTCGATCCCAGGCATGTGCATCTCCTCTCGATCCTTCTCCGCTCACATCACGAAGTCTACAGCACTTGGCCAACACGCCCTGATGCTTTAATTTGGCGACAAAATGGCAGAGAAGCCGCCCCACCATTTGAGAAACTGCGCACGCGTGAGCGAGGTGTGGTTATAGAGGGATGAATCGGCCAGGAATACTACACTGCTATTTCCACCAAGAACGACGAGCAGGTGTCCTCCTGCATATTTTTGGGGCGGGAAACCGACGATGATGGGTGTGCCATAATTGGCGGTGGCGATGATCTGGTCGAGCGATAACTTGTATCCCCAGGACGTTTTGAATCCGAATCGCGCGGCGGTACGCTGGATGCCCACATCCTCCACTAATCCCAGGGCAGGCGTAATTTCGTGGAGGGACGCCTCGACTTTCAAAATATCAGCGATACGGTAATGATGCCCGTACGCGTTGATGACCTCCGTCATGGAAGCGGTAGAACACGCGGAATAGGCCCAGGTATTAAAATCCTGCGGCGAATTATACTGCGCGGGATCAAGCTGGCTGATACGTACCAGGCTTTGTGAGATGCCTGACAGGTGTTCCTGGATGGTATCTGGTGGCGGCGTTGACTGCGAACCATTAGCAAATAAGACGGTACTGAAGACAGCGTTACGCGGGAAGACAGCGTTCAAAGTGAACAAGCCGAGGACGAAAATTGATACTAGTCCAATCACAACGACAGTCCAGGGAACAGGCTCGCCTGCCTGTCGTCCGCGCACACGCCCTCCAAACGAGGGGATCGACAGCGTGCTTCGCTGGGCAATTGCTCGTGTAGAGCGCGTCGTACCTGAAGTGGCAACTTCGATACTACGCCGCCCGGTACGCGCACTCGGATAGATAACATTTTGATTGCGGGCTTGTGATTTGACGGAAAGAAAAAATCCAGCTAGCGTGACGAGCAGCGCGAAGGCGAGCAGCGTGACCAGCATGAAGGGCATAAATACTAGCTCCTGGCAGATAAAGGACGCTATTTAGGACAATATTTCTAATTAGTCCTCTGTTGCAAAGTATACCACATCATATCGTGCAATTCAACGTTCATTGGCATCTTTTTGGGACTTTCTGATATACTCATGTGGTGACATATCCTACAAGATGAGATATGATACCTGCGAGAAGCAGACATCAGGTCTAGATGAAGCAGTGAGGATAATGATATGTACATCTATTATGTGTTGCGCGGAACACAGGCAGACGCTGTAGTTGAACGCGAGGGCGATATCGACGCGGAACAGTTCCCAGGCGTTGATCTGGGTGATGGCCCGGCGATTATCAATTATTTGACACGCAACGTACACACTGAACCGGGTACATGGGGAGAATGCGACCTGACCGATGATTTTTTCAACCGAGAAGACTCCTACCTCCTCTACAATGGCCGCTGGATGCGCCGCTCCGATACACCCTGGCGCAGGGACAAGGGATAGCAGCAATAGCGAGTGAATGAAAGCCACAAATGCAAACCATTCACTCGCTATTCCTGACATGTTTCCCCTGTATTAAGCTCCGCTATGCATCGCGTGCTGGCTGCGCAGCACCTTCTTATCAAACTTGCCCACGCTGGTCTTGGGGATAGCATCGATAAAGACAACGTCATCGGGTAGCCACCACTTAGCGACGTGTGGACTCAGGTACTCGATAATCTCGTCTTTGGTGATCTGGCCGGCGTAATCGGGTCTGGCTACGACAAAGGCCAGAGGGCGCTCGTCCCACTTGGGATGCGGCACACCGATAACGCAGGCCTCAAGCACTTTGGCATGACCCATAATCAGGCTTTCTAGTTCGACAGAGGAGATCCATTCGCCGCCCGATTTCACCAGGTCTTTGGTGCGATCAACGAGCTGGATGATGCCGTCTTCATCGACGACGGCTACATCGCCTGTGCGCAGCCAGCCCTCGGCAAATTTCGCGCTCGACTCGTTGTCGTGATAGTAAGCGCGCGCAATCCACGGGCCGCGGACCTGCAACTCCCCATAGCTGGTATTATCCCAGGGCACCTCTTGCCCGGTCTCGATGTTCACCACGCGGAACTCCACGGCTGGCAAAATCGTTCCCTGCCTGGCCTTGATACGAAACTGCTCCTCAAGTGGCAGATGCATCTGATGGCTGCGCAGTTTACTGAGTGAGGCCAGGGGCGAGGTTTCGGTCATACCCCAGGCGTGCACAATGGTCAGGCCCTTGCGCCACAATCCCTCAATCAGCGATTTTGGTACCGCGGAACCACCACAATAAATTGCCCGCAGTGAAGAAAGGTCGATGTGTTCTTTATCGAGCGCGTTCAACAGGCCAATCCAGATGGTCGGCACACCAGCCGCCACCGTGACCCGCTCCTGCGACATCAGGTGCGCGACTCTCATTGGGTCCATGAAGCGTCCAGGAAAAACCAGCTTTGATCCCATCATGACGCCCGCGTGGGGGAAGCCCCAGGCATTGGCATGGAACATCGGCACGACCGGCAGCACCGTATCCTGTTCGGATAGGCCCGCCCCATCAGCCAGACCCACGCCCATTGAATGCAGGAATATGGAACGATGGCTATAGACAACTCCTTTGGGGTTCCCGGTTGTACCAGAGGTATAGCACATGGCGGCAGCCGCGTTTTCATCGAGATGCGGCCAATCGAAATATTCCGGCTGCCCGGCTATGAAGGTCTCATAGTCAATCGAGGGTTGTAATTTTCCCGTCGCGTTGTGAGCCTCACCCATGACGACGTATTGCTTGACCGCCTTCAACTGATCCGCCAGCCCTTCCAGAATTGGCACCAGGTCACCATCTACGAAGATCATCGAATCTTCCGCGTTATTGATGATATACACCAGTTGCTCCGCGAACAGGCGAATGTTCAGTGTGTGCAGGACAGCGCCAAGACAGGGTATCGCGAAATACAACTCCAGGTGACGATAGGTGTTCCACCCGAAGGTGGCGATGCGGTCTCCCTCCTTCACGCCAGCGCGATTCAATGCATTGGCAAGCTGCATGGTGCGGTTCCCCCACTCACGGAAGGTATAGCGATGCAGCCCGCTATCCGTCTGCGTCACAATTTCTTTTTTGGAGAAGAGGCGAACAGCACGATTGAACGCGTGCTGTAAGGTCAAAGGGAAGTCCATCATCAAGCTTTCCATACATACCTCCTGATGTCAAATGGTAGCACCAAATTTGGTGCGAGAATCTGGACAGAATCACTTTCCTATTTTACAACAAACGTGGTTCAAAAGGGTTAGTGGGCTGTTCATCTTGACCCTTTGGCCTGAGAAATTGAGCAACGCTTGACGTGACGAAGCAATTTGATTTACCATAGCCGTACAGTCAAAAGTGCCGATTTCTTTTATGTCATCAGCGAAGCCAACAACTTCCACACAAAGGAAAAGATCATGTCATCGAGTTTACGCAAGATCACTATCGAGGATCTGTACAAGTACAAACCTGTAAGTTCACCACGCATTTCGCCGGATGGGAAGCGCGTCGCGTTTGTGGTGACCACTATAGACGAGCGGAAACATGAATATCGCTCTGCCATCTGGATGGTCTCCACCGAAGGTGGTGAAGCGCAGCGCTTTACGGCAGGCCCTGCGAATGCTTCCAACCCAGGCTGGTCGCCGGATGGCCGGTGGCTGGCGTTTGTATCCGAGCGCGAGGGAGAGCCAGCCGGTAAGGATGAGAAAGAGCAGAAAAAGCAGGGGAAAGGTAAACCCCAGGTCTGGCTCATTCCAACCGATGGAGGCGAAGCCCGTCAATTGACCTTTATGCAGCACGGCGCCTCGAATCCCGTGTGGTCGCTCGACAGCAAGCGCGTCCTGTTTAACGCCCAGACAGGCCCGGCTGACGAGGAGACCGAGGATGGCAAGCCGCTCCCCAAAGTGCGCGTGATAGACCGCTTATGGTACCGGCTCGACGGGGTTGGCTTCATCTATGAACGCCGCAATCACCTCTTCCTGATCGATGTAACGGGTGGCGAAGCGCAGCAGCTCACCGATGGTGATTGGGATGACGGTGACCCCGCGTGGTCTCCCGATGGTTCGCGCATTGCCTTTGTCTCCAGTCGCGCCGATGATCGCTGGAGATTGCCCAGTCCCGATGTTTATACGCTGGGTATCAATGATGGAAAGGCTGGCGACCTGCGCTGCTTGACGGATGGCTCGCTTTCGTGCGGTTCTCCATCATGGTCGCCCGATGACAGTACCATCGCGTTTTTAGGCTCGCTTAAACTGCGGTCTGGCGGGCATGTAGATATCTACACCATTTCCGCGCAGGCCGAGCAGGGGAAGGCCACCAATCTGACCCAGGAATTCGAGGGAAGCTTCCAGGATTGGACGAATAGCGATATCGGCGATGACCATCTCTCGCCTGCACCCACATGGTCGCCCGATGGGAAGAACATCTACGCGCTTGCCAGTCACCGGGGCGCAACACGCGTTTTCACCTTCTCAATCAATGGAGCCGGGAAAAACCCGTCCACGCTTACTCCCGGCGAAGTGCACGTGCGCGATTATAGCGTGGACAGCCCGGTCAACAAAATGGCGCTGCTGATCGGCAGCCCAACGAGAGTGCAGGAAGTCTTTGTACGCTCAACCGCCGCTTCCGGCGAACTGCGGCGCGTGACGGGCTTTAATGAAGAGCTGCTAAGCGAGATGGCGCTGTCCACACCCGAATACATGTCGTACATGGGCGCGGATGGCTGGCCTATGGACGGCTGGATTCTGAAGCCGCACGACTTTGACCCGTCTAAAAAATACCCGCTCATTGTAGAAATACACGGCGGTCCCGCTACACAGTACGGGTACGGCTTCTTCCACGAGATGCAGCTATTGACGGCGGCAGGCTATGTCGTTCTGTACACCAATCCAAGAGGCAGCATCGGCTATGGCCGGGACTTTGCCCTGGCTGTGCGCGGCGTCTGGGGCGAGAAAGATTCGCTCGATATCATGGCTGGCGTGGATGCCCTGCTGCAAAAGGGTTACATCGACGAGCAGCGCATGGGGGTCACCGGCGGCAGCTACGGCGGCTTCATGACCAACTGGCTGATCGGACATAACGACCGTTTCAAAGCGGCGGTCACGGATCGCTGCGTCACCAACCTGGCCTCAGACTTCGGCTCCTGCGATTTTGGCTGGACATTTGCCGATGAAGAACTGGACACCACTCCCTGGGAAGACCTTGATCGCTACATGCACATGTCGCCCATCAAGTATGTGAAAAATATGCGCACACCGCTGCTCATCATCCACAGCGAGCAAGACCTGCGCTGTAGCATCGAACAGGCCGAGCAACTCTTCGCATCCTTGAAGTATATGGGACGTGATGTGCTGTTTGTGCGCTTCGAGGGCCAGAGCCACGGGCTTTCTCGCGCCGGTCACCCGCATTCGCGCCTGGAACGCCTGCGGCATATTCTGGGGTGGTTTGAGAGCCATCTTTAGGGTACCTGTGGACTGGCAATCTCGATTTGAATGAATGTAGGACACCTTGCGCCTGATGCCCACCAGGGGCATCACTACATTTGGACTGGCCCATCCACCTCCATCCCCACCAGGAGACACGCTCAGGGGAGGGGGCTAGTGGGGTTGGTTGAGATGTAGTGATGCCCCTGGTGGGCATCAGGCGTGTGGGTCGCTGCGAAAAGTGTCGGGGAGAGAGGTCCTACATTGCGCTCGAATCGTGACAATCCGCTACGGTTGCAACATGCCGACCTTGTTACTGCCCGCCTCAGTAAACCAGAGTGTATTATGCGCTCCCATTACCAGACCTAACGGCAAGCTGCCGCTTGTCGGGATGGTATAGTAAACGAACTGGTTCGCGGCAACATCCAGGCGCGCGATGATACCGACAGCGGTAATCGTCACCCAGACTTCGCCAGATGGCGTGATAGTAATACCGTAGAGTCCACCAGTGTTCCCATCGGGGGATGGCGCGTAATAGGGTGTGATTACACCTGTTGCAGGATTGAGACTCACCAGCAGGCCAGTGCTGAAAGAGGTGGCCCAGATCATTCCTCGCGGATCGCTGGCAATCTCCATGAGGGCTGTAGCCGTTCCTGGTACGGTAAAGTAGCGAATAGCGCCGCTATGAGGGTCAAGGCGACCAAGGCGGCTGTTAGAGGCTTCAGTGAACCAGACAGCATCTTGTGGGTCAACGGTAATGCCATAGGTGTTCAATGATGGAGCGCTTTTCGAGGTCAAAAGGGAATACTGCCTTATCGAACCATCATGAGGGTTAAGACGACCAATGGCGCTGGCATTGAGTTCGGTAAACCAGACATTGCCGTGGCTATCGAAAGCCAGATCGTTTGGGGCGGCGGGTAATGTGAGTGTCCGGCCAGGATTGCTGGGATCAGGTGTGGTGATCGTAGGCAACGAGTAGAGCTGGTAACGATGGGTTGCCGGGAAATAGTGTCCGATATAGTTGGCATACTGTTCCGCGAACCAGATCGTATCATCGGCTGCGACTTCTATCCCCATCACGCCAGAAAGCCCATGAGGGGGAGTCATCTGCTGGAATGTACCCGTACGCGGGTCAAAGACCGCCAGGTAGTTACGTCCCATTTCACCGAACCAGATACGCCCCTGGTGGTCAATGGCCGGACGCATCATTCCGCTATTATTCTGCGGCAAAGGAAATTCCTTAAATGTTCCGGTTGCCAGTACCGACGGAGTAGTATTGGGCTGCGATGTGACTGTGGGAGAGTCTATAGGGCCAGTTGTTTGCCCTGGGGTATAGGTATCCCCGCATGCAGTAACAAGCAGCGCGAGCAGCATGAGCAATGGAAGCATAAAACAAATGCGTTCTGTCTTCACCGGTTGTCCCCCTATCGCTTCATAGAAACGACGCGCTGGATTCGCTGCTAATACCCATAGCAACATTGAGTTCATGCCTGCTTGCATTCATCTTTCAGCGAACACTCTAACAAGGCGACGACCTATGCCCTTTCCCTGGTACTCTTGAAGTAGATAGATAGCGTAGAGTTCTCCTTTGTAGACTGGATCACGTTGACGTTCCGGCCCACCAGATACGAAACCGATAATCTGCCCGGAGTCCGTAACTGCTACGTAAATATAACTTGCATTGTTCTTGAGGATGTCTTTCCAAATTTGTTCACGTCTGTCGTATGACAAATTTGCAAGGTGCTGTGGCGGCACAATACCCGCGTAGGTGGTTCGCCAGCTATCGACGTGTACCTTCGCAATGCCTGGAGCGTCTTCAATGCGTGCTTCTCGAATTGTCACCATCGCTTGTCCCCCACAGGCACAGTACCTACACTATGAAATCGCTATACCGAGGACGCCATCATCCTCTAGCGCCCTCAGCCGTGCTTTGACCAGCGTATTTTGCCAGTTACGATCGGCAGATAATCCTTCCAACCCCACACGCAGGTAATTGTCGGTCAAACCCTCCCAGTATCCATGTTTATAGTCCTCAATCAGCACTTCAACAGTGCTCCCTAGAAATTGTTCGCGGAAGCGCCTTCCATCCTGCTGGTTGAGAGCAAGGAGACGTTCGCTGCGCGCTTTCTTGACTTCATCCTTGACCTGGCCCTTCATGCGCGCCGCTGGGGTTCCCTGCCTGGGCGAGAAACGGAAGACGTGCGCTTTGGCGAACTGCAATTCCCCAGCGAGCTGATAGGTCTGCTCAAAATCGCTGTCGCTTTCGCCGGGAAAGCCGGTTATGATATCAGTGCTGATGGCAATGCCTGGGACCAGCTGGCGGGCAGCGGTTATAATCGCCTGGTAGCGCGCGCTGTTATAGCGACGGGCCATGCGCCGCAGAATATAATCGGAACCGCTCTGCATGGGCAGGTGCAAATGTCGGCACATGCGCGGATTCTGCCACAATTCCAGCCATTCCAGGCGGAAGTCCTCGGGTTCGAGCGAAGAAACACGGATACGGGGCATGTCGGTTTCACGTAATAGGGCGGCGATCAGGTCGCCCAGGTCGCGGGTTTCGTCACCATCGGGGTGGTAGTCACCGAGGTGAATACCCGTCAGTACCACTTCCTTGTAGCCCGCGCGTACTTTGCGCTGCACATGCTCCACTACAAAGGCGATGCTGCGGCTGCGCGAGCCACCGCGTACATAAGGAACAATACAATATGTGCAGCGATTATCGCAGCCGTCCTGCACTTTCATCTGGACACGCGTACGCGAATGCAGCAAGGCGCCAGGAGTTTCTGCCGTTGCCAGGGTAGCTATGATCTGCGATGGATTATCAGGTTGTGGGTCTTCATCTGTTCCAATGGCGGCAAGCGCGGCATCACTTCCAATATGCTGGGCATCAGGTTGCAACACAGACAACGTACGGACTGATTTACTTTCCGCCTCTGGCATAGCGACGTGACCGCCTGCATGGGTCTCCCTTGCCTCTATTCTCCATTTTTCTTCAATCGCCTCTACCAGGGACTCTTTGGCGCTGTTGCCGACAACCAGGCTCACCCCTGGCAGGGCCGCGACCGCCTGGGGGTTCGCTTCCGCGTAACAGCCGGTAACCACCAGCAGCGCACCCGGATGGCGGCGGCGTGCCTGGGAGATCATGCTGCGCGAACTACGATCGCCCAGGTGGGTAACGGTGCAGGTATTCACAATGTAGACGTCGGCGAGATCATTAAAGTCGCGCTGCGTAAAGCCTGCCGCGCTCATCTGCTCGCCAATAGCTTCGCTATCAGCCTGGTTCACCTTGCAACCAAGCGTGGCAACTGCGAAGGTTCGTGTTGCTGTTGATTGATCGGTCATATGATTACATTCATTTGCTGGTTACACTACAGATTCTTCTTGATACATCTCACAGGCATGATTATAACGTATTTGGGGCTTCCTGGCGATAGCTGCAAATGCAAGGACTTTAGCGTAAGTGAAACGCCTTCGCTAAATCGCGAAACTCGATTCGTCCTTCTATAGTGGTTTCGTTATTGATAATAATCACGGGGATACGATAGCGATATTGTTCAAAGATGTTCGGATTGGTGCGAATATCAATCTCTGTCAGATCATAGGAAGTGAGCGCCGCGATATCATCAAGCATATCCCGCGCCTCTTCGCACAAATGGCACCCGGCTTTGGTGTAGAAAGTCACCTGGATTGGCTGCTGCTCTTTGGGTCTGGTCACTGCTCTTAACTCCACAAGATGTATGAGTTTTTTCTCCATGATACCACATATTGCTCATCTCCTTGTTCTGGACAAAAAGAAACAGGGGCGCAAGCAGTGCGCCCCTGTTGGTTTATTAACAGTTACGTGGAGGAGGTGGACAATACCAGAGGGGGCCATCGGCCACCAGGTGGCTGCTATGCATACCCGTGTGATATGGCGTTGTTGGCATGGCCATCATACGCACCGTCCAGCCAAACAGCCCTGCAAGCAACGCCAGGGCTAAAATCACCAGTACAAAGAACTTCCGCAGTGATAGCAGCATGAAATACTCCTTCTCTCTTTCCTTCTCGCATGACTCCATGCGTATTCCTACAAAAAGAGGCATCCACTGTACCTCTATTCATCAGGTATGAGAAAAGGCAGAAGAACTTGCAGGATTTGGACGAATTTTTTCCTGGCTGAAAATTTTTCAGAATCAGAGGCTTTTGTGATTCACCGCAGACCTTCGTCAATTATAGTAGAAGAGGCGTGCTTGAGAACAGCCAACGCATCTGAGGAACTCGCGGGGGGAACTCTCCCTACCATGAACACCTGATACATTCTTGCGTTCAGATGAGTGCGCAGCATTTCGCGTGACAACGACGTTTCTGAATGCATTGAAGTACGATTGATAGGTATCGGAAAGGTGAAAGGGGATCTTATGATTGAACGGTGCAGTGACCTCGAGCGAACCATATACAGCGCTGCTGAACATGCTATTCAGCGCTGTGCGCGAGAGTTGCTCACGGTTGAAATGGTAGCGGCGCAGGTGAGGAAGGATTGGGAAGAGCTATCACAAAGGAACGAAGAACCGTCTCAGAAGCTATTGAATCGCCTGGCTTTACGTTATTGTAGCCGTACACTCTACCGGGCATGTTGTTCCTCTCAAACTGAGATTCGCAATTTTGCGTTCGCAAACCTCCGGCGCTATATGGAGCAAACACTACGTCAATCAAAGTATGCTTCCTCTCTCACTCCTTTCGCTGCTGAAGATGTGCTGCAACAAACCCTCGCGGACCTGCAAAAGGCATTCCTGCAAGATCCACCTGACGGCCCAGATGACCCCTCAGCATTCCTGAAATGGGCGCAAACCGTCATTCTCCGTCATGCTTATGCATATGTAGAAAAAGCGCGACATGAAATGACGGTCTCACTTGAGGAGCAGCCCGAAGTATGTATAGAAGAGGTGGTGGATGGGAAAAATCACGATCCAGAGGAAGACGCAATTTCCAGAGAATTGCATCAAGCACTCAAAAATGCTATTCTATCACTAAGTAATCCGAACTATCGGATCGTACTTATCGGCATCTATCTTGCCGGTATAGAAGAATGCGAACTGGCAGCGCGTATGGGGGTACAGCTACAGGATATCTATCTGTGGCGGCATCGAGCGTTAAATGCTCTCCGCAGCAAACGGGAGGTGGTAGAGGCTCTACACATCTGGCTGCGGTAGCGGCAGTTCGTCGCGGCGGACATACATGATGCATGACTGCTACGAACTAAATGGAGAGAATAAGCATGCGGTGTGAAGAGCTTTATCGCCTGTTGAGCATCTACTGGCAGCAAGACGATAGAGATATCGCGTATAATCTCATTTCTGCGCATATCTCGACCTGTCCCTCCTGCGCTCGTGGTATTCCATCGCTCTCCGAAGCGCTGCTTTCCGATGATACTCTGACCTGCGAACAGTGCCGCGCACGCTTTCCTACATACTATGAGGCGACGCACCCCGATTATCCACTTGTTAGCATGTCCCATGTTGAGATGGCCGAAGTCGCCATTCACCTGGGAAATTGCTCTGCCTGCCGAGACCAATACCGAGAGCTGGAGCGGCTCTCCGTCTTGGAAGAAAGCGACGGGGTAGTGGATATCTAAAGCTACTCGTGTTCCCTCGCCCTGGCCCGTTCGTGCTGTGTCAGGTATTTCTTGCGCAGGCGAATATTCTGCGGCGTTACCTCGACTAGTTCATCGTTATTGATGAAGTCCAGCGATTGCTCCAGGCTCATAATGATGGGCGGCGTCAGGCGTACCGCAATCTCGGCGGTAGAGGAGCGAATATTGGTCTTCTGCTTCTCCTTACACACGTTGACCACCATATCCATAGGCCGTACATTCAACCCGATAATCATGCCCTCATAGACCGGCGTTCCGGGTTCAATAAAGGTATCACCGCGCTGCTGGGCATTGTTGAGACCATAGGTCATAGCTACACCCTGTTCGGAGGCGATCAATGCTCCCATACGGGTGGTGCCGATTTTGCCCATCCAGGGTTCGTAACTAATCAGCATACTGCTCATAGCGCCGTTACCCTGGGTCAAGGTTAGAAAGGCGTTGCGGAAACCGATCAAACCGCGTGTCGGAATGTGGTATTCCAGGCGCACATTGCCTAAACCATCGTTGGTCATATTGGTCAGTTGCGCCTTGCGCGCAGCCAGCGTTTCGGTTAAGACACCAATGTAAGAGTCTTTTGTGTCAATAACGAGCTGTTCAATCGGCTCAAGCATGTGCCCATTTTCCTCGCGCGTAATCACTTCCGGGCGCGACACCTGGAATTCATAGCCTTCGCGGCGCATGGTCTCGATAAGTACGGAGAGATGGAGTTCTCCGCGTCCGGAGACGATAAACTCATCGGGCGAATTGCCATCCCCCACGCGCAGGCTGACGTTGGTTTCCAACTCGCGATAGAGACGCGCGCGCAGTTGACGCGAGGTAGGATATTTTCCTTCACGCCCCGCGAACGGGCTGGCATTGACGCCGAAGGTCATCTTTAAGGTTGGTTTGGTGATGGCGATGGTAGGCAGCGCCTCTGGGGTATCGACATCGGCGATGGTCTCGCCGATGTTGGCGCTGGCAATGCCCGTCAGGGCTACAATATCCCCGGCGTGGGCCTCTGGTACCTCTACCCGCTGCAATCCCTTGTAGGTCAGCACGAGATTGATTTTCTGGCGCGATACGACACCATCCCGGTTGATATACGATACGAATGTATTGGGGGTGATACGCCCACGCACAATACGCCCGATGGCATATTTGCCTTTGTAGTCATCGTAGTCAAGCGCGGCCACCAGCATTTGCAGCGGCGCGTCCACGTCTACCAGCGGAGCCGGGATGGTATTCACAATCGTCTCGAAAAGTGGCTCGAGGCTGACACGTTCGTCGTCTGGATGGTACATGGCGACACCATCCCGTCCGATAGCATAGAGGATAGGGAAATCGAGGTGCGCATCCTTTGTCGCCAGTTCCAGGAAAAGGTCTTGTGTCCACTCGTAGACCTGCTCGATGCGCGCATCCCGGCGATCAATTTTGTTGATGATCACAATCGGCTGCAGGTTGAGTTCCAGCGCCTTTTGCAGCACAAAGCGCGTTTGAGGCATAGGGCCTTCTACGGCGTCGATCAGCAGAATGCAGCCATCGGCCATGTTCAGCACGCGCTCAACTTCTCCGCCAAAGTCGGCATGTCCCGGTGTATCGATGATATTGATTTTTATGCCGCGATAGATAATAGCCGTGTTCTTTGCCAGGATGGTGATGCCGCGTTCGCGCTCCTGGTCGTTCGAGTCCATAATCAAATCGCCCACCTGCTGGTTATCGCGGAAGATGTGGCTCTGCTTGAGCAGACCATCGACCAGGGTGGTTTTGCCATGATCGACATGAGCGATGATGGCAACATTGCGGATATCTTCTCGTTTGACGAAGCGTTCTGTCTGGATCATAGTATCTAAGACCTGCATAAGCTTTATATATAACTCCCTAAAGGCAATAAGAAAACCGGACGGCTTTAGTCGCCCGGCGAACATAATGAATGACTTTTTACCGATTTCTATACTATACATTCTATCCCATTTAAGGGATTACGTCAAGCTCAGTATGACTCCTATTCACAAATGTACTGCTTTGAGCATCGCGAGTTCCTCCTGGCATGACGTTTCCAGGTTGCTTCGTTGTGTTTCAGAGAGAAAGCTGGAGCGAACCGCATTGAGTACAACCTGGTCGATTGCCGTCACATCGAGGTTAAAGCGAGTCACCAGCAACAATAACTCATCGCTGGGTGTCGTATTGAAGAGAGGCGGGTCATCAGTACTCACATTGATATTCGCCCCGGCAGCATACAGTTGTGGTAATGGGTGGGTTTCGTAGTTTGGGTACACTCCAAGCCGAACATTGCTGGTCGGTGTGATATCCAGTGGAATGCGCTCCTTGACGAGATATTCTACCAGCCTCGCATC
>Ga0137378_10003263_pt1 | contig 14030 bp, 3 predicted proteins | sample SagtaG_21_FD_104813 | JGI IMG/M metagenome (GOLD analysis project Ga0137378, IMG submission 104813) | Vadose zone soil microbial communities from Sagehorn Ranch, Mendocino, California, USA - Sage2_L_60_16 metaG | ecosystem: Environmental > Terrestrial > Soil > Vadose zone | place: USA... | reverse complement strand
TTCAGCTCGTGAATGATCTGCCGTGGCGACTTCGTTGGTGCGCCCGCAACTGGCTGCGCCGTGGCCACTGGAATTCGCTGATTGACGTTGACGAGAGCGTTGGCCGACAGCCGGTTAGGCGCGCCCAGCTCTCCGAGGCCTGCGGCGTCTTCACCGCGGCCGATCTCTTTCTCGCCGAGGCCCTGCAGGAACATCGAACGCGCCTGCTCGCTCGCGAAGACGAAGCCAGGAATCGCCCCGCCCTGCTTAAACTTGCTGTAGTAGCCGCCGGCGTTCTTTGCTTTCGCCAGAATTGGTTTCCACTCATCCCCCAAGTGAAGCTTTGGCTTGGCCACAAAGAGCTGCGCCCCAGTCTGCGTATGCTTGAACTGGCCCATCACAAACCGCTCCGTCTCTTTCGGCGAAGGTCCGGCGGCCGCAAGCTGCTGTTGATCGCCGACCTGGGCCTCTGTCGGCGCTTCCTTCAGCTCTTCCGGAACCGGAATGCGCGGCGGGATCTCGGCGAATTCCATTCGATCAAACAGATCGTTGATCTTGTCGGCCTCAGAGAAGTCGAGATCCGCTCGTTGGATCTGGTTGCTGTTCTTTTTGTCGAGCTGCTTCTCGAGCACGACGACATGCGCGCGTATAGACGTGCCGGCTCGCTCGAATGTGACGCCCGGCAGCTTGATGTCGGCCACCAGATAAATGTCCTTCGACTCTTCGCTGTAAAACTTCTCGAACCGTTTGTCAGCCGCAGGGCCTTCGGGAATCAGTGCGACGATGCGCCCGCCATTGCGCAGGTGCGTGACAGCCTTCGCCAAGTGCTCGATTGCCGTCTTGCCTCCTTGACCAAACGGCGGATTCATCACGATCTCGTCGTACTTGTTGGTGACGTGCAGATTCTCGAAGGTGTCCTGCACGATGCGGCCGTCGGCGACCAGGCCAAGACGCGATGACAGCTCGAAGCTTGGCTCGACCATGGTGCGATGCGAGTCAGGTGGAAAGAAACGCGCGATCGCGCCGTGGCCGGCGCTTGGCTCGAGGTAGTAATCACCTGGCTGGCCATTGGCCCACTCGACCATTTTGAATCCAATCGGCTCCGGCGTAGCGAAGTAATCGACGCCCTCGAGTGATTTGTCGCGCGACGTGCGCTTGCGCTGGCCGAAATAGTAAGTCTTCGCTCGTTCGTAAGGCGTGATGTCGGCTTCGCGTCGTGCGTCGGCTTCCTTGCCGCCCTTGCCCTCGTCTGCGGAAGGCTCATAGCCGGCAATCGCGTTTTCGTACGCGTCGACAAAAGCTTCGCGCAGAGCGCGGGCCTGAGCACCCATGCCGAGGTTTTCGGCCGTGCCGGTGCGCTCGGCGATCGTGTGCGCGAATGTCCATGTCTCGAAATTCGTTCCTGTCGTGCCGTAGAGGTAGATGGCATCGCTAACAGCGCCGTCGCGACGAGTGCGGCCCTCGAGCTGAATCGACTTCGTCGGCCGCACCGGCATCCCCAAGTTAATTGTGACGCGCTGATGACGGCCGGTCGTGTCATGCGCGTTGATGCCCTCTTTGGCTGCGTCTGACTGCGCGACGAGCAGGTTCTTGCCGCTATCGTCGGCGTTAAAGAGCCCGAGGTTCTCAGCGCGTTTCCTGGGCGGCACGCGCCCATTGAAGAACATTGCCTCCTCGCCGAATTCCCGCTCCATCGTGTTAATGGGCGCGGCCAATCCAGAGAAGTCCAACTCGACCAGATCCGGCCGCTTGGCCTCGAACTCAGCGACTAGCTCGGAGAGCGGGACCGTCTTGCGTCCATGCTTCTCGCCGAGCGATATCTCTTCCGTGCTCGGTTCGAACTGGAACGGATGAAAGCCGCCCCCTTTGTTGTAGTCATGGACGACCAGAACCTTGCGGCCAGCATCGAGCTGCTTCCGGATGATTGGCACAAACGCGCGCGCCTTCAGCGACTCGAGCAGAAACATTTGCTTCAGATAGGTGAAGTTCTTGCGCGCGATGTTCGCGAGCGCCTCGAAACGGCCGTCCTCGCCACGCGCCAGGTACTCGAGCCCTTCATCGATTTTCTTTCCGATGGCGTCTTCGAGGAGAACGAAGTTGCGGCTGTAGTCAGCATCAATGGCCAGCTTGTAGCTTGAAAGTGCCTGCTGGTCCTTCTTCAGCCACTCGTGCAGCTCCTGCTCCATGATGTCCGAATTGACATCGACGTCAGGCTGCGTGAGCTTGTTGTAGCGCATACGCCAGCCCAGGTGAGTAATGAAGAAGCTTTCCTCAGCGGTTGGTTGGTTGTATCCCTGGCGCTCGACGAAGCCCTCGTTCCAGTCGAAGAGGAAGTTTTGCGCGTACTTGACTGACTTCTGATAAGAGAACGGCGTCGCCGACAGCATGACCGCGCGCGGGCGATCCTCCGGGCGCGTGTTCTTCACTTCGTCGCGAATCGGTTTGCCGAGACGCTCAATCTCTTCGCGCAGCTCTTCGCGCCGATCGCGCGCTTCGTTCAGCTTCCGCAGATGCTCGTTGTCCAACCCTCGATCGACGCTCTTCTCATAGGCCGTGATTTGCGTCTCGAGGTTTGCGAGCTCCTCGTACTGTTCATGCAGAAACATCTGCTCGCGGAAGTAATGACCCTCGGGGTGCATCGTGAGCGCGCGAATCTGGTGAGCCGCCAGCGTTGGCGAACCATCTTTGTTGGTGCCGAGGTTGTGCGCCTCGTCCGCGACCACCAGGTCCCACTTGCGTTTGACGAGCTCCGGGTTCTGGCCGAAGTTCGCGTAGGTCGTTATAACGATGCCCTTGCGACCGTTGTCTTTCGTGTTTTCCAGCCGGCGGATGTGCAGGTTCAGGTTTTCGGCTGAGCGAATCCAGTCGTCGATGATCTTGTCGTTCGGCGCCGTGATGATGATGTTCTGTTTGCCCCGTTGCGCGTAGCGATACACGACGCCGAGGCCCGTGTAGGTTTTGCCGGTGCCCGTGCCGTCCGTGAACAGCATCGCGAATCCATCTCTCTTCGCGAGCCGCTCTTCGGCTTTGAAGACGTTGTCGTGTTGGTAGTCGTAGAGGAAAGGCAGCGTGTCCGCGATGTTGTCGCGGTCGCCGACTTTTATTGGGATTGAGTCTGCGTCTCGCTGGGCTCTTCGCTTGTCTCGAAGCTGTTTAGATTTTGCAGCAGCGCGCTCAGTTGGGCTTGCTGCTCTTCCGTCAAACGGCGCTGGCGCGTCGAGATCAGGACCGCGTCCTGGACCGTGTTCACTTCCGGCAGCGCTTGATTCAGGAAGACGAATCTCGCCGGATGGTCCTCCTTGTAGCTCGCGATCGCCTCCCGCTCCGCCAACAGTGGCGCCACCTCGAGATACGCCAGCACTACGTCCGGATCGACTCCCGCCGACTCTAATCTCTCCGCTTCGCGCTGGTGCGCCTGGTTCTGTTGCTCCTGGTTGAGTCGAAACAGTTGGCCAATCGGCGTCCGCAACGGGCCCGCTGCCGCTATTTGATTCCAGAGAGCTGCGTTGACTTGAAGCACGTCTCGGAGTGTAGGCTTTGTTGCGGGCTTTATAAAGGGCGCGGAAAAGTCGTTGGCGGGGATCTAGCTCTTCTTCTTCGTCTCGCTTGAAGAGTCCTTCTTCGTCCGGGCCTGCTTCATCTGCTGCAGGCGTTTCTTGATTCCGTCCCTGCCGCCCTCCAGATAAGCCCCGTGCATCTTCACTGCGTTGTCCACCCGTCGCTTTTGCTCCGGCGATAATTCGTTCTGCTTCTTCTCGCTCATGTCTGAAAACCTCCAGAGACTGGCGGCCGTTCTTCTTAGCGAAGGATTCTTCCCACGCGTAAAGGTAGTCGGCGGCCTCGTCCTCGGTCAAGCCAAACTGCTCGTAGTTATCCTCATAAATGTAGGCCGCGATCTCTTCGACGATCAGCGCCGGATTGTTTGCCGGCGTGCCCATCGCGATCAGTTGGTCTACAGCCTTATCGAACGCGACGGTGTCGAACAGGCTGTCGAGCTCGCCGTGCCGCGCAATCAAACTCCGGCCGGCTGCGGCCGCGTCGCTCGCCCAGTGAAACCCTTCATGCACCAGCGCGCCTTCGCGGGTGTAGAGAATAATTGTTCCGTTCTCGCCGGCTGCCGCTCTGATTGCTTTCGCAATCTTAGTCGCGGCCGCGCGTGCTCCCGGAAACTGCTGAGCTATGCGCCCTAACTGTTTGACTATTTTGTGTACCAGTGCTCGGTCGAAGAAGACGCCAATGAAATGCGGCGCGTCGCCTGCCTTCATCATGCCGGCATAGGCTTCTCTCACCATCCCGTAGGCTTGTTCGCTTAGCTTCAGCCGGTGACCGCTCTGTTCGACGCTTACGCCCTTTGCGAACTCGCCGGGCTGCGCACGCTTGTACATCGCCTGAATCGACACGTCGGCGTCGTCGAAAATGACGTAGTTGTAAGAGCCTTCGCCTTTCGAGCGTGACTCGCCGTCGAGATACTTAATGCCGCGGATGCCGAGGGAGTGGAGTGCTTTAGACGCATCGCTATCGCTTACCCAGTTGTAGGTTCCGACCCGCCAAAGTGATTTGCTCAGGTCTTCGTAGAACCGCTTACCCGTGACCGAGCCAGGATCCTGGTACTTAATGGTTCGAATTGTCGGCTCGGGAGCGTGCCAGTCATAAATTCCTGCTCCCTCAAGCGTCTTCTTAACCTTTCCGCTTTGCTCGCTCAGCGGCTTGTCCCAAAGCAGATACTCATCTTCTTTCGGGGCAAGTTCCACTTCGTAGGTGCGGCCCGTTTGCTTCTTTACTTCAGCTACGGCCGCCCGGAGTGCCGGCGTGGCGTCGAAGTTGTCTAAATTTTCGGACAACGCAGCGCTAACGGCCTGGTGTGGATAGTCGAAGCCTAACCAATCATCTTTTGCCAGCAGGTCCACCAGCCGACGCTCTGAGGGCTCAAAGTCGTCTCGCTCCAGGAATGACTCAGCGGCGTCATCCGGACTCTCGCCTTCGTCATAGGTGTCGCGCGCTTTCTCTTCCAGCGATCGGTAGGCTTGGTGACTGGATAGCGTGCGCCGGTAGAACTCAGCGATTTCCTTCCTCTCTGTAAAGTAGTGGCCGTAACCGTAGGCCTGCGCACCTTCACCTTCGCCTATATGGCCAGAATCAAACTTGTCGAACGTATACGGTGAACCATGAAACGCACGTTGAAACAGCGCACCCTGGACCGCCTGCTCCGGCGCACCCTTGAATTCTTCCCCGCCACGCTGCACCTCACCCAAGTACTGCGCGATCACCGTGCCCAGTTCGCGTTTATTCCCAGAGTAGCGTTCGAACGCTTTCAGCATTCCCTCCTGGAGCGAGTTCAGCTGCACGCCTTCGAACAGAGAATCCTGGTGCAGGTAATCTTTGACGGTGCTCTTGATGCTGCGGAGATATGCGTACTTGTCGAGCGCGCGAATCAGATTGTCGACGGCCGCATGGCCGGCTTCGCCCTGGCCCATCATTAAACCTTTGCGGTCGACAAGGTTTGCGATGGATTGAATCTCCGAGTCGGTGCTCTCCTTCAGTCGTGCGAGCGCGGCTTCGCCGTTGAGTTTGAAGGATGGCTGATTGTCGCCTGCGCTGGCACCTTCCTGAATGATCGCTTCGACGTCGGCCGCCGACACTCCGAACCGTTTTGCTTCGCGTCGGAAATCAGAAACATCGGCCGCGCGATTTGGCACCTGGCCGGAAAGTACGCGGTCAATCGCGTAGCGGCCGGTGGCAGTGTCGTACATCTTCTCGATCGCTGACAGACTTTCATCGTCACCAAGATCCCGCTTAACGGCTTGCCATTCATCACTCTTAACCCACGGATTATCGAACGCCGAATAGTCGCCGCCCGTCTCGGTCTGCACGAAGACGGCGCCGGACTTCGCCCGCTTCACCGTGCCGCGCATAATCTCAGAACCGCCCAGCCCGCCGGCGATCGGGACTTCCATTTCCACGAAGTCGCCGACTGCCAGGCCTTTCTCGTCGAGCTTCTCTAGCTGCTGCTCTTTTGTTTCCCGAGCACGAGCTTCGGCCTCGAGGTCGCGCGTGACCGGCTCGCGTTTCTTACCTTCGACAATGCGCCCGCTAGTTTCTTTTGGCTTGCTTGCGGCGCGCGTGCGATCGCGTGGCTGGAATTCTCCCGGATAGCCTTCATCAAGCGAGGTGATTAGATCGTTCGCGTCGATGACGGTCGGCTTTATCTCCGCCGTGGTGCCGCGCTCGGTTTTGACAGTGTGAGATTCTCCCTGGCTTGGGCTCTCTTTTGCCTCCTGCTTTCGTGGCGCGAGATCCGCTTCTGCTGCCTTGAAGTTCTGGCCAGAGCCCACAGATAGCGAGACGCTTTTCCCGCCAACCGTTTTCCTCCCGAATAATTGCTCGGCTCGAGCGCGAATCTTTTCAGCCTTGTTGTTTGGTACGAGCGCGCTGATTTCATCGCCGATGCCGGACCGGAACACGCGATTCTCTCCGTGCTCCCTGGCTGCCCTATGCAGAGCCTCGGCCGCAGCCTCAATGTAGGTGTCGCCAACGTCATGCCCAGCAGTGTCGTTCGCGGCCTTCATATTGTTGATGTCGCCGGTGAGGATCGTCGTATTAGCATCGGCCTCCGCCGCCGGCAACGCGCGCTTCCAAGCTCGCTGGTTGGCGAGTCCGGTAAGATCGTCGGTTTCCGCTTCCCGTTGTGCGGTGCGACGTTCGGCGCGTTCCGTCTTGATGCGGCGAGCTAACCGTATGCGGCGTTCGCCGTTGCCCAGCGGTGGCTGACCTGCTGCTACTCTGCGTTCGCTGGAGACGCGCCGCTCGGCGATTTCCGGCTCTGCGCTCTTCAGACTTTGCGAAGTCTGTGATCTGGAATCTGAGATGTCCGAGCGTGATATACTCGGTTCGTTGCTTTGACCACGAGCGCTCGCGGCGGTTGGGCCGAGCGTAGAACCCGACGGCGCCGGCGAAGTGGGACCAGAAGGCTCGGTTTCGGTCTGGGGAGGCGATGCGCCCCTCTCCCAAAGCAGCTTTCGCTTATTGGCTGACGGGTAGGTCGACCTCACGATGTTTGCGGTGATCACGTTCCATGAATCACCTTTCTCGGAAGGCGCTAGCTCTGTGACTGCGATTTTGTTTCCACCGTTGGGCTTGACGAGCATGAGACGTCCCCGGCCCGCACCCCAAATCTGGTGATGGTTGCGTGCAACGTCCGCGACGAGGTGTCGTTCGTCTTCGTATCCCGCCTGCTTGATCCTTTCGAGTCTCTGACCCTGGTCGGCCTGCTGAATGTGAGACTGTCCAAACCGGCCGTCGCCTACTTGTAATCGAATCGGTGCGGACTGCCTGCCAATGTGCTTGGCAACGTCTGGCGCGATGGCACCGTAGTCAATTCCGCCAAAAGGCGCTTCGACGAAGTCGGCGGGTTTTGCGGGTCCGTTTTCTGCTACACTCGCGACTACACCAGGCGGCTGTTTCGCTGGGGCTTCGAGACTCGGCTCTTTTGCTGTCTCGGGTGTGGACCTCGGTGGAGCAGCCGCTACTTTCCTTTCTTCTTCGGCCGGCGTTCCAGTTTGAAGCTGCTCTTCTTCGGGCTGTCGCTGTGCAGTGCCCGGGCCCGGCTGGATCTCGTTCCGCCCTTCCCCTTCTTGATATAGGTCATTGCCGCCTTGCGCTTCGCTTCCTTCTCCGACTCGCCGCGTGCCAGGTAGCTGTCCCTGATCTCCTCGTACTGGTCCGGCATTTGCTTTCTTACCTTTCTCAAGGAATTTGTTGTCGATTATCTCCGGCTCGCCCTGCTCGTTTTCAATCAGCGTGAATTCGTCCGGGTTCAGCCGCTGCGACTCGAGATAGCTGCGCTCCTCGGTGCCCATTGCCAGGATCCTGCCAGTCCGTTTTTCACCTTTGAGCGTGAAATCGACCGTCTGAATCTCCTGCGGTTCAGGCGCTTTTGGTGGACTTTCAAACGGAGCGTTTGATTGTCGCTTGTTTTCACTCTCGTTTTGTGCTTCGACCTGGTGACTCTCTGTCACCCCGGTCTCTGGTGTCAGGGGTGTTGGCTCGGTACCGCTGTTTTCCCGCTGTTTATCAGCGCCAGCCTCGAGCTGGCGATTCACCGGCGCGACGGCCTGGCTCGGCTCTTCGGCCGTGGCTCGTTGGCCGACGACCTTGGAAAACTCTGCGTCACTGACCAGCTTCGCCGGCCGCGACGTGCCCATCAGCTTCTGCGCTTCCTCCGGGGAGATCTCACGGATGATCTGTTGCGATGGGTCCTTCGGATCGACGTACACAGAGGCCCACCGTGGCTCCTCAGCATCGCTCTGCACGATGACCGGTCGCTTGCCTGTTGCTTTGCCAGCAAGCTCGCGCAGCCATTCGGGAGAGGATTCGCTGGCGATGACGCGGGGAGCTGTCTCGCGCAATGCTTCGCGCGCCGATAGCGCTGCGGCGCCGATGCCAGCGCCGACGCCGGTCGCGATAATCTCTGCGACGCTCTTGCCCTGCCTTGTTGCTTCAGCGGCTGCCAGGCCTCCGAATCCAGTCGAGGACGTGAGGAGCTGCGTAACAACGGGTTGGTTGCGTGCGAATTCTCCGACCGCTCCAGGCATTCGGCCGAGCGCCTTGGCAACTTTGGGAACGCCGTACTCGAGCGCCAGCCCCAGGACGACACCTTTGCCTGTTTCCCAGGCCTGCGTCTCGATTGGCTTATCCTGATTGGCGAGCGCGGCTTCGCCGCCCATCACAGCCCAAAACGGAACGCGGCCCGGCGCCATGATTCCGTATTTCTCAGCAGCACCGATCATGCCGGCACCGCTTTTCACACCCGCCTCGAGAGACCCCTGCGTCGGCACATCACCACGCCCGCGCATGTAGGCACCGAATTCCTTGAGCTTGTCGGTCCCTTCCTGAATGTAGGCGTTGCTTTGAACGTTGCCGCCGCCAGTGTCGACAAAGTGCAAGACGTTCGCAGCAACGTCCGAGAGTTCGCCCAACACTGTTGGGCCGGTCTGCCCCGTGGCGACGTGAAGCAGACGGCTCGCCGGGGACATCTGCGAAACTTCCTTCGCACTGCGAAGTTGACCAAGACGCGCGAGCCTTTCCTGTTTATCAGTGGGTGACTCGAAAACGCTGCTTTGCGACGCCGCTCTGATTTGCTCGTCGAGTGATTTCGGCAGAGCGACGGCGGGCAATCCCGACTCCTTGAGTCGCGCATTCACGCGCGCCTCGAGGTCCTGGTCGCCCGGCATCGTCGTACGATTTCGCTCTTCGTCGAGGATCGTCTGAAACGTCGCCTGCGGGTCCGGCCGCTCAGCCATCGTTGGCTCACGGAATCCGAATCCACCCGGACCACTGCGACCGCGCTCGGGGAGCTGGAGCAGTTGTTGCGCAGACTTCTCGAAGTCGAATCCTTTCGCCCCCGGCATCGGCCTGCGCGGGTCTATCAGCACCGGATTCGCACCGAGCCCGACCTTCTGCCGCATCAGGTTCTGATACTCGAGCGACGGCTTGATCTCCTGGCCAGCCTCTTTCTTCTTTTGGTCTTCAGCGGCGGCGGCACTGGCCTCCAGGATCATCTTTCGCTGCTTCTCGGCCGGCAGGCGTGAGAATTCGCCCATGTCGTTGACGCCAAAATGCCAGCGCAGATCGTCGGCGAGTTTCTTTTGCGCCGCCTTCCGCTCTTCGCTGCCGTCGGGCTTGTCGAAACCGGTGGCAGCCTTGATCGTGGCGTTCTGCGACTGAATCTGCTCGCGCTGCTTCAGTTGCTTATCGGCCTGCACGGCCCGCTGGTCGGTCAGGTGCTTCTGAAGAAGCTGCTCATAGCCAGGGTCACTGACGTCAAGCTCGGCGTAGCCGTGCTTGTAGAGATCCTGCAAACGCTCGGGACTGAGCGGGGACTGTCCGTCGGCGTCATTGAGCCCGGGATTCTGGCCGGCTTTGGCCAGCTCGCCCAGGGCTTCATTTGCGAACGCGGTCGCGCCTTTCTTCTCGAGGCCGGCTTTGACTGCTTTCTGCGTCAGGCCTTCGCGCAAGATGTCGATTGACTGCGCGCCTTCTTTCACTGGCACGCGGACGAGCTTGCTCACTTCGCGCGGTCGTGTCGTTTCCGCATTCTGTTGCTCGGCGGGCGTGTGTTCGTAAACAGAGGCCGGCTGCGGAGGAGTCAGTTCGGCCTCTGTAGCGTCACCGGCGTCGGTACCGGCAGCGGTACCACCAGTGAGCATTTGAAAGTAAGGATTCGAGGGATCGCCGGCGGGCGGGCCTTTCTTGTTCGGCGCGGCGCCGTTCGGATGGTAGCCGCTCCCGCTGTAGCCTTCGGTGATCTTGTCGATGTACTCGCCCGTGGATCCTGCGTAACCGCCGCGCCGCGGATCGCCCTTGGGAAAATTCGAGAACCTTCGAACCTTTTCGAGCCCGTGTTTTTCGACGGCACCCTCGCCGGCGTTGTAACCGGCCAGGGCTGAAGGAACGTCACCATTGAAGGCGTCGAGTTGCTGCCGTAGATAACGTGTGCCTGCCTCGACGTTCTGATCGGGATCGTTTACATCGGTAACGCCGAGGCCTCGCGCCGTCCCCGGCATCAGTTGCATGAGTCCGCCGGCGCCAGCCCAACTATGTGCGTTTGCCTTACCTTGCGATTCTTTCCCAACCATGCGTCGAACGAGGTCCGGGTCGACACCGTTCTGCGCAGAGTATTTCTCTACCCGTGCGTCCGTCTCCGGATCGAAGGAGGTTGTCTTCGCCCCTGGCTGCCGGCCACCCAACAGCATCGTCAAGTAGGGATTCTGCTCCAACATTTAGTGAGGTTAAGAGTACGGAGGAGATGGAACGGTCGCCGTTTCTAGGCGGCTGCGGCCCGCGCTCTCCGGTTATGCCTTTGGGTTATTCGCGAGGCCCAAATGCAATTACTAGGCTCGTAGTTACCCTCGTTATCTTTACGCTCAAGCGTGAAGTGCGGGAACGGCTTCCGTCCCATATCTTCGAAAAAAGCGGCAAAGGATCTGAGCCATCGTTCACAGACTTTGATGCCACGTCCGCCGTAGTTCTTGTAGTTGGACTGTTTCGGATTCGTGCATCGATTCTTCATTCCGATCCACGCTATGTACTCAGCAGACTCAGAGCCCTTTACCGCCTGGCCATGGCGTTTTCGATAGTGAGGGTCTCCGTGTCGCCGCACGCGAGTGTAGTGGGTAGCGCAAAAACCACGCGCGGTGTGGCGGCGATCGCATCCCTGAATTGAACAAGTTCGCGGCATCGAATTTGTCTTTATTTTACCACTCTATAAGGATTCTGATCAGGCATGAGGACTAACGAGAGCCGATCTTCATTGCGGCTTCCGCGATTTGAAATCCGCTGTTGCCTTCCATCTTCACAGAGCTGTTGCTCATAACGATGCGACTGTCGGAAGGCCCATCGCCCGTGTAGCGGAAGGTGTTGCGCGAGAATTCCGATTCTTTCGAAGCTGTAGCTTGCAGATTAACAAGAGAGACGCCCGGCGTGCCGCCGCCGCCGACGTCGACGAGCTCGTTATCGACCGCCACGATGCCCGCGCCTCCGAGGTACATTCCCGCCTGGCCTGTGCGCCAGATGCGGTTATGCCTGACCGTGACGTCGCGCATGTCTGTGCCAAAGACCATAATCCCGTTGCTCATTACGTTCGACACGAGAGGGTAAGGATTGCCGCCGAGTAAAACATTATCTTCAACGAGGATCTGTCCGACGTCCTGAGAGTGTGTGTTTGCCTGCACGACTATGCCGTTGCCATTGACCGAGCCGATCCGGCTGTCGAGCCAGTTGCCGCGGATAATTACGTCACGCGCGACATCGCTGTCGACATTCAGCTCAACGTCGATCAGCGTGGCGCCCGGCCCGCCCTCCTGTCCCGGCGCGTCGAAGCGATTGTGCTCAAATAGAATTCGCCGGCCGTTGACCATAGCCAACGACTGGGAAGCCACGCGCGTGAATCGGCAGTTGACGACCTTGCTGTCTTCCGCGGCGTAGCCAAGAAAGCCCGCGCCGCCCAGGGCCGCGCCAATAGAATGAGTGCCGTTGATCCAAACGTCTTCCATCGAACAGCGCTTACAGTTGCCGAATGAGACAGCCTGCGGCGCTGAGTTAAAGTCTTTGCGCTCGAGCGAGCCTCGCACCTCGAAGCCCTGCAGTTGAATGTCGGCGTCTGGTTGGCCGTTTATTTCCGAGCCGTAATAGCCGGTAATAACTGTGAACTGGCCGAGCGCGCTCGACTCCACGATTGCTGCTCGAGTCTGCCCTGGTCCGATGACGCTGGTTCGTTCTTTTGCGCGAATGGGAATGTCGTCAGTGCGCGCGAGAATGACGACGCCGGGCTCGAGACGCAGCCGCATGTCATCCTGCAAGACCACGGGCGTTTTCAATTCTCCTGATTTCTCCAGCACGATCTCGCGGACGCCGGCGGTTTTTTCAGCTTCGTTGATTTCCAGCCCAACATCATCGACCTGGCCGATGTGTACCTGCTGTTCGGCCGGGAAAGGAGTCGGTGCTGCGGAAGGCGCCGGCATCGGCGGAGGTGTAGGTAGCTCGCCCGCCGCCGGGCTTGGCGCGGGACTTGGCGCGATACTTGGCTGGGGAGTCGGCGGTCCGGGTGGCGTCACCGTTGGCGTGGGCGTTGGAAGTGGAGCGGGAGCGGCAGGCTTCTTACCGCAAGAGAAGAGCCACAGGGCCAGGCAAACAGTGAGAATAAGGGCCTTCATTGTTGGTCCTCCGCTTTGATTTTCTCGAGCAGCGCAATGCGCTTCCGGTGCTCGGCGATGACTTTGTCGATTAGCTCTGCACGTCGCCCCGGGGCTTGGGCGTCAAGCACTCGCCACGGTGGGCTGGTCTGCAGACTTTTCTGCAGCTCTAGCAGGTAAGCATTCTCTCTCCCAATGGACGTGGCGCATTCGTTCCACGCTGTAACGATCGCGCGTCGCTGGTCAGTGACCGGCGCCTGCGCGAGTGCCGGCACCAGGCAGAGCAAAATTGTGAGGACAACTTTCATAAAAGGGTGACATCAGTGTCCGGGTTTTAGTCGCCGGCCAGCCTGACGGTGCGCACTGCTCCCTCGAACTTGCGGCGAATCGCGTCACGCTCTTTTGGCGTTTTCGCTGCGCGATAGTCCTCCGCGTACTTCTGGAAAGTGTTTTGGAAATCGCCGTAGGTAATCTTCTGTGCGCTCGCTGACTTCGACGTCATATCGACCGCGCGGTCGAATTCCTGCGCGTCGCCAGCTTTCCTCGCGTAGGTGGCCGCGAGGTCCCGCTGAAACATCGCGCCCTTCGTTGGGTCGGTGAAGAGTTGATCAGGAGTGAGGTCGCCGTTGCGGACCGCGCGATTCACCTTGTCCATGTCGTTCCCGTAGGCCTCGAGCACGTCCTGGCGCATTCCGGTCTTGTAGTAGTCCGGCTTCGAGAGCACTTCGGCCATGGCGTCGTTTTTCACGCGGTTATCATCTTTGCCGCGATAGAAGGTGTCAGGGATTTTGTTCTGTCGCTCGGCCGCGGCTGCGGCACTGGTCGAAGCGACCGTCTCGCGGCTCTCGCGATTCAGCCCTCCCTCACGTTCGCGGCTCTTCCGGTCAAGTTCTTTCTGCTTCACGTCGGCCTGAGCTCGCGTGACGCGTCCCGCCTCGAGGTCACGCTGCAGCTTGTCGCGGTGGTTGGCGATATCGACGTTCGCTCTGGTCTTTTTCAACTCGAGCAATGGCCGCGCCCGCTTGTAACCGATATCCGCTTCGTTCTCCTGGCGCTGCTGCTCGCCGGCAATCTGCTGGCGCAATCGCCCTTTCTCTTCTTCGTTCTTTTCCTCTTCGTCGAGCGACGGGTGAATCGCGCCGGCTACTCCCCCACCGAGCCCACCGCCGAGGGCATAAGCCAAGGGGTTTTGCATGTGCGTGGCCGCGGCAACGCGCGCCGCTTGACTCATGCGGTTGAGGCCATTTATGAGAAAGCTCTTCCAGCGGCCGTTAGTGTCGGTCGGCTTCGTGTTCTGGAGATCGTGAAGCTTGCTCGTGTCGTATCCAGCCTGGTCAGCAATGCGCGGCCGCGTGTCCGGCG
>Ga0137378_10003256_pt1 | contig 14048 bp, 9 predicted proteins | sample SagtaG_21_FD_104813 | JGI IMG/M metagenome (GOLD analysis project Ga0137378, IMG submission 104813) | Vadose zone soil microbial communities from Sagehorn Ranch, Mendocino, California, USA - Sage2_L_60_16 metaG | ecosystem: Environmental > Terrestrial > Soil > Vadose zone | place: USA... | reverse complement strand
GCTCAATTGCGGCTTCCCCTTCTCTCCCGCCCGGGCTGCAATCCGCGCTGCTCAGGCCGTTGCTCGAGCAGTTCTTCCGCGAGCAGCCAGTTCAACTCGGCTCGAACAACTGGGTGGTGTCCGGAGCGCATACAGTCAGCGGCAAGCCTCTACTCTCGAATGACATGCACCTCGGCCATCGAATGCCAAATCTCTGGTATGAGGCGCACCTGCATGCCGGGGATTTCGACGTTGCCGGAGTAACCCTTCCCGGCTACCCCTATGTAATTGTCGGGCACAACCGGCGCGTGGCGTGGGGATTCACCAATGTCTGCCCGGCGATCGAAGACGCTTTCATCGAAACTTTCAATGATCAAGGTCAATACCTTACCCCCGACGGCTGGAAACCGCCGGAAGTGCGCCCCGAAGTGATTCACGTAAAAGGCAAGCCGGACGTGATGGTTAACATCGAAATTACGCGCCACGGTCCGATCGTGACTGAACTCGCCCCCGGTGAAACACGCAAGATCGCGCTTCGCTGGACGCTTTACGACGGCATTCGCAATCCGTTTTTCCATGTGGATTCGGTCCAGAACTGGGAGCAGTTCCGCCGCGCCTTTTCGGAATTCGACGCCCCCGGCCAGAACGTCGTTTACGCGGACGTAGATGGAAACATCGGATACCAGGCGACCGGCAAAGTTCCGATTCGCGCCGCGGGCGACGGCAGCCTTCCGGCGAATGGAAGCGACAACGCCCACGAATGGACCAGCTACGTTCCTTTTGACAAGCTGCCGAACGTGCTGAATCCTCCTTCCGGAATCATCGCGACCGCAAACGGGCGAATCACGCCCGACGGCTATCCGTATTCCATCAGCGTGCAGTGGGAAGCTCCCTGGCGCACCGACCGGATTTATCGCGTACTCGGATCGGGCCGGAAGTTTGCTGCCTCGGACATGCTGGCGCTCGAAACCGACGTCTACTCAGAACTCGATCGTTTTGTCGCCGACAAATTCGTTTATGCAGTTGATCACGCAAGGAATGCTTCGCCGCGCGCACATGAGGCGGCAAACATTCTGCGGCAGTGGAATGGGCAGATGGATGCAAACTTGGCCGCGCCTACCATTGCGACCCAGGCCAGAACCGAATTCAGACGCATGCTGCTGGCAGCAAAAATGGGCAACTATCCACTGGAGGGCGGCCCCTCAAGTTGGACCACGTACCATTGGATGATGGAAACAGTGTGGCTGGAGAATGTCCTCTCACACCAGCCGACCCGCTGGCTCCCGCCGGCATATGGCAGCTATGACGATCTGCTCGCGGCTGCCATGGATGAGGCCCTCAAGAAAGCTCCCGCGGACTTGAGTACCTGGCGCTGGGGCCCGGAAGACTCAGTGACGATTCAGAATCCAATACTGGGACGACTCCGCGTTGTGCGCCGATGGACAGGTCCAGGAGTACGACCGCAGTCCGGCAGCGGCTACACCGTGAAAGCCGCGGGACGCGACTACGGCCCTTCTGAGAGATTTACCGCGGACCTCTCGAATCTGGACGCTTCGACGTTAAACATTGTGACTGGGCAGTCAGGAAACTTCCTCAGCCCTCACTACATGGATCAGTGGCAGGCGTGGTACAACGGACACACCTTCACACTGCCGTTCTCGAAATCAGCAGTTGAGGATGCGGCGGTGCATCGGCTGATACTGGAACCGAAGTAAGGTCACTGAATCATTGAGAGATTGAATCATCGGATCATTGAAACGCGATGGTCCTCGATGATTCAATCCCCCGATGATTCAATTCTTCTCAAAAATCCACCACCTTCACATCAATCGCCTGACCAACGATGTTGACCTGGGTGGTTTGCAACTGATCGGTCGTAGTGTCGTAGATTCTCAGCGCCCCGCCTTCGCACACGTAAACGACCCTACGGTTCGGAATGGGTTCAATTCCGGTTACATCGCCGTTGCCCGGAGGACTGACAGCGTTGGCGGAACCGGTGTCTGCGATGGTCAGGCAACTACTGGATCCACTGACGTTTGTGCAGGTGCGGGCGCCGATAAACAACTTTCCATTTGCTCCCATTGCCATTTTATGATGGTATCCATTGGTAATCTCAACGGGAGCACTCGCGGTGAAGGCCACCGTGTCAACGGCCGTCAATCGGCCGCAGATCGTGGTCGAAATCGTCGCTGTGCTGCAGCCGTTTTGACTTGATGCCTGGGGAGTTCCGGCGACGTATAGATTCGTTCCCTGGAGAAGTGCGATGGTTGCGGCAGCAACCGGTATCGGGTTCGGGACCGTCAGACTTGCCAGAACGGGTGGGGATTGGGTCATGTCCAAAACTGCGACACCGGCCGCCGTTCCGCCACACTCAGGTCCACAGTTCATAATGAAAGCCCTGGAACCATCAGCGCTGAAAACTCCCCAAACCGGCTTGTCAAACCCACTCACGGTACAGGCAGCGACGGGTGCCGCTGAACATGGAACCTGGGTGTTGGTTTGCCCGCCAGTTCCGAGCAAGGCGGGAAACAGCAGCGTAACGGAATCCGAGTTGTCAGAAAAAATCAGAATCTGGTTGCCGGTCGGGCTGGGAACCAAGTAATGGGCGCCGGGGACCGGAATCGCCGCCGTATTGGCGCCGCTCGAAATATCAACCCTGTCCACAACGCCAGCTGGCTGCCCCAGGATCGACGCGCGGGGCATGGCGACGAACGCGCTGACGTCGTCCGTCCACACAAACAAACTGTCGGTGGGCCCAGGCAAACTGAAAGCGCTGCTGGTTGCTTCGGTGGCGTTATCCACTACCGCGACCCGGTCGCTCAACGGACTGACCACCAGCGTGCGTTCCTTCTTCGGACTCAAAACCATCATTCCGGCATCCGGCAGCAAACCCGAGAGCGACACCCCGGCGGTCGAAAGGACGTCCTTGGTAGCGTCCACAATGTCGAGCTCCGGGATAACGCCAGAACTGCTCACGTTCAGTGGGTTCGAAACGAAGGCACGAAACTTCAACCCACTCCGCCCCTGCCGGTTGCTGGAGGAGTTGTAATTACTGCAGGAAACCAGCCCCCCACCGACGAGTACGGACACAAAAAAGGCGCTTAAGGTTCTTTTCAACCGTGGAACTCCGAAGAGCATTGAGGGATAGAGAGTTAGATGCGAAAGAGCGGATTATATCAGAGGCTTGTACCAAAGATTTTGCCGGCTCAGTGCCAAGCCGGATAATGCAGGCCGGTTCTTCATCCTGTATTCTCAAGAATATGGCGGGTGATTTCTTGGCGCGGCTGAAGGCCTCCCCGGTGCTTTGCGATGGCGCCACGGGCACGCTGCTGTACGAAAAGGGCATCTTCATCAATCGTTGCTATGACGAACTCAACATTTCGCAGCCGGACCTGATTCGCGGACTGCATCACGATTATTTACAGGCCGGCGCCGAGGTCATTGAAACCAACACCTTTGGAGGGAACAGCTTCCGGCTGGAGCGCCACGGGCTTGCCGGAAAGATCCGCGAAATCAATCTTGCCGGCGCCCGGCTCGCTAAGGAAGCCGCTAAGAGCTTTGACGCCTGGGTGGCGGGATCGGTCGGGCCGCTCGGGGTTCGAATCGAGCCTCTCGGCAAGATCTCCTTTCAGGAGGCACGCGAGGCCTTCCGCGAGCAGATTGCCGCTCTGCTGGAAGGTGGCGCAGACATTCTGATTCTGGAAACGTTCGGCTATGTAGAGGAATTGCATCAGGCCTTCCTGGCAGCCCGCGAGATCAATCCCCGGATTCCGGTAGTTGCCCAGGTCACAGTGGATGAAGAAGCCAATTGTATGGACGGCTCGACGCCTGAAGTATTCGGGCCGCGTCTGGAAGAATGGGGTGCTGACGTAATCGGGTGCAACTGCAGCGTCGGCCCAGTGGCTATGCTCGATGCCATCGAGCGACTCCGGGCCGCGACCTCGCTTCCGATATCAGCCCAACCCAATGCCGGAATCCCGCGCTCGGTTGAAGGACGCAATATTTACCTCTGCTCGCCGGAGTATATGGCGAGCTATGCGCGCAAATTCATTGCAGCCGGCGTACGACTGATCGGCGGCTGCTGCGGGACGACTCCGGAGCATATCCGGGTGATGAAATCCGCTTTGCGCGCCACCCAGGCCCGCGCCCGCGCTACGGATGCCCAAGTCCGGTCCGAGGCCATGCCCCGTGCAGTCGCTGCCGTCCCCTTGGAAGAGCGATCCCAACTCGGCGCCAAGATTGCCCGCGGCGAATTCGTTGCCATGGTCGAAATTGTTCCTCCCAAAGGCACAAACATTCAGAAGGAACTCGACGGCGCGCGCTACCTGAAGTCGGTTGGAGTTGACGGGATCAACATCCCCGACAGCCCGCGCGCCTCGGCCCGCATGAGTAACCAGGCTCTGTCGCTTCTGCTGCAGCAACAAGCGGGGATCGAGGCCATCCTGCATTACACCTGCCGCGATCGCAACGTGCTTTGCATCCAATCGGATTTGCTGGGCGCTGCCGCCGTCGGAATCCGCAATTTAATTTGCATCACCGGCGACCCTCCCAAGATGGGAGGCTATCCCGATGCCACGGCCGTGTTCGACGTGGACGCGATCGGGCTGGTTAACATTGTGCACAACCTGAATCGCGGCCTCGACATTGGCGGCAATCCCATCGGCACCGGCACCGGATTCGCCATTGGAATCGGCGCCAATCCGGGTGTACCCAATATTGATGAAGAGATCAGCCGCTTTGAATACAAAGTCGAAGCCGGCGCTGAGTTTGCCGTCACCCAGCCGGTTTTTGATCTTTTTCTGCTGGAGAATTTTCTGCGCAAGATCGAGCACTGCCGTATCCCAGTAATCGCCGGTATCTGGCCACTGGTCAGCGCCCGCAATGCCGAATTCATGAAAAATGAGCTGCGCGTGTCGGTTCCGGATTCCATTCTGGCGCGCATGACGCGCGCGCCTTCGCCCGAGGCCGCGCGCGAAGAGGGCATTGCTATCGCCCGCGAGATGCTCGTGTCAGTTCGGGAGATGGTCCAGGGTGCGCAGATCAGCGCCCCCCAAGGTAAGTATTCTTCGGCGGTGCATGTTTTGGAGGCCTTAGGCAGCAGCACGCAAGTCGGGGCTGACTAACCCCCATTTCGCTTTCTGGATACCTTAGAAATCTAAATCGTTTCGCTACAGTTTTTACCTGATACCAGTCAGGTTCATCGGGTATAAAATAACTCAGGAGTTTTTCCCTTTTGCCGAAATTTGAAGAGTGTATTCAGCGCCTGGAGAAAATTGTTCAGGAGCTGGAGCAGGGCGAAGTGCCCCTCGAAAAATCGCTGACTCTATTCGAAGAAGGAATGCAGCTTTCCGCTTCTTGCCGGAAGGAGTTGGAGGATGCGGAAGGCAAAGTGGAAATTTTACTTAAGCAAAATGGCAAGATTCAGGCCGAACCGTTCGACCGCCAATAGCGCGCCGGAACGGTATGTTGCGGCAAACCTCTCCCGCTCCGTTCTGCCGGAGTTCTAGCAGCCGTAGTAAAGCGGCGAGAACCGACGAGCTAATGCAACCTACGAACGTAGTTCTCCTCCAAAGCGATGCCACGATTGCCCAGACACTAGCCACCTCGTTGTCGAATTCCTTTCATCGCGTGCACGTCGCCCAGTCGATGGACGATCTGCGCCATGCCGCCGCCAAGCATCACCCGTTCGCCATCATCGTTGATCTGGAAACTGCAACTCTCGGCGATGTGGAATCCCTCAAACGGGATTTCAGGGAGACCCGTATCGTCTGCAATCATCGGGTCGCCGATGAAGAAATGTGGACGCGCAGCCTGAGCGCCGGTGCCGATGACTGCTGCCCTTCGTCTGATATGCGGGGGATCTTGTTTGCCACAGTGCGCGAGACCGCTCGCTCCATGGCAGCGTAAAGACAAGCTGTCAGCTCTCAGCAAGAGACTCCAGATACGATTGTCATTCCGAGACGGCGGAGCCGTCGAGGAACCTGCTGTCCTTTGCCAGTGCCAGTGACGCCGAGGAAAGCAATACCCCTTCCGGAAGGCTGAGAGCTGACGGCTGATAGCTGAAAGCTGTTGTTATACTTCCCTCCATGCTGACGCAAACCCTGGAGGAGGGACGCAAGCTCGCCGACGCTGCGTTGGAACGTCTCCTGCCCGCAGCGAGCGAGCGCCCGACTTCCATCCATCAGGCCATGCGTCACAGCGTTTTTGCCGGAGGCAAGCGCATCCGGCCAATTTTGTGCATGGAAGCCGGCCGGGCCGTGGCAGGATCGTTGCCTCAAGGGATTGAAGACCTCGGTGCTGCCCTCGAAATGCTGCATACCTATTCCCTGATCCACGACGACCTTCCCGCTCTCGACAACGACGACTTGCGCCGCGGCCGCCCCACCTGCCACAAGGTTTTCGGCGAAGCCATCGCAATCCTTGCGGGAGACGCGCTGCAAACCCAGGCTTATGAAGTTCTATCTCGCCTCGCTTGTCCGGCCGAGGCTCGGGTGAGGGTCATCGAGGAAATTGCTCGCGGCACTGGTACCGTGAACGGAATGATTGGCGGACAGGTTGTCGATCTGGAAGCCGAACACACGAAACCCGATGCCGAAACGCTCGAATATATCCATCGTTCAAAAACTGCCGCGTTGATTACCGCAAGCACAGTGACGGGTGGTATTTACGCAGGAGCGTCTTCGCAACAGATAAACCAACTCCGCTTCTTCGGCCAGGCGATCGGCCTGGCCTTCCAGATTGTTGACGATATCCTCGACCTAACCCAGACTTCGCAGCAACTGGGAAAAACCGCCGGTAAAGACGTTGCATCAGAGAAAGCTACCTACCCGGCACTGTTCGGCCTGGGAGAATCGCGCCAAAGGGCTGCTACCTTGCTGCATTCGGCTTGTCAGGCTGTGGAAAATCTCTATTCCAGGGCTAACGTTCTCAAGGATTTGGCCCGATTTCTAATAGAGAGGGAAAGCTGAGGCATTTTCTGGAACTCATGGGTACCTTAACGTTATACTTGGCCTACTGAGTTCCTCAGAAGCACCTCGGATCATCTCTGTTTGGCACCCAGTCGTGAAAGGCTAAATGAAGAAACCGAATTCTCCGCGGGTAGCATATTTTTCGATGGAGATTGCGCTCGAGCCAGACATCCCTACCTACAGCGGAGGTCTGGGCATATTGGCCGGCGATACTCTGCGTTCTGCCGCCGACTTGGGCGTGCCTCTGGTTGCACTCACCTTGGCCTACCGCAAGGGATACTTCCGCCAAATCCTGGACTCGGCAGGAAATCAGTTTGAGCAACCGCAGGAGTGGGATCCCGAGACCCAGATCACGGAAGTCAAGCAGCGAGTTTCGGTCGAGATTGAAGGCCGCCAAGTTTCTATTCGCGCCTGGAAGTACACCATCACCGGCATCACTGGAGAAATTGTCCCGGTTTATTTGCTCGACACCAACGTCCCGGAGAACACCGAGTACGATCGCGCGCTGACTGACTCGCTTTACGGCGGCGACCAGCGCTATCGCCTGGCCCAGGAGATTGTTCTCGGGCTGGGCGGCTTCCGGCTCACGGAAAAACTCTATGCGGGCCTGATCGAGACTTTCCACATGAACGAGGGGCACTCGGCGCTGCTCTCTCTGGGCCTGCTCGAACGGCGGCTGGACCAAAGCTTCGCCGGCCGGGTGAAGCAGCTCGATATTGATGGCGTGCGCACCATGTGCATCTTTACCACCCACACTCCGGTGCCCGCGGGCCATGACCAGTTTCCCCGAAGCCTTGTGGGCCAGATTCTGGGACGCGACGAACTCGCGCTACTCGATGAAGCCGATGCTTGGGAGAGCGATGCCTTGAACATGACGTTCCTCGCGCTTCGCTTTTCCGGGTACGTCAATGGAGTCGCCATGCGCCACGGCGAGGTTTCCCGAGGAATGTTTCCCGCTTACGACATCAGCGCCATCACCAACGGTGTTCACGCCCTCACTTGGACTTCCCCCGCGTTCGCCGAACTATTCGACTCCTACATCCCCGGCTGGCGCACCGACAACAACTATCTGCGCTATGCCATCAGCATTCCCATGCCCAGCATTCAAGCGGCGCATTCCCAGGCGAAATCCGAGTTGTTTGAGGAGATTGCAAAGTCGTTCGGAGTGAATCTGGATCCGAAGCTTCTCACTCTCGGCTTTGCCCGCCGTGCCAGCACTTACAAGCGTGCCGATTTACTATTTCAGGATCCGGAACGCCTGCGCCGTATTGCGCGCGAAGTCGGCCCTATTCAGCTGGTTTATGGCGGCAAAGCCCACCCGCACGATGAAGGCGGCAAGAACTTGATCCGTCGTGTGGTCGGCGGCGCCACTTCATTGGCCGACGTAATCAAGACCGTGTATGTCGAAAACTACGATATGCGCTGGGGCAAACTCATCACTTCCGGCGTTGATCTCTGGATGAATACGCCCATGCGCCCCCAGGAAGCCTCTGGCACCAGCGGCATGAAGGCGGCGTTGAACGGCGTCCCCAGCTTTAGCGTTGTGGACGGCTGGTGGGCCGAAGGGCACATTGAAGGCGTCACTGGATGGGCCATCGGCAGCAGCGAGGTGGCGGAAGATCCTTTGCTCGAGGTGGCAGCGCTTTACGACAAACTGGAGCGCGAAATCGTGCCGATCTTCTATGGACGCCCGAACCGGTTCTCCGAGGTCATGCGGTACACCATCGCCTTGAACGCTTCTTTTTTCAACACCCAGCGCATGGTGCTGCAGTACATTTCGAACGCCTACAAGATACAACGCGATGTCGCGGTGCCGGCTATGCGGTTGTAACTCCGATCTCAGTCTCCCGAAGGCTGGAGCGACTGCTCGTAGTCCGGCATGATCTCGGGCACAAAGGCCATGGGCAGGCGCTCGCCTGACAGCGCCTGTTGGTTCGCATCCACCTCGTGTTTCGAATGCGCTAGCGATTCCCTCTTAGAGAACTGTTCCTGTTCGGTAGATCCATTTAGCGCCGTAGTCGAAGCCAGACCTCCGGCAATCACTTGGGTGAGCGCGTCGAAGTACCCCGTGCCCACAAAGCGCTGGTGCTTTACCGCTTGGTATCCGTACTCGGCTTCGCTGCTGAATTCCTTTTCCTGCAGGCGGGAATATGCCGTCATACCGCTGTCTTTGTAGCCGCGCGCCAACTCGAACATGCTGAGGTTCAAGGCGTGGAATCCGGCCAGCGTCACGAACTGGAATTTGTATCCCATCTTGGCAAGTTCCGGTTGGAAACTGGCGATGGCTGCGTCATCGAGCTTCTTCCTCCAGTTGAATGACGGCGAGCAATTGTAGGCCAGCAGTTTGCCGGGATACTTAGCGTGGATTGCTTCCGCAAACCGCCTCGCCTCTTCTACGCTCGGCTCCGAGGTTTCGCACCAGATCAAATCTGCATAGGGCGCGTAAGCCAGGCCGCGCGCAATCGCTGACCCCAAGCCTCCGCGAATGTGGAAAAAACCTTCCGAGGTCCGTTCTCCGGTCAGGAATTCGCGGTCCCGCGGATCAATATTGGTAGTCAGCAAATGGGCACTGTTGGCATCAGTACGCGCCATGATAAGTGTCGGCACCCCGAGCACGTCGGCAGCGAGACGAGCTGCCACTAGTTTTTGGATTGCCTCCGACGTCGGCACCAGAACCTTCCCGCCCAAGTGTCCGCACTTCTTCGCTGAAGAGAGCTGGTCTTCGAAATGCACGCAGGCAGCCCCGGCCTCGATCATCATTTTCATCAACTCGTAGGCGTTCAGGGAGCCGCCAAATCCGGCTTCAGCATCGGCCACAATGGGGGCCATCCAGTACATTCCATTTTTCCGGTTCATTTGCCCGTCGAGATGATGGACTTGGTCGGCGCGTATCAAAGCGTTGTTGATCCGCTTGATCACCGTCGGCACACTGTTCGCCGGGTACAAGCTCTGGTCGGGATACATGTGTCCGGCATCGTTCGCATCCGCCGCTACCTGCCAGCCGCTTAGGTAGATTGCCTTCAGCCCGGCCTGCACCTGCTGCACCGCCTGATTGCCGGTGAGCGCGCCCAGCGCTTGCACATACTCTTCTTGATGCAGCAACCACCACAACCGCTCCGCGCCCAGGCGCGCGAGTGTATGCTCAATCTGGAACGAGCCGCGCAGTTTCTCCACTTGCTGACTGGTGTATGGGCGCTTGGTGCCCCGCCAGCGGAGGTTGGAGTGCCATTGCTTGGTCATTTCGGCGGCGCTTAGAATGTTCATAGTTGCGATGTCCTGTCCGGCATACCGGTTCAGCGTAAGTAAACCGCATTCGTGCTCGCAACCGCAAATTTTGTCGTCCGTATTGATCATGTAGTCCGTTTCGGACTGGTACCCCGTCGGCCGGTTCGGCAGGGCATTAGGATGATATTGAGAATATGACTACGACTTCAGCCCTCCGTAGCGACGCGGAAATACAAGTCCTTACCCTCGAAGCTCAGGCCTTTGTGACCCGGCTGGGGCGCAGGTTCGAAACACCCCGCCAGGTACTGCTGGCCGCGCGCCGGGTTCGTCAGAAGAGGATCGACGCTGGAGAGCTTCCCGACTTTCTCCCCGAGACCGCGCACATTCGCAAAAAAGAATGGGCGGTCGCGCCCATTCCGCACGACCTGCTCGACCGCCGCGTCGAGATTACAGGCCCGGTTGACCGCAAGATGATCATCAACGCCCTAAACTCGGGCGCCAATGTCTTCATGGCCGACTTCGAAGACTCGAATTCGCCAACCTGGCAGAACAACCTTGAAGGCCAGCTCAATCTGCGCGACGCAGTCGAGGGCAGCATCAGCTACGTCAGCCCCGAGGGCAAACGCTACGAACTCAATCCGCGCGTGGCCACGTTGCTGGTCCGGCCTCGCGGCTGGCATCTCGAGGAAAAACATTTCCGGGTAGATGGCAAGCCGGTCTCCGCTTCTCTCTTCGATTTCGGGCTTTACTTTTTTCACAATGCAAAACAACTCATCCGCAAAGGAACCGGGCCCTATTTTTATCTGCCGAAAATGGAGAGCCACTTCGAAGCACGTTTGTGGAATGACGTCTTTTGCTTTGCGCAGGATGAACTCGACATGCCCCGCGGCACCATCCGCGCCACCGTCCTGATCGAGACCATCCTGGCGGCTTTCGAGATGGACGAGATCCTATACGAACTGCGCGAGCACTCTTCGGGACTCAACTGCGGCCGCTGGGACTACATTTTCAGTTTCATCAAAAAATTCCGCAACCGCCCCGACTTCGTTCTGCCGGACCGCTCGCTGGTAACCATGAACACGCATTTCCTGAGGTCTTACGTGGACTTACTGATCCAGACCTGCCACCGCCGGGGAATTCACGCCATGGGTGGGATGGCGGCGCAGATTCCCATTAAGAACGATCCAGTTGCAAACGAGAAAGCGCTCGACAAAGTGCGCCAGGACAAATTGCGCGAAGTGAACGCTGGACACGACGGGACCTGGGTGGCCCATCCCGGTCTGGTGCCAATCGCGAAAGAAATCTTTGACGCGCACATGAAAGAAGCTAATCAAATCAGCCGCCGCCGTGATAGCGTTCGCGTCTCTTCCAAGGATCTGCTGGCTGTCGCCGAAGGCCAAATTAGCGAGGAAGGCCTGCGCTGGAACATTGACGTGGGCTTGCAGTATCTGGAGTCGTGGCTGCGCGGCTCCGGCTGTGTTCCAATCTACAACCTGATGGAAGACGCCGCCACTGCCGAAATCTGCCGCGCCCAAGTGTGGCAATGGGTACGCCACGGCGCCAAACTTAGCGACGGCCGCCTTGTGAGCCAAGAGATGGTTCGCAAAGTGATCGCCGAGCAGAAGAACAAATTGCAGGGCAGGCGCATGTCCGAAGCCGCCGATGTATACGAGCGCATGATCACCAGCCCCGATTTCGCAGAATTCCTGACCCTGCTGGCTTATGATTACATCGACTAGAAATGAATCCCAACTCCGCCGAGATCTCGGATGAGTTTCTTGCCCGGCTAAAGCAAGACCTGGTAAGCCGCCGCGTCGAACGCGGTATGGCCCTACTCGAAGACCATCGCCAATTACTGGCGTCGTTCGATCCCGAAAAGAAAAACGCTGGCCGCTTCGCAGGTTATCTCGCGCAATGGGTTGACCTCGGCTTCGAACGTAATGGATTAGTCAAAGGAATCGTTGCCTTATTCTCGAAGGCCGCACGTGCACACTTGCCTCTTGAAGATTACCTCTACTTGCGCATGGCCGAAGGCATGGTGGCCATGTCCGAAGAGTCAACCGACGAAGCGATTCGCCACTTCGATTTTGTGCTGAGTCTCGACCACGAGACCGCTGATCAGGAACTGGTGGCGATCGCCAATTTCTGGAAAGGCCGCTGCCTTCGCATGAAGGGAGAGTACGACCAGGCCCGCGGCTTCGCGATCAAGGGCCGGGATCTCGCTCTGCAACTCGGCCACCAGCCGATGGCCGCGGTCATGCGGGTGCTGGAAAGCTGGCTCTTTTTTCAAAAGGGAGATGCCAAACAGGCTATCGACATTCTGCAGGAGACCGAAGCGGTGCTCAGCGAGACTGACGACTACCTCACCCTCGGCAATATTCACTCATCGTATGGACGTATAGCGCGCCGCCAGGGACGGTATCAGCACGCCATTGATAGCTTCACTTCGGCCATTTCCCTATATAAGAAACGCGACCCACAGCATCGCAACGTGGCGCGCACCCTCAACAACATGGCTTATGTGAAGCGGCTCATCGCCCTGCAATTGCGCCGTAAGATTGACGCCGATGCCGCGCGCCGTCGTAAAGCCGCCGTCCGCGGCCGCGCCAGCAATGGCCAGGGTAAGCCTCAATATCGCAATCGCTTTGAGCAACTCCGCGAAGCGGCACTGGCCGAGTTGGCCGAAGCCGCGGCCATTTATCAGCAGTACGAATATCATCACGGCCTGGGCAGCGTGAACTTGAACTATGCTTATCTCTATTTGGACAATGGCGACCTCGAACAGGCGGAAGCGGCGGCGAAAACCTCGTTCCGCTTGGCCGAAGAAAAACGCGATTACATCCTGATGGCGCGGGCGCGGATGTTGCGCTGCATGATTGAAAATGCGCGGGTCGAGGAAGGCATCGGGGAGAGTACCGAACCTGGCAATCACGCCCGTCTGGCCCAGGATTTTGCCCACGAAGCCATTGACCTGGCAAAACACACGCAGAACCGTCGTCTGCTGGCACATACCTACATTTGGCAGGGACTGACGCACTGCAATCGATTCTTCGACGATCCCGACGCCGCCCGCCTTTGCTACGACCAAGTTATCACCCTCTCCAAGGGCGACCACGCCGATAGCGCCTGGGAAGACTTGCAGACCCTCAAAGCTAAGGTCCTGCGCGGCGGCAACGTCAATCCGACGTTGCGGGCGTGGTCACAAGGCTCAGTTGGGGACAAAACCTTCCAGCAGATCAGCGAGGAATTCGCGGAATTGATCATTCCCAAAGTCTGGGAACGGGAAGGCCGCAAGGTGTCACGCGTGGCAGCGCGGCTCTCCGTGTCTCCAAAAAAAGTCCGCCGCATCCTCAACCGCGTCGGACTCCGCAAGCCGCGGGGGGAGTAGGCCGGTTGATCCGTGGAGAGCCTTTCCGACGTTGTCGCCAAAAAGCAAACCCGCGGGGAGAGGCTGTGTCGTGTACGTACAGTCGTGTTTTGCTACCAAAATGCTACCAAAACACGTGCTACCAATTTGCTACCAAACTGTTTTGGGCCGAGGGCTGACCGCGGGGGATCAGCCCTTTTCTACTCACATGATTGTCCCATTGAAATTCATTTGAAATCAACAATGAACACAGCAGCGTCATTCGCACGGCGCGCGGCTGTCCATGTTCTTACGAATCCTGCCTATCGATTATTTGCGCGGAGCATTCTTGCAATGGTGTAGTCTCGCTCGGATGCACGCCAGCGGAATTCGCGCGGACATGACGTTTGACTTTCACCGCAACGCCGTTTTGCTGAGAGTTGCTCGATGAATTTTTTCGTCGCGGTTACCGATTACGACTGGTTCCAATTACATGCGTCCAAGTCTCGAGTGGATGAAGTAAATTTCTG
>Ga0137378_10003251_pt1 | contig 14056 bp, 9 predicted proteins | sample SagtaG_21_FD_104813 | JGI IMG/M metagenome (GOLD analysis project Ga0137378, IMG submission 104813) | Vadose zone soil microbial communities from Sagehorn Ranch, Mendocino, California, USA - Sage2_L_60_16 metaG | ecosystem: Environmental > Terrestrial > Soil > Vadose zone | place: USA... | reverse complement strand
TCATTCATCAGCGCGATTCACGACCGGATGCCCGTGCTGCTGGACCAAGAGAACGCCGATGCTTGGCTTTCCGGCGATGCCGGGCTCGAGCTGCTAAAGCCCGCGCCGGAAGATGCGCTGCGCATGTGGCCAGTGTCGAGGCGCGTGAGCAAGCCGGGGAATGGCGATGATCCGAGCTTGATTGAGCCGGTTGTGGTTCATGTGGAGGCTGAACCCGAAACGTTGTTTCGGTTCAACTGATCGATTGCGATGAAACACTTTCGATTTGGGACAGAAGCCTCACGTCAGGGAAATGAGCATGGGGACGGCACAACGTCGCTTTGCCGTAATGGCGCGGCCTATGGGGTTGACCGCGTAGCCCAGCGCAGCTTATGCTTGTGGCGGGAAGGCGGGCTGCCACATGGGGTCGCCATGCCACGCATAGCGCTTTTTGTTCTTGTCCTTACCGGGTTCTTGTCACTGCCGCCGAGCGCCAACGCCCGATGCGGCGTAGAGCGGTGGGCGGTGAAAACTGGAACCGACCGGGATGCTCACCTCGTTGATATGTCGGTGCATAATCAAACGCGCATCGCAGCGATGCGGAGTTGGCCGGCTCCCGATTTTTTGCCGCCAACTACACGGATCGACCCCTACGAACTTAAGGTTTGGACGGTCGACGGGACCTTAACTGCGTACAAGGTGGAAGACAATCCCAATACGGGCGATTCCGATTACCATCTCGTCCTTGCCGATGAGTCAGGTAACACCATCATTGTCGAAATTCCATTGCCTACATGCGTAAAGGAAGGAAGCCCTTTCCTGGAGGCGATTACCAACGCACGAGAAAAATTTGACGCCATGTTCCAGGCTACCGGCACATTCCAGGACACGGACACGCCGGTTAGGGTTTCGGGCGTGGGTTTCTTTGATTTTCACCATGGACAGAGAGGCGTGGCGCCAAATGCGATTGAGCTACATCCCGTTCTCGACATCATCTTCAATCCGGTCCCAGAACAGCTACGCCGGCTACGTCAACAAAGAGGCCTCATGCAATAATATCGACAAGACCCCAACAGGACGTAGTGCGGTGAGCCTCCCCCACCGGCCTCAGTCTCTCTCGATCACGACACCGAGGCCTTCCGGCCGCAGAATGATTTTGTTCGCCGTCGTCGGCGCGATTAGGTCAAAGCCTTCGACAAGGATGCGCAGCTCACCATCAGCAGAGCCACGCTCCATCCGGAGCGTCAGTGGTACTGCGCTGACCAAAAGTTCCTCGCGGGCCATCGTCCGTCCTTTCACTTCGATGATCTAGCAACCGGACCCGCACTCCGCTGCGACCAGTCCGGCTGCAAATCGGCATATTGGCCGCCGCACTTGGTGCACTTGAGCCGCGGCTTCACGGCCAAAAGCTTCATCGTCTCGCCGGCGCCGTGCGCGGCAAGCTCTTCGAACGTCACCTTAGCCCGGTGGGAACAGAAGGGGGTCAGGAACCACGCCGTGATGCGATCGATGCCGTGGCTCCGGTAGTGGGCGAGTTCGGGGAGCGAGACGGGGTCTATGCCGGTCGTGCGCTGCATCCCGGCAGATTAGCTCTTCCGCTACACAGCACAGTACGACCGACCCGCCGAGCGGTCGGCTCGGCCATCACCCTAGCTCTATGGCTACCGGCGCTTAGGCTCGAACAGCTCCACCAGACCGCGGAAGGCGGCGTCGATCTCCGGATCGTTTGGTTCGTTTGGTTCCATCGGAACACTTAGCGATCCTGCCATCGCTTCCTCGAATACTTGGTCGATGCTTAGCTCCGGTTTTGACGATTGTTTCTTGGCACCGTCCGGGGCCTTGCTTTCTCCGGAGGCCGTTGCGGTAGCAGCCTTTGCAGCTGCCTGGGCCAACGTGAAAGCGATTATCGGCTTAAACCTCCTTGCACCAAACGCGTAGGAATTACTCAAAAGGGGGAGTGGTTCCGGGAGCACCGGATCTAGGCACCAAGCGAGTCTTATAGCCCACTCCCGTGGTATCAGGTCGGTGCAGTTCCACACGCGCCCACAAGCCTGGGAGATCGTAATTTCGTTCTCATCGTCCACGACAGCCGGATCTAGGTCGTAAACCCTCGGCTCAGTTCGAACCATCGGGCGAAAAGCCATCCACCCCTCATAGGCGGCGATCGCGTCATGAAACATTTCGCGGACATATGCGGGCGATCGGCCGCCATTGCGGTTTCCTTCGTAATGTCGCACGGGTTCCCCTCTTTCAGACACACCACGACAGCACGGCTAGTAGCCCAGGTCTCGCTTAGCTGTCAGCCAAATTTCCTTCGGCACAACCCTCATTAATGGACCGGGAACCAAAAGGTCGCTCCGTGGTCAAAACGCAAAGGAAGCCACGCAAAGCCCATCACAATTCACTGGATATAGCCAGTGGTTTAATAGCCACCAAAGGTGCCGGTTCTACCCATGAACGGGCGAGCACTGGTGGCCTGGAATTTGCGGCGGCTTAGGGTGAAGCGAGACCTCTCTCAAGAGAGGCTGGCCTTCGATTCGGGGGTAGATCGGTCCTATGTGGGAGGCCTTGAGCGGCGAGAGCAGAACCCGACCGTCGATCTTCTGGATCGCCTTGCGAAGACGCTTTCCGTGCCAATTTCCGAGTTCTTCGTGCAGCCGCCAAGAGGTTCATCGCCACCAAAGCCGCTCAGAAGCGGTCGCCGGTCGTCTAGGTAGGTCCCTAGCCATCTGGTTCTCGGGCGCTAGGCAAGCAGCCCCCAAACTTTTGAAGATGGCCTAACCACCGGGCGAAAGCGCGCCGCTCGGCGAACCCAACCCGACGATTGTGACCTCGTGGCACGCGGCCGTAGCTCTGAGGATAACGTCGGCAGGGTTCGGGCCAGAAGAAGACAGATATCTAGGCCGATGAAGAACGCATCGCGGGACCGGAAGGTGCCGTGATCCCTGCCTCCCGGGGCAGGACCCCGGCGCGGCAATACTGGCGACCGGGGTATCCCCGGATTGTCAAGAAGCCCCAGGTGTTTCCAGTGGAAGGTGATGCCGCCTCGTGGTCCGCAATGGTGAAGTTTAGATACCCGCAGTGCGACCTCGATGAGCTTCTTCCGGTAGCTCATGCCGCTTCCTCGTCTTGGGCTTCCAGGTCCGCCGCCTCTATAAGGCCGGTTACGCGCTTGATCTCCTGCCACAGTGTCGTCTCGCGCCAAGCGAGGAAGCCGTCATAGTCGTCCGTCCAGAACGGAGAGTTTGCACCGATGGGTAGGCAATGCGACGCGAGCACCGCGTCAAACGGGAATCCAGGGGTTGTTCGGATTTCATCGAGGTAGTCGGAAGGGGCGCGGTCGCCGATCATCTGATTGGTGGTGCGGTCGATGAGGGTGCGGTTCAAGACGCAGTCGCGCAGCCGCGATGATTTGATGCCATTCGTCGTTTCCAGGTAGTGAGAAGGGAATACGTGGTGGTCGTCGATACCTTCCTCGCCCATCAGTTTGCCGGTGATGACGGCCTGGGTATGGAAGTCGCGTGCACCGGTTCCGCTTCCGAGGATCAGACAGATTGTGCCACGATAGATTGACCGCTGACGCGGTGTAACGTCACGCAGCGCCTTCGGATCAAAACGGAGGGTGCTCACGCTCTCGGGCGGTGCTCCACCGCCAAGCCAGGTGACGAGATCTGTAACATCCCTCGCCGACTGGCTGTTCGGCGCGCTCTCGTAGGCCTGGCCGAACACCGCACACCAGAACCAACGTTTAAGATTTTCACGTTGCGCGCCGGCGTCGGCGGTTTTGGGCTGGCCTAGCTTGGCTCGCACGGCCGCCAGCGGCGCGAGCATCGTTTGATAAGGTAGCCACTTGGGCAGGGCAACCTTGCAGTCGTCTCGAAGAATATCGAGCCCTGCCGCAAGCCCCGCGATGACTGGTGTCCACCAATTTTCAATATCGGTGGGCTCAAGATTAAGGACATCGCCACGCTTACAAGAAGGTGCCTTGCGGCAGGCGAGCGAAATCGCCTGCAAAACGTAATAGGGATCGACCTCGAAATCCTCGAGAACCGAATATTCCTCCCTGGCTTTATCCCAAAGCTCCCGCAAATTGATGTTTTGCGGCCAAAATCGAGCCGTCAGCAATTCGAAGACGCTCAGCTTTACGCCCGTTCGGTTGAGCGTCTCGAAGATCGTGCAAAGGGCATCCGGCTCGGTCTTATCCGAGAGGGTGACGACGGGAAAGTGGTAGTCGTCGATAGTTTTAATCCATTGCTCGTTGATTTTCGTGAGCGCGTCCAGCAGACGGGTGCGTTCATCCAGCGGCATGGGATTGGTGACCTGCAGCAGCCACTGGAGAAAGCCGCCGGCACCGCCCTTCAGGACGCTTAGGGGCAGAATCAACTCCTTCGCCTGGAACTCAAAGGCTGCACGTGCCTTCACTCGCTTGGTCGTCGTGCGCTCGTGACTGACAGCCTCTTCGAAGTCGGCGCCGTCAACTAACTTCTTCAGATCTAGGTAGTAGCGATGCTCCCCCACTCCGAAGAAGGCCTGATAGAGCGAAGTCAACCTCTGTTGGCCATCAAGAACCAGGAACGTGTGCTTCTTACCGTTCAGTGCCGGCGCCCCCTCGAATTCTCGGGCGGCAAAGACCCGCTTTGCGTCGCGCACGCGGAGAATGCTTCCCGCTGGATAATTGTTGGCGATTGAGACAATCAGCTCCTGCGTAGCCCCCGGCTCCCATACGAAGTCCCGTTGGAAATCGGGGAGCGCCATTGTCCGCGAGTTGATCTCGATAAGAAGTTCCTTCAGCGCCTTAGGGTTGGTGTCTTCGAAGATGCTCATGGTTCTCTTTCTTCCCGCAGCTAGCCCCTAACGCCAATTGTCCCGATGCGCTGCCGGGTGGGGAATCCGCACCACAGGCCTTCCCCAGCGTAAACCCGATTCCCCGGCCAGGTGAAAAAGAGAGGATCCACCTTCAGTTCGGTCGGATTCGCCGGTTTTCAGAGAACTTGTCAAACTCATTGAGTCCCCTCTATCGGCGGGCAAAGAGATTTGCGAGCGAGTTTCAACGCTTGCTCAAATCGGCAACGAGTGGCCTCCCGTAGGCGCTCTAACTGAAAGTGATCAGCCATGCGTCGGAGCACGTCTTCATCGCTCATTCGAAGACGAGCAAACGGGATCGCGAGGCTTGCCAACTCAGCAATTGGAATATCCGCACATGAGCGCACACCTGGCAAACTTTTGCGGTATGGGAACGGGAAGTCTGTCTGGATTCCATCCGGCCAGATCACAACCCGACTATCGTCATTTGATCGTGCGAACTTTTCGATCGACAGCGCTGGTAATGATCTGATAGATGCTATTTCCCGATCGTTGGAATCCGTGAGCCCTGGCAATCCTATCGACTAAGATCTCCTCGTAAATTGGCCCCTCGGCCCCGACGACCAAAGCGACCATCCGGCGTAAGATCGGCCGATAGCCATCATCGTAGAAACGGGAGGCGTTGGGCCTGAAATCGGCCGCAGCAAAGTCCGTAGCAATGTACTGGTGAGTGCTTGTGGCCGCGTCGCGGGAAGATTGCATCGACGGCTTTGGGCTGGCACCTCCTAGCGGTAACTGGCGCTGCACCGGCGTTATTGGCGGTTCCGGCGACGTGAGCTTAAAGCCCTCGAGCGCGTGGGAAGATCCTCCCGGAGTATGGTCGATGCGGCTCACGATGTCGCAGATCTGCTCAAGATACTTATTCCTCTCGATTGGATTTGTCCCCTGGCGAAGAAATGACGGCACCTTCGTAAACCACTCGTCCGGATCCGTGAATTGCTGAGACACAAACGTCTCGATCATTGCGTCCCGCAGAATCGAGCGGTGCGCCTCCCAATTAGGCATCTCAACACGGATCACCCTCTCGCGGAGTTCGACCAGATTCTGAATTCCGTGCGCGCAGGTGAGAGCTCCCTCATCATCAGACAGCGACACCACGGCGGTGAGCATAGGTGCGGCGGCCATGTGCGGTGATGGCTGTTCGGCGGGAGAAACGACCGCCGCCGCGTCGAGTGGAAGGGCCTCTTGGTCTGCTTCGGCTTTCAACCCGTCTACCGAATCAACTGCGGCTGATCGAAATGCCTCGGCGAGCGAGGGATACTCCTCATAAGCGGGGCGCTGCTTCGATCTCAACTCCTCAAGCCTCTTGACCAGCTTATCTGTTTCACCCACAGGGTTGCCGAACCAGTCGGTTGACCATACGCGGACAATGTCCCAGCCAAGACCGCGAAGCACCTCCGCACGAAGGCGGTCGCGATCTCGAGCGCTCTTGCTCGAATGGTAGCGTGCGCCGTCGCATTCGAGCCCGGCGAGGAAACGCTCCGGGTGATCCGGGTGCCTGATACCCAGATCGATTCTGAATCCCGATACGCCGACTTGTAGCTCCACGGTATATTTCTTTGCACGGAGGCGGTCGGCGACCTCAATCTCGAAATCGCTGTCCGCTTCGGCCCCTATGCCTTCAACAGCGGCCCGACCACGGCCTTCTGCGTATTCAAGATATCGTTTAAGCACATGAACACCCTCGGCGCTCGCCTCTGTTGGGATCACGTCGACCGAACCAAATGAAGTGAACAGACCAATCCGCATACGGGCGCGCGTAAATAGGACATTAAGCCGGCGGTGCCCCTGCTTTCCGTTGATCGGACCAAAGCGTTGCTTCATCGCCGTCGCCGCTGGTTCGCGGCCATATGTGAGCGAAATGAAGATGAAATCCCGCTCGTCGCCTTGCACGTTTTCCAAATTCTTCACAAAGAGGGGCTCGCCCTTCTTCGAGACTTTCTGCTGGTATACCTCAACGAGCGCATCGTCGGCTGATAGGCGTCGAAGCTCCTCTTGAATCAAATCTCTCTGATCGATGTTCACGGCAACGATCCCGAGAGTCGGGGTGTTCTCCTCTTCCAAATCGGCATAGTGCCGCATAAATTCGACTGCCCCCTCCGCGATGCGACTTGCTTCCGCCACGTTACGACGAGCCTGGTAGGCACCATCGACGCGCACAAGGTCAATTGAGAACGAGCTTGGTTTTGCGGCCGGGAAGGTAATTAGTGGGCTGTCTTAGTAAAAATTCTCATTCGAGAACCGAATCAAGCTTTCGCACCGGCTGCGATAGTGCCACTTGAGGCGCCGGACCTCACGAAATGCCTTCTGGCATCCTTCAAGGATCGACTCATCGTCAATGTCTTCGAAATCACTGTCGGGGGTTATCTCGCTAGAGCGGTTAAAAAAGTCGGTCGGCGGCAGCTGCTTCTGGTCGCCAACAACCACGATCTGATTCGCCCGCAGCATGCCACCGAGTGCGTCCTCTGGCTTCATCTGGGACGCCTCGTCGATGATTAAGAGATCGAATTGGAGCGAGCCAGCACCTACAAACTTTGCTAGCGAGAGCGGCGACATCATGAAGCACGGCTTTAGTGCTTGGATCGATTGACCAGCACGTGTGAGAAGTGACCTCACCGGCGCGAATCGCTTCTGCTTCGAGAACTCATTTCGGAGCAGGGCCATCTCGGTCCATGTCTTCCTAGGACCGTAGCTTGATCCTGCCAGGGGCTGCTTCTGAAGAAGCTTCGTCTTGACCTGGGTGCGATCGTTCTCCATCTTTTTACAGTCACGCTCAGCAAACTGCCGGCGACGCGCATCCAGGGTCGCGCCCGAGTGGTTCGCTAACTCTGGCGACGAGCATATGCGCGCTGCGCAACGGTCTGCGATGATCGTTTCGAGTAGAGCAGGCAGCCGCTCTGGGCCGAGCTTCATCCCATCCGCGTGGGTTAAAAGCGGACCGAGACCGCCCGCGACCAGGGTCGTCTTGTGTCGACGGATGGCCAGAAAGTCGGGCAATTCGTTAGCGTGCCGAATCAGAACTTCCACTCTCTTCTCGAGTTCCTTGGGGGCGAGAGCTTCAAGATTGCTGAGTCCGAATTCGGTCGCTATCCGCACCATCAGGTTGGCATATCGATCTCGCAGTTCTGCTCCGCGTTTGGCAGCCCCACGTAGAAGGTCCCGTTCTTCGGCGGCGTTCGCCGACATGAGCTTCATATGGAGTTCTCGCGGCGCATCCGATCGGTGCACCGCCCGAGCCCACTTGAGGGCGGAGGAGGCTTGAACAACGTCGGCTGCAGTCTGGCCAAGGTGGTGTGCGGCTTCCCCGACTGGAGACGCCTCAATCCGTCGCTGAACGGAACCTCGGTCCGCCATGAGCCCAGCGATCTCAGCGATCTCCCGGATTGGCAAGGTTATGTCAGCCAGTGAGCGCGCCGGATCAGCTGTTAGCGCCTTCTGCATAACAGCAATTTCTTCGCGACAGGCTGCTAAGATTCGCTCGGTGGGCCGCTCGTCCAATTCGTTGCGTATTTCCTTTGGCACGGCGAAAAACGCGACCGCGGTCGCGACGTAATCACCTTGAGTCAGAGCGCCGAATGACTGTGGTGGCAAAGTGACGAGACGTTCCGCAACCTCTGCTCCATGTGGAAGCTCGCCGATTCGGCTGATGAACAGCTCACGCAGCCCGATGCCGGCGCTAATTTCTTCAAATGGCGTCGAAAGGCCTCTCCAGGATGCGCCTAGAAATCCCGACGCTGCGCTGTCCAATTCAAACGTGCGGACAGCGCGCACGTGTGCGGCAAGCCGATCTAAGTCAGCTGCCACATCTGGGGATGATTGAAGACCAAACTGCGCCGCCAAATCACGGGCGGCTTTGGACGAGCCCGTTAGGGCCGCAAAAGCCCTTCCGACGCCGGATTTCCGAAGGGTGGTCGCAGCAACTTCAATATCATCTGGATCGGGCCACGATCTTCCACGATAGGCGACAAGAAGGTTGCGCCACTCCATTTCTTCAGTGGAAATTGTCAACCAACGCTCTTTGAGCACCCGGAACTCGGCCGGATCGGTGTCGCGGTGCGCATTCACCCAAAGCCGATGCTCCGGCGCCACTTTGGCACCAGCCTGAACCGCTATGGCCAGCGGAAAAAGCGCGCCGCCGGGCAGGTAGTGTCCCAGCTCAAAAAGCTGAAAAATTAGGGCGAAACCCTCAATCAGATCAATTACCGCAGTATTACGCCGGATTGTTGCGTCTGCAATCTCGTAAAATTCGGCCGGTGTCTTCTCGGTAAAGCGGGTCGGCAATCCCGCACGCATCATGGCACGCGCAATGCCGATTTTCTGCGGCCTTTCATGTGAGAGATCGGCTCGCCCTGCGAGAGCACGAGTAAGGCGGTGGAACTCGGCCATCCACGTAAGGACCCTTTCTAGCTCATCGAAGTCGAGCACGGCAATTTGTGATAGCAGCGCAGGCGCGACTGGATCGTCGAGCGCTCGGTCCACCTCCACTAACCGAACGATATCCTTGGCGGTGGCGACGCCAAAGCCACCTGTCTTGTCTATGAACGCAGCGATTTCCGAGCTTAAAATCTGGATCTCCTTGAGAGTCTCGATGAGATTGGGGACCTGGTAGCCGACGATATCGCTCGGGCTCGCCTCTACCCAAGGCAAGGCGGCCGGATGTCCGAATGATTTCGCGAAACTCGCACAGGCGTCTGCGAAAATTGCAAGACTGCTTTCGACGGTTGCGCGCTGACTCGCATCGTCAAGCAATTCGGAGGGCAATGACACGGATTTGAATGCCTCGATAATGTCCGCGTTGACGCTCCGTCCGCGCAAGGCTCTCCAGATCAGCTGAAACGGCGTCATGCCGTCCGGCTGCTCGGCATGAAGAGCGTTGAGATAGGCTCTAATCTCTTTCCGATTTTCGTGCCAGGCGATATCGGCAGGTTGGTGTGGCTTCTTCGTACCATTCGAACTGAGTTCCACGCGCTGCTTGAGACTTTCAATGACCGGCTTCGGGGAGGACTTGTCAGAGTGAAGCTCAAGGCAGAAATCACCGAGCCCTGCGCGGCTGAGCCGGCGTTTCACCACTTCAAGTGCCGCCTGTTTTTCAGCAAGAAACAGCACCTTTTTGTCGGCAGCGAGAGCATTCGCAATGATGTTCGTGATCGTCTGGGACTTACCAGTACCCGGTGGTCCCTGGATCACGAGATTCTTCTCCCGCATCACGTCGATGAGCGCGCTATGCTGGGAGGCGTCGGCATCCTGGATCAACAGAGGTGCGATCTTCTCAATCTCCGGCTCGTCGATCGGATAGTCTTCTGGAATGGAAGGCAGAAGTCCGCCGTCTCCCGAATCCTCTGCACCGCGTAAGATAGACGACACGAGGACATGCTCGGCCGGATTCACCGTCCAATTCTCGGGATTCAAATCGGCGTACATGGCAAATCGACCGAAAGCGAAATGTCCAAGAACGAGCCAGCGATGAACCTGCCAGCGCGCTAGACCTTGGACTGCCGCCCGCACGCGCTCGAGGTAACCCTCGATAGAGGCGGCCTTTTCATCCTCACCGGTCTCGAAGTCAGGAAGTTTCCGATTGAAATTCTTTTCGAGAAGCTTCTGCAGGCTCAGATTAGATTCAGCCGCACCTTCACGGGCAGAAACGTAGAAGACCTCGTGGCCACGCACCTTTTCGATTTCGAGCCTGACAGGGAGCAGGAGCAGTGGCGCGAACGCTTTTTTTTCGGAGTCGTCAGACTCGTACCATTCAAGAAAACCGAACGCGAGGAAGAGCGTCGAAAGTCCCATCTCCTGCACGGCAAGGCGCGCATCATCAGAGATCTTCTCCATGACGCTTTCGAGCTCATCTGGGAACTTAAGCGTCTGGAGCGCCTGGTCGGAATGCGATGCCTTCGATGTTCTCGCCTGAAGTTCCGGATTCGGATCTATCCCAAGGGATTGCGCGTGTTGCGCGCGGTTGATCTCGGCCCTCTTTGGCCTCGGCGGCAGGCCGAGCTGGGATCGAATCGTGTCACGCAGTTCGCGCTCCAGACGACCCAGTGCAATCTCGTCGTCGCGCCCTTGGTTTTCGAGGACTTCGAGCTTGGTAAGGTACTCGATGTCTGAAACCTCCGCTTGCTGTAAAGCGGCGATGAAATCCTCGGTCCTCTCCTCGGGCGGTCTATCATCCGGCTCGTCGAGCGGAATGATGCGAAGAGAGGCCTCCGCCTCGACGAGCTTCTTATAGACTTCCTCAAGCACCTCATCGATTATCTGGAGATGTCGCTTGGACCTGGCCCCCAGACTGTAACTCAACATCCGGTTCTTCTTCGATAAATCGAGAAGTTTCAGCCGGAGCTGTTCGTAAAGGTTCGCTAGACGCTGCTGTTCCGATACACCGAGCATGGAGGATGGATCGCCCCTTTGGTTCCACGTAGGGATGACAGCGGGATCGCCACCACCCCCCTAGTCTGAGCCGAACTCCTGCAGCGGCGAGCCTTTAATCCCAGCAGTTGCAGTACGAAGCCTTCCCTCGACTTTCCCCAACCACTCGAACTTTTGCGCGTCCAGACGTTAAAAACTAGCCTATGCCAGGTCGAGGATAATCTCACTTGTGAACATCGCTGCCCTGAGCGCCCGCTCGGGGGACTTCATCTTGTCGACCCCACAAGCTGACGAAGGAGACCAGCTTGGGTGTCGAGTACCTCGATCTGTTTCACCAGCGCGTTGCTCATTATTTCTATCCGGCTGAGAATCTTTTCGGCTCCATTCTTGATGGTCGAGGAACTCGTCTTAATTTCATCCAGGTAGCTCGCTTGACGCTCGACCTCTCGGATCGCCTTCTCCAGCAAATCAAAATCTGCGGCTATATCTTGATCTACTGCGGTCTGCCGGAGCACGAGAGCCTTGCAGATCATAAGTGCGGCTGAGAGATAGGGGTCAGTGCCTTCATCCTCGGCATTCCAAACGATCACGACATCATTGCCGTAGCGCGCTAACGGCCTTAGCCCGGTCGGCGCGGTTCGGCTTGAGTGAATAAAAAGGCCAACTCCGGCCCTCCGGTTAGCCCGTGCGGTTTCAATGTCGTCGAGAGAGTGGCGGAGATCGTAGCTCGCGTCCTCCTTCATCTCGCATACGATACGAGCCCCCGCGGCATCGCAATCTTGCCCTAGAGTGATCACGCAGTCTCCGACCTTGCAGTGCTTGATCTCCCCTGTCCGATCGCCAACGTGCTCGGGCACGTCACCCGCCTTCTGGCAAGCATCCTCGATGAACCCGTATGCAGCAAGCTCAAAGTCCTTGCCGTGCCGGGTGGAGGCGAGTGATTCCTCGCGGCGAGCTTTCATGGCCTCTAGCGCAGCAATCACCGTCTGCTGAAATTCGAGGCTCTCTTTACGCATGGTCTCTATCATAGCCGACAGGTCTCGGCGCATCCGAGAAAGCGCCGAGCCTTCTTCGTCCAGGGTAAACTCGGCACTGATCTGACGTTGCGCAGCCTCGACACGCTTGACGAGCCGGCTCAGGGCAGAATCCTCTTTGTCCAGAGAGAACTCACCTACAATCGCGGCAATGCTTTCTTTGAGGTCGCCGGTAATGCGTCCATGGTGCGTCGTAAGCTCACTCAGTAGCCGCGAGAGTGCGCTGTCCTGCTTGTCAAGGCTGAACTCGCTAAGCACCTTATCCCGTTGCACGGAGACGAGATCGTCGACGTTCTTGCGGATCGCCGCGACCAGTGCGTTCGACTCGTCTGGGGTCAGGAGTTGAGCAAAGCTGCTTCCTGGGCCAACCTGATTTTCGAGCGACTGCTTAAGTATAAGGGCAGCCGCATCCATCTGAGCGCGCATAACCCTTTCGAGATCGCCATCATGCTTGACGAGACGCTCGACGCGTTCGGTAAATCGTCCATTGTTGGGATCGAAGTAGTTTTTTAGTGTATCGCTGAGAACCGAGCCGATCTGAGTCTGATAGAGCCCTAATCGAGTCTCAAGCGCCGCAATCAGTCGCTCGCCTTCGTTCCTCACTCTCTCGCCGTCGATCCGCCCATGGGCCTGTTGAAGGGCGAGCACGCCGATTTTGATGGCGGTCCGAATATAGTCATCCCTCTGACGGCCCTCAGGGTATGTGCCAATCGCAGCAACGACCTCACTATCGCGAAGCCAGAGATCAATGTGCACGCCCCCCGAGAAACCGTCCGACCTTGACCCAAAATCGTGCGTTTCGAGCCCAGCCGGGGGCGCGGGAACCTCAATGACAGCTGGCATGTCCATAAGGCTCGCCCCCCGAATTACCGCCGAGTATGGATTGCACAGGCGGTATTGTAAAACCTATCATCGCCAAATATGGGGAAATTGGGACGGCGAAAATGGGGCAGTGCACGAGATCGTGGCGCTCGACGATAGTGGCCGTTGGGATTCGCCCACCTGATGTTCGATAGGCGTGATCCGTCCTGCATCGCATTCGACCCTCTGTTCGTCGAGGGGGAAGACGTAAGTCCCGGCGCGCCTGAAGCCGCTCCCATGATATGACTCGCGAGTGTGTTGTAGGGGCAACTGACTGCAGAGGGGGTAAGATGAAGGAATGGGTCGCAGTTTTGCGGGCCGCGGATGCGGCGGCCCGCTGGCACGTGCACCAGAGGAGGAAGGGGGCGGCTGAGGAGCCCTATATCAACCACTTACTCGAGGTTGCGAGCCTGGTTGCCGAGGCAACGCAGGGTAAGAATCCGAAAGTCGTCATCGCCGCGCTCTTGCACGATGCCATTGAGGACCAAGAGGTTCCCCGCGAGCTCATTGCGCGGGAATTTGGTGAGGACGTGGCGGCTCTAGTCGAAGAGGTGAGCGATGACAAAGCGCTTGAGAAACATCACCGAAAGCGCATTCAGGTCGAAACCGCCCACAAAAAGAGTGATGACGCGAAGCGGATTAAGCTGGCGGACAAAACCAGCAACTTGCGCGCAATCACCTTTAGCGCCCGATTGGTCGGTCAAGAGGAGACTGGAATATATCAATTGGGCAAAACAGGTTGTCTCGGGATTGCGCGGAGCATCACCCTCTCTGGAGCGTCAATTCGACCGTGCGGCCGAGGAGGCTGAACGATCAATCCATGTACCGACCAGGTAAGGGTTCAAGCCCAGCCCTTGTGGTCTGGAGTAAATAAGGTGTGGCCGGCTGGACAGCCGAGGATCACCTCCGCCTTCGACATCGGGTTTGCACTGCCGCGGGCATCGATCCGGGGGCTT
>Ga0137378_10003250_pt1 | contig 14058 bp, 11 predicted proteins | sample SagtaG_21_FD_104813 | JGI IMG/M metagenome (GOLD analysis project Ga0137378, IMG submission 104813) | Vadose zone soil microbial communities from Sagehorn Ranch, Mendocino, California, USA - Sage2_L_60_16 metaG | ecosystem: Environmental > Terrestrial > Soil > Vadose zone | place: USA... | reverse complement strand
TGGTGGATTGTTGCAACCGCACTTCTTCTTGTCGTCGCCGCTGCCCTTTACATGCAGCGGCTTTGGCTGCGCCCGTGGCAGGAGCTTGAGCATCTCCTAACGAGAATTGGGCGAGGCGAACAGCCCCCGACCTTTCTTCTTAGCGGCACCCCGCGCGCCCGCCGGGTGGGCCTGGCTTTGGAGCAATTGTTGGCTCGCCAGCGCGCGCTTGACCGCCAGGTTTCGAAAGACGCGGCCGAAGTGCGCGCGGTCCTCTCCGCGCTGACCGACGGTTTGCTGGTGGTCGATTCCACCCAGCACATTCTGATTTGCAATCCCGCCTTCGAGAAACTGTATGGCCAATGTCCCATCGCGGCTGGGACACCCTTACTCGACGTCATTCGCGACAGCGACGTGATCGAGCCAATTCGGGCCGCCCTCGATCAGGCCAAGGCGCGGGTTGCAGCGGTGATCGCGCCCGATCGTAAAAAGCAGCTTCAGGTCACCGTCGTTCCCATCACGGGTCAAGATGGGGGAGCGAGCGGCGTAGTTGCTCTCTTTCACGACATCTCACGACTGAAACAAGTCGATGAGATCCGGCGCGATTTCGTTGCCAATGTCTCTCACGAACTGCGGACGCCGCTCTCGATTTTTCACGGTAACCTCGAAACGCTGCTCGAAGCCGGCGATCTCGATGAAAAGGAGACGCGCCACATTTACGAGGCAATGAAGCGGCATTCGGATCGGCTCAATCTGCTGGTGAATGATTTGCTCAGCCTGGCCCGGTTGGAATCGAAAGAGGCGAATTTGCAGCTCGCTGAAATCAGATTGCCCGATTTTCTGGAAGAGGTGGCACGCGATTGGAAGAAACGTTTGGCTGGAAAAAATCTTCGGCTGGATTTGCAAGTTCCAGACGGCTTTCCAACGCTGCACGCCGATGAACGGCGGCTCGAGGAAGTCGTGCATAATTTGCTCGATAACGCGGTAAAATATTCCCATCAGAATGGTCGTATCCTGATCCAGGCCCGCGCGCCTGATCAGGAGATCGTGCTCTCTGTCTGCGACGAAGGAGTTGGCATCGCGGCCGGCGAGTTGCCGCGCATTTTCGAGCGCTTTTATCGCGCCGATCGAGCCCGGAGCCGGGAACTTGGAGGCACCGGTCTCGGTCTATCCATCGTAAAACATATTGCACAACTGCACGGCGGCCGGGTTGAAGCCGAAAGCGTGGTCGGCCAGGGCACAACCATTCGCGTCGTTCTGCCAAATCCGCCGCAAAACTAATCCGGGGAGCGCCCCGCGAGCGTTGTAGAGGCGCCCGTCGCAGCGAGCGCCTCTCTTTTCGGTGCTTGGCGCAAGCACCGCTACAATTTCGTCTCTCTAAGCCAGAGATTCCTCGATCCGGCAGCTGACGGACTCGGAATGACAAAGCAACCGTGGAGACGCGCTCCCAGTTCTCTTTCCATCGGGAAACTTCGCCTACGTTCGTCTCATAAAACCTAAGCCGCTTTAGAACTGGCGGAGAACTGTCGAACCTTTGGCATTTCATTGTAAATTCGACCCGAGAGTACTCGTCCTGCTTTTTTCTTATTCACGCCACCCCACTGCTTAAAGAAAAAGGCAACTCCGGCGGCTCGACACTGGCGTCGGATCTCAAAAACCCATTGTGGTTGAAGAGGCCTCGCATGTGGTCCCGATTCGCCACCAACGATGATCCAATCAATTCCTTCGAGCGGAAGATTTGGAATGGGGCCAAGTAACGGCTCTATCGAAAGAAAGCGAACTGTAGCAGGAATTTTTGCTAAGTGCGCGATGCGACTAATTACTCGTTGATCTTCGACGCTAGTTCCAAGCCAGACATTTTGGTAACCATTTTCCCAATCAGGCGGTAAACATTGGGAAATACGATGCGGCCGTTTCGTCAAAAGTTGCCAATCGAGATTGGGAGTAAGGCGAATCAAATTCCATAACCTGGCGAGCTGCCCGACAGGCGCCTCCTCGTCAAACACGTCAGCCATCGAGGCACAAAAGACTTGTGATCGCATTCCTCGCTTCTCAGCATCAGCGTCCCAAATCAAAGGGGATTGCCAATGAGCATCACTCATCAAGCGCCGGGGCCTGCCTGGACCCCACACACTGTGCCCGTAACGATTCGATAAAGCTTCTGCATAACAAAAGCGACAACCTTCCGAAACCTTGGTGCAGCCCCACCAAGGATTAAATGTATGTGTCGTCCACTCGATACTAGAATTGAAAGCCATCAGCGCTCCGAATGAATTCTATCTCTTTAACTACGCCTTCTTTGAAAGTTCCTTTGCGACGCGATGCCCCGCTGGTTACTGAAATCAACTTCTGCCGTTCTAACGCCGCCAGCATCGCCTTGGCATTCAGGAAGGGCGTCTGATTCAAAGCATAATCATTAATTTCATTTTCTACGGGTTCATAACTCACGCGTCGACCTTCAAAATGTCTGTGCATGAGGCGGGCGTACTGTTCTGGATCATCAAACCGAAAAAGCAATGGTTGAGACACGTTTGCATCAGCGAATCGATAACTGCCGTCCTGGTCGATACGCTTCATAGCCTCTTTCATCCTCACTAAGCCGAGAGGATGCTTGCTGGCGAACACAAGAAAATAGTTCAAAGCGCCGGCTTGCTTCTGCATCTCGAAACTAAACACATAGCGCACTCCGGCTACCGATCTGAGCTTAGTTGTGTACAGATTTAGCGCTTTTCTGCACAACATCGCAAATTGCTCTTTGTCATCGAGTTCTCCCACCCAGGAGCGATCGCCGTATATTGCGGTAAGTACTTCTTCATAGTTCGCTCTGTCCTTCGCGCGGAATATTCGCGCGATGCCATCGGCATCGACATTAATTAATACTTCCGAACATCCGCTGGTTAATATCTCCCTAACGGCAGAAAAGGGAGCGCCTGTTGCGCCGAATGGGTCGATGAACACGAAAAGGGGATGTGATTTGCAGAACGGTGCGGGAATGTCTTTTCGCAGTGCTGCCAAGCCAGTCACGAAATCAGCGTTATGGGTATGAATTTTGAGCCCAGTTACACCTCGGAACGGGTGAATCTTCCTATCCATATTTTCGAATCGCTTCGGGTCCGGCTCGATGAAGGCGCAATGTATGTCAGCGGCGACCCAGCGCTTTTGCGAATTCGTGATCGCTTCTTGAGCTGCTATAAGCGCGGCTGTGGGTGAACCATGCGGGAAATTCGTGTATTCATCCGGACCTGCAAAGCCGTCGACGTAAGGGATAGTTTGCCGCGGCTTCGAAATACCGAGTATCTGAAAATACGCTACGAGATAGGCTCTCAGGACTTCCGTCTTAGCGATCGTATGAGGCTCAGCTTTCCATACGACGCCTAAGTTTTTAGTACTCATTACTTCACGCCCCTCACAAGGCCGCGATAAACTCCCGCGATTCGCACGTCTCCTGCGGGAACGACAACAGGTCGATACCTCGAGTTGCTCGCCTCAAGAGTGATTTTACTGCGTCCTGGCCTGAACCGGACGTGCTTCAATGTAGCGCGATAGTCATTACCAACCTGCACCGCAGCAATCTCGCCATTAACCGGCTCTGTGTTCGGCCGGATGAGAACTTTATCGCCGTGTAGAATTCCATCCCCGATCATAGAATCGCCATCGACGATAAGCAGAAAATCGCCCGGTCGATGCGGTAGCAATTCTTGCTCATCGAGAATTGCCTCCGCTTGACTTAAATTCTCCGATAGAGGCCCAGCCGGAACTGCACCTAACACCGGCAAGCCACCGATGCCTAAGGAGGCTTTTGCTCGTGCCGTTAAGGTCACCGTTCGCCGCTTTCCGCGCCGGCCGCCTCCGTGGATTTCTACGTAGCCGTTCCGTCGCATGATCCGCAGCGTGGGCGTTAGACTGGTCTCGCCGGCCAGGCGAAGCGATGCGGCGATTTCACCAACCGAGGGAGGAACACCGGTTCGCAACAAGCGCTCGACGGCGCGAAGTACTTTCCAGTGAGAGTCCGTTAAACCGAAGGAAAGCGGGCGAGCCATTACATCATGACTTTAAACGATATAATTCCTTTGTGTCAACCGCCGATCGCAAGAGGCGCCTCGACAGAGCCTTTAAAGGGGGAGTATAAGGTACCAGAAACGACCCGCCGCCCGACCCTGCCGAGATTGCGTCGGATTTGAAGCAGTAACCTCAATTCATGGCCATTCCCAAAGACGACGAGATGACGTTCCCGATTCTGCCAATCCTGGAGACGGTGCAGACCAGTCGCAACGTAACCTCGTGCGGAAGTGCCCGTGCCAAAATCAAGGTCTTGCTGAAACGCATTCTGAGCGAACACGGCTTTCCGAAGTAGAATAAAGGCACTTATTGGTACATCATGGCCACGCTCGCGAAATCGGTCGCATCAATGCTTCCGCGTTGGACGAATCGCGAGGTCATTGAATCATCAGGTCGCGATCCGCTAGGGCTTTCGAGAGCGTCTGACATCTTGATCGAATACCTTTTACCGGGCATTATTTCGACGACTTCAAGAGCCCGTTATTATTCATTCTATCCATGGCTGATTAGAGACGTTGCTCTAGTTTCAGCTGAGGGAAAATCCCGCTCATTTCGGCAGGAATTCATGAGTCGCGATACCGCTTTCGGAGTCTCATCATATCTCGGACGTGTTGACAAAGCACCGGTCGTCGGCAGCGACGCTATTACCCTGCGTCACGCTGAGTTCCAGGCAGAAGGACAGGTCAACACAAAATTCAAACTGCTGCCGTCAAACGATTACGGAGGCTTAGATCAATACTATGCGTCGTCTTTGCACGAGGTCGGACTGATCTCACCCACAGCCACAACTGAGCGGTGGGAGCTGACACCGACAGGCCAAACGATTGCCGTAGCCTTTGAGAAATCTATATCGGATACGCCTTACTTCCGAAGGTGCCTAAACCGCGCTACGGAAATTGATCTTGAGCATCTGAAGGAATCTTCTGCCTCCTTTAGTTTGGATGGGTTACGAAGGTCGGAAGCTGCCGAGGAGCGCCGCTTATTGATCGAGGCGTTTTTCAATCCCGACAAAATCGCCCAACATGGAGCACGTCTCCGCCAGGAAACGCTTGGGCAAATGCTCCATGTGATGGCGCAAACCGGCACCATCCGCGACGATCAACTGGACTTCGACATCCTCTATTGTCCTCATTATTTCGGCTCGATAGAAATTAACGGAAAGCAGCGCGTCTATCGTCCGATTGCCAAATGGGCAACCACGCATGCTTTGTGGCGGCAGTTCTGTGCTCATCAATATTTGACCGCTGCTTTGGAAATCCTCTTGGAAGCGATATTGAATGTGTTAGGCGGCCAACCAGAAGGCCTCTCGCGAGAAATCCTAGCTGATGCTCTGGCTGCGTCAGAAGTCATTGAGCAACTAGCTAGTTACTGCGGATCCTCCTGCGCTCAACCCAGTAAGTTTGCCAGCGCATTTGGAGTTCGGGGCATACCAACGCCGGAAGACTGCGAAACGAATTTGAAAGAATGGTCCGTGGAATCGTTTCGTAGTGAAGCTGCCGTTCTTGATGCGTACGGAGACGGCAAAATGAGCCAGACGGCGACAGCTATCGCTGTCTCGATGGTCTTGTACGGGAAGTGGAGAGCGAGCGTTGATTCGAGCTTTGGCGATCTCGTTTCTCGCTTTGCGACAGAGCTGTGGCTAGGAAACTATCTAACGGTTCTCGATAAATGGTTAACCTCTTCTTTAACGTGGCATGATGCATTCAAGGAACTAATTGAACTGATTTTCGCGCGGCACGAGACAGTCATGTTTCAAAAGCGTCGGCTTGAAGCATGTTGGATGTCCTTCAGTAACCAACGCTACTTTAAGGAGCAGGATTTTCGGCATACATGGAGGTCTTCTCGTCACTCTAACGCTCTCCAAATCTGTTACGATCTTGGACTCGCAGACTTCGAACCGGATGACGAGACGTGGCGCCTTTCAAGGGCCGGCTCGAAGTTGCTGGATCGGCTTTTGAGTGCCTTAACATGAGCAAGAGCCAGGCAAAGTTGAATTTGCCGGATCTGTTGAGGATGAAATCCTATCGCCATGCGCTCATTGCGACGTTCGCTTTTTCACCTCGCTTTTTTGAAGAGATCGCTCTTGAAAGATTTCGCGCATTTAAAGACAACGGAAATATAAGTGTCGTAATCGACCGAACCGTCTACGAAGATCTCATTGCGCGCGATCCTGAGAATCGGGAAAATTTCCCTAAAAAAGCGAACATCCGATATCTACTTCATCCGATTTCGACACCCGGAAATTTTCACGCAAAAATTTTCCTATTCGCGAACAAGGATCGCGGCCTTTTGATTATTGGCAGCGCTAATCTTACTCGGGACGGTTTGTCGTCGAACGCTGAACTATGTGCGGTTTTTGAGTTCGACAAAGAGGAAAACACCGGATTTCACCGTCTCTTTCAAGATGTAATCGGCTATTTTTGGAAATTGCAGGAATACGCACCTTCAAATGAGTTCGAATCAAATCTGCGTGAACTCGAGCGCGAAGCATTATGGATTCAGGAATCAAGGCCTGAGACCACCGGTGCAACGTCGTTCTTACACAACTTTGATCGCTCTCTTTGGGATCAGCTGCGCGAAGCTATGCGTGGACGACCGAAACACCTTCATGTCGTGTCACGTTATTTCGATGCAACACCAACTTTGCTAGATGACGTCGCACGGGAGTTTTCATGTAAGGAAATAACTATTTCGACTCAGAACGGGATCACTACTCTTTCCCGGCCGTGGCTTGCTCATCCGAGCGTCAAAAAAGGGTCTACACGGTTACGATTGTGCCGGTATTCCGATAGCGGTCAAAACCAGCCGCTCCATGCCAAGGCTTACGTCCTTGAGACTGACAAAGAAACTCTTCTCGCTATAGGAAGTGCGAATTTCACGACCGCGGCATTGCGGCGCACAGTGAGCAATGGAAACGGAGAAATTCTTCTGCTCTATCGCCTTCCGGTCAACGCTATCGATCCGCTCAGATTCTTTGATCCCGATCAATCAGCAGTCGCCCTTAAATCTGCGGCCCAACTGATCACCGCGCCGCCGCCGGAGCTATCGAGAACTGGTAATTCATTCGCATATATTTTAGACAGTATTTCAGTAGACGGTCCGGCTTTAATCGTACGCGCGCGCCTTCCACATGTTGCCCTCGTCGAATGCGTGATTGAACAAGTCGACAAGAGGCCAATCCGGATTCCACTGCCTGCTCAGGCGGTAAACCCCATCAGGTTCACTGTTCATGAATCAATTGTGAGTCAGCTCCGAGAGTCCACAGCGGTTGGATGGCTTGAGTTCCTGGAACACGAAAACAAAAGAAGGTCCAACGAGGTCCTGATCGCAAATCTTCAAGATCTCGTTACAGGTCGTAATATCCGACGTGAGCGCCAAATTGCAGAGGCGCGGGAGAGTCCCGCCCGTTTTATATCCCTGTTAAATGAGCTTTGCCGTGAAGGGGACGAAGAGCGTCTTAAGCAATTCTTAACATTTTGCGATATTCCGCTCGACCTCGAAGTGCGTGGAATGCGTCATTACTCGCGATCGGTCGATTTGACGAACCAGACGCACGAGATGCGTGACGTGGGCGCAAGGAATATTCGACATTTCACGTCCATCTATGAAGCCGTGCTCCATTTTGTCGAACGACACCGGCGGCGTCTGCAAAGGCACATAGAATCCGGTACGGCCGATGGTATCCCAAACTTTGCCCACATTCTTCTGACCGTAGCCAACCTTTTGGTAAATCAGATCGAACGTTTGATCGCCGGTTTTGAAGCGAATTCGGTCGTGAAGTTAAAAGCAGGAGAATGGAAAGAAATTCGAGATCAGTTGGCGAGCTATTACGACCTTCTGGAAAAGCTACTTCACATGACTGCATCCGATTACGTGAGCGCTCTTCTGCGCGCCTACCCACGACAAAAAGTCAGAGACGGCTTGGTCGATTATCTAAAGGAAATTCGGGAAACATGGGCCAAGGCTTTGTTTTTGCGAGACGGACTGAATGAGCTACGGATTACTCGGGTTGAAGTAGAAGGCGGACTTGGAGGTGTCGTTCGTGCGCCGAGCTTCTTTAAGAGCGTCTTGGCCGATGAAAATTGGACGCAATTCGCGGCGAACGTCAGCGCGTTGCAACGCGAGATGAGCCGGAGACTGGCAGCGTAGTTATCAGCTGGCAGAAGTCAGACTGCATTTGTAACGCAAACGCAACACTTCGGCATTTGCCGCCACCGTTGCCACGGCGCCATGATTGAAGGATGGCTGAAGTTGTCGCCGCCTGTCCGCCGGCCGCCCCACTGCCTGTTCGCCGCTGGCGACAACCCGGATTAATTCGATCTTATCGCCCTCGTCATCGCTCGATCAAAATTGTTTCAAAAATAAGTTCCGCTAACGGAGGATAAAGCACCTATTCTCAAGTGGTATCAACGCGGCTAATCGCTTTGGAAAACGTGGCGAACTTTCGCTTCATGCACCAGGCGACTAAGAATTTGGTAGTTGTTCTTTTCCTTGCGAACTCTGCCGGCGAGAATGGCGCCATGAATGCCGAGGCGTTTTGCGACGCGTCGAACGTTCTCTGGGCCGAAATCGCCAGCTTCCCAGAACTGCTGCCACTCTCGTTCAGGGACTAAGTGTTTGAAGGCGAACGCGTCAGCTTCTTTTTCGACCCTCTCCGCCGACCGCTGTTCCAAGTCGTCCAGAAAAAGATCAGCTTCTCCTGTGGCTATGTGTTTAATCACGTGGCCGAGCTCGTGAAAGAGGCAGAAGAAGAAATTATCGAGTCGGTCGAACCGGAGTGTGAGTCCAATCACCGGGATGCCTGTAGGTAGTTTCATTGCCGCGCCGTCCAAGTGCGTTGTCGGCAAATGAGGCTCGATCACGACAGCGATGCCGCTTTTGTCGAGTTCTTCAATGGCAAGCCGGGGGCCCTCCGTAACGCGGCTGAAAGCTGCAAGCGTCCGTAAGTACCCATCCGTTATCTCCGATGCATCGAACTTCGTTCGAAGCTTTTTCGTCGAAGCAAGCCGCAAGATCCTTGTCCGCCAGGCGAGAAGGGCAAAGCTGTTATCCGCCCGTTTGCCGCGGATCGATTGTCGGTTGAATGCGAAAAGTGCATCTGGATCGGTGCCGAAACACAGAAATTCTTGCCAGAGGCTCACTGCTTTCCGCTTCGCCTGGGTGAAATCGCCGCGAAACCCAACAAACCACTTCCGCTTGCAAACTTCTCTGAAGACATCAGAGCGCAATTTCGCCACGGCTGAAGATAACTGCTCCGATACCTGATTAGGTCTCTTGCGTGCTGATCGTGGTTCTTGAACCAAGACCTCTGCCGGAATGCCCAACCCTGTGTGGAGCTTTCGGACCATTTCCATGCTGAGCGGGCGTTTGCCCCTAAGTACTTCAGAGACCCGACTTGCGCTCCCCAGATAGGGAATCAGGTCTTTCGGCCGAAGATCTTGCTGTTCCATCCTAAACTGGATTGCTTCCAAAGGGGTGGGCAACCCGATGTCATGGTGCTTTTTCTCGTAATCCTCAACAAGGTGCGCGAGGAGCTCGAGTTCGTCGCCGACTGCGGAACCGGATGCAGGATCGCTGGCCATGAGCTCGGCAATGCGGTTCATCGCGCTCTCATGTTCCTTTTTGTTTTTGATGATCTTAATCACAGTCGTCACCTGCTTTTAGAACTTCTTCCGGCTGTATTCGGCATGCGTCCCCACCCAGACAACTCGAACGATTTTGAGCTGGTAAGAGATGTGCACAAACAATCGGTATTTATTTCCTCCAATGTCAAAAATTACATGGTTTCCAGGCCGGAAATCCGCCGAGCGGTACCGGTGCTTTATATCCAACGGTTTCGCCCATATCGCGACTGACGCCTCTTTCTTCCAAGCTTGAAAAGGGGCGAGAGCCCTCGGTTGACGCTGCACAAATTGGTCGATCTTGTCCGTGCCCACGAGCGTCATATCCGACTTCCCGCAGCGTTTCCGCCAGGCTCATGGCATAACAATTCCCATTTTGGGATATATGTCAACGATTTTATTACCAAAATGGGAAAAACTCCCGCAGCGGGACTTTGATGCCACTCGGGAAGCATGGTGGCGGATTATAGCGGCCAACGGCTCCTCGGGAAGCTTAACGGTGCCACGAGCTTGCCGAGCGATTTTTCGCAAATAAAACCAGTCAAATTTAAGACAACGCAACAACGGCGCGGGGCGCCGGGACTACATGACTACGGACGACAGGACGACAGGACGACAGGACGACGGGACAACCGGATGACAAGACAACAGGACCACAAGACGTTAGCGATCAGGGAGCAAGGACATGAAAGTTAAGCTCCGCTAACCGATTAGCCCCAAAAACAACCATATTCGTCCTCGTGCACCAGTTTGAGAAATGCCTGGAGAGAACGTACTTCTGGCCGTGGCTTATAGCGGTGCCACTTGCCATCCGCCCTTTTCCAAAACACCTGCCAGATTTTCCGGGTCCCGACGTAGCGAGTCTTGGCGATCGAGGACTCCACCTTGCGCGTGGGATCGAAAAACAGAGGTCGAACGAGAAACAGCTCGATTTCGTGCCCGGCAATTCGTTGTCCCTCCCGAACCTTCTCGCGCAAGTGCAGGGGCGGACGGCGCTTCGTCCAGATCAATTTCTCAATCAAGTCTGAGTAACGAACAATCTCGGCGTTGGTGAAAGCCATGGCCCACCATTCAATGCTCGTACGATATTTAGGACAAGCCGTCTGACGACCACAGGACAACGGACAAGGAGACAGGAGAATTTTGTAACGTAAACGTAACACTTCGGCATTTGCCGCCGCCGTTGCCAAAGCGGCATGATTGGAAGATGGCTGAAGTTGTCGCCACCTCCCCGCTAGTCGCTCCGCGGCCTGTTCGCCGCTGGCGCGCCGACGATTTTATTAAGGCCTTTTTCGGGAGTAACGCGCTCATCGCCATTGTTGTTCTCGGGCTCATCACTATCTTTCTTTTCCGCGAAGGTTTCGGGTTTTTCGGACAGAATCTGCGCAACATCCGGCTGTATCGCCGCGCCGGCCTCGAATACGTCGATATCATGCGTGACGCGGCAAACGCCCACGCTGCCCATTCCCGCGGATTGAACCTGACCCGGAAAAGCGTGGAAACCACGGAATCGGCTGAAACCCTGGCGCGATTCGATCAATTTTCTACCGCCTTCAGTGATTCGGCTGAGGATTTGAACGGTCTTGTTTCCGATGCCGGAGAAAAAGCGGTGGCTTTGCGTGACGCGCTCGCACTTCAAGCAGGCGACGTTGATCGCAGTGGGGAAAATGAGGGGCGCGCCAGCGCTGCCCCAGTTGACGAAGCAGCAACCATCTCGGCCTTGCGGGCGAACACCGCAACCTTCGCCGCAATCTCCTCGACCATGGCCGAAAAAATCCGCGGGCTACTCAAAACGCCACCGACACTCGAAAATGCGAAAACGAAGCGGACGTTCGATAATTGGTCGAAAAGAGTCGAGAACTATCTCGCAATTTTGCCCGGCACCACGAAAAAGCTGCAGTCGTGGGATCCCGCTGCTCCGGTACCGGCCTACCGTGCCGTTACCAGCTTTCTCTTCGGGCGCGATTGGATCACGGCCAGTTTTTGGCAGGATTGGTACGGGATTATTCCGTTGCTGGTTGGCTCGATCATGGTTTCGATCGTCGCGCTTGCCATCGCGATGCCCTTCGGCGTGGCCTCGGCTATTTACGTAAGCGAAATCGCGTTTCCGGCCGAGAAGCGGTTAATCAAGCCGTACATCGAATTCATTGCTGCAATTCCATCGGTCGTGCTCGGGTTTTTCGGCATTGCTGTCGTCGGTGAAACCATCCGGCACCTCTCGCAATCGCGCTTTTTTCACTGGGTTGGTTTTTTTCCGATTTCGGAACGCCTGAATGTTTTCACTGCGGGCTCGCTCCTCGCACTCATGGCGGTGCCGACAATTTTCACCCTGGCTGAGGACGCTCTGCGCAATGTCCCCGGCGGGTTCAAGGAGGCCTCCTACGCGCTGGGCGCCAATCGCCTCCAGACAATCGGACGCGTAATCGTGCCGGCCTCCCTTTCCGGGATCGTGTCGGCTGTTTTGCTCGGGCTCGGCCGTGTCATCGGCGAGACCATGGTGGTGCTGCTTTGCGCAGGGAACCGGATCGCCATTCCCGATTTCACGCAAGGCTTGGGCGCGTTTTTCCAACCGGTGCACACCATGACTGGCATAATTGCCCAGGAGATGGGGGAAGTGGTGCGGGGCAGCATTCATTATCGCGCACTTTTCATGGTTGGCCTCGTCCTATTCGCCATCACCCTGGCGATAAATTACGGCGCGCAAAAACTCGTGCAGCGTTATCGCATGAGCATTGGGTAATGACGAAGCACGAAATGACGAATGACGAAATAATGACGAAGCACGAAAGAACACGGCGACCTCTGCTCCCTTCGTCATTCGTCATTCGTCATTCGTCATTTCGCCGTCGCCAAGTCGTCGAAGTCGTTATCTTTTGGTTGTTTCGCGTCGCGACGTACCTCGTGCTGGCAGCGGCGACCTACATCTTCCTCGACATCGGAATCAAAGGCAGCCGCACCCTTTTCACCACGCGCGCGCCATTCATCAATGTCCCGTTCTTCACGCAGGGGCCGCAAACCCTTTTCGTTTTCGATTACGAAGGAAAAAAATACACCCTGAGCGATCGAGAATTTCGCGCCTGGAAAGCGGAGCATCCAGTGGAAGTAGAAGCGACTAGTGTGGCCTACTCCGCCGGCGGGGTCTGGCCCTGCATTGTCGGTACCGCCCTGCTTGTCATCGGTTCGATGATTTTTGCGCTCGCGGTCGGAATTTGCAGCGCGATTTACCTCAACGAGTATAGCCAGAACACGCGTTTCATTCGCCTCATCCGCATCGCCATTCTCAATCTCGCCGGCGTGCCCTCAATTGTTTTTGGATTGTTCGGGTTCGGTTTGTTCGTGATTTTTCTGCATTGGAACGTGTCGCTCCTGGCTGGCTGGTTCACCCTCGGCCTGATGATTCTACCGGCCATCATCACGGCGAGTGAAGAATCGTTGCGGGCGGTGCCCAACGGGTTGCGCGAAGGCTCGCTCGCCCTTGGCGCCACCAAATGGCAAACCATTCGCAAAAATGTCTTGCCCTACGCGGTCCCTGGAATTTTGACTTCATCCATTCTCGGTATCGGTCGCGTCGCCGGCGAGACTGCGCCGATCATGTTCACTGCCGCCTACGCCTTGCGCGATGAAATGCCCTGGCAAGTCCAGCGTTGGACCGATTTCGTTTTCCAGGGGGTCATGGCACTGCCTTATCACATTTATGTAGTCAGCTCGAAGATTCCGCAAAACGAATACACCGAGCGGATGCAATACGGCGCAGCTTGCATTCTCCTGTTGCTTGTCTTTGCTATTGCTCTCGCCTCCATCGTCCTGCGCGAAAGAACCAGGAAACGCCTGTCATGCTAGTAATGGAAAACGAGAAAATTCCACATCCGGCCCCGCCGCTGGAATTGCACAAACCGCCCGAACCCGAGCCGCGCCAGCCGGTCATGATCAACGTCGATGATGTCGATTTTTGCTATGGCACGAATCAGGTCCTTTTCGATGTGAACCTGGAAATCCCGCCCCGAGCTGTCACTGCCCTCATCGGGCCCTCCGGTTGCGGGAAAACGACGCTGCTGCGCTGTTTCAATCGCATGAATGACCTGATCGACGGTGCGCGAATCTCGGCAGGCAGCATTCGATTGGAAGGACACGATATTAATGCGCCGAACGTCGATGTGGTCGATTTGCGCCGGCGAGTTGGGATGGTTTTCCAGAAATCGAATCCGTTCCCGAAATCGATTTACGAAAATGTCGCCTACGGTTTGCGTGTGCTTGGGGTAAACAAGAAATCGCAGATTAACGAAGCAATTGAAAAAGGCCTGCGTGCCTCGGCCTTGTGGGACGAAGTGAAAGATCGGCTCGATTCCAGCGCCTATGGACTATCGGGCGGGCAACAGCAGCGGCTTTGCATCGCGCGCGC